>Ga0272442_10000898_pt1 | contig 46514 bp, 23 predicted proteins | sample SSMForm2O_FD_200262 | JGI IMG/M metagenome (GOLD analysis project Ga0272442, IMG submission 200262) | Marine sediment archaeal communities from Little Sippewissett salt marsh, Falmouth, MA, United States - SSM-Form-2O | ecosystem: Environmental > Aquatic > Marine > Wetlands > Sediment ...
GCCAGCTGGGGCCAGCCTTTGCCGTACCCGCCCTTTACCGGGAACTCGACGACGTCGAAGGGCTCGGGTATAGCACCGTCAGCGGCGCGGATGCGCAGGAGCCGCCGCGGCGTCCGCCCGGCCCTCCCGACGAAGAGGAGGTCGCCGCCCGGCGTAACCGCCATGGTCTGGCGCGACGGCCGCCCCGACAGATCCGGGTAGTTCAGGTGTCCGCAGGCGCGGTAGAGCTTCGGGATATATGTCCCGTCTGCGCGTTTGATCGGGTTCACACCCTTGATCTGTTCATACGGCAGATCGCCGGGATAAGGCAGGATGGTACGAAGGTACTTACAATCCCGCGAGAACACCCGGATCTCCCTTGCGGGCTTGAAGTTCTCTACCCATCTGCCCGCGGAATTAATCAGAAAGAGTTCGCCGGCCGGCCCAACTGCCATGCCGAATATATCGCTCACCGCGCGCGGTTCGCGGCACATGATCCTGTCGAAAACCGGTTTCATGCCGGCCTGGACTTCGATCCTGTATTTACCCCCAGGCACCGGCTTGCCCAGGTCATCGGTCCGATCCCACCGGAGCGTCTGCGAGACACTTCCCGGTTTAAGCGGTTTAGGTGCCTTATCTCCAAGCATGCCACCGGCAATGTGCTTGACCACGTTGCCCTTTTCGTTTACGATGCCCACAGCCACGTCCGTGGGCGCGGAGAGCGCGAAGGTGATCTTAACCTTCCCGTGCTCAACCGAGACAGAGGGCTTCTGTGTGAATGCCACCCCGGCGCCACAAGCCGTCATTGCCGCATTCAGGCATATTGTAAGGACCAGAAATTTCATTCCGAAACTGCGCACGATAATCATGATAATGCTCTCCTATATAATTGCTTCTTCTAATGAGTCTGTCGAAAAACTGGATCAGACACCGTATAGTATATTTTACAGATCCTTCAAGCTTTGTTCCCAGCATTCGGCGATTCCATTCACCGAAACAGTTGCCTCTACTGCTCCTGTCCACTGTTTCCTGTCCACTGATCACTGCTGCAACCTAACCCGCGCGTCCGAAGACCGTGAATTCCCATAATGCGATCCGCATGCCCTGTGGCGCTCCGAGTATTATTATCCGTACGTACCGCACCTCAGCTTCGGGCCAGGTGTCGTAGGCAATGTGCCGGTCCGTTTCGTTCGCAGAGTTGTCGAACAGCGTGTTCCACTTCTCTCCGTCTTTCGATCCTTCGATCCGGTACTGGTACGGGCCCGGAAGAACCCCCTGTTCATAGTCCAGCCCCCGGTCCGCGAACATGGTCCTTGCTGCACTGACCAGATACTCCCGGTCCAGGTCCGCGCACAGCCACTGCGGGGCCCGGCCGTCCGCCTCCCACCAGGTGCGGATGCAGTCATCCGCAGCATAGACCGCGTCCCTTCCCGGGAACTCGCTCGAGGCCGTGACCAGGCAGTTGACGCTCAGGGGCAGCAAGCCCGCATCATTGCCCAATTCGGGGCTGTCCGTGATGCCGGGCGCTAACTGGGGTGTCTCTGTGGGGCCTGCCACGAACATGCACCCGTCACTGTCAAATCCGGCTGGGTCCATGCCTATCCTGCGTTCGAAGCTATGCTCGATTCTGACCAGTGTGGTGTAGAAACACCAAAGATTTCCGTTCGGGCCTTCGACCATCGAGTGGTGTGCACAACCATTCACCAGTCCGCCTTTGTGAGTCAGTATGGGATTGCGCGCCTGGTACCGGTAGGGACCCATGGGTGAATCAGCCACGTAGCACCCGATCGAGTAGTTTTTGAAATGTGTGCCCGGTGCGCTGTACTGAAGGTAGTACCGGCCGTTGTGTTTGGTAAGCCATGATCCCTCGATATAGCTTTTATCCGGATCCTGGTTGTGCTCGCCGCTCCGCTCCCAGATATGGTCCGGATTAAACGGGAAGCAGTGCACCCTTGGCCTGTCAAACCGGGTCGGATCGTCATGCTTCAGCTTCACGATATAGATGCCGTCTATACCCAGCCCGTATGTGCAGTACATGGAATTGTCATCATCCACAAAGAGCATGGGATCGTCCCATCGCGTCGGATTCCCCTTCTCGTCCATGAGCGTGCCGAGAAGTTCCCAGGGGCCGAACGGATTCCGCGCCCGGTACATCCGGTCGCAGCATGCGGTCATATAGAGCCATCCGTCCTTTTCCGCAACCGTTGGCGCATAACCCGGATCATGCGGCTCGATGGGGTGATATGTCCAATTGACCATGTCGTCGGAATGCCAGAGCATGCCGGCCGAAGGGAACAGGTACCACCTGTCCTTGAATCTGATCACAGTGGGATCGGCCATCTCCCGGAAATCCCGGGGCTCACATCCCAGCCATCGCCGCGGGTCAGGCTTCTTCTCGAAACAGGCCCGGCCCCGCTGATAATCGGGAAGAGGCAGGGGATTACAGTAGGTCTTCGGCTGGGTCATCTCAGTTCCTTTGTTCTTGTGTTTCTCCTCGTGAATAGAATTTCCGTTTATTCATCTGTATTGCTCTACCTCCTTCAACACTCTCTCCGCCTCCTCAGGCGTTGAAAACGACGTCATGATATAGAGTCCTTTGCTGCCGATCGCGTCAAGCAAGGGAATAATTTCGCCTTGCTGCACGCCAACGGCCTGGACGGATTTGCCCGCGTCAAGAATCTTCAGGTACAGGTCAAACCAGCGCGGATGGCCGCCGCCTGCAATTCCCGCCTGCGGGGTCCATTCAACGGCGTCGAGGCTCTCGATCTCCAGCAATGCATCAAGATGGCACAAGGCCTGGGTTCCGTCGAGGTGATACACGGCATTGTCGAGCCATTCACACTGCGCGGCAAGACTCGGTACGACAAAGCGTCGGAACATTTCCGGCGAAAACATGGCACTGGCATCACATTGAATCTTTGCGGTCTTTCCGGGACCCCAGATTCGGAACGCGCCGAAAGCCGAACTGCCGTCAGGGAGTTTGATGATATCATATATGCGCTGAAAGGCCTCGAACCACACCTGATTGATTTCAGCGACCTTCTCTTCCACCCATTCCGGCCGCTCGATCATGTCTATCAAAAGGGTCTGCGGCTCCCGCAGGGATGCGAGGATATCCACATTCTCAATAAGATCCGGGCATCCGACAAGGTACTTATCCTTGGCCAGATCCGCGCAAGCCCTCAGGGTTCTTTCGGTCAATTGCCACCATTCATTTGATTCATTAAATTGAAGGGAGGGCAGATCTTCCGGCCTGATGCAGTCCTGAATACAGGGATTGAACCAGACCGTTTCCTCGGAAAATCCGGGCTCCGATCCGAGAAAAAGAGCGAGCGAACCCGGACCCATGTCCGTGACAGAAATCGGCAGTATATCTGCAGGAAAGGACTGATACGCAAGCGCATAATGATTGCCCTTTGCGCGCAGTTCCGGTTCGAGGTATCGCTCGCGGGGGGATAGGGCTTCGGGCGGTGCCTGGACAGCCTCGTGAGGCGTTTCAGCCGCTTGGGGCGCACCCCACATCCCGATGACTAGGCCCTTGTGATTCCACCAGTCAACAAAATGCTGCTTTGTCTTTTTCCAGTTGTCTTTCCACATGGCCGTATCCTTTTTAGCTGATAAGATTCGGCTGCGCTTCCTGGTGCCAGCCGAGCACGAAATTCCCGTCTATCCTGGTATCGGCTTTTACAAATTTTTTGTCCTGATCGGCGACCTCGAATCAGTCGGGCGACTTGCCGTCCCGCGTGGCCAGCCCGCCGCCGAGGTGCTTCACCACAGCGTTCTTTTTAAGGATAATGATCGTAACGGTGTCCTCTGCAACAGCACCCTGTTCATCCTTTACGGTCAGCGTGAGCGTATGCTTCCCTACAGGAAATTCCACAACGGGGCTGAACCCCTTGGCCAGCTCCTTGCCGTTCTCTGTCCAGGCCCAGCTTATGACGCCCGCATCCTGATCATAGCTGTCGTAACCGTCAAGCCATACCAGCTCCTTGCCGTCCCCGTCCATGTCTTTGGCAGTCTGGTCCCTTCCCGCGTTTGCTACCGGAGGCAGGTTCTTGACCTTAATCGGACCGGCGCACGCTCTTCCGAATGCAACATCATCCACGGCAATCTTCGCGTTCCACAGACCGCGAGTGCAGAACTCGAGGAAGAGGAACTTCTTGAGTTTATCACCGGCCCTGACCACGCTGGTCTGGTCACCATTCTTCAGGAGAGCCAGGGGTATTTCCATTACCGCCGACTTACCCGGCGGAATAACCGGGAATCTCACGGGCTCCGAGAACCACATCCTTGCCACCCCGAACCTGAGATTGGCTGCCCTCCGCAAGTATGCGTATGTGTCTCGATCGGAAACATCCGCCTTCTTCTCTTTGTCGAGATTGTGTACCCTGAACTTGAATACCGTGGTCCCTTCCGGTATCCGTTCGATCCCGCTTGGAGAAAAGGCAGTGTAGCTGCCTGTGAGTGCGTGATTCCCCTCGGATATCTTGACGAAGTTGGCCCTCTTCGACCATCGTGCGGGTTTTCCTGAAGACCCTTTCAAGAGACAATCCTTGTCCGCATCGTTGAAATCATCTATCAGCACATCTCCACCGTCGCCCGCCTGAAACTCGGCGGTGATTTCGAGATCCCGGGAAGCTGCAAACTGGATCACGGGACTTGCCGCCTTGTCCAGGGGGCCTCCGACCCATCTCTTGAAGGCATGTCCCTTATTGGCATAGGCGGCCAGGGTGACGATCTCTCCCTCCCTGTACGCTCCCTTGCCTGCCACATTTCCGCCCTTGTCGGGCGAAACAGAAACAGCAATATTGCAGCCCTTGTTCACGGGCTTGAAATGAGCCGTTACATTGACATCCGCGACAGCGGGAAAACGTATTCCGCGGGACGTAAGACCGTCCACCGGCGCTCCTTCCCAGTGTGAAAAGACATGGCCGGGCTTGGCCTTTGCCCGCATGACCACCATCGATCCTTCGTTGTATTCTTCTTCCTTGAATTCGATTACGCCGTATATATGAGGCATGTTGTACCGCTTGTTCTTGTGCGGGGCCCTGTGTGCGTTTATTACCCCCGCACCGGAGGGAGAAACATTGGCCTTGATGGAGTAGACAGGCCCTGACGGCTTGCCCACGATGTTGTCGGCGAGCTCGTTGAGATAGTATTCCACATACGTATAGCCCTTGTGCCTGTCGTCAGGACTGGCACCGGCGGGGACAATGTTGTTTCCGTCCTTGGGGTCCTTGGGATTCAGGCCGTGCGACAGTTCCCACTTGTCAGGCATCCCGTCCCTGTCCGTGTCATGTTTCTCGGATGTCGGCCCATCCTTTCTTTCGGCCAGGAGTTCAATCGGGCCATGGGCGCTTCTCCTGCCCGTTCTTGTTCTGACTTCCTTGATCGTTCTTCGGGTGGTCGCATCTCTCGGCCAGGCGCCCGCCTTGCTCAAAACCGATTCAAGGCCGTCCTCGGCCGTCTCCGTGGTTACGGGAAACCACGACCAGGGCTCGGCTCTGCCTTTGCCCTTTCTCCCGTCCAGGCTGGCGACACTCCCGTCCTTGAGGTGCCTGACATTGCCCTTGTAGAAACCGTTGCCCACATGGGACAATTGACCGCCGGTCCTGTCCGGACCGATGATATAGACATTGTTAATCGCGTTGACCTTGAAGGGACCCTGCAACATGGTACCCAGCATCGCATTGTACGTGACGCAATTACGCATGTCGAACTGCAGGGTAACGTCTTCCTTCTTCGCACCTATGGCGTGTATATAGGGACAACGTCTGCTGTGATGTGCGTGTAGCACGTGATGAATGTTCAGCTTCGCCTTGGGGTTATAAGCGTGAAACATTCCGTAGTTATGGTTCAGGCCGCCGCTTCCCGATTGTACGCCTTGATCGCCCCAGGCAGATTCCTCGAATGTGGTCCACTGGATGGTAAAATCCGTGGATTTGGAGCAATCCACCGTTTCATCGCATCCATTGGACGTTGAGACGTGGTCCAGAATAAAGTTCGCGGCCTTGGCCAGGATCATATTGTCGCCTCCGGAGAGGACTCCCCGTACACGAATGTGACGGATAATGAAATTCTCAGTTTCCCTTTCTGGGATGCCCTTCTTTATGTAATAGCCTCCCGATCTGTATAGCGACGGCTCGAAACCTCTTGGCAGGGTGATGCCCCCCGGTGCCGTCTGGCCGGCAATCGTGTAATCCCCGTATTCAGCCCCCACCGAAATGGGGCTCTTAAGGCGAACTACGCCGCCGACATCGAATACGATGATCCGCGGCCCTTTCACGCTAGTTAATGCCCAACGCAATGATCCTTCAATCGGCTTCTCTCTCCGACCATAATCTTCCAGTGTGGTCACATGCAGTATCCGGCCGCCTCTTCCCCCGCTGGCTTTTGCGCCAAAACCTTCCGCGCCGGGGAAGGCAGGCAGCCCGGCGGCCCAGGTTTCCTTGGGCGTTTCAGCGGCTTTGCCCTCGGTGTCTGCGGCGGATGCGATACCCCAACCGGAAAGAAAAAAACAGGAAAGGGTCAATCCGATGATCCTAATTGGTTTTAAGCTTATCATGATACTATTTCCTTTCTGCAATAATAACTTTTTCGTTCTTGCCACTGATCTTTTCCGTTTAGGGTGTTTTTCTTTGTCCCATTTCGGCTCCACCCTATTCCTCAAAAAACCGTTTCTTCTCTTCTTCGCCCGGCACCGAGCCGCCGGCCACCTGTGTTGCCGCGGCGTAGAGGTCCCAGGAGCGCTCCTGCCAGCCCAGGTGATTCTCGGCGCTCTGGCAGCCGGCCCAGGGCAGCGACGGCAGCTGCCAGCCACGCTCCACACGGTCGTCGAGTACGGCCTGGATGTCTTTGGGCAGGTCATCCTTGCCCTCCAGGAAGATACGCACCTCGGCATCCTGCAGGCCTTCGCACAGCGCCTCGAACCGGGCGCTGCCGTCCATGACCCCGTTTTCGGCCGGGTAGACCAGCCAGCGGATGAACGGGCCGTATCCGCGCGGAGCGCGGTCGAAACCGTCTATGCATGCCAGGCCGTAGCCGCGGTAGGCTGTGGTGATGAGCATCTCCGGAACCAGCCGCGTCTGCCACGAGGGGCTAAAAAGGGCAAGTCCGCTGAAGTCGCTGTCGTTCATCGTAGTGTTGAGCGGGCCCTCCGGATTCTTCCAGCCCTTGTGGCTCCGCACCCGGTAGCTCGCCGGATCGCCCCTCTTCTCGAACCCGAAGGGCGAAGGATTGCGCTTGGCGTATTCCCTGGCAGCGCGCCGGGCCGCGTCCCATTTGACCGTGTGAAGGATCGACTTGCCCGCCTTGTCCGCCCACATGCCCTTCTTCCCGCCGTAGTGCGAGGCCCGGGCCCAGCCCACTTCGGGGATCTCCTTGTGGAGAGCCTTTATCAGCGCCTCGTTGGCCTCGCCCGCCTTGTCGTGGAACATGCCGAACATGATATGCTCATCGGCAAAGCCCCGGTCGTTGAGGCGAGTGCGTAGCGCCCTGGAGAAGTCCTTCCAGAGCTTGAGGCCCTCCGGCGTGACCTCCTTGTCTATCGGGGTCAGCGTGCTTTCCGCACCCGTGGCCGGGTCAGCCACCACCACGGTGCCGGGTTTGGAGGTGGCCTTGGAGCGGTCGTACTTGAGGGTAGCCAGGATGTGAACGATCACGTCCGACTTCTTGTGACAGTACTTGCGCCAGAGATCGAGGTAGCGGTCGATTATGGAGAAGTCGTAGGCGTAGGTACCGTTGCCCTTACTGACCCACCTGACCATGGTGTGCTTGCCGTTGTCCACCTCGCAGCCCTGAACCGCGGGCACCACGGCCACGCGCGCGCCCAGCTTGCCGCACCACCTGATCGACTCTTCTACCAGCTTCCAGTGCTCCTCGCTCCAGAGTTTGACGTCGGCCCATGTGGCCAGTGACACAGGGCTTTCCTCCATGCCCGAGTAAGAGGTGTACTCCTTTGGCGCGGGCAGCTTCCAGTCGAACACCTGCAGCCGGATCGGGAGGCTTGTCGTTTCCATACCCCCGGCCGAGACGGTGATGTTTCCGGTATACAGGCCGGGCTTGGCGTCAGCCGGAATCTCCGCGGTGACCCAGAGCGGCTGGCACTCTCCCGCCGGCACCTTCCCGGGCGCCTCCCGGGACAACCGATCGAACTGCTTCAGCCCGGCGCCGTGATCCTTCCAGAAGTCCGTACCTTTGCCGAATCGACTGAAAACCACGCGATCCGGGTAGACGAGCCGCTCCTCGCGCTCCCGAGAGTCCCAGACCGCTTTGCGGTAGCGTATAAGCACCAGGCGGAGAGGGCTCGAAAGCTCCCGGCTCCTCCCGGTCCTCCTGTAGTTCAACACCGCCTCGGCCAGGTCCAGCGGCCGTCCCCAGCGAAGCGACACGGCCTCAACCGGAATTTCGGCGCCGCCCGGCTCTGAAAGCCCGCTCAGCTTCGCCGACGGCGAGGCCAGGTCCCCGGTCGTGCCGATCAGCACCTGCGCCGAGTACCGGCCTCCGCGCGCGCCCACGAGCCTCAGGGTCCGGCGTGCGTTCACGCCCGGCTCCAGGTAATCCTCGGTCATCACCCGGCGGTGGATGTCATCGGCCCATACCTGAACGCCCTCCGGGCGCTCCTCGATGCCCTGCACCGCGTTGTCCGGCTCGGCGTCGAGCGTCAGGTACCGTATCACGCCGTGCGGCCAGCCGCCGCGCATGTCAGGGCAGTGGTTCCTGCCCGGGCTCAGGCGCAGCTCAAGGGCCAATACGTTGATGCCTTTCTTGAGCGTTTCCTTCGGCACCTCGACCTCCACGCGCCGGTCCATCAGTTCCCTGACCCGGATCACGATATCGCGCGGGAACTTCCTGAAAAAGTAGCTGTATGTCCAGCCTTTACCGGATCTGTAGACTCGCAGTTTGCGGCCCAGCTTTTTCATTTCTTCAGTGACCGGCCCGCAGGCCTCCTCCGGAAACGGCTCGGCATAGCACTCATCAGCAAGCGGCCCGTCAGCCGGGATGTGCTTACGCGCGATCTCCCGGCCGTTGACGTGAACGATCAGCCCGCCGTGGAACACGGCCGTGAAGACGAACTTTTCGACCCTGTCCGGGTCAGGCACGATGAAGCGCGTCCTCAGGAAGGTCTGCCGTATGTGGTGCTGGGCCGTGGTGAACCAGCCCGGTAAGCCGATCTGGATGGTGTTCATGGGCACCCGCGAGACCGGCCAGCACGAATCGTCGAAGTCGGCCGCAGTCCAGCTTTGGGGCGGCGGCGGGGTTCGGCCCATGTTTGCCGTCCTGATGCCCCAGTTGCACACATAGCGGTAGCCCTGGGGTCGGAGCTTACCGTCCCGAAGCGCCATGGCCGGGCCGTAGCTCAGCCAGTAGCGCCAGTAGCTTCGCGTGCTGACCGGCGAGTCCTCCGGCAGCATCCCGCCCTCCCAGTGCTCCTGCGGTTCAGCTTTCCCGGATGACTTCCCTTCTCCGTGCGTTACTGCGGATATTGTCAATACAAGACATAGCAAAGTCAGAGACGCTAATCCGGTTGCATAAAGTTTCATCAATTTCAACATGCTGTATCTCCGTTTAAAAAAGCGTTACGGTCAAGATGTTACGCCAGCGTTGTCCAGCCCTGCGATTCCCAGTCCGGTTTTTCGGCCTCAGGCAGCCAGTCCGGGGTGTTCTCAAGCAAGTGTTTGCGCTGCTCGGTTTTAACGTCCGGTTGAGTTTCCTGCGCGGCCAGGTTATCAAGCTCCCGGGGGTCGCTTTCATGGTCGAAAAGTTCCTCCTCGCCGTTGCCGAAAAGCGTGTAGCGCCACCGCTGCCCGCGGTTCGAGAAATGGGCCGGCCCCGCATGCGGCCCGTATTTTTCGAGTACGGCCCTGTTGGTGGGCACAGCAATGAGCGCATGGTCCGCTCCTGCCCATTTTCCAGATTCAGGATCTTCGAGCAGAGGGCACATGGAACTGCCGTCAAGCTCCTGCCCTGTGCCGTCCGCGTTCGGGTCTTGCGGCAGGCCGCATAGATCGTTCAGGGTCGGATAGATATCCACGAGCGACACGGGGCGCGTACACTCACTGCCGGCCGGCGTTATGCCGGGCGCGGATATGATGAGCGGCACGCGGGTCGCCTCCTCCCAGAGCGTCTTCTTGAAGAGCACGTTCTTCTCGCCCATGTGGTAGCCGTTGTCGCTGGTAAATATGATAATGGTGTCTTCCGCGTGCGGGCTCGCTTCCAACGCGTCGAGTAGACGGCCGACCTGGTCGTCTACAAAACTGATGCAGGCGAGATAGGCCTGTATCCATTCCTTCCACAGGTCCCGCTCCCTGTTCCGTATCAGGTTGAACCGTCTCTGCGCATAGTCGTAGAGAAAGCGCGTGATTTCCGGGGCCTTGTCGAAAAAATTCTCGATGTGCTCGGGCGTTTTGATCTCGTCAAGGGGAAACCGGTCAAAATACATGTCCGGCACATACAGGGGTGTATGCGGACGGTTGAAGCCCACGCCGAGGAAGAACGGCTTCCGGTTGTCCTGCTGGGTTATCTTCTCTATTGCCCAGTCCGCACTCAGCTCATCAGGCATGCGGTCGCGGTCGTTGTCGTTCACATAGCAGAACGGTCTGCCGTAGAGCTGCCAGCCCGCGTCCGGCCCTGTTTCGGTTCCCCGGGGCCACCGGGGTGTGTGCGAGAGCGGCCCGAAGGTCTGCTCCCACGCGATGGGGATGTCTTTGTCGCTGTCAAACAGGACCGAGAGATCCGGGTGTGTCTGCCTTCCCTCGGTCAGCCCGTCCCAGGGAAAAGGGCCGAAAGTGGGTTCTGCCCCGAAATCGTGGTACAGCTTCATATCCTCCTGTTTGTTGTGGAAGAGCTTGCCCGTGCCGTAGACCCTGTACCCGTTGTTTTTGAAATGGCCCTGAAGCATGACCGTGTCCCGCAGAAGCGGATATTCGTTCCAGTGGTCAAACGTGTAGAGCCCGCTCGTGTGCGGGTAGAGCCCGCTCCACATGCTCGAACGCGACGGTCCGCAGATCGGGGAATTGCAGTGGGCGTTCTGGAACGTAACTCCGCGCTGCATGAGCCGCCTCATGTTCGGCGTCTTTGTCTGCGGATGCCCGCCCATGCCCTCTATCGCGCAGTTGAGGTCATCGCACATGATGAACAATACATTTTTTCTTCTGCTCAATTGTTTTCCTTATGTTTACGGATCCATCGTATCGCTGACTTGCCGTTTGTGCGTCCGGAAAGGCGAGGCCGGAAGGCCCTCTTTGTTGATAAGATTTGACTGCGCTTCCTGGTGCCAGCCGAGCCGGACGGCAGCCGGAGCGGGAACCGCCTCGCTCCAGACGAGCACGGAATTCCCGTCGATCTTCGCATCGGCCTTGACGAACTTCCTGTCCTGACCGGCGATCTCGAACCAGTCAGGGGACTTGCCGTCACGCGTAGTCAGCCCGCTGCCCGTATGGTCGAACATGATCCGGGCCTTTCCGCCCTCAACCGACATCGACTTGTAGAGCGGCCCTGAGAAGACCGCCTCCTTGAAACCGTAATCCCGGGCCAGGGCCCACAGCGCCAGCCGTCTGCCCACGTCTTTCTTCTTCTTCGGATGAAGTGCCGGGGAACCGTCGCTTCTGACAAGGTCCGTAGTCACCGCCATGCCGGTGTTCGGGATGGCCAGGCTTTTGAGCTGGGCTTCCCGCAGCAGACACGACTTTTCGTCACTCTGCTCCTTCTTGTTGTATCTGTAGGGGGGAAGCTGAACGAAGTAGAACGGGAAATCCCCCCCCGGCGCGCCGGAGTGCGACGGAGGCGGCTGGCCCCAGGCACTGCGCCAGCCGCTGATCAGGGCCTTCATCTTGAGGTCGTACTTCGCGGGGCCGCTCACGTTGGACTCGCCCTGGTACCAGATGGCGCCGCGGATCGCGAAGGGCACCAGCGGACGAACCATCCCGTTCCAAAGGCCGGTGGGATGGCCCCGCCGGCGACGCTTTGCGTTCGGGTCCGGCGGCTTCTTCGCAGCCGCGTCTGCCTTGTCTATCTTCTTGAGGAACTTCTCCAGGCCGGGAACCGCGGCAGCACCTTCCCGGGGAGTCCACGCCTCAATCCTGGTGGCGCCCACGGCCGCCTGGATAAGTCCGACAGGGACCTTTATCTGTTCGTAAATCTCGCGGCCGAAGTAGAACCCGACGGCTGAGAATCTCATTGCCGCGCGCCCGTCGCACACCTTCCAGAAGCCTTCCACGTCGGACTCGGGCACGGCCGACGCCTTCTTGCGCACCTTGAAAAGCCGTATCTCCGGATACCCGCCGTCGGGAACCGCCGTCTTCTTATTGCTGCTCTCACACAATCGCATCGCCATATTCGACTGGCCCGAGCAAACCCAGACCTCACCTATCAGGATGTTTTTGATACTGACTGTGTTCTTCCCGGAAACCTTCATCTCATGCGGACCGCCTTCTTTCATTGCAGGAAGTATTATGTGCCATTTACCTTCAGCATCGGCGACACCTTCGCACTGATGTTTTGTCAACCTGATAACGACTTTATCTCCGGGGTCAGCCCTTCCCCATACCGGGATCGGCATGCCTCGCTGCAGAACCATATTGTCACTGAACACACGGGGCAAACTGACTTCCGCCCAGGATACTGACTGGGCCAATGCTATGATACAGCAAATTAAAATTCTCTTTACCATAATCTTTTCCTCACTTCAAATCGTCCTTCAGATAAAAAAAGTTTCTTTGGTTCCTGCTGCAGTTTACCTTCACTTCGGGATCGGGCTCAGGCATTTACCGGTTACAGCGTCGAACTCGGCCTTCTCAACCGCGCTCCCGCCGTAGAAGTCGATGACCTTACGCCCGTTGGCCCCAGTTGTGAGCCTGAGCATACCCTGCAGGCTGACACCGTTTCCTGTTTTTTGATTCAGCTGGCCGGAACTGCCGTTATGCCACTTTATTCGTCCTGTGATCGCATCAAGGGCATACACGTGCGTGCCGTCGTAATGAGCCCTGCCTGCTGCGGCATAGACAGTACCGTTATCTGCAAGAACTCCGCCGGCTACGGGCCAGGTGGAATTCAATTCGCCGTGCACCGGAATGCGGCGGACCCTGGGCGCTGCGCGGAACCGCCACAGCAGTCGCCCCGTGGCCGCTTCAAACGCGTACACCCGACCATCATTCGAACCGGCAAAAACACGTTTCTTCCAGGTGCCGGGCGGGTAATTGACCCCGGCTCCGGTATAGGCTTTCCAGATTGTCTTCCCGGTCTTAGGATCAAGCGCGCGTATACCCCCAACAGCATCGGTTTTGAACGCCAGGCTTGATTCCGTGTCTGCCGGACTTGCGCCGGGAAATGTCTCGAGCTGCTGCTTCTCGTCCGCCTGCCAGTCGAAATAAGAGTCTTCGGCAGGGGCCAGACACACGTGTCCGTACATGGTCATGCCTTCACCCGATGTCCAGGGCCCGCAGTGCAGGAAGCCGTCGGAAATGATCACACCGTCCTGACGAGAGGGGCAAATGGCCGTGATGTGCCGGCTGGCACCGGATGCGGGCACGTACCTGTGCATCATCGTCCCGGATCTTTGAAAGAAAATGCTGTCTATACTGCCGGTTGCCCGGGTGCAGCGCCCCTTTCCTGACAGCCTGCCCAGTACCTTGCCCGTGTCATAGTCCAGCTTGAAACCGCCCACGGCATAGACGGCTTCGTCCCGCAACACCAGGTGGACATTGCCGTTGCCCCGATGACGTTTCGAGGATTCACCTGGGCCGGGCTTCTGCCAGGCCAGACTTCCGTCCGCGGCCGAGGCCACAACCAGGCTCTTTCGTTGGGGACCTGCAAAGAAGAGGTACTTCGCGTTGCATTTCATGTAGGCGGTGGTTGAATAACCCGAGTTCCAGCTCTGGGCAGGCAAGTCCGGACCGATGGCCGTCAGAAGGGCCTCGTCGGAGGTCGTCCACAGGGTCTTCCCGCTGCCGGCTTCGAGACACATGAGGAACTTCCGGGGGCTGTAGCAGTAGATTCGCCCGTTGCTCATGCACACGGCGCGACCGTCCAGGATTTCCGATGACCGGTGGTGCCAGAGCACCTTGCCTGTCTTCGGCTCAATGGCCAGGACAGAACGACCGAATCCGAACGCCTTTTCGGGATCTTTGTAGTCGTATCCTTTCCACATTCCCCAGCCTGCGTTTCGTCGTGATCGCTCCACCTTGATTTCCGGGCCGCCCAGCAGGGCATAGAGGGTGCCGCCCTTAAGGGCCATCCACTTCCACACGGTCCCGCCGGCCTGCTCGACCGGCGGCTTGATCTCGCTTTTCAATTTGCCCGTGCGCGTGTCGATCAATTTGCAGGACTCGTCGTCGCCCACGTAAAGAGTCTCCGGGGTAGCAATCATCGTGTTGCGGTGGATCATGAATCCTTCCCGCAATGGACGTTTCCACAGGATCGTTCCGTTGTAGGCATTGATTCCAAGGAGACTGTTGAGCAAGGGAATCGCCGCCTTGTCCACAGGCTTGTGCCCGAACGCCATGAAAACCCTGCCGCCGGCTGCAACCGTGACCGTTGAGATACATCCGGAAAGCGGCTCGGCCAGGTATTGGGTCAGGCAGGGGAACCGGGCAACCCGGTCGGTTGACAAAGGATTGTTATCCGGCCCGTGATACGGGTGGCTCCAGGAGCCCGTACCTTCGGGCGCCGGTTTGACCAGCGTCTCATTCCCTATATAGGCTCTGCCTCCGGGCCGTAAAACCCGGATCATCTCTTTTTTCACGGTCCCGGATCCGCCTGCAGATGATCCCGCAAATATTGTATCTGCAAGGTTAGGAGCCATCTGGATTTGCGAATAGGAACCGTGATCAGCCCATATACGTTTACCCAAAAGACCAGCAGCCTCGGATGCTTCTCGAATGGTACGCGTATTCTTTTCTTCTGCACATTGAACATAGATCAGCAGTTCGCTGGATTCCGCCAACCCGATGATCGTATCCTGTTTTCCGTCTTCAGGCAAACCCACGAAAACGCAGATTCCTCTGCGCGTACCGACCTTCCGGAGGAGCACCTCGCTTTTCGTCTCCGCCGCAGCCGCGGATCCTGCAAGTACGGACCAGATAAATGTCAACCATAGTATCGCCTGTTTCCTGAAGTCTGACATGATATCTTTCCTTAATTCCTGAAGAACCGGTACCCTATTCCATTTTGATGTCCGTATATCCAAGGATACTATTGCCTCTCTTTCTCCGCGTCGGTGTTTTTCTGACGATTCAGGTACTCATCCAGGTAAAAGGTCGACGCCGCCTTCCCGCTGATGCCCGGCAACCATTTGAAAATGCACTTCCCGGTATCCAGGTCAAACGTAGCCGTCTTGACCGCATTGCCGCCTGTGAAGTGAAGCAGCTTCTCCCCGTCCACGCGCCTGGTGATCTTAAGCATACCCTGCAGGCTGACGCCGGCCCCGGTCTTGGGATTGAGCCGCCCGGAACTGCCGTTGTACCACTTGATCCCACCTGTGACTGCGTCCAGTGCATACACGTGCGTGCCGTCGTAATGCGCGATTCCTGCGGCAGCATAGACTATTCCCTCATCCACGACCACGCCGCCGGCTACGGGCCAGGTAGAACTGAGGCTGTTATAGACCGGGATGCGGCGGACCCTGGGCGCGGTCCTGAACCGCCAGAGCAACCGCCCGGTGGCGGCTTCGAAGGCATACACCCGCCCGTCATTAGAGCCCACGAAGACGCGACCGTTCCAGCGAACGGGCTGAAAGCGGATCCCGCCGCCTGTATAGGCCTTCCATACAGTTTTTCCGCTCTCTGGATCCAACGCCCGGATAATCCCGTCCGCACCGGCCTTGAATGTGAATGTGTCTTCCGCAGCATTACCAGAAACCGACGATGTGTCTCCTGCCGCCGGCACGATTTCCAGCTGTTGTTTCTCATCCGCCTTCCAGTCGAAATTGAATTCACCTGCAGGTGCAAGGCAGATGTGCCCGTAGAGAGATATATAGCACCCGCAGATCCACGGTCCCCAGTGCAGCAAGCCGTCGGCGATGACCACACCGTCGTGACACGGGGGACGTATGGGCGCAATATATTCTATTGCATTAGACGAAGGCACGAACTTCATCGTCCCGCCCGACGCTCGGAAGAAGATGCTGTCAACACTGCCGGTAGCCCGGGTACAGGCCCTGCGTCCTTTGAATTCGGCCAGGATTTTGCCCGTATCGTAGTCGAGTTTCAAACTTTTCGCAAATTGGCCTCCCACAGCATACACGGCATCATCCCGCAGAACCAATTGAACATTTCCAGCCTGGCTTCGACGATACCTGTCTTTCCTGTTTGCCCCCCCGAGTTTCTCCCAGAGCCGGCTCCCGTCCGCGGCCGAGACAACGACCAGGTTCTCACATTGAGGCCCTGCGAAAAAAAGGTGCTTAGCGCTGCATTTCATGTAGGTGCTGGTCGAGAACCCGTTTATGAAGTGCTGGGCCTTCCTGTGCGGTCCGATAGCCGCCAACAAACCCTTGTCAGAGGTTTTCCATATTTCCTTTCCGCTACCCGCATCGAGGCAGGTGAGAAACTTCCCCGGGCTGTAGCAGTAGATTCGCCCGTTGCTCATGCACACGGCGCGACCGTCCAGGTGGGCATCCGCGCGGTGACTCCAGAGTACCTCCCGGGTCCCCACATCGATTGCCAGCATCGAGCGCCCGAAGCCGAAGGCCGTCTCCGGGTCCTTGTAGTCGTATCCCTTCCACATCCCCCAGACCCAGTGCCCGAAACCGGCGTTCTTGGATTGCCACACGGGCACCTTAATCTCCGCCCCTCCCACCATGGCGTAGAGTATCCCCTTATTCAGGGCTATCCACTTCCAGACCGTGCCGCCGGCCTGGTCCACGGCAGGCTTGATCTCGCTTTTCAATTTGCCCGTGCGCGTGTCGATCAATTTGCAGGACTCGTCGTCGCCCAGGTAGAGCGTATCCGGCGTGGCGATCATTGTGTTGCGGTGGATCATAAACCCCTTCCGCAGCTGACGTTTCCACAGGATGGTTCCGTTGTAGGCATTGATCCCGTAGAGTGTGTTGAGCACCCGGTTGTGTATCTTCCTCATGGCTTTGTGCCCGAAAGCCATGAAGACACGCCCTCCCGCCGCGACTGTGACCATCGATATGCACCCGAACATGGGTTCGGCCATGTATTGCGTCAGGTAAGGGTGACGGGCAACCTTGTCAGTCGACAGGGGATTATTATCCGGGCTGTGATACGGGTGGCTCCAGGAATCCACTCCCTCGGGTGTGGGCTTAACGAGCGTCTCGTTCCCAAAGAAAGCCTTGCCCTCCGGACGCAGCACCCGGAGCACCTCTTTTTTCATGGGTCCGCCTGCAGACGATCCCGCAAAGATTGTATCAGCCAGATTCGAGGCCATCTGGATTTGTGAATAGGAACCGTGATCAACCCATATCTTTTTGCCCAAAAGGCCTGTAGCTTCGGCTGCCTCACGCACGGCACGCACATCCTTTTCTGCAGAACACTGGACATAGATCATCAGATCGCTGTTCTCTGCCAGCTTTACAACGGCATGCTGCTTTCCGTCTTCCGGGAGCCCCAGAAAGACACAGATGCCTTTCTGCATACCGATCTTCTGAAGTAAAGCGTCGTCCTTTTGCTCTGCGGCCGATCCAGTTCCGGCTGTTATCAGGCAGATGAGTACTAGAAGCCATCTCAAAGCATTCATGAAGTATCTCCCTTCTATGGTCACGGTTCGCCAGGGCCGGAGCCGGTTCTTCCAGCCGTAGCCGCGCCCAAAGTCCGGGTCGATGTGCTTGCCATCACCACCCCACGCGCGCGAGGCCATCCCAACCGGGTATTTCTTTCCATCCTTCATATAGTCTATTTCTCCTCCTTTTTTGTCTCTGCGTTCAATGCTGCAATCAAATAATCGGTCGGCTCTTTGTGTTTGACGCCCTTCGCTCCGGGATAGTAGATCACGCAGTCGACACCGACTTCCTTGCAGCGTTCTTGAAGGCCGGCACCGAAATTGGGGCTGTGCGTCGCGTCTTTTTGGTCCTTACCCATCTCGGGGGCGCTTCTATAGGTGATGTAGACAGGTGGGTCACCGGCGCTGACCAGCGCGTAGGGCGAGTACTCCGCAATCCACGGCAGGATCTCTTCTCTGGCTTTCAGGAACTGTTTGAAGTTCCTCTTGCCAAAGGCATGACCGCCGTACGTGATGTTGGGCGTCCATTCTTTCATTTGCTTGGGGTCGAGCGTCGTTTGCGCGCGATTGACCCCGACGCAGAAGACACGCGTCGATTCGCGTGCCACGGGGTCGGTGCTCTTGGGGTTGGCCATGTCGTCGTGGAACGCCAGCCACAGACTGGTGCAAGCGCCGGCAGAGCCACCCGCCAGGCCGATTCGTTCTTTGCCGATGTTCCAATCATTGGCCTTGCTGCGGACAAACTGCAGCGCCCTGGCGGCATCATGAAGTGGGGCCTTAACCGGGGGGGTGACGCCATCCATCCTGGCGTGCTTCATTAGCCGATAGTTGATGGCAACCACCGAGATGCCCGCCTTCAACAGGGCATTGGTGTCGACAAATTTATTGATCCGTTCTTTGCTTCCCCAATTCCATCCTCCGCCGTGAATCACAAGAACCAGCGGCGTCGGCTTGTCGGACGACGCTTTCCAGAAATCCAGGATATGTCGTTCGTGTTCGCCGTATCGGATGCCCGCCAATGTAGGCTTGGGTACTGACTTAGAGTAGGCGGGGGCCTTCTTTTTAGATTTGGCTTTTTCAGATTGGTCGGTATTCTGAGCGTGAACTGCAGCCGCTGCGGCAAGATAGCAGATGGCGATGAATATTGAGGTCTTTGTTCTCATCTTACTTATCCGCCAATTTCCGAGCAACTTCCGCGACCAGTCCATAGAGTTGTTCAGAGCATTCCTGGACGCTCATCGCCAGGATCGCTCGCTGGTCCCTACCCCCGAGGGTGGTGCTGCGGATAGCGAGCCGCACGCGGTCATCCAGGATGCTTCTTGCGCGCGTGGCCAACTCCTCGCCCAGCAGGGCATTTCTGGTCTTGTCCTCCAATGCTTTTTCGATGAAGACGCGCGCCTCGATTTCCTGGGAGCTCTCCCGGAACATCTCAAGCGGGGCCGTACCAATCGCCCCGTCCCGGCCGGGCATCAGGAAGTGTTGCGCGCAATAAGAGAGCTTGAGTTGGCCCCAGGCATTCTCCGGGTAGCGCCCGCAGAGCGGTACCTTGCGTTTGTTGCCCAGCACGTTCCAGGCGTCGCGCGCGGTGAGGTACATGTCAAGGTTGCGCGTTCGGTTGAGCATCTCCGAGAACACCCGGGCGACGTTCTCTCCCACACAGTTGGAAACGGTATACAGCCGCCCATCCTCAAGCACCATCCCGCGTGTGGGGCGCATGTCTTCGGGAAGTTCGGCAGACCGTGCGCTGTACGGGCTGAACAAAAGCCATAGAAATATCAAGAAAAGAAAAAAGAAATGCCCGGGATTTGCCTGCATGACAGACCGATCAGCACAAAATCTTTTGTCACCTCGCATATTTTATCTCCCAGTCGTCCGTGCGGAAGGGGCTCGCGGGCAGGCCCTCCCTGTTGTAAAGATTCGCGCCCTTGGGGTCGCTGTCCCAGGCGTAACGTACAGCGAGAGGCTTGGGCACGTCCTGGCATGACACCACGACCGACTGCCCGTCGATGACTGCATCCGCCCAGTGCCATTTCTGGTCCGCGCCGGCGATGCAAAACTGGCCGAGCTTTCCGCCGGAGACCTCTTCCACAGGGGCCAGACCATCTCCCTTCGTACCCACCATGAGCCCGCCCCCTACGTGGTCGAAGGAGATCCGGACCTTGCTGCCTTCGATCTTGTGTCCCTTGTACAGCGGGCCGCTGCAGACGATGTTCTTTCCGTAGACCTTGGCGAGCGGCCACAGGGCCAGGCGTCTGCCCACGTCCTGTTTGTTCCGGGGGTGGCCGCCCCAACCGCCCACGTCGATGGTAACGGCCATGCCCGTGTTCGGGATGGTCAAGGCCTTCTTCTGCATCTCGCGCTGTATGGTGTAGCCGGTTCCCGCGGCCGGCGCCGTGGAGGGAGGCTTTCTGGGAATGATATAATTGGGCAGTTGGACGTAATAGAAGGGGAACTCCCCCTGGTCCCAGACCCCGCGCCAGCCCTGGATCAGGGCCCGCATCTTGTGGAAGTAGATCTCCCCCTCCTTATGGCCGTGCTCACCCTGGTACCAGATCACGCCGCGGATCGCAAAGGGAACCAGCGGATGGATCATCCCGTTGTAGAACTTGGTGGTTCCAAAAAACCGCGGCGGATCAGCCTCTTTCCTGACCGCCCACCTGGCCAGGAGATCCCACGTCCTCTTGAGCTCCGGAACGGACTTGATGCCCTCGGCCGGGGTCCACCAGTGAATGGCCGAGTTGTTCCAGTAGCTGCCGATCAGGCCGATCGGCACCTCAAGCTCCCGATGCAGCTCCCTGCCGAAGAAGTACCCCACCGCGGAGAATGTTTTGGCAACCTCGGGCGAACACGGGGCCCATCGGGTTTCAGGCGCATCCGGCTTGTTCGGCCGGAACTCCCGAACAGGAAAGTTCTCCGCGCGCGAATGGACGTTCAGCATCCGGATCGAGGGGTAGTCGGCAGCCTTGATTTCCTCGCGGGAATTCAAGGCCGACTGCAACGGCCACTTCATGTTGGACTGGCCCGAGCAGAGCCAGACTTCGCCGACCATGACGTTCTCCAGCGTGAGGGTCTTCTTTCTCCCGCTAATCGTCATCACGTGCGGGCCGCCGGCTTTCATCGCCGGGAGCTTCACCTTCCAGGATCCCTCGGCATCGGCAATAGCCTTTGCCTGGTTGCCCGCGATTGTGACGGTCACGGCTTCGCCGGCTTCGGCCCAGCCCCAGACCGGAAGCGGCATGTCGCGCTGCAGGACCATGTGGCTGCCGATCACGGCGGCCGGGCGCAGCTCACCATTCGGGCCGGGTTCCGGTTCAGCCGCGTCCGCCGCAATAGTGACGAGCGGCGTCGACGCCACCAGCAGGGCGACCGCGGCACACACGAACACCCTCTTCATTGTCTTCATCGTTACCTCCTCGTTGCCAAGGGCCATCTTCTCCCCGTCGGCTTACTTTGCATCGGGCGCCGCCGGCTTCTCCACGACCTTCTCTTTAACCGGCATCTCCAGCAGCTTGCTGTATTTCTGCTGGCTCTCCCAGGCCATCTTCTGCATGTACAGGATATCTTCCTCGGTCACGGTCGGGTCCAGCGGCTTGCCGTCGTCACCCAGCTTCGGCTTGGGGTGCGGCAGCCCCACGCAGGACTTGCCCGTAAGCGCGGCGTATACGGCGCAACTCGTGACATAGTCCCCTCTTCTCCAGCCGATCTTTCCCCTGCCCTCGAGCGTTCTAGCGTTCAGGTAGTCGTGAGCCGCTTTGTTAGCGCCCTTGTCCTCGTACACGGCCTGTGTGGCGGCGCCGCCGAAAGCAACCTCGACACCGTTCCTTCGCGCGGCCTCCAAGGTCCATTTCAGGAGGGGCTTCTCCAGACGCGGACTCCACCCCTGGTGCCAGATGACGATTCGCCTTCCCTCCTTCTTGAGGGTCTCGCAGACGTCGTCCAGGATCCGGGGCACGTGTTTGTCGGCGCCCTTTCTCGCCGCGACCGAGCCGAGAATCTGGAAGAACACGACGTCGTACTCCTCGCCTTCTCTGTGCGCGTTCGCCTTGCACTTCGCGATATCCTCCTGGTACCTCTTCTCGTCGCCCGCCTCGAGCCATTTACACATGTGGGGAATGCAGAAATAGAAGTCGCCGCCCTTCCAGTGCAGTCCGTCCTCACCGAAGAGCTTCCAATCACGGGTAAGCATGCCTCGGAGTTTTCCGGTGGAGCTCGATCCGAGGCAGAGGATCCTGAGCGGCTTGTCCTGCTTGCGCGCGGATTCCGCCTCGGCCTCGGGAGCCGGGTCCGCCGCTTGCACGGCGGCGCCAACGATCAAGACAAGCCCTGCGAGCACCAGGCGACCCATTCCGATTCGCTTCTTCATTACCGTCTCCTTTCAAAACATCCGATTACGATATGTCCCCGGTCCTCTAATCATTCGCCGGCGCCAGCCGCTTGAGCGCTTTCTTGGCATTGTACCGTACGGCTTTGCTTTCATCGTTCAGCGCCTTTTTGAGCGCGGCCATGGCCGGCTTGGCATCCGGGCCGATCCCGCCGAGTGCTTTTGCGGCTTTCTGGCGGACCTGCTCCTGCTTGCTTTCCAGCGCCTGGATGAGCGCGGGCACTGCCGGGGCGGCCCGAGGACCCATAGATCCCAGCGCGATGACGCACATGACGTGCCCGCGTGAATTCTCGGGATCCTGCAGCGCCCGGACAAGCACATCGACAGCCGGGCCGCCAATTTTCGCGAGTGAATCATAGCACTCGGAGCCGAGCGCGCCGCCTCGTCTGGTCGCGGCCCAAAGGTCCGGAACCGCGGCGGATGCCGCCTCGCGAAATTTACCCAATGCCCGGCAGGCGGCGTACGCCACCTTGGAATCGCCTCCCTTGAGCGCCATTGTGAGCGCGGACACCACGCGGGCGTCACTCGGATCGCATCGGCCAAGCAGCCTGACTGCTTTCATGCGTACGCCCCCGTCTTCGTCGTCCACCTTCCCGGCAAGGGCCGGGACAACTTCGCTCGCAGCGCCCTCAATTTTCCCCAGCGCCCTGAGTGCGGCCATCCGGACGAGAACCTCCTCGTCGCCCAGGTGTCCGATGGCTTCATTCACCCGATCGCCTGATTCAGGACCGATGGTTTCCATGGTGTTCAGTATGGGAACCGCCCGCTCGCTCGGCAGCACGGCCGGCCACGGAAAGGGCGGGCCGGGCCCGCCTATGGCGCCCTTTTTATAAAGGCCTTCCCGCTTTGCCCTGGCGGAATCGATGAGTTCACCGTTCATGATACACGAGCCGATGGCCGGCACCGCCGGGTCGCCGATCTGGTAGCGAGAGTTATCGCCCCAGCAGTAGACCGTGCCGTCCGCGGTCACGGCCGCGCTGTGAACGCTTCCGGCAGCGGCGCCCTCCACACCTGTGATCAATCCCTTGCCGCGCGGGCCCGCCACCTGCACGGGCAGGTCCTGCTGCGCGGACCGCCTGCCGATGCCGAGCTGCATGAAATGGTTGCCGCCGCAGGCCCACAGCGTCCCGTCTTTCTTAACGATCAATGTGTGCACCGACCCACTCGCCACCCGCAGGACGCCCGTCATGGGCGCTTTCCCGTCCGGGTCTTTCATCCGCACCGGTCGGTGACGGTCATACGCCGTGCCGTCGCCAAGCTGACTGAACACATTGTATCCCCACCCCCATGCCGAGCCGTCCCGGCACACGGCAAAACTGGAATTCCATCCCACGCTCACGGATACGGCATGTCTGACGCCATTGACCACAACAGGCAGAAACCGGTCCGTGGTGGTGCCGTCGCCGACCTGGCCGACCACGTTTTCGCCCCAGGCCAGTACCGTGCCGTTCCTGCGAACCGCCAGACAGTGGCCCGCACCGGCGGCAATGCCGATGACACCCTGGAGGAAGCCCTTGCCGTCCGGCGATTTGACCTGTACTGGCAATGCGCTCAGCTTCACATTGCTTCCATTGCCCAGTTGCCCCCGGTCGTTCAACCCCCAGACCCAGACCGTGCCGTCGGCCTTGAGCGCAGCGGCGTGCGTCTGCCCTGCGGCAACGGCCACCGCATCCGTAAATACGCCCTTTCCATCCGAGCTCTTGACCTGCACCGGCAATGACGAAGATTTGGTTTCTCCGTTTCCCATCTGGCCGGATTTCCCCCTGCCCCAGGCCCAGACCGTGCCGTCCTCGCGCAGGCCGACGGTCGACGTCATGATAGAACTGATCGCCTTTATGCCGGTCAGTTTCCCTTCTCCGCCCGGACCCCTTGCCTGCTTTGCCTCCTTGGTGCCATTACCGTAGGCTCCCGTCGTTCCGTCACCGAAGCTCCCGTGAGAAGCCATGCCCCAGCCCCAGACCGTTCCGTCAGGGCGTAGCGTCGCTGAGTGGCCGCAGCCGGCGGTCACGCCGGGCCGCAGGACAAGCTCAGAAGCCGGTTCCAATTTCGCGGTCGAAGCAGGCTGGTCTTTTCCTGTTTCCGCCGGGGAAACAACAGCGGCCGTTTCCGGCTTGTCAAAGGAAGCGGGATAATTCCTGACGGCCTCTTCAACGAGCCTGTCCGCGCAGTCATTGATGTAATATTCGATATAGGTGTATCCCTTGTGCCGGTCGTTTTTCGAGGCACCGGCCGGGACGATTTTATTCGTGTCCGACGGATCCTTCGGATTCAGCCCCCTGGCCGTCTCCCATGCATCGGGCATGCCGTCGCCATCTGTGTCCGGTTTGGGCGTGCCGGGTTTCAGCCCCTGCATGAGCCCGCCTTCGGGCATGTAGCGGCCCATGAACCCGCTCCGGTTGTACACCTCCCTGAAGGTCTTCCAGGAGACCGCGTCTCGAGGCAGGCACCCGGCATGGGCCAGCACCAGCTTGTAAGCCTCTTCAGCGCTGTGCGTTTTCACCGGGGGACACGGGTTGGGCGTGTCTCTACGCGGTTTTGCGACTTTCGCTTTCCCCTTGGCACCGCCGGTATAGTCGAACACGTTTCCCGCGCAGTATGAGTCCCCTCTTTTAATCTCCAGGCGCGGCCGGGACGGCCTGGGCGCGGGCATGTTGGGACGCATGTGCTGGGGACCGCCGGGTCCTTCCCGATAGTAGTTGTTGACGGCGTTGGAGTGGGCGATGTGCGAGCCGACATATGAGTTGTAGACGACCGTGTTTCGCAGGTCCAGGAAGCCGCCCATCTGACAGGGGCAGCGCTCCGAGGCATGGGCGATCAACGTATGATGAAGGCTTACGGTTTTGATCTTGTTCATGAATGCGCCGTAGTTGTGGCAGTGGTGACCCTCCCAGGCGAAGTCCGAACCGTCGCACGAGCTCCACTGCAGCGTGCCGCTTGTGTATTTGTAGCTGATGGCCTCGTCCGTACTCCAGGAGGTGGATATATGATCCAGGATCACGCGGTCGCATTCCACGACCTGGATGCCGTCGCCGCCGCCGCCGTGCGATCCGTGGAAATCCGGCCGCACACGAAGAAAACGGACGATGTGGTCCGCGGTCCTCTTGCCCCGGTAATTGCCCACGCTGAGGCTCCCCTTCAGGGTGATGCCCGCGCCGGGCGCGGTCTGCCCCGCAATGGTGAGCCGGGAATGCTTCGCATGGAAATTCTGACCTGTCCCGATCACGCCGCTCACATCGAACACGATGATTCGCGGGTAGTCTTCCTCCAGGGCCCACGACAGGCTGCCCGGCCCGGTGGCCTCGAGCGTGGTGACCTTGAGTACCTTGCCGCCCCGTCCGCCGACCGAGGCGGCACCATACCCTTCAGCGCCGGGAAAGGCGGGGATGGTCGATTTTTCGGTTTCATTGCAAAAGGCGGCCGATGCGGCCGCGAGGACCAGCAACAGCGCCACTGTACGGAAAGCATGATTCATTCTAGCATCTCCTTTTCTGTTCTCTGTCATTTATCCCAGTTATCCGTGCGGAAGGGGCTCGCCGGCAAGCCCTCTTTGTTGTAGAGATTCGCGGTTTCAGGGTTGGCGTCGTAGGCATAGCGTACCGCGCCGGGTTCGGGCACGTCCTTGCTCTTCACGACCACGTCTTTGCCCTCGATAACGGCCTCGGCCCAGACCCACTTCTTGTCCGCGTCGGCGATGCAAAAATGGCCGAGCCTGCCGCCGGGCACCTCTTCCACGGGGGCCAGGCCTTTTCCCTTTGTACCCACCATGAGCCCGCTGCCCACGTGGTCGAACGAGATCCTGACCTTGCCGTCTTCGATTTTGTGGCCCTTGTACAGCGGACCGCTGTAAACGATTTTCTTACCGTAGACGTTTGCCAGCGGCCAAAGCGACAGCCGTTTGCCCACGTCCTGCTTGTTTCTGGGATGGCCGCCGCCGCCTACGTCGATGGCTACGGCCATGCCCGTGTTCGGGATGCTCAGGGCCATTTTCTGCATCTCGCGCTGCAGGGTGTAGCCGTTTCCCGCGGCCGGTACGATCGCCTCGCCCTTTTTTCTGCCGGGGGACCAGTTGGGCAGCTGGACATAGTAGAAGGGAAAGTCCCCCTGGCCCCAGACCTGGCGCCAGCCCCCGATCAGCGCCCGCATCTTGTGGAAGTAGGGCAGTCCATCCTTGTGGTTGCGCTCCCCCTGGTACCAGAGCACCCCGCGGATGGCAAAGGGGACCAGCGGGTGGATCATGCCGTTGTAGAACTTGGTGGTCGCGGCATACCGCGGCGGATCAGTCTTCTTTTTGACCGCCCACCTGGCCAGGAGTTCCCAGGTCCTCTTGAGCTCCGGTACGGACTGGATGCCCTCGAGCGGGGTCCAGCAGGTCTCAGGCGTGTCCGGCTTGGCAGGCCGGAATTCCCGCATGGGGAAGTTCTCTGCGCGGCTGTTCACGCTCAGCATCCGGATCGCCGGATAATTGGCCGCCTTGCGCTCCTCGCGGGAATTCAAGGCCGACATCAGCGGCCACTTCATGTTCGACTGGCCCGAGCAGAGCCAGACCTCGCCGATCATGACATTCTCGAGCGTAATGGTTTTCTTCTTTCCGGACACGGTCATTTTGTGCGGGCCGCCTGCGGTCATCTGCGGGAGCTTTACCTGCCAGCACCCGTCAGGATCGGCCGTGGCCTTTGCCGTATTGCCGGCGATCTCGATGGTCACGGCTTCGCCGGCTTCGGCCCAGCCCCAGATAGGCAGTGCCTCATCGCGCTGCAGGACCATGTGGCTGCCGATTACGGCGGGCAGGCGGAGCTTCCGGTTGGGGCCGTCTTCCGGCTCAGCCCGGTCCTCTGCGATTGCGAGAAGCGGCAGCGCCACGAGTAGAGCAATAGCAGCACACACCGATGCCGCTTGTTCCTGTGTCCCCAGCGTTATCCTCATAATCCTTTGTTCTCCTTTCGCATAACGATCTCCTCTTGTTATCTTATTTCCTGAGCAGAGAAAGGAAAGGCCGGCCATCCGTTTTTATCCTGAAGGTTTGGGGTCGCTGTATTGGCCCAGCCCATGCGTACAAACTTCGGCGCTGCAATGCCGTCCGCGGTAGCGATCACGGTATTGCCGTCAATCACCGCTTTGGCTTTCACAAATGTTTTATTGTCGCTGGAAAGCTCAAACCAGGTCAATGCTTTGTTGTCACGAGCCGAAAGCCCTTTATCGATACCTGAAAACGTGATAATGACCTTTTCCCCGTCAAGTGTTGCGCTCTTGAACTTCGGGCCGGCCGCCGGTACCGCTTTGCCATAGGCATGCCGCAGGGCATTGGCGGCCAGCTTGTTTCCGACAGGCATTTTTCCCGGAGGATGTATCGAAGCAAAATTGCGTTCATCGGTGGTGTCATGAATGGCAATCACTTCACACCCTTTGATTTCATCAGCCACCTGCATCTGCTTTGCCCAGACCAGGTCCGGCATGACTGTTGCGCCCCTTTTCTTATACCCGGGCCATGGGGCAATCATGACGACATAGAACTGCATTTCAGGATTTTTGAACACCGTGCGCCAGCCGCTGATCAACCCTTTCAGAGATTTGTCATAGGTTTTGGTCGCGCCGGCACCCGTCTCGCCCTGATACCAGATCACCCCCTTAAACGCATAAGGTACCAATGGATAAATCATGCCATTGTAAACACCGTTAACGGCCCTCAGAGGCGCGCGAATGTCTGCTGCTGTAAAGGGAACATACTCCCCATGCTGGACGCCGTCCTTTGCCGCCTTCAACCATGCCTCAACTGAATCCACAATGCGTTTCTGGTACGCGCTCATTCGTTTTTTCTGAGCCTCGGTTGCCGGAGAAAACCTGATTCCGGCCTCTTTCATCTCCTCATCTGGGATCCAGCAATTAATGGTGGTGCCGCCCCATGATGAATCAATAACCCCTATTGGAATCTGCAATTCCTGCGCGAGCCTCAGGCCGAAGAAAAAACCAATGGCAGAATGAGAGTAGTAGGGAGGGATCTCCCCTTTCTCAGCTTTCGGCAGGAACTCCCCGGCCTGGCTCCATTCCCCCGCGGACCGATCCCCCCGAAAAAAACATTTTGTCGGTGACGCAATGCGCTCAGCCACGCAGAACATCCGCAGAAGCTTATTGTCCTTGGCGGCAAAAGCGATCTTCTTGGCTTCCGGGGCTACCTGGCCAATATTAAATTCCATATTGGATTGGCCCGATGCAAGCCAGACTTCACCCACAACCACGTCACTGAGCCTGATTTCATTATTGCCCTTGATGCGTAATTCTCGCCCTTCATTGGTCGCTTCAAGCGGTTCAAGATGAACCTGCCAGCGACCGTCCTTACCCGCTGTTGCATGCTTTGTCTGTCCGGCAAAGGTGACCGTCACCTGCTCGCCCGCGGCAGCCTTACCCCAAACAGGCGCTTTGACGCCGCGCTGCAGCACCATGCCGCTGCTGATAATATTGGGCAGTCTGACATCGGCCCGGGTTGCGATTGGAATCGTCCCAAGGATCAACATCAAAGTCATTAACAGCCGTTTTCTTGTCATCACTTCTCCCACGTGTCCGTGCGGAAGGGGCTTGCAGGCAGTCCCTCCTTGTTGTAGAGGTTCGCGCCCTTGGGGTCGCTATCCCAGGCATAGCGCACTGCGACGGGCACGGGCACGTCGCTGCTCGAAACCACCACATCGTTTCCCTCAATGACGGCCTCTGCCCAATGCCATTTCTTGTCCGCGCCGGCCGTGGCGAACTGCGCCAGTTTGCCGCCGGGTACCTCCTTGACGTGTTCGATACCTTTTTTGCTGCCCGCCATGAGACCGCTGCCCATATGGTCGAAGGAGATCCGGACCTTCCCGCCTTCGATCTTATGGCCCTTGTACAGCGGGCCGCTGAAAACGATTTTCTTTCCGTAGACTTTCGCCAGCGGCCACAGGGCCAGCCGCTTGCCCACGTCCTGCTTGTTCCTCGGGTGACCGGGTCCGCCCACGTCAATGGTGACGGCCATGCCGGTATTCGGGATGGCAAGCGCCTTTTTCTGCACCTCACGCTGAATAGTGTAACCCTCTCCCGCTGCAGGCTCTTTCGAGGCGGGCTTCCTCGGAAGAGTAAAATTAGGCAGTTGAACGTAATAGAAGGGGAAGTCCCCCTGATCCCAGACCCTGCGCCAGCCCTGGATCAAAGCCTTCATCTTGTGAAAATAGATATCCCCCTCCTTATGGCCGCGCTCGCCCTGATACCAGATCACGCCGCGAATCGCATAGGGGACGAGCGGATGGATCTTGCCATTATAAAACAGCATGGGCGCCGCGTATCCGGGCTGAGACGAGAAATCCCTGAACGTCGGCGGGGGAAGCCGGTATGCGCCGCGGCCAAGCGCTGTTTCCTCTGAGGCGGCCCAGCGTTTCATGCTCGCGATGTACGCGGCATGCGCCTTCTTTCCGGCCTCGCTTTTGAGTGTCCACGCGGCCACCCGGTCCCATATGGCCTTGAGTTCGGGCACGGATTGAAGGCCCTCGGCCGGGGTCCACCACTCGATGGCCGAATTGTTTTCATAGCTGCCGATCAGGCCGATGGGCACCTTCAGCTCCCGGTGCAGTTCCCTGCCGAAAAAGTACCCCACAGCGGAAAACCCACAAGCGACCTGGGGCGAACAGGGGGCCCATTTCATCTTGGCGGCCCCGTGCCCTTTTGCCGGATAATCCCTGACAGGAAAGGGCTGGTAACCCGATGAAACGGTCAACATTCGAATGGACGGATAGTTGGCGGCCTCGCATTCCTGCTTCGAATTCGTGATATTGTTGAGCGCCATTTTCATATTCGACTGGCCGGAACAAAGCCAGACCTCGCCGACCATGACATTCTCGAGCGTAATGGTTTTCTTCTTTCCGGACACGGTCATTTTGTGCGGGCCGCCGGCGGTCATCTCGGGGAGTTTCACCTGCCAGGATCCGTCATCGTCCGCTTTGGCTTTAGCCTGGTTGCCGGCGATTTCGACGATCACCTCTTCGCCGACCCCGGCCCAGCCCCAGATCGGCAGCGGCTTATCGCGCTGCAGGACCATGTGGCTCCCGATCACAGCAGGCAGGTGGAGTTCACGTCCGGGATTCTTTTCAGGTTGTGCGGCCCGGGACGCGGGGTTCAAAATAAGCAGGAATGCCGCAAGAACCGCTAGACGGATGCTTACCGTTTTTTTCACCATTTTCGTCTCCATTAATTATATCGATACACCAAAGCCTAGGCTTGTCCAGCCAGTCAATTTCCGGTTTTGCAGGAAAAGCGTTCTTCTTCAAAACAGGCATCGTCCACTTTCTGCATGCACGTGTTATTCGTAACGGTCTCCCATTCAAAGCCGTTGAACTTGATATGGCTGTCTATGTAGAGGGTGTTGAAGGTGTAGGTATAATACTTGTCCTGGGTCAGCCCATGCCTCCCCTTGTCAAACACCAGCCAGCCGCCAAACTCAACGATGCGCTTGTCCGGCGGAAGGGATCCGATCACTTCATTGTGCAGCGTACATCCCCGGAGCCAGCTGTGCGACGGGAAGGTCAGGTTGAGGGGCCTGCGGTGGATACCCCAGCGCAGGCCGTCACTCAGGCCATCCGGATGTGCCATCAAGCCCCACTGGTCCATATCCTTTTCCCAAAAGAACATTTCTTTCCGCCACGCCGGACTGTCGCTGGGCCAGATGGGCTTATAGACATCGCTGTTTTGCCAGAAGTTCGGGCACAGCATAACTTTGGGCGTCACATAGCTCTTTTCGCTGAACGGGGACTTGCTGCCGCATTCCTGGAGATTATCCAGCTTGCCAACAAGGTACCGTACCGAATGAAACCAGCCGTAGTATTGGAAACCTGCTTGAAATTGCGTGTCCATACGAATAAACAGACGTTCTCTGTTGTCCCTGGCATACTCGTAGCACGCAAGGACCACCTGGCGCTGGTTGCTCGTGCACACGGTCAGCCGGACTCTGGCGCGTATCTTGCTGATTGCCGGCAGGAGCATGGCGGCCAGAATCGAGATGATGGCGATCACCACCAAAAGTTCGATCAAGGTGAACGGATTGCGCTGCCGGGTCAGACGCAAGGGACGGGTAAAAAGGGGGCTCCGACCCGCCTCCAAAAACGGCAGATGGCAGGCCCTGGTTGGATTGTTCGACTCGATTTTGTTCATTCGGATGCTTCCTCTTTTCATGGATCAGGTTTCCCCTGTCAACGCTCAACCGCCGATTTTCACGAGCGCTTCGCGAGCCAACGACTGCGTCATGTAATCGCTGTCTTCAAGTGCTTTCCGAAGGGCTGCTGCTGCCGGCTTGGCAGCCGGCCCCAAACGGCCCAGCGCCCGGGCAACCCCGGCGCGAACCTCTGCATCGGCATCGGACAGGGCCCTGCCCAGGGCAGCGGCCGAATCAGGCGCATCACCGATTCTGCCGAGTGCACGCGCAGCGCACAGCCTCGGCCAGAAATCCTTGTCGGACTGAAGTGTGTCGATCAAGGCAGCGACGGCCGTTTTCGCGTCGGGGCCGGTCCAGCCGATCGCGTCGGCGGCCGCCGCGCGGACCTCGGTCTGTTCGTCTTTGAGCGCCGCGGTCAAGGCGGGCAGCGCAGCCTTTGCCCCCGGGCCCAGGATCGCGAGCGCCCGGGCCGCCTGGTGGCGCACATACCAGCTTTTGTCTTTCAGCGCCTTGCTCAACCCGGCCGGCACGCCTTCTGTCTCAGCCCCGAGACAGCCGAGCGCCAATGCGGCGCGTCTGCGGACCGCGGGGGCGGAATCATCAAGCGCTCTTACCAGCGCCCCGGCCGCCCCGGCCGCCTTCGGCCCCATGAATGCCAGGGCCATGGCCGCATAGCATTTTCCCTGCTCGCGTCCGCTCTGAAGCGTCTTTGCAAGCAATGGGACGGCTTCCTTGCCGATCTCCGCTATTGCCGTCGCGGTCCAATATGCGGTGGCATGATAATTGTTGTTGAGCAGCGTCACCAGAAAGGGTATCACTGTCCTGTTCGCATCCGGCCCCATACGGTTCAGTGCATAGCCCACGGGTATCATGCCCCGGCCTTTTTTTACCTTCTGCAGAGCGGGCAGTGCCAGCTCTGCGCTGTTGCGGCCGATCCGGGCCAGGGCCCAGGTCGTGTACCAGCTTCCGCCCTTGCCGATGTCGTCTGAAATCGTCAGCCCGGCCAGGGGCGCCATGGCTTCCTTCGGCGGATTATCCATACAGCCGATCACCCATGCGGCGCAGCGGCGCACTTTCACATCCTCGTGTTTCAGAAGCGCTGCAACAGCCGCGGCATTCTCGGCCGATGCGGGGCGATGGTGATAGCACAGATTGCGCGCGGCTTTCCACCGGCGTACATCGTGGTTCTTGGGTTTGCGGATAATGTCGATCATCTTGGCGACTTCCGGGGTATCGGTTTGGGAACCCGGTTGAGCCGCGCTCCAGGGCGTATAACGCATGGGCCGGGGCGGCGCGGGCCGCTTCTCAGATGCGGCCGCTTCTTCAAGGGCCCCGGCAATGAGCCGGTCGGCACAGTCGTTGATGTAGTACTCGATATATGTGTAGCCCTTGTGGCGGTCGCCGGGCGACGCGCCGGCGGGCACGATCTTGTTGTTGTCAGCCGTATTGGGATCGAGGCCGTGGGCCTTTTCCCAGGCGTCGGGCATGCCGTCGCCGTCTGAATCAGCGGGCGCCTTGCCCGGCGTCAGCCCGGCCATGAGCCCGCCCTCGGGCATCGCCGCTCCCCAGGAGCCGGTCCCGGTACGGACCTCTTCGATGGTGCGCCGCGTCACCGCGTCGCGCGGCAGGCAGCCGGCATGCGCAAGCACCAGATCGCGGGCGCGCTCAGCACTGTGCGTCTTGACCGGCGGCGCGTCATGTGGTTTTTCAGCGCGGCCCTTACGCGCGCGTTCAGAGTCAAGGTACGCATATCCGCCGCGCAGATCGTGGAAGTTCCCGCCGGCATAGGATTTTCGCGGATTGCCGAGCACCGTTCCGGACACGCCCGCGGATTCGGCCATCACGCTGGGCCCGAGATCGGAGCGCCTGGGGTGCGCGCCGCCGGGGCCGGCTTTCAGGTAGCATCCGATGATGTTCACACCGGCGCAGCTTCCGTCGCAGTTGTAGACCACATTGTTTCGTATATCGATGATACCCGCGCCGGCGGTGATCTGGGGAAAACGGTCCGAATGATGGGCGTAGAGCGTGTGGTGCATGCTCATCGTCCTGTAGTCGTAGCCGAGCAGGGAACCGTAATTGTGGGGGCTGACCCCGCCTTCTGAAATAAGCGCCGATTCTTCGACCGTGCACCACTGGATGCTGACCGGCCCGGTCTTGGTGACGCTGAAGGTCTCGTCGCCGCCCCATGCCACAGACACGTGATCAAAGACGGTCTTCCCCAGGCGGTAAAACTGGGCCCCGTCATTGCCGCCGCTGTGACCCCGGGGCGGGTTCGGCCGTATCCTGATGAATCGTATGATCAGATCGTCGAGACAGTTGCCGCGAGGCCCGTGGACCTCGAAGAACCCGTTCACCGTGATGCCCGCGCCCGGCGCGGTCTGGCCGGCGATGGTCAGCCGGTCGAGCTTGTGCAGGTATCCCTTCTTCCTTATGCGGATGCTCCCGTGGATCACCCCGCTTACCTCGAAGACCACGATGCGGGGCCCTTCCTGGTTGCAGGCCCACTGCAGCGAGCCGGGCCCCTTGGCGTTCAAGTTGGTCACCTTGATGACCCGGCCGCCGCGCCCGCCTTTTGACACGGCACCGGCACCTTCCACACCCGGAAAAGCGGGTAGAGATACGGGCTCTGGCCTCCAGACATTGGAAACAAACGCCTTGTCCTTGTTCTTCTCATGCGCCGCCTCGTACTTCTTAATGGTCTCGGCAACGGCCTCGGCCACTTCACTCTGCGGATCCTTTGCGGCTTTCAGAAGCGGTTTTCGCTTCTGCATCGCGAATTTGTACCCCCACAGGGCGTCCGGCCCTATCTTGCCGAGCGCGATGGCCGCCTCGCGGCGCACGCGCCAGTCCGCGTCCTTCTTTTTATCACCGGACAGGGCGTTCATCAGCGCGCCGTATGCGTAGATGGTGCCCGTGCCCGCCCCCTCATCGCCCTCTACGGCCACGACCCCGAGGGCCCGTGCCGCGGCAACGCGCGCGCGCGGGTCCTCATCCTCCCCGAGCATGTGCATCAGTTCGGGCACGCATTCTTTGGCCGCCGTGCCCAGGTTCTCCAGGGCCATGGCGCACCCGATCCGTATTTCAGGGTTCGCATCGGTCAGTCCCCTGACCAGATCATCCATGGCCTCTTTTCCCAGGACCGTGATTTTATCCAGGGCCTGGGCACGTTCCGTTGGCACGCCGAGCCTCTTGATCAAAGCAGGAAGATTATGGTTTTTCTGCGTTTGAGCGTTTGTGTGGATTGGAATGAAAAATACTGCCAGAAGGCATGCCGTGATTGCAAAAAAATGTCTCTTCATTTTGATTTCCTTTGTATCGTCAGGGTCGTCTTTCCGCCCTTTTGGATCACAACGTTTTCAATGGTCACCAGACCCCACTCATCCGCCGTTACCTTACCGGTTCCGCCCGAGGAAGCAGTCCACTCGAACGTCTCGCCAGGCTTGACCTTGAATTTCTGGCATCGCCGCGGCGTGACGTCAACGGTGATGTCGTCCGTGGCTTCGCCGTTGGAGAGGGCCGACTCCCACGTGTCCGCTTCATCCACAGGATCTGTCCAGACGAAGCCGAGGTTGATGTAGCCTTCTTTGGGGCCTTCCAGCAGATCGATGAGGTCATCCATGGAGCTGTTGCTGAAGGCGGGATAGCTGAGGTTCAGCGCAAAGCGGTGCCTCGGGTAATACTCATAAAGCTTTCGGAACTGCTTCTTGGCTGATCCGTGACCGCCGTTGTCCCAGCCGAAACCGAAACCGTGGCGGCTTTTGAGCAGCGCCTTGACCATTGGGACCGCGTCGCCCCACGGATCAACCCCGCCCCAGAGCTTCCCGTTGCTGCGCCCGCCGATAAAGCAGAGAAACGGCAGGTCGGTATGGCTCCTCTCGACGAAGGCGACGATATTCAGATGGTCGAAATACTCTGTCTTGCCGTCGGGCATCAAGGGCGGCTTGCCGTCCGGACTGCGCAGGCCACGCGCGCTGAGCTTTTTCTCCGAGGTGGGCCCTTGTGTGTATATCAGAGTCTTTTTGCCGTCCTCGTTGAAGCCCGGGAGCTTGGTCATGCGGCACTTGGGACCGGTGGGATAGACCGCTGCAAAGAGATGCGGGTGAAGCATGCCGATATTCAGTGAGCCGTAAGCGCCCATGGACTGACCGCCGATAGTAATGCGGTTGGGATCGACCCCGTAGGTGCTGATCATCCAGTTCACGATCCACGTGACCCGTTGTACTGCGAAGGGATACGCGCGCGGTTCAGGGGCTTCTGACCAGTTCGGTCTGCAATACAGGCCGAACCAGAGATTTTCGACGCCGTACTTGCCGGCAGGCAATGCCATGGTGTCGCGAGGACCGAGGCTCAGGCAGGGACGCTCCCCGCCGCTCATTGATAGGCCGAAGGTACCGGGCTGGCCCGCACGCCAGCCCATTTCCTTCCGGGGACCGAAGTACGCGAAGCAGTCGCCCCTGGGCATCCACCGCTTACTGCCGCAGCTGGCATGCAGCCGAATGCTGAGCGGCAGTCCTTTGGGGGTTTTCTCCACGAGGACTGCGCGATCCTTGGCAGAAAACTGCCTGACGGGTTGGACCGGGGCAACCGTCTCCTCAACCGGCTCGGTCGTGGCGCTTTCTCCGGGCACGACCTTTGTCAGCGGCTTCAGGCCCGTGTCGGTGGCAACCACCGCGTAGTAGCCCCTGCCGTTTTTCTGCACCGTGTGCACGCCCACTCCCGTCCACATGGGCAGGCACGTGTCGTCAGGTCCCCTCAGTCTGAGTGTCGCTTGATTTTCGGTTACCGTAGATGAGATGCGTTTCCAGTCACCGCCGAACGTCGGATCCAACCGGTCTTTCAGCGTGTAGGCCGTTCCCGGCAGTTTGCACGAGTTGTTGAGTATGCCCTTGATGACAGCATCGGCGTCACACAGATTCTCCTGCGTAATGGGCCGGTCTGAACGGTAAATCGAGTATCGGTACGCTGCCCCTTCCTCGCCCTCGGCAACGTCCTTCCAGGTCACGAAAGTCTGGCCATTGCGGTGAAAGACCTTGACCCCCGTCACCTTCACCTCCTGGGCGCCGATCGCCGCCGCATTGAGAAAAAATACCAACAGATACGGCGCAAGACGCAAGGTCGATTTCGTTTTCATCTTTGTCATTTCCATGATTATCATTCCTCGTAAAAGGGAAAATTCCCCTCCCGTCTTGAGGTCCTTATTCACACCGATCCCGGAGAAGGGGCTGCATGGCGCGCATGCAGGGCTCGTCGTCATCTCGACAGGCCCCATGATAATAGTAAAGCAGATGATCGACCGGTTTTTTCAGGAATTGCGGAAGATATTCAACGGTGGCTTCGAGCTGACGTGCCTCGAGATTCTGGGTTTCGATCAGCGCAAGTGTGCCGACGTCATGCGTTCGACAGGCCGTGACCACGCGCTCGAAATTGCCAAAGAGGGTCTTGGCTTCCGGAACATCACTGGGAAAGCATTTCCCGTCGATCCCGAAGAAATCCAGCTCATCAATGGCAGCGCAGGCCGTCAAGATGGCGTCGGGCAGGTGCGCAAAAACAAAACAGGAAATGGTCAATTCCGGTTTCTTGTCCCGTGCAAACCGGCTTGCCCGACTGAAGAAATCAACCGTGTGTTTGAGCTGCGTCCCGCCTTTTGCGGGTTCGCCCAGCTCGCGTTTGGCATGGGCGGAATGGTCTTCCGACTCGAGAACCTTGATTTCGTCCCAAATAATGCCCTGCACAGGGTACAGGTTGAGCATGCGGTCGATGGCATCCAGGAAGAAGTCGGATGTGGCGGGGTCATAGATGCTGCAGATCGGTCCGCCGCAGACGACTGAAGACACGAGGCTGCCGTCCGCGTTCTTCATCCATGAGTCCGGATGCGTTGCAGCGAACATGCCCGCTGCAGGCGGCCAGCCGGCCACCACCCCGGCCCAACGCGAGGGAATGGCGTGGACCGTCAGCCCTGCGCGAACGACCTCATCAAACAGGATGTCCAACTGCTGCTGGTTCCCATAATCCAACTGAAACTCATGAATTCCAATGGCCACGGAATCTGTTCCCGCATCAGCCATCCAATTCACATCGTCGCGAATATGACGGCGCACCGTACACAAATCCTGTCCCATGAAATAGTATGCTGTCAGCGGCATTTTCTGTGTTTCCCTTCTTAAAAGGACCTAATCATTTCCAAAGAACCGCTTTTTCTCATCTGCGGTCGGAACCTTCCCGCCCGCCACCCGGGCCGCGGCAGCAAAGAGATCCCAGGAGCGCGTCTGCCAGCCCGCGTAGAACTCGGTTCCGAATCCCTGATAGGCGGATACAGGGAGGTACCAGAATCGTTCGGTGCGGAGGTCCAGGAGGGACAGAATGTCTTCCGGCACGCTGTCGCGGTCTTCGAGAAAGATGCGCGCCTCGGCTTCCTGAAGGCCCTCGCGCAGAATTTCGAACGGAATGCTGCCGTCGACCCCGCGCGCTGAGGGATAGACGAGCCAGCGGACACTGGGGCCCCAGCCCACGGGGCAGCGCTCGTATCCGTCCAAGAGCACATTGGCGAATCCGCGATAGACCGTGGTCATCACCATCTCCGGATAGTTCCTGAGCGGCCAGACTGCGCCCGGCTGGTCAAAACACATCACGTCATTGTCGCCAAACGGATTGTTGAGTCCTGCTTCGGGGTTCTTCCAGCCCTTGTGGTGAAGCACCTGGTAGGTCCCTTTCATGGAAAAGGGCGCGGCACCTTTCCCCGAGTACTCCTTTGCCGAGCGGACAGCCACATCCCAGGTGATCGTATTCAAAACCTGTTCGTCGCCTTTTGCCGTCCAGCGTCCCTTTTTCCCGCCGTAGTGCGAGTTCCGCGCCCACCCCACGCCGGGCACTTCTTTGGCCAGGGCCTCGATCATTGTCCGGTTCAGATCGCCGATTTTATCATGGAACATGCCGAAGTGTATGCGGTTGTCTGGAATACCCTGCGTATTGAGATGTTCGCGCATGGCCTTGCAGAAATCCACCCAGAGCTTGAGGCCCTCTGCAGTGGCTTCCTCGGATATGGGGGTGAGCGTACTCTCCTGTCCCGTATCGGGGTCGATCACCACCACAGTGCCGGGCTGGGTATCAAAACGATTACGGACCCATTTGACCGAACTGAGCACATAGACCATCACGTCCAACTGCCCGTGGCCGTGTTTTAGCCACAGCTTGAGATAACGGTCCGCAATGGAGAAGTCGTAATCATAACCGCCGTCTTTTTTCTTCACCCATTTCACCATGGTGTCTTTGCCGTTGTCCACCTCGCAGTCCTGGACCGTCACAAGGTTGCACACGCGCGCGCCCAGCTTGCCGCACCAGGTGATGGACTCTTCCATCAGCTTCCAGTGTGCTTCGCTCCAGGGCTTGACACCCGCACTCTTGGCCAGGGACCAGGGGCATTGCTCGACACCCGAGTAGATTTTGAAGTCCTTCGGGTCCGGAACCTGCCAGTCCACAACCTGAAGGCGAACGGGGAGTGCCGCCTTTTCCATACCCTTCGCGGAAACGGTCAGCGTGCCGGAATAGAGGCCCGGTTTTGCATCCGCAGGAACGCAAACCGTGATCCAGAGCGACTGGGAGGTGCCGGCGTTGATCTGCCCGGGCGCTTCCCCGGAGAGCCGGTCAAAGAATTTCAGGCCCATGCTGTGTTTGTCGAACAACTCCCGCTCTTTACTCCGCTTCGGATCAAGCATGCCTCCAAATCCCGCCCAGATGCTTTCATCCAGCGGGTATTTCAAACGCTCCAGTTTCTCCCTGTGCGCCCATAACGGCTTCCGATTGCGCAGCACCGTCATGGCGAGGGAGGTGTCTCCCTCGCGTCCATTCTTCCTCTTTTGGAGTTCTCTTTTCTTCAAACGCACTTCGCCCAGATCGAGCGGCCGGCCCCAGCGCAGCGTTACGGCGGACGCCGGGATCACGGCGCCGGCCGGGCCTGAAAGGCCGTCCAGCATTGCCGACGGTTCGGCCAGCTCGGCTGCCGTGCCCACCACGATCTGGCCGGAATGCGTGCCGCCGCGCGCGCCCACGATCCGGACGATTTGCCGGGTTTTGACGCCCGGCTCCAGAAAATCCTCGGTCAGCATCCGCCGGTGAATGTCTTCGGTCCACACCCGCGCTCCCTCCGACCGGTTGTCCGCGGACAGCACCGCGTCCTTTGGTGTGGGATCCAGCGTCACGAAGCGGATCAAACCATGCGGATCGCCGTTTTTCTGAACGCTGTGCAGACTCGGGCTGAGATGCAATTCAAGCGCCAGCACATTGACGCCCTTGACAAGCACCTCCGCCGGCACCTCGAGCTCTATCCGCCGGTCCATCAGCTTCCTGAGATCCCGCGCGATTTTCATTTGTTCCGGTTTGTGATTGCGCATGTAGCTCCACAACCACCTCACCTTTCCCCTTTTTTTGCGCTGGCCGATCCTCAACTTGAGAGCCTGTTTCTTTGCCTCTTCGGTGACCGGTCCCCAGACTTCTTCAGGATACGGCTCGGCAAACCCCTCTTTCGCGAGAATGCCCTCCGAGGGAATATGCTTCCGCGCCAGTTCCCGGCCGTTGACCCGCACAATGAGTCCGCCGTGGAACGCGGCCGTGAAGACGAGCTTTTTCACCTTGCCCGGGTCAGGTACCCCAAAGCGGGTGCGCAGGCAGGTCTGCCGGATCATGTGCTGAGCACAGATCGTATTCACCATGGTATTGAACGGCATCCGCAGGACCGGCCAGGCGGAATCGTCGAAGTCTGCGTCAGCCCATCCGCCGGCAGGCGGCTCGGTTGTGCCCTGATTGATGCTGCTCCCTCCCCAACCCGTTAATAAACGGTTGGATTTCGGGATCAGTTTGCCCTCTGAAAACACCCTGGGCGGCGCCAGGGTATACCAGTAGCGCCAGTAGCTCCGGGTGCTGACCGGTGAATCTTCAGGCAGCATCCCGCCCTCCCAGTGCTCCTGAAGTTCAGCTTTCCCGGATGACTTCCCTGCTCCGTGCGTTACTGCTGATACTGACATTATCAAAACGAGCAGTGTCAGACATACGATTCCGATTCTACGAAAATTTTTCATGATGATGATCCTTGTATAAAATTTATTTCCCGAAGAACCGCTTCTTCTCCGCCTCGGTCGGCGCCTTGCCGCCGGCTACCCGGGATGCCGCGGCATACAAGTCCCAGCTCCGTTCCTGCCAGCCGGTGTACCATTCAGCGCCCTGACCGCCGTCGCGGGGCATGGCCGGCAGGTACCAGGCCCTTTCCGTGCGGCGGTCGAGCAGATCCTGCACGTCCTTGGGCAGCGTCTCCCTGCTTTCGAGGAAAATGCGCACTTCGCAGTCCTGAAGCCCTTCGCGCATTACCTCCAGGCGGATGCTGCCGTCAACCCCTTCCTTTGCGGGGTAGACCAGCCAGCGGACGAACGGCCCCCAGAACTGGGGCCGCCGCTCGTACCCGTCCAGGCACGCCAGGGCGAAGCCGCGGTAGGTGCTCGTGATGATCATGTCCGTGAACTTCCGCATCTGCCACGCCGGCGCCAGGACACCGAGACCGCTCACGTCGTTGTCGTTCATGGAGCAGCTCAGCGGACCGTTCGGGTTCTTCCAGCTCTTGTGGTGAAGCACCCGGTAGCTCTCGGGGTCGTCCCGCTTCATTTTAAAGGGGGTCGTATTGCCGTAGGTAGTCCCCGCGCGGCGGGCCGCGTCCCACTTGATCATGCCGATAGCATCCTGTTTGCCGTACGGGTCGTACTTCTTCTTCTGCTGCTTCTTCTGCTGCTTCTTCTGCTGCTGCGTGGTACCGTAGTGCGAGGATCGCGCCCAGCCGATTTCCGGAATCTCCTTGTGCACGGCGTCGACCAGCGCCAGGTTCAAGTCACCAACCTTGTCGCCGAAGGTGCCCAGAAGAATACGCTCGTCGGGGATTCCCCGCGCGTTATAGTGCTTGCGAAGCGCCTTGATGAAGTCAATCCAGAGCTTGAGCCCCTCCGGTGTGGCCTCCTTCCCTATAGGGGTAAGTGCGGTCTGTTTTCCTGTCCCCGGGACGTTCACCACCACGGTCCCCGGCCTGGAGGAAAGCACCTTCTCGCCGGTCATGCGCGTGAGGTGGAAGATCGCGTCGGGCAGCCGCTTGCAGTGCTTGCGCCAGACATCCAGATAGCGGTCGGCGAGGGAAAAGTCGTAATCATACGTGCCGTCTGTATTCTTTACCCACTTGATCATGGTGTCTTTGCCGTTGTCGATGTAGCTCTTCTGCGCGACCGCGATGCCGGCCACTCGCGAGCCCAGACGGCCGCACCACTTTATCGATTCTTCGATCAGCTTCCAGTGCTCCTCGCTCCAGAGTTCCACCCCGGCGCACTTGGCCAGCGACCAGGGGCACTGCTCGATGCCTGAGTAGATGGTGTACGCCTCCGGTGCGGGCATCTTCCAGTCGAAAACCTGGAGAAGCACGGGCAGGTGCGTTTCGTCCATGCCCCCTGCGGAGAGGCTCAGCTTTCCGGTATACGTACCTGGCTTCGCGCCCGGCGGTACCTCCACGGTTATCCACAACGGCTGGCAGGTGTCCGCGGGGATCTTTGCCGGCGCCCCGTCGGAGAGCTGATCGAAGCAGGCAAGGCCTTTTGCGTATTTCTTCCACACGTCCGCCTTCTGTTTTCCCCACCTGCCCAACGCGATATCGCCCCCGAGATTGTAGATGTTGGGCGGCGCCGGGTAGCTCAGTCGCTCCTCCCGCTCCCTGAAGGCCCAGGCGTCTTTCCGATAGCGCAGCAGGGCCAGCGTGCACACCGAGTGTCGCTCGCGCCTGACCAGGTCGAGGGCCTTCGCTCTGGACCGGGCCTCTGCCAGATCCAGCGGCAGGCCCCAGCGGAGCCTGGCGGCCGACCCGGGCAGCTTGGCACCCCCCGGAGCTACCAGTTCGCTCAGCTTCGCCGACGGCGAGCCCAGGTCACCGGTCGTACCCACGAGCACCTGAGCGGAGTACCGTCCGCCCCGCGCACCCACGATTCTGACCGTCTTCCCGGCCTTCACGCCCGGCTCCAGGAATTCTTCGGTCATCACCCGCCGGTGAATATCCTCGGTCCAGACCTGCACGCCTTCCGGCCGCTCGTCCGCAGACCTGACAGCACCGTCCGGAGTCGCCTCGAGCGTCACCCACCGGATCACGCCGTGCGGCAAGGCACTCCTTCTGCCGATGAGCGGGCTGAGCCGCAGTTCCAGTGCCAGTACGTTGAGGCCCTTGCGGAGCGCGCCCTTCGGCACCTCTACCGCGATGCGCCGATCCACGGCCTCCCTGACCTGCACCGCGATATTTTGTGCCTCCGCCTTCTTATTATAGTTTCCATTGTACGGGAACAGCTTGTGCGTCCAACCCCTGTCGCTGCCGAGCCTCATCTTCTTGGCGAGTTTCATCATCTCGTCGCCCACGGGGTTGTAGACCAACTCCGGTAATGGCTCGGCAAAGCCGGCCTCTGCAAACATGCCGTCAGAAGGAATGTGCTGCCGGCCGACCTCTTTGCCGTTCACGTACACGACAAGCCCACCGTAGAACACGGAAGTAAATACCAGCTTCTTCACCGCGCCGGGGTCCGGCACGATGAAGCGCGTACGCAGGCAGGTCTGCCGGATCATGTGCTGGGCCACGCCGGGGATGTGCACCATGTTCATGGGCACCCGCGATACCGGCCAAGCGGAATCGTCGAAGTCAGCACCGGCCCAGCCGGCCGGCGGCGGCTCGGTTCGGCCCTGGTTGACGATGGAGCCGCCGTAGTTGACGGAGTAGCGGTGGTGCGTGGGAACCAGCTTGCCATCCTTGAGCACCCGGGGCGGCGCATAGGTCAGCCAGTGACGCCAGTAGCTGCGTGTAGTAACCGGCGAGTCCTCCGGCAGCATCCCGCCCTCCCAATGCTCCTGCAGTTCAGCTTTCCCGGATGACTTCCCTGCTCCGTGCGTTACTGCGGATACTGACATTATCAAAACGAGCAGTGTCAGACATATGATCCCGATTCCGCGAAAATTTTTCATGACGATGATCCTTGCATAAAATTTATCTCCCGAAAAATCGCTTCTTCTCTTCCTCGCTCGGTACTTTACCGCCGGCCATGCGGGCTGTTGCTGCGTAGAGATCCCAGCTTGATTCCTGCCAGCCTCCGTAGTACTCGGCTCCGTGGCCACCGTCCCTCAAAATCGACGGCAGGGACCAGGCTCTTTCGGTGCGCCGGTCCAGCATTGCCTGGACATCTTCGGGCAGCTTGTCGCAGCCTTCGAGGAATATGCGGGCTTCGGCTTGTTGAAGCCCCTCGCGCATGATTTCGAACCTGGCACTGCCGTCAACTCCCTCACTTGTGGGATATACCAGCCAGCGGAGAAACGGTCCATATCCCAACGGACGCCGTTCCTGTCCGTCCAGGCACGCCTGGGCAAAGCCGCGATAGGCCGTGGTGATGATCGCCTCGGAGAATGTCCTGAGTTGCCATGCCGGGGCCAGAAGGGTAAGACCGGTCACGTCATTGTCACCCATTGAATTGCTCAAAGGCCCATCTGGATTCTTCCAGCCCTTATGCGTGGAGACACGGTAGGTCTTCAGGTCCTTCCTGCTCATCTTGAATGGCGGGAAGCCCCCCTTGACATATTCCTGTGCTCCGCGAATGGCAGTGTCCCACTTGACCGAGTTCAGGATCTTCTTGCCGGCTTCGTCCGTGTACGCGCCCTTTTTCCCGCCGTAGTGTGAGGTCCGTGCCCATCCCTGGCCCGGAATCGTCTCATTCACAGCATTAATCAGCGCGGTATTGATTTCGCCCACCTTGTCGTGAAACACGCCGAACAGGATGTGTTTGTCTGCAATGCCCTGCTTTTCCAGGTGTTCACGTACCGCCTTGCAGCAGTCGACCCACAGTTTGATGCCTTCGGGTGTGACTTCCTTCTTTATTGGCGCGAACGGGGTTTCCTTGCCCGTTGCGGGATCGCGCACCACCACTTTGCCCGGCCTGCTGTCGGCCCGGGCGGTGGTCCATTTGGTTGCGCCGAGAATGTGCACAATCACATCTGATTCAGGATGGCAGTACTTCTGCCACAGCTTGAGATATCGGTCCGCGACCGAAAAATCGTAGTCATAGCTCCCGTCGGGCTTCTTCACCCATTTCATCATGGTATCTTTGCCGTTCTCAACCTCGCTGTCCTGGACCACGGGGAGAACGCAGACACGCGCACCAAGCCGGCCGGCCCATTTGAGCGAAGCTTCAACGAGTTTCCAGTGTTCCTCGCTCCAGAGTTTGGCCCCGGTGGTCTTGGCGAGCGACCAGGGGCACTGCTCGATACCGGTGTAGAAGGTGAATTCCTTGGGAGCGGGCAGCTTCCAGTCGAATACCTGAAGCTGCACGGTAAGGTGGGTTTCCTTTCCTCCGGCGGATACGGTCAGCTTTCCGGAGTAAAGACCGGGTTTTGCGTCAGCGGGTGTTTCCACAGTGACCCACAGGGGCTGGCAGCTTCCAGCCGGCACCTTGCCGGGCGCCTTTTCTGAAAGCTGGTCATAAAGCATCAGGCCCTTGCCGAATTCCTTCCAGGGGTCCAGCTTCTGCACGCCGTACCGCCCTAGGACCAGCAGCGACCCGCGCTGGAAAAGCGGAGCCGGTGCCGGGTAGCACAACCGATCCTCCCGCTCCCTGCAGGCCCAGGCTTCCTTGCGATAGCGAAACATGGTCAGGCACATACTGGGGCGGAACTCACGTCCCCGACCTTTCTTGATGAGTTCTCTCGACTTGAACTCGAGTTCTCCCACGTCCAGGGGACGGCCCCAGCGTAGTGACACGGCCGTCGCCGGTATCCTCGCACCGCCCGGTCCGGAAAGATCCTCTGCCCTTGCCGAAAGCGTGGCCAGTTCTTTTGTGGTTCCCACCAGCACCTGTCCGGAGTACCTGCTGCCGCGTGCGCCCAGGATTCTGACAGCGCTCCGGGCTTTGACACCGGGCTCAAGGAAATCCTCGGTCATTACCCGGCGGTGGACATCATCGGCCCATACCTGGATTCCTTCGGGCCGCGCGTCTGCGGACTGGATTGCATCATCGGGTGTTGCATCGAGCGTCACGAACCGGAGCGCACCGTGCGGCCAGCCGCCATAAGAGCACCGATGGAGTCTGATGGTGTGAACCGGGCTGAGGCGCACTTCGAGCGCAAGCACATTAACGCCCTTGCGAAGCACCTCTCGGGGCACCTCGACCTTGATGCGACGGTCCACCAGCTTTCGAATGTGCTTTGCGATCTTGAGCCGACCGGGGTTGCTTTTGTATCTCTCGGCAGCCTTGTAGATAGGGAGGATTTCACCAGAATACCAGTTTCCGCGGGAGACAGCCTTTCTTGTATGCTTGCCCAGTTCCTTCATTTCGTCGCTCACCGGGCGGTAGACTTCCTCAGGGAAAGGCTCGGCGAAGCCCTCCTTCGCGAGGGGGCCGTCGGGGGGAATGTGCTTCCTGGCCACTTCCTTGCCGTTTACCCAGACGATGAGCCCGCCGTGGAATACGGAGGTAAAAACCAGCTTCTTGACCTTGGCCGGATCGGGCACGATGAACCGCGTGCGCAGGTGAGTCTGTCTGACCATCTGCTGGCAGATGCCGCCCATGTGTATGCTGTTCATAGGAATCCGCGCAACCGGCCAGGAAGAATCGTCAAAGTCTGCCCCGGGCCATCCCTGAGGCGGAGGCGCGGTCTTCGCCTGGTTGCAGTTCTGACCGCCGAGAATGATGCCGTAGCGGTAGCTGCCCGGTGTCAGCTTGCCATCTCTCAGTTCCCGTGGGGCCCCATAGGCCAGCCAGTGGCGCCAGTAGCTGCGACTCGAGACTGGTGAGTCCTCCGGCAGCATCCCACCGGCCCAATGCTCCTGAAGTTCAGCTTTCCCGGATGACTTCCCTGCTCCGTGCATTACTGCTGATACTGCCATTATCAAAACGAGCATTGTCAGACATACGATCCCGATCCTGCGAAAAGTTTTCATGACGATGATCCTTGTATATAAATTCAACATTCCTCTGACTCCACCGCAGAGCCGGGAATTTAAAGTCGAAAGTCAAAGGTCAAAGGTCGAAGGCACCCCGGCTAGCCGATCCGGTACGTCCCGCGCTTCCTGCCCGTAGGGCATATAGGCCGAAGGGCCAGCTTACTGTGTCGGGATGCTCGGGAATCACTGTATCCTGTCCTCTCTTATCTCCCGAAAAATCGCTTCTTCTCTTCCTCGCTCGGTACTTTACCGCCGGCCACCTTGGCCGCGGCTGCGTACAGGTCCCAGCTCGCTTTCTGCCAGTCCGGATCATGCGGGCCCCCATACGTGGGAAG
>Ga0272442_10000901_pt1 | contig 46411 bp, 31 predicted proteins | sample SSMForm2O_FD_200262 | JGI IMG/M metagenome (GOLD analysis project Ga0272442, IMG submission 200262) | Marine sediment archaeal communities from Little Sippewissett salt marsh, Falmouth, MA, United States - SSM-Form-2O | ecosystem: Environmental > Aquatic > Marine > Wetlands > Sediment ...
AGGTTCGTGCCAGCGGGGGCGTGTTGGGATTGTTGAGTTTTTCGGAATTCAATTTTGGGTCAGCGTCGGAAATCCGGATTTTGGGTCCGGGAATCCGGACGTTTGGAGTTCAAACGGGAGGGAGGGGGGCGACCACTCGGCCTTGGGGTGTCTCGGGCATTGCTCTCGGTCGGGTGCAAGGTGCAACGCGGGGTGTCTCGGGCATTACTCTCGGTCGGGCGCAACGGGCGCAACGGCGCAACGCGGTCGGGTTCAACGGCGCAACGCGTTAGCGGTTGCCGGGGTAAATTGACTTTGTCTGACCGGCTCGGTACCCTCGATATTGAATGGGTGAGATCATGAGCCGATCCCGCACCTTAATGCTCACCATGCTGCTGGCCATGCTGGCGGTGGCGGGCTGCAGCGAAACCAGCAAACCCTCGGATGATCCGCAGAACGCCTGCGAGGGGATCACCTGCTCCAACCACGGCTTCTGCATCGTAGTGCTAGGCGAGACGCGATGCGAGTGCACAACCGGGTACGTGGCTGTCAGCCTGCCCGGCCCGGACTGCGTGCCGGACGGCTCGGACGCCGACAATGACACGGACGCGGACACGGACATGGACACGGACGCGGACACGGACGCGGATGCGGACACGGACACGGACGCGGATGCGGACACGGACGCGGACACGGACGCGGACACGGACGCGGATACAGACGCGGATACAGACGCGGATACAGACGCGGACACAGACACAGATACGGACACGGACACCGGACCGGACTCGGACGGTGACGGTGTCCCGGACCATCGCGACAACTGCCCCTCGATCCCCAACGGAAGCCAGGAGGACACCGACGGCGACGGGGTGGGCAACTCCTGCGACCCCAACGTGTTCGTGTTCGACTACCGCCTTGAGGGCAGCCTGTTACCACCCGGTGGCGGAAGCACATCCTCCACGACCCAACTACTGTACAGCACCCTCGGCGCACCGCTAACCACCGTCACCATGACCGACGGTCAGTACATCCTGGTCGGCAGCCTGATCGGAGGTGGGCCTTGAGATGCACACTCCTGCTGACGCTCTCGCTGATGCTGGCGTCCGCACCGCAAGCCGCCGCTGACGTGCCCGCAACCATGGCCTTCCAGGGCTATCTCGCCAGCGCGGGCGGCGATCCGATCAGCGGACCGGTCGACATCCTGTTCCGCATCTACGACCAGCAGAGCGGTGGCGATCCGCTATGGCAGGAGAGCCACTCCACGGTTGTGGTGAGCAACGGGCTGTTCACCGTGCTGCTCGGTAGCGTCACGGCCTTCCCCGCGGATCTCTTCAGCGGTCCCGAGCGTTACCTCGGTGTCACGGTCGACGGCGGCGGCGAGATGGCGCCGCGCCAGCAAATCGCGGCCGTGCCTTACGCGCACGAGGCCCACCGCGCGGCCGACGCAGTGACGCTCGGCGGTCACCCGCCAGAGGACTTCGCGGCCGCGGATCACACCCACCCGCCCGACGCGCCCGTGGGCGTGGACTTCGCCATGAACGCGGCCTCCACGCAGCTGAGCCGCACCACGGTGGATATCACTTCGGTCGAGATCAGCGCACCTTCGGCGGGCTGGGTCCAGGTTACGATCATGGGTCAGTTCCGCTCGGACATCGACCAGGACAGTGGCTACCAGGTCACCTGTGAGGCCTCGATCTCGCTCACTGCGGGATCGATCAACGACGGCGAGAAGGTCAGCTGGGTCTCGCGCACGGACGGCGAGAAGGACGCATTCTCCCGCATCGCCATCTTCGAGGTAAACTCCGGCGACACCACCTTCTTTCTCACGGCCGAGTCCGACAGCTCGTCCTGGAACGAGCGCTGCTACCTGAGCAACTCCACGATCTCGGCGCTGTTCGTGCCGAATCGATTCTGAGCGGGAGGCGGCCATGCGCCCGGCCAAGACTCTGGTGCTGCTGCTGACGCTGATCGGCGGAGCGCCCGTGCTGGCAGACGTGCCGGCCGAGCTGACATTCCAGGGCTATCTCGCCAGCGCAGGCGGCGACCCGATCACCGGCCCCGTGGATCTCGAGTTCCGCATCTACGATCAGGAGAGCGGCGGCACCGCGCTGTGGAGCGAGAGCCACCCTTCACTGGCCGCGAGCAACGGGCTGTTCACCGCGCTGCTCGGCAGCGCCACGCCCTTCCCCGCCGACCTGTTCGACGGCTCCGCGCGCTATCTGGCGATCGCCGTGGACGGCGGCGACGAGATGCTCCCGCGCCAGCGTATCGCTGCCGTGCCGTACGCGCTCGAGGCGCAGCATGCGGCCGAGGCGGTCAACGCGACGATGCTCGACGGGCATCAGGCAGCGGACTTCGCGGCGGCCGACCACAGCCACCCGCCCGAGGCTAACGTGGGGGTCGATTTCAGCCAGAATGACGCCGCCACGGCGCTGCAGACCTCGGCCACCGAGGTCACCGTTGTGGAGATCTCCGCGCCGACCGCGGGTTGGGTCCAGGTGGTGATGCAGGGCCAGTTCAACGTGCAGATTATCTTCGGTGAGCACACAGTGACCTGCGAGGCATCGATCTCCACCGACGGCTCGATGAACAACGACGAGAAGGTCAGCTGGTCCAGCAGCAACAGCGGTGACAAGGAGATCTTCTCGCGCTTCGCGCTGATACCGGTAGACGAAGGGGACACGACCTTCCACTTCGTGGGCAAGGCGAGCATGATCGGCATGGCCAACTGCTCGATCACCAAGGCCGTGATCACGGCGATGTTCGTGCCCAACCGGTACTGACAGTCAGAACAGCTTGCGCCCCGCCCCCTCGGCCCTGGCGCCGAAGTACGTGAGGATCGTGGCCGACAGATCCTTGAGGTCCGGATCCTTGACCGCGAGCCCGGCATCGGACAGCAGGATCCCGGGCGTCTCGGGCCGGTCCGACGCGGCGTGATCGCCGCACCAGACCTTGGGATTATCCGCGAGGAACCCGCCCACGGGCGCGCCGCCGAGCGAGGTCTCCCACGAGCTGCGGTACCCGGGCGCAAAGGCGATCTGCAGGTCGGGCGCCCGGTCCTGCAGGCCGGCCGCAGCATTCTCGGCCACGCGGTACACGGCACGCACCGGCTTGGCACCCGTCTTCGGATCCTTGACCTCGAGCAGCTTCGCCTCGATTGCGGCCAGCACCGCTTCGCGCCTGTCCGGCGCGACCGAGCCCTGACCCTCGCGGCCCACGAGGTTGACGTATACCTGCCCGTTGCCCAGCGCATAGGCCCTGGTCTTCTGCCAGTCCACGCCGCGAAGGAACTTCACCTCCGCGCCCTTTGCCGAGCGCTTGAACCAGCCGCCGGCCTCGAGCCAGGTGTTGACGTGCAGCATGCGGTCGAAGGCGTGGAAGCCGTGGTCCGAGAGCACGATCAGCTTGGTGCCCTGCTTCAGTCGCTTGCGCGTATCGCCCACGATCCGATCCATCCGGGCGTACACCCGGCCCAGCGCGCCCAGGTCGGGCTTCGCGGTGTCGCGGTAGAACATGTGCGCCACACGATCCGTGCCGGTGAACACCGAGACCACCAGCCGCGAAGCACCCGCGTCGAGCTCGCGCGCCAGCAGTTCGGCGCGGCCGTCCATCGTATCCAGCAGGTCGGCGAGGAACAGCTCGGGCGGCAGCGCGCTCGCGTTGACCGCAGAGGTGTCGTGAACCCAGCCCACGGTGGGCAGACCGCCGTGCACGGCCGCGGCCTCGCGCAGCCACGCGCCCGGACCGCCCAGCGAGAGCGCGGGCGATGCGGGATCGATCTGGATCGGCGAGGCGTACAGCTCGAGCTCGTTCTTCAGCGCGATCACGTGGAAGCGCACCCGGCCCAGCAGCGGCGGCGCCCCCCTGGCCTCGAAGCGCACCGGGAACCACTGGCTGCGCCGGCCCGCGGGCAGCGTCTGCTTGCCGCCGCCCAGCTCGATCGTGAGCGCGGAGCGGTCCTGGTTCAGCTCGAGCCGCAGCGGCGCGGCGAGGTACCCCTTGTCCGGACCGCGCACGCCTTCCAGCGCGGTCTCGATCGCGCTGCCAAGAAAAGATGCGAGCCGCACGATGCGCCCGCCCGCCACGCGGTCCTTGTCGCCCGCCCGCGCGGGCTCGGTGGTGAAACGGGTGAAGGAGCTGTTGGTGAACCTGAGATCCGGCGCACCCAGGCCGGCGAACACGCGGCCGTGCTTCAGCCCGGGCGGCGGAAAGGCGTACGGTACGAAGAGCAGACTCTGCGGCACCCCTGCTCCGTCGAGCACGTTCCAGAAGTCCGGACCCTGGCGCCGCGAGACCGCGCTCGGCGGCGTGTACCCCTTCTCTGCACCGAACCGCGGCCCCGTGATGGTGTACGGCGCGGTGCCCGGCAGGTAGCTCTTCGGAGTGCGGCGCAGGAAGCCGAACACGCCGTGCTCGGTCGGGTCCTTGCCCGTGGCAAAGGTCGACCACGCCACCGGCGAGTTGGGCGGGCTGGTCGAACCCAGCGGCGAGAAGCCGCCTTCCCGGGCCAGCTTCTGCAGGTTGGGCAGCAGGCCCGCGGAGAGCATCTTCTCCACCAGCCGCGGATCCACGCCGTCGAAGCCGAGCACCACCAGCCGGCCGTCGGTGGCCGCAGGCTTCTTCACCGCGGGCGGTGAGCCCGCCGCGGTCGCGGGCGTCTCGCCCCCTGGCGCATCGCCGTCCTTGCACCCTCCCAGCAGCAGCCCGGACGCTGCGCAGCCCTTGATGAACCCACGACGACTGATCCCACGCATCGTATCTCGACTCCATCCGCACGACGACTGCGAGGCCCGATCCACGTTCCCCCTCTCCCTCCGGGAGAGGGGGACAGGGGGAGAGGTCACCGCCTCACCGGAAAAACTTGTTAATCATAACGCCAGGTGATATCAAGTCAACGCGATGGCTCGAAAGACGACCAAAACCGGAAGCTCCCGAAAATCTTCAGGATCCAAGAGGGGCAGGAAACCCGCGCGAGGCAAGGGAGCTCTTGCCCGGCGGGTTTTGTTGCTCGGCCTCGACGGCGCCACCTTCGACCTGATGCAACCCTGGGCCGAGCAGGGCCTGCTGCCCTGCTTCAAGGAGCTGCTCGACACGGGCGCGCGCGGCCTGCTTCGCTCGGCCGTGCCGCCGACCACGCCGCCGGCCTGGGCCACCTGCATCACCGGCCTCGGACCGGGAAGCCACGGGATCTACGACTTCCGCGCCTCGCCGCTCGAAGATCCGAACCGCGGCATCGTGCACTCGCGCCACATCAAGGGCGAGAAGCTGTGGCAGCGGCTCAACGCGCACGGCAAGCGCGCCGCCGTGATCAACGTGCCGCTGACCTACCCGCCCGAGCCGCTCGATGGGTACATGGTCACCGGCATGCTCACGCCGGGCGACGAGGTGGACTTCACCTTCCCGAAGCAGCTGCGCCATCAGCTGCTCGACCGGGTTCCGGACTACCGGATCAACGTGGACATCCCGCAGTACGACACGGCCTTCGAGGAGGACGCGCACGCCTTCCTCGACATCGTCAAGGCGATGGGCCGCGCGCGCGGCGAGGCGATCCGCCGCTTCCTCGTCGAGGAGCCCTGCGAGTTCACCTTTGCGGTGTTCGTGCTGCCCGACCGGATCCAGCACCTGTTCTGGAAGCATCTCGACGAGAACGATCCGCTGGGCCGCACCCCCGAGGGCCAGCGCATCCGCGCCGCCGCAATCGAGGCGTACCAGGAGCTCGACCGCCAGATGGCGGCGCTGCTCGACACCCTCTCCGACGACGACCTGCTAATGGTGGTCTCGGACCACGGCTTCGGACCCACCGAGGCCTTCTTCAACGTCAACCACTGGCTCGCCGAGCAGGACCTGCTCAAGCTAAAGACCGGCTCTGCGGTGAAGAAGCGGCTGTTCTTCCACGCGATGGACGCGGGCGAGAGCAAGCTGGTCAAGGGCCTGCTGCCGCGCAAGCTGCAGCGCGAGATCCGCTTCAGGGTGCGCAAGACCCGTTCCTCGACCAAGGACGAGTTCGCCGACGCGCTCGACCGCGACGCCACCCGCGCGCTGTTCGTCAGCGTGGCGACCCAGGGGATCTACATCGTCGGTCCCGGGCTCGCCGAACGCGAGCGCATACGCGACCGCCTGGCCGCCGAGCTGGAGTCGCTCGCCGGGCCGGACGGCCGCCCGCTGTGCGACTGGGTCAAGCCCCGCGAGGAGGTCTATGCCGGACCGCGGGCGATGCTCGCGCCGGACCTGCTGTTCCAGGCGCGGGACTACGCGATCCTCGGCCGCCACCACCTCGGCGCCAGGAGACTCTTCGACGTGGCCACGGACCTGCCGATCGGCTTCCACCGCCAGCACGGGATCCTGCTCGCCCGCGGCCCTGGTGTCGCGGCCGGCGCCACGATCGAGGAGGCCGGCCTCGAGGACGTGGCGCCCACGATCTGCGCCGCCCTCGGCGTGCCGCTCGCCGAGCAGTACGAAGGCCGCGACCTGCGCGCGGACTGGGGCCGCAAGACGTGAGAGCGCGCCTGATCTGGATCTCCCGCTGGCTGCTGCGGGCCGGGGTCAGCGCCGGGCTGATCTACCTGCTGCTGCGTCACGCAGAGTTCGGCGAGCTGGCCGACCACGTGGCCGGGATAAGCCTTGGCTGGTTCGCCATCGCCACGCTGATCAAGGGCGCCGGCATCCTCGCCGGCATCATCCGCTGGCGGTTGCTGCTCGCCGGGCTTGACCTGCGCTTCTCCGCCTTCGACCTGGGCGGCGCGTACCTGATCGGGCGTTTCTTCGGCTCCTTCTTACCGAGCACGATCGGGCTGGACGGGTACCGCACGTACTATGCCGCGGTGCGCAGCCGCGAGGCCGCACACACCATCGCGGTCACCGCGGTGGAGAAGCTGATCGGCCTGCTGGCGCTATCCTTGCTGGCGCTGGCCGCGATGGCGCTGTCCGGGGAGATGCTGCCGGCGAGATACCGCGCCATGCTGGCCGGGGCGCTGTGCGTGCCGATCCTGCTCTCCGCGCTGATGCTGGCGCGGCCGACCCTGTTCGGCCGCATCGCGAGGTGGTTCCGCGGCCGCGGCGGCAAGATCAGCACCGAGCTGGCCAAGATGAGCGACGCGGTGGCGCGTTTCGGCGAGCAGAAGAAGACCCTCGGCGCGGCCGTGCTGCTGGGCCTGGTGGTACACGGCGGGACCAGCGCGATGTACATCGCCACGGCAAAGGCCGTGGGCGCCGAGATCGCATGGGCGCCGGTGCTGGCGATCGGACCGCTGATGATCGCGGCCACGCTGGTGCCGCTGTCAATCGCCGGCATCGGCGTGCGCGAGGCCACTTACGTGTTCTTCCTGGCCAAGCTCGGCGTGCCGGCCGAGCAGGCCGCGCTGCTCGGCTTCCTCGGCTTCATGGCCGGCGAGGTGTACAGCCTGACCGGCGGCGTGGTGTGGGCCCTGCGCCCGGCCTCGCGCCCCGAGGAGGGCCTCGGGCTGCTCGACGTGGTTAGGCGGGCCGCCGACTGGGCTGGCGGCCGCAAGCCCAATCCCGAGGCGGCCGAGCCATGAGCCTGCGTAATCCAGGCCGGTCGCTGCACCCGCTGCTAGCCGCCGCGGCCGGCGCCGGGTCGAGCTTCGCTTTGCTCGGATTGATCGAGACGCTGTATCACGCCGCGGGAGACTGGCGCACGATGCTCCACGGCTTCGGGCTGTACGGCGTACTCGGCGCCCTGGTTGCAGTGCTCCTGACCCTGCCTGCGCTGCCCTGGGCCTCGCGCACGCCGGGTGCTGCGCTGCGGTTGGCGGGCTGGGTCTGCGGGCTGTCCGCTGCGGGGCTGTTCATGGCCGCCAGCGGCTTCTTCGTGTATCGCGACATGTGGAAGGAGTCGATCTCTGGCGCCGGGATGACCGGCTGGGTGGTGCTGCTGCTGATGGCGCTGGCCGCGCTGGTCGTCGGCACGGTCGCGCGGAGCGTGGGGCGCCTGATCGCGTCGCGGCGGGCGCCGCTGATCCTGGCGGCGCTGATCGCGCTGTGGGGGTCGGCGCTGGGCCTGTCGCAGATCTCGAGTGCTCCCGATCACGACGAGATCCCGGGCAGCATCGGCTCGGGGAGCATCCCGCCGATCGTGTTCGTGGTGGCCGACGCGCTGCGCGCAGACGCGATCGGACCGTACGGCGCCACGCGCGTGGCCACGCCGCATCTCGACGCGTTTGCCCGGGACGCGGTGCGCTTCGACCAGGCCTGGTCCGCGGCGAGCTGGACCCGGCCGGGCGTGGCCTCGATCCTCACCGGGCACTATCCGTCGATGCACCGCGCCGTGCACAAGAGCGACCGGCTGCCCGCGGACGTGCCCACCCTGGCCGAGCGGCTGCGCGGTGTGGGGTACGCGGCCGTGGCCTCGGTGACCAACGTCAACCTGGCGCCGGTGTTCGGGCTCGGCCGCGGCTTCGAGCCGTACCACTATCATGCGCCGAGACCGTTCCTCGGCGCGCCGGGTACCGCGAGCCGGCTGTTCGGGGTGGAGCTGTACCGCCGGGTCAAGCTCTCGGCCATGCCGGGTCACCGCGAGGTGGCGAGCTACTACGCCGAGGCCGAGACGGTGATCGAGGAGGCGCGGCCCGCGCTGGAGATGCTGGCGGGCAAGAGGCGGCCCTTCTTCGCGTACCTGCACTTCATGGAACCACACGATCCGTACTTCCGGCACCCGCACGACGGCCACGCCGCGGCCCGGGTTGAGAACCCGCACCCGCCGCTGGAGAAGGCCGCCGAGTACCGGGCGCTGTACGACGGTGAGGTGCAGTACTTCGACGAGCGCTTCGGCGAGCTGGTCGCATTGCTCGAGCGCCAGGGGCTGTACGACCGCTCACTGATCGTGTTCACCTCGGACCACGGAGAGGAGTTCGGCGATCACGGCGGGTTCTGGCACGGTACCTCGCTGTACCAGGAGCTGCTGCACGTGCCCCTGCTGGTGCGCTTCCCCGGCGGCCAGGGCGCGGGCACAGTGGTGTCCGAGCCGGTGTCCACGATCGACCTGGCGCCAACGGCGCTGCGCTGGGCCGGGCTGTCGGTGCCCGAGGAGCTCAGGGGCAGGCCGTTGTCGCCCGGGTCCTCACCAACCGGTCGGGTGCTGTTCGCCGAGGAGGATCACCAGGGGATGGTGCTGAGCGCGGTGCGCCAGGGCAACTGGAAGCTGGTGCGCGCCAACGCGGGCAACCCGCGCCAGATCCCCGAGCTGCAGCTGTTCGACCTGTCAGTGGATCCGCACGAGCAGAACGACCTCTCCACCAGCGAGATCGACCGCCGCAAGGCGCTGCAAACCCTGCTCGAGGCCGGCCCGGCCAGCGCGGCGCCGCCAGAGAAGAAGCAGGGCGATCAGGTAGACATCGATCCCGCGATGGAGGAGCAGCTCAAGTCACTGGGGTACACCGAGTAGTCACACCTACCACAGCACCGCCACCATCCCGTAGGTGATGCCGACCCACTCCTCGCGATCCGACCCGCTGCCGTACTCGAAGTAGTTCTCCTCGAGCATGAAGAAGGGCAGTACGAAGCCGATCTCGGCGAGCAGCCGCACCCTGTGCAGCCGGAAGAACTCGAGCCCGGCGGCGAGAGTTCCGCCCACGCCGTACCCGCCCATGTCGTCCCGGTCGAGGAAGGCGAACATGAAGTTCAATCCCCCGCCGAAGTACGGCGACCAAAACGAGGTCAGCGGGATGTAGTACGCGCTAACGCCCAGGCGGAAGAAGCCGTCGCCGGCGAACTGTCCGCCCAGGTCGGTGTCGAGCCGCACGTGCTCCATCTCGTAGCTGAACTTGAGATTCAACCCGTATGCCGGCTCGGCCTCCTCCCACATCCCACCACCGACCAGCACGCCGAAGCCCCAGTTGAACTCGCCGGGACGCTTCTCCCACTTGCGGCCCTCCTGCTCGGTCACGGTGTCGATGCGCGCCGTCTCCTCCAAGGGAACGCCCTCGATCAGGGCCTTGACGATCCGCGGGATCACCAGATCGAGCTCCTCGGGGCCAGCCGCGGCGCCCTTGCGGAAGTCGAGCGACTCGAGTTCCTCGGTCAGCTGCTCGACGCGCACCAGCAGCTTGTCGCCGAGCTTGGACAGGCGCAGCGCGAACACGCGGCGGGCCGCCATGGCCGTGGCCAGCCGCCTGACCTGATCGTTGAGCAGGATCACCTGCTCGAGCACCGGTGCGTCGACCACGTCGATCTTGTAGGTCCGCAGCTCGTCGCCCAGCAGCTGTCGCGCAGTGCGCGCCGAGGCCTCGCCGATACCGCCGTCGTCGGTGATCACCACGATCGCCCGGTTGGGTCTGGCCGACGCCGGAGTCAAGTGCACGGCGCCTTCGCCTTTGTTCTCTCCAGCGGGCTCCCCGGCCGGCTCCTCGGAGCCTTCGCCGTCGGCTTCGGCCTCACCGGCGCTGCCGCCGCCCTCGTCGTCGTGCGAGGTCGCATTCGCAGCGGCCGGGACCAGCAACAGAATACCCACTGCCAACATGGTGCTTGTTCGCATCATGGAGCCCCCTTCCAGATGATCCGGCCGATATCATAGCAAGCGCTGTACCGAAAGGCCATGACTGACGCAGCGGCAGATGATCACAACCGAAACCAGAACTGGTACGAGGACGGGCCGCTCCAGGACGCCGGCCGGATCGGGGCAGCGCTGTCACACCCAGCCAGAAGATCCTGCAGCCCGGAACTCACAACTCGATTTCCCCTACCGATACTTGCGCGCCGCGCGCGCCGCGTAGTATCACCTAGCGCAGCCAGCCTGGAGGAGCGAGAGCATGAGTGTCAGAAAGCTGCTGATCGTGGGGTGGGACGCGGCCGAGCCGAGCGTGGTCGAGCCGTTGGTCGCCAAAGGCGAGTTGCCCAACCTCGCGGCGCTGCGGGAGCGAGGCGCGCACGGCACCATCGCCTCGACCGTACCGCCGACCTCGCTGCCGGCCTGGACCACGGCGATGACCGGGCTCGATCCGGGCAAGCACGGCGTCACCGATTTCGTGCAGCGCGAGCCGGGCGCGTACCGTCTCAAGCTGGTCAGTTCGGCCGACCGCAGGGCCGAGCTGCTGCCCGCGATTGCCGGACGCGCCGGGCTGCGCGTGGCGCACCTGGGCCTGCCCGGCAGCTATCCGCCCGAGCCCCTGCCCGGCGTGTGCATCGCGGGCACGGACACGCCGGCCGGGAAGTTCGCCCCCGTGTCAGCGCACTACCCGCCCGCACTGGCGTCAGAGCTGAAGCAGGCGGGCCTGCGCTGGCCGTACGGCGGCGCGGACGAGCTGTCCGTGGGACCGGGCTGGCACAGCCGGGCGCGGCGGGCCCTGCTCGAGGGCCTGGAGCGACGCCAGGAGGTGACCCAGGCCCTGCTCGCACGCGAGCCGTGGGACCTGTTCTTCGTGCATTTCAGCGAGGCCGACACCGCGGGCCACCACTTCTGGGCCTTCCACGATCCGCAATCGCCGCGACACCGCGACCAGCCCGAGGTCGCTGACACGCTGCTTGCAGTGTACCGCGCCCTGGACCGCGCCCTCGGCCGCCTCCTGACCCAGGTTGAAGAACAGGCGGCGGTGATTGTCGTGTCAGATCACGGTGCTGGCGGATCTTCGGATCAGGTGGTGTACCCCAACCGCTGGCTGGCGGACCAGGGCTGGCTGCGCTTCGGCGGCTCACGCGGGCCGGCAGCGCGCGCCGCGGGCCTGGTCCGCGATGCGGCGATCCGCCTCGTGCCGGCCCGGGCCAAGGAGTATCTGATGCGAACGCCGGCCGCACGGCTGGCCCTGGCAGCGGACGGGCTGGCCCGCTTCGGCGGGATCGACCTCCCGGAGACCCGGGCCTTCTGCGACGAGCTGCCGCAGAACCCGGGGATCTGGATTCACCTGCGCGGCCGCGATCCGCAGGGAAGGGTGGAGCCGGGCGAGGAGTACGAGGCCCTGCGAGAGCAGATCGCGGAGCAACTGCTCGAGTGGCAGGACCCGCAGAGCGGACGCAAGGTGGTGCGCAAGGTGCGCAAGCGCGAGGAGGCCTTCCAGGGTCCGCTGGCCGAGCGGGCGCCGGACCTGTTGCTCGAGCTCGAGCTTTGGGACGGGTACAAGGTGCTGGCCGCGCAGAGCAACGGCAAGCCCGGCCCGCTGATCCGCAGGTTATCTCGCGAGGAGCAGATCGGCGCCAAGGGCACTGGCACCAGCGGGGTGCACCGACCCGACGGCATCATCGCCGCGGCCGGACCGAGCGTGCGCACGGGCGGACGGATCCGCATGGCCCGGCTGGCCGATCTGTTCCCCACGGCCTTGGCCCTGCTGGGTCTGGACCTGCCCGAGGGGCTCGACGGCCGAGTGATCCCGGAGATCGCGCGCAAGCCCAAGGGCGTGAAGGCCGCGGGCAAGTCCGTCGCCAAGGCGGGCAAGGACGTGTACTCCGACGCCGAGGAAACCGCGATCAAGAAACGCCTCGAGAGCCTGGGCTACCTGTAACCTCCCCGGGAACCATGCTATACTTCCAGATGTCACAAGGAGCACCGGAGGTGCCGAGATGACCCGGATCCAGGTCGCCCTGCTCACAATGCTGTGCGCCGCCATGGTCGGGCTGCCCGCGCTGGCGGCCGCGCCCAAGGACAGCGACGTCAGCGCCCTGCTGCCCAGGGTCGAGGAGAAGAAGGCCGGAAAGAAGCGTCTGCCCACGATCAAGGGCACGATCACCGAGGACAAGCGCTGGCACCTGCAGCCGGAGGCCGTGCATGGCAAGCGGCATCTGCCGTCGGTTTTCTTCGTGATCCCACGGGCGAATCCCTTCCCGCAGAAGGCCGATAAATAGTTCTCTATTGCTCTGGGTTGTTCTGGCCGCAGATGTAGTCGTCGGACGGGTCGGCTGGCTCGAAGCTGCCCGAGTCGCCGCTCCACACGACCTTGCCGGCCAGCCAGTGGCAGTTGCGCCGGTCGAGGATGTGGCTCGTCTCGGCCACCTGCACGCCCTTGATGAACACGCGTAGCTTGGCTCGCGTGGAGCCCATGCCCTTGTCCTCGTAGTAGCTGACCCAGATGCGGTACTCGCCGTCGCAGGGATTGTCGTGGTTGATGTTCTCCGGCCCGTACCCGCGCACGTCATCGATGTCCAGGCTCGGGTCGTCCGAGTCGTCGCCGGAGGCGCAGTAGTCCGGGTGCGGGTTGAAGAAGTGGCAGTCACCGTCCGGCTTGTCGATCTCGCGGTCGCCGTACGTCGCACCGGCGTGGATGTAGTGCAGGTCCACGTCGGTCTCGGGTTGTTCCCAGACCAGGGCCACGTGTATCGCCTCACGGGGTACCGCACCAACCATCATGCAGGCGTCACCTCCACAGCACGCATCCGAGCTGCAGCGGTCCACCGAACCGTCGCCGTTCAGCTGACAGACCTCGAGACAGATCCTGTACACGCCGGCAAGGTCTGCGAAAAAGGTCGGCTGCGCCGAGGTAGAGCCTGACTCTGTCGTCCTGGTGGCGCCCGGGTTGCTCTCGGGCCGGAAGCCGGTGTGGGAGTCGGGCGGAGCCTGGCTGAAGTACCAGCGATAGCGGATGTTCTTACCCAGCGGGCTGTTACTGGCACTGCCGTCGAGCACGCCCGTGTCGAGCGGCTTGACCTCGTCGGACAGGGGATCGGTCAGGCCGATCACGGCCACCGGACACAGCTGCTCGGCGTCGGGGTCGCACAGATCCGTGTCCGCGTCCGTGTCCAGGTCCGAATCCGTGTCCACATCGGAGTCGCTGTCCGAGTCTCCGGCGTGATCCGGACAGTACATCTCGTCCTGGAACACGCATTCCCCGTTCACGCAGCAACGGCCGCCGTCGCAGTCCGAATGCCGGTCGCACTCGTCCTCCTGCAGCCCGGTGCAGCCCGCGGCCAGCAGCAGCGCCAGCAGCATCCCGGTCAGTCCCCGACAGTCCATGATTCCTCCAACGATCGGCTCAGACCCACCTTGGGCTCTCAGTGTGTACCGACCCTCGGCGCGGACGGAGTAAACCGGCTCGCCCTCGATTTGTGCGCCCGGGCCGGCTGGGCTAGGATGCGCGGCCATGGCCCGTTCCGAGCACCCGCGCCGCGTGGCCATGGTCGCGGCCTTCCCCTATCCCACGGCCCAGGGCACCCAGGCCCTGGTCGGCGAGCTGTGTCGCGGGCTCGCGGCGCGCGGCCACGAGGTGCACCTGGTGTGCTATGGCCATGGCGCCTTTGACCGCTCCGAGCCATTTGCAGTTCACCGCACCCGACGCATCCCGGGCTATCGCCGGCTGCGCGCGGGCCCGGACGCGGTCAAGCCGCTGCTCGATCTGCTGGTGGCACGCAAGGCCGCCCGGGTAATCCGCGAGCAGCACTGCGAGCTGGTGCACGCGCACAACTACGAGGGCGCACTGGCCGGCGGCGCGGCCGCGCGGAGCTGTGGCGTGCCGATGGTGTACCACGCGCACAACCTCATGCAGGACGAGCTGCCGCGCTACATCTCGAGCCCCAGATGGGCGACAATGGCGCGCGGCCTGGGGCTTGCGCTCGACATCACGGTGCCGCGAACCGCACAGCGGGTGATCGCGCTGCACGGACAGCTCGGCCGGGCTCTGCAGGGCCGTGGTGTGCCCGAGGCGCAGATCGCGGTGATCGAGCCGGGCATCGAAACCGGGTTCTGGATGCGGCGCGCGCCGCGACACGGGGACGAGCCGCCGCGCGTGGCGTACTGCGGCAACATCGACGCGTACCAGGACCTGCCCGTCCTGCTCCGCGCCATGCCACGGGTGGTGGGCAAGGTGCCGGCGGCCCGCCTGCTGCTGGCCACGCCCAACGACCCGGACGAGGCCCGGCGCCTGGTCAACGCACACGGCGCCGGCGGCCTGACCGACGTGATCGAAGCCGCAGACGCCGCGGCAGCACGCGACACGCTACACCGCGCCGAAGTCGCTACCTCGCCGCGCTCCTCGTGGTCCGGCTTCCCGGTCAAGAACCTGAACTACGCGGCCGCAGGCCTGCCCGTGGTGGCCTGCGCCGGCTCGGCCTTTGGCGTGCAGAACGGTCGCACCGGACTGGTTGTGCGCGACGGCGACGACTCTGCCCTGGCCGTGTCGATCGTGTCATTGCTGAACGATCCGGGCACGGCCCGGCGCTATGGCGCCGCGGGGCAAGAACTGGCGCGGGAGCACTACTCGGTGTCGCGCATGGTCGGTGAGGTGGAGCGGGTGTGGGGGGGGGCGGCCCCGCCCGGACCTCCGACCTGCACCCATCACAGCCGCTGAATCAGGTAGAGCAGCACGGGCAGGCGGCAGCGGTTCTGGATCGCGTGAATCTCACGCAGCACCGCCCGCCGACCCGGCCGGCGTTCGTCGTCGCGCACCAGCGGCGAAAGATACACAGTGCCCTTGGCACAGGGGCGGTCCAGCTCACTCCGGATCAGCGCGAGCATCGACTCGGTGTGCCGCGGCGGCAAGTCAGGCCCCCAGACGAAGTTGACCGTCACCTCGATCCGGTGGAAGCGACGGTTGATCTCCACGGCCCGGCTAAAAGCCTCTGCCACGGCGGTCGCCTGCACCGGCTTGCCGAGGCAATCCAGGATCTGCTGATCGGCAGACTCCAGCCCGATGTTGATGAGGGTGGAGTACGGCAACGCGTTGAGCGACTCGAACAGGGTCTCCCCTGCATCGAGCAGCGAGCCGACACTGCCGAACAGGAACAGGCTGGGGCCGCGCATGAACGACCGCTCGAGCTCGAGCACGCAATACGCCATCTCCGCGGCGTGGACCAACGCCGAGCGGCCAGCGGCCAAAGCATCGTGCTGGCCGAGGAAGACCGAGGCGTAGTTGCCTAGATCCGCGCCGAGCAGCGCCCGCAACTCCCCGAGCTGACGCCGCACGTCGCTCCACTCGCGGACCCGGAACCCCCGCTCTCGGGCCTTCACCCGGCAGAAGTCGCAGTGGTACAGACAGCCGTCGGCCACGGTGACCGGAACGACGTCGTAGTCCACCAGCCTCGTGTCCGGCGGCAGCACCGTGACCCGGCCGCCGATGCAGCGGTGGAGCCGGTCGGCCCGCCCGGCCAGCACACCGGCGTCCATCCGCGCGATTCGGTCCAGCACCTGCCGCTCCTCGCGGGAACCGGCTCGGGCCGAGCGGATGGCCCGGGCCACGAGCTCGGGCCAGGCCTCGACCACCGACCGCACCGCTGCCCTGCGGAACGGCCGCTCACCGATGGCGGAGTTGCTGGGATAGGACAGGCAAGGCACGTAGTGCTCGCCGAACAGGTCGAACAGGCCGCTGTAGTCGTCGGCCGAGTAGTAGACCCAGTCGCCGCCGGCCGTGCGCTTGAGCCACTCGCCGGGGTGCCAATCGTCGCCCCGGACCTGGATCCGATTGATCTCCGCATTCAGGTTGAACTGGAAGGAATACGGCCCGGCCCGAAGCTCGTGGTAGCGCCCGTAGCGAATGGGATAGCTGGCCCGGGTGTAGGTCCGGGCGCCCTCTTGGTTCAGGGCGGTCGCGGTTTCTGGCGCCCTACTCGTCGAAGTCGAAGTCGTCGCCCCACTCGTCGTCGTCGTCAACGGTCTCCTTGCGCTTCATCTTGATCAGCTCGTACCTGGCCTTCTTGCCCTTGTCGATGGTCATGATCATGGCGGAACCCTGGCTGACCCAGCCGCCGTTCATGTTCCAGTCCAGCGCATTCGCCGCGCCCACGTTGACGAACAGGCTGTCGGACCAGGCCTTCTCCTTGACCGGCTTCTTCTTCTTGAAGCTCCAGCCCGTGCCGCCGGCCTCGAGGATGTGGCTGAAAGTGCCGAAGGGCACCTTGAAGTGCTCGATCGCCTTGGCCATCACCGGATCGCCCACGTTCTTGCCGCTGGGAGTGGAGTCGATGCCCTTCTTGCCGCCGGTGGTCCGGGGCGGTCCGTGCGAGGCCAGCACGATCGGCCCCTTGGCCTCGGCGAAGAAGTCCTTCAATCCCTTCAGGTCTTCCTTGCGGTACACGCAGGAGGCCCGCCCCTCGACGAAGCGCTTGTCGTAGTAACCCGGGATCGAGACCACCGAGAAATCGTCGCCGTTGAACACCCGCACCGCGTTGAGGTTGAACATGTTGCTGCGCTTCTTGGCCAGGTTGCGCATTGCACGACCAAAGGGCCCGCGGCTCTCGGCGTTGCCGATCACCACCAGGATCGGCACGTTGCCCACCCGGTCGGCGAAGAAGCTCAAGATGTCGTTGATCTCCTTGCCCACGTACGCCAGATCGCCGAGCACCAGCACCGCGTCGACCTTGCGCTTCTTGAAGGTCTCGGCCAGGGTCTTGAGGTTCTCCTGCGTCTCGGGGAGGAAGTTCTTGGTCGCACCGAACAGACCGAGTACCGCCTTGCCGTCCTTGTCCGGAGTGAGCACGTCGATCTTGTAGCCCCAGTACTTGTAATTCTTGCCGCCGATCTTGTGCTCCTCGGGCTCGAGGATCTCCTCCTTCTTGCCCATGCAGGTACCGTCGTGCTTCTCCACGAACTGGTGCCAGGTCTTGACCGGCTTGTCCGAGATCTGGGACAGGATCTTGTCCTCGAGGCTCTCCTCGGCGACTACGATGCCCGAGGCGAGCACCAGGGTCAGCGCAAACAGCGTAATGACGCAGAACTTCATACCGGACCTCCGCAGGCGAGCCACCCGCATCGCATAGCAGATCCGAAATGCCGGGTCAAAGTCAGCGTGCGATCTCCACGCTGTGTTCACCCGGGCCGATCTTGACGTACAACGAGCCGCTTTTCGCCGCGTCGAAGAACCAGCCGTCGCCCGCGGCCTCGAGCGCGGCGAAATCGGCGGCCTCGGTCAGCGCGCCGCCGTTGTCGGTCACCGACGCCGGCTTGCTCGCGCCGAAGCTCACCACCTCGAACAGCACACCGAGCGCGAACTCGGTGCCGGCGCTGGCGCCCAGGCTTACCCCATCCGCCGTGGCCTGCTGCGAGAGCTCGGTGCCGTCGAACAGCGTGAAGCTGGTGGCGATCTCGCCCGGAGCCACGCGTGGGTACAGCACGCCCGGCGTGGTGGCGTAGCTGTCCACCCGGGCCGTTTCGGTGGTCGGAGCCATCGTGTCGATCGTGGGCCTCAGCATCGGCACGATCCCGCCGCGTCCGAGATAGAGCGGCAGCTTGGAAAGCGGCGCGGCCACGGTCTCGGTCGTGCCGCCCTCGTGCACCGTGCCGTCCCACCAGTCGATCCACTCACCGGGCGGGAAGAGCACCTGCCGGTCCCGGGCACCGCGGTCGACCACCGGCGCCACCAGCAGGTAGTCACCGAACATGTAGCTGAAGTCCGGGTGCTGCCCCAGCTCGGGATACTGCAGGCCCAGCGGCCGCGTGATCGGATGACCGGTCTCGGCGATGCGCCGGGCGTACGTCCACTCGTACGGCCACAGGCGCAGGTGCAGCCGCACGTAGGCGCGATACCAGCCGAGCATCTCCTCGTCGAAGTCGTTCTGGTCGTATTCCCAGGCCACGTTGTTGCTCGAGGTGCCGATCTGCATCACGCTCGACAACGCGGTCTGCTCGAACCAGCGGGTGAAGGTCTCCTTGTCCGGCGGGGAGTGGCGGTACCCGCCCGTGTCCGAGCCGTAGAAGGGATACCCCGAGGGCCCGAGGGTCAGCCCGTAGATCAGCGAGGCCGGCAGCCCGCCCACGCCGGTGACCTCCTCCCCCTTGTCGTTGGTGAACTGCTCGCGGAAGCGGGTGAGCGTGGCGTCGAGATCGCCGGGCCAGATCACGCTGGTGTAGCACTGGTCGCCGAAGGTGCCGGCGCGGGAGAGGATGAAGCCGCCGCTCGCGGGCAGGGTCTCGGCGTACACCCTGTGATAGAGGATCTTGTACAGCGAGTGCATGGTGCGCTCGTCGCTGCCGTCGTCGAACAGCCACACGTTGCGCGCGCCGATGAAGCCCGGAACCACGTCCTCGGCGTAGTCGAGCTTGTACCCCTCCACGCCCATCGCGGCGTAGCGTTCGATCAGATTCTGCCACCAGTCGTACGCGTCCGGATTGGTGAAATCGATCGGCGGGCTCCAGTTGTTGAACGTGGCCACCCCGGAATCGGGCGGGAAGTACCCGCCGTTCTCGGCCTCAGCGCGCAGCGTGGCACAGTCCGCGTCGTCGGCCGGATCGTCCACGTACGGGGTGTGCCACAGCGCGAAGCGAAAGCCCAGGTCGTGCAGCTCGTCGATCATCGCCTGCGGGTCGTCGAACATGCCCGGGTCGAAGTCGAAGCTGTTCACGCAGCTGGCGTACGGCCGGTCGACCCAGATCGCGTTGCAGGCCAGGTCCAGGTCGCGCATGATGCTGGCGTCGCTCTCCACCTCGGCCTGGTCGTCGTTCTCGTCGCGCCACAGCAGCGGGCCCAGCGCCCAGCGCGCGGGCAGCACCGGGTACCCGGTCACCTCGTAGTAGTGCCGGGTGACGTCCAGCGGGTGGCCGGCGGCGAAGAGATGAACGGTCAGCCCGTCGGTGGTGGCCAGGCCGGTGCCGAAAATCGCGTCGACCAGGGTGTCGTCCTCGGTGGCCACGTCGAACACGCCAGTGTACCGGCTCTCCACGAACAGGCCCCAGCCCCGCGTGCCGATGAGCAGGGGGATCGGCACGTGGGCCTCGTTGTACCCGCTCTCGACCTCGGCATCGATCTCGTGCTGCATCGCGCGGATCGTGCCGCGCTGGTTGACCCGGTCGAGGAAGGCGCCCAGGCCGTACAGGCCCTCGCTCGCGTCGATGCGGGGGCGCAGGCGGAAATACGCCAGGCCCGTCTGGTTTTCGCCCTGCGGCCCGCCGGCCGGGATCAGCTCGAGCGTATAGCGTCCATCGTCGGCAAGCTTCACGCTCAGCGCGGCGCTACGCTCGCCCTCGTAGCTCAGCGTGGCCTGCAGCGCGGTATCGGCCTGCGCCGTGACCTCGACGCCGTTCACGCTCAGCCAGGTCAGCCCCTTGGGCGGGGTGTACGCCCCCAGCGGATCGACCTTCATCGGGTACGGATCGTAGTTGGTCTCGTCCTTGAGCCGATCGACGCGGCCGAGCTGCAGACCGTCGGCCGGGAACACCAGCAGGCTCTCGTCGCCGCGGGACAGGGTGAGCGTGAGCGCCGCCGGAGCGAGGCCCAGGCTGTAACCGCCGCGCTCCAGGATCACATCCGCGTCGCTGTCCGTGTCCGTGTCGCTGTCCGTGTCGCTGTCCGCGTCGCCGCCGGAGTCGCCGTCACAGCCCGGCAACACGGCGAGCAGCAGGGCCGCGGCCAGAGACGCTCGCGCCAGGCGTTGCATCGCGGCTCGGTGCACCGTGCTCCGTCTCATCACACCTCCGCTCCGGCAGCGGTTGCGGGCGCGCTCGCCGGAAAGGCGCCGTGAGCATAGTAATGCTCCAGCAGCAGGTCCTTCTCCTGCCACCGCTCGTGCAGCCACCGCGTCAGCGCCTCCTCGGCCTCGGGCAGCTCATCGATGGCGAAGCGCCGCACGTGCATGTGCGCCACCTGTGCGTAGCCCTTGATGTACTGCCACAGGCTCGGCACGCCGTTCACGTACCCGATCGTCACGTCGTAAACCGCGTGCAGATGACCACGCAGCCCCTGCGCCGACGCGGCGAAGCCCTTGGTCCGCGGGATCAGCAGGTGCTTCAGCGGCGCGAGGCCCTTGCTGCGCGCGAACTCGTTGCTGCGCTCCAGCTTGTGCGGCCGGATGCGCGTGCCCTCGGGGAAGTTCATCAGCCACAGCGGAACGCAGCCCTGATTGATCCGCGCGAAGGTGCGCTCGATCGAGGCGCGGTCCGCGGCCCAGTCCCGCTTGACGAACAGGCAGTCGAGGAACAGCATTCCCCAGCCCACGCCCGGAATCCACTTCACGATGTCCTTGACGAACCACTTCAGATCGCCGAGCCGGTCCTTGCTGCGGCCGAGGAACATCAGGAAGGTGATGTCCGTCATCTGCTGGTGATTGGAGAGCAGGATCACGTGCTCGCGCATCGGCAGCTCGTCGCCGGTGACCTCGATGCGGGCGCGATAGGCCAGCCTGGCCGTGCTCACGCACCAGCCCCACCAGGTGTTGGCGCCCCAGCGGTTGAAGGCCCGGAAGGCCCGGCGGGAGAAGGGCAGCAGCAGCAGGCTGATCGTCTGCAGCCCGTTGAAGCCGATCAGCGTGGTGAACAGCACGATGATGATCGGGATCGCGCGCAGTACGCCGATGACCCGGCGGAAACCGGAGGGTTCGGGGAGCGGGGGTAGCGGCATGGTCTCGCCTCTCGCCTTCGGCGGGCGCACCGAGCCCGCCTTTTTCTCGCGCATCCTATCCGGCATCGAGGCTCGGGGCAAATACTCGCTGGCATCCGGCGCACGCCGAGCCCGGCCAGGTCGTTCGGCCGGCCGCGGTTTGCAAACCCGCACAACCGGCAGTACCATGGGCCCCATGCGCAAGGCCGCCGCCATCCTGCTCGTTGTCCTGCTCGCCCTCGCCGCGGGTGCGAGGAACAACGGCACACGCCGCCTGCCGCCCGGCGCCACGACGCTCGGCGTGACCCGCTCTCCCGTGGTCTCGGTCCGGCCCGGCGAGAACCACGCCTCCCCGGCCCTGGCCGTGACCCCGGCGGGCGAGGTGTTCGTGGCCGCGGTCTCGCTCGAGGACGACAAGCACGAGCGGATCCACCTCCGCCGCGCCGAGGCGCCGGACAAGCCCCTGGGGCCGCCCACCGCGGTCAGCCACGGCGTCCGAGCCTGGCGACCGCGCCTGGCCGCGGCAGCCAATGGCGCGGTGTGGCTGGCCTGGTGCGGCCTGGAGCAGGCGGCCGAGCGCGGCACCCACGCGCGCAGCGTGTTCCTGCGCCGGATCGCGCCCGGCGAGCCCGGGCCGCAGGTCACGGTCTCCGAGGGTCCGTACTCCTGCGAGCCGGATCTGGCCGTGGCCCCGGACGGCGTGCTGCACCTGGCCTGGGAGAGCTGGGCGCCCGAGCGTCCGGCCGAGATCCGCATCCAGCACCGTGCCTTCAGCCCCACCGGTACCGCCCTGGGCCCGCCGCAGCCGGCCACCGAGGGTCCCTTCGACCGGCGGCCGTCCCTGGCCTGGGCCGATGCCAAGCTGCATCTGGCCTGGGACCGGCTGGTGGATACGAGCCCCGCCGGCTCGGGCGAGCCCGACTACGACGTGCTGGTACGCACCCTGCGCGGAAACACCTGGGGCGCCGCCGTGACCGTGGACGGCCGGGAGGGAATCCAGGCCGCGCCCGACCTGGCCCCGGCCCGCAGCGGCGGCGTGCTCGTCGCGTACCACACGGGACACCGCTTCCCGCCGGTCAAGTGGTGGGCGCTGCGCCGGGTGCGCGGCACGCGCGTCCAGGCGCTGGCCGGCGCCCGGCCGGCAGCCGAGCAGACGCCCAGCGGCGAGCAGCAGGGCGCCGAGTTCCCGGCCCTGGCCGCGCGTCCCGCCGGCGGCCTGGTCGTGCTGAGCCGGCCCTCACAGGGCGCGTACCTCCACATCGCGGCCGGCGGCCGACGCGTGCTGCCTCCGCTCGACCTGACGCGGCGTCAGTGGGGCTGCCGCGGCATGCGCGCGGACACGGCCTTTGCCCCCGACGGCTCGCTGCTGGCGGTGCGGCGGGCGCGCCACGAGGTGGTGCTGGAGCGCTTCACCTTCAAGCCCGGCAGCTTCCGCGGACCGCCCGCCTTCACGGCGGTGTCCGACCCGGCCAAACCGAAACGAGCGGCGGTGCGCCGCGAGCCGCCCGCGGCCGACGGGATCCTCGGTCCCGAGTTTCCCAAGCAGAAGGTCTACTTCGGCGACGTGCACATGCACAGCGCGGTGAGCGACGGCACCGGGCCGGCGGACGAGATCTATGCCCGGGCCTTTGTCCGCGGCATGGACTTTGCCGTGCTGACCGATCACGACGCCATCATCGGCAGCCGGATGTTCCCCTCCGAGTACGACGCCAACGCCTGGGTCACCGACCTGTTCGACGCGCGGACCGGCTTTGCCACGCTGCACGCCTTCGAGTGGACCACGCGGTCGGTGAGCGCGGGCGGCTTCGGGCACCGCAACGTGTACTTCCGCGACGAGGCGCCGCCCACGCTGTACGGATTGAAGGACGGGTACAACACCACGCAGAAGCTGTTCGCCGCGCTGAAGGAGGAGCGTGCCTTTGCCGTGCCGCACCACACCGCCTGGACCGGCACCGACTGGAACGCCGCCGACCCGGCGATCCAGCGACACGTGGAGATCGTCTCGGTACACGGCGCCTTCGAGCACAAGGGCAACCAGCCGATTGCCTCCCGCGGCGAGCTCGACGGCATGTTCGTGGTCGACGGGCTACGCCGCGGCCTGCGCTTCGGCTTCCTCGGCGGCACCGACTCCCACGGCCTGCGCTTCCACCACGGCATCGGCCGCAAGGCCGATCCCTGGGATCACGCGCTCACCGGCGTGGTGGCGCACGGCGGAACCCGCACCCAGCTGTGGGACGCGATGCACGATCGTCACACCTTTGCCACATCCGGCGTACGGATGCGGGTCGCCCTCTCGGTGGGCCTGGTGGCGATGGGCGGCGAAGTTGAGCTCGAGTCGCCGGTGCAGGTTCGTTACGCGGTGCACGGCACCGCGCCCCTGACCGAGGTGCTGATCCTGCGCAACGGCAGCCCGGCCCACCGCGTAGAGGTCGCCGGCGAGGAGTGCGAGGGTGGCTGGGAGGACAGCCCCCGGGAGGGCTCGCACGCGTACTACCTGCGCGCGGTGCAATCGCGCGACATCGGTGATGTGGACGTGGCCTGGTCGAGTCCGGTATTCATCACGATCAAGTAGGGAGGCCGGAGAGAGACGATGCGTCGACCGGTACGATGCCTAGCCGCGCTGCTCGTCACCGCGCTGCTCGCCCCGACCGCAAGCGCCGAGAGCAAGCGCTGGAACGTGATCCTCATCACCGCCGATGCAATGCGCGGCCAGGTGCTGCCGCTGAACGGCAACCAGGAGGTCACGGCTCCGCACCTCGAGGGGCTGGCCGCCGAGAGCGTCAACTTCACCCGGGCCTACACCAACATCACCACCACCACGCCCTCGCACGCCACCCTGCTCTCCTCGCTCTACCCCCAGGACCACAAGGCGTACAGCAACCGCTCGCGCATCAGCTCCGAGATCGTCACGCTGCCAGAGATCCTGCACGCGCACGGCTGGCACACCGCGGCGATCGTCAACTTCCCCTGGCTCAACCCGGAGACGTCGAACGTGCCCCAGGGCCTCGACGAGATCGGCCGCGGCGACCACGTACGCAAGGCGGACAAGACCAACGCCTGGGTCATGCGCTTCCTCGACGGGCGCAAGAAGCAGCCAGAAAAACCGTTCTTCCTCTGGATCCACTACATCGACAACCACACGCCGTACCACGCGCCGGGCAAGTACAACATGATGTACTACCCGAAAGGACGCGATCCGCGGGCCGGCAAGAGCGGCTCGCTGCAGCAGGCCTGGCGCCTGTTCCCCCAGGAGCACCGGGACGACGACTACTTCAAGAAATGGCTCCGCGGCATCACCGACGTGGACTACGTGGTCGGTACGTACAAGGGCTCGGCCTCGTGGATCGACGAGCGGGTCGGCGAGCTGGTGGCGCGGCTCAAGCGTGACGGGATCTGGGACAGGACCCTGTTCGTCTTCACCTCGGACCACGGCGAGTCGATGGGCGAGCACAAGCTGTACTTCGTGCACGCCGGGCTGTTCGAGGTCACCGCGCGCATCCCGATGATCTGGCACCTGCCCGATGGTCCGCGCGGCAAGAGCGTGTCGGAGCTGGTCGACCTGGCCGACGTGATGCCCACGATCCTGACACAGCTCGGCCTGGACGTTCCCCAGGCGGCCCGCGGCCAGGACTTCTGGCCGGCCGTGATTGAGGGCCAGAAGTCCAAGGGTGCGGTGCTGCTCGAGCACGCCGGCGCACAGCTCGAGGGCGTGGTCACGGCGCGCTACAAGTACATCCGCCACCGCAAGACCCGCGGATACTACCCGGGCTACAAGATCAAGCGCGGCCGCATCGAGCTATACGACCTGCAGGCGGATCCGGGCGAGACCAGGAACATCGCGAATAAGCAGCCCAAGATCGTCAAGATGATGCAGGGGCTGCTGAAGAAGCTGCGCGCCGGCGAGCGGACCTATCAGGCCGGGGACGCCGAGATCGACGAGCAGACCGAGGAGCTGCTGCGGTCGATGGGGTACACCCAGTAACCCCGTTCATGCTCGCGTTCAGGTTCACGTGTCGAGGCCAAAATACCCCAGCACCCGCCCCGCCACGTCCAGCAGCCTCCGCTCCTCGACCCGGCCTCCGCCTTCCACATCCGGAAACCTCTCGATGAAGATGCCGCGCTTCGCGTGGTTGGCGTCGTCGGGCCCGGTGTCGTTGCCGCGGGTGTGGATAACGCCCGTACCCACCTCGCCGATCGAACGCCAGCGCAGATCGCCGAAGTACGCGATCAGATCCGGCGGGATCCCGTTGATCTCCTTGTACGTCTTCTCCGGAAACAGCACCCTGGTCCCCAACGGCTTGCCCTCCTCGTCCGCGGTCTGCTCCAGCCGCCCGGCCAGGTCGGCGCGGAACTCGTCGGCGCGGTCGATCGGGATCGTGCCCATCCGCTCGCGGCCCTCGATGTTGAGGAACACGCGGGCATAGTACCCGCCCTCGCCCCAGGCGCGGGTGACCTCCCAGTCGACCATGTCGGCGGTGAGCCGCACGGGTGTTTCAGGCTCTTCGAGCAGCACCAGATCGCCCTGCTCGATCAGCCATTCGTTGATACGGAAGCCGCCCTCCATCGCCTGGGCGCCGTGATCCGAGACGACCAGCACGCCCACGTCCGGCCCGGCCGCCTCGAGCAGCGTGCCGATCTGCTCGTCGATCATGGCGTAGTAGTCCGGGATCGCCTGCTGAAACTCGTTGCCCGGCTCGAACAGCCGGTGGTGCTCGTCGTGGAAGCGCCAGAACCCGTGGTGCAGCCGGTCCGGCCCCATCTCGACCATCGCGAACAGGTCCCAGTCCGGCTCCGCGGCCCAGGCGCGGGCGACCTCGAAGCGCTTGCGCGTCATCAGGTGCAGCTGCTCCAGCAGCCAGCGCTTGTCCTCGGTGCGGAAGCCCTCCACGTCGATGATGTACCCCCCGGCCAGCTGCTCGACCTCGGCCTTGAGCTCGGGCGGGTACACGTAGTCCGAGTCGTTGCCCGGCGCGAGGAAGGAGCTGACCATCCGGCCCTTGATCGGCCAGGTGGGGTACGTGCCTGGCACGCCGAGCACGTAGCTCGTGAGCCCGGCCTCGGTCAGCCGGTCCCATACGCGCGGCGCCTCGACCGAGCGCGAGGTGACCAGCGACAGGGCGCCATAGCTGAAGTCACCGCGGTTGCGGAAGCCGTAGATCCCCAGCTCGCCCGGATCCTTGCCGGTGAACATCGAGATCCAGGCCGGCATCGTGATCGGCGGGTCGGTGCTGCGCAGCGGGCCGGACACACCCTGCCCGCAGAGCCGCGTCAGGTTGGGCACCCGGTCCTTCAGCCGGTCGAAGACCAGGCTCGGCTCGGCGCAGTCGAGCCCGATGATCAGCAGTCGCCGTCTTTGCTCGCCCATCATTCCACTCCGCCCGATGGTGACACCAGCCAGGTTGAGTAGCTCATCCGGCCAGCGTCGGCAACCTCTCCGCAATCACTCCGGATAGAACGACTCCAGCCGGGTCGCGCGGTACACCCCGACGAACTGCTCCTCGACCTGCAGCTCCCAGATCCGCTCGGCCGGCGTGTCGCCCGAGACCTCCACGATCCGCGGCCGCGCCATGGCGCCTTCGGGCAGCCCGGCGCAGACCAGCACGTTGCCGTTGGCCAGCCGGTCCGCGTCCCCGCCGGCGCCGACGAAGTACTCGGTGACGAACTGCCAGCGCTGCTCGGCCTCGAGCCGGCCCTCGTCGAGATGAAAGCTCACCGCGCGGCTGAGCTGGATCTCGGGGAAGCCCGGCCTGAAGTTCCCGTTGTCGAAGAGCAGCATCGTCCCGTCGTCGTGCCACTCGAGGGCGTGCTGGGCGTAGAACCAGTCTCGCCCCGCGTCCGGATCCTGGTTGGTCAGCGTGAAGTCGCCCTCGTGGCCGAGCTTCCACCGCACGTCCCCGGTCGCATGATCGATCTTCAGCACCCAGTGCTGGTGGCGCACCGAGAGCAGGACGCTGTCGTCGTCCTCGCGGTACTGCAGCGCGTTGCTGTGCGTCCAGTCGTACGCGTCGTCGTCGTGCCGGCTCAGCGACAGCGGGTCCGGGAACCGATCGGTGCTCAGGTGGTCGAAGGCCGACCACATCCAGGGCGCGTGTCCCTGCAGGTTCATCTCCGCGATCACGTCGCCCCGCAGCTGCACCGGCGTGACGCTCCAGGGCACCTCCGCCTCCCGCGTCTCCATCACCAGCGCCATGAAGGTTCCATCGGGCAGCGGGATCGAGTCGTGGTGGAATCGCTGGACTCCGATGTCCGGCGCCGACAGCTCGGCCACCGTCTCGCCGCCCGGGGTGATCACGCGGAACCCGCCGGCGATGGCGATGAACAGGTTGCCGTCGGCCAGCGGCTTGAGGTCACGATCCATGAAGGGCATCCGGTCTTCGGGATCGAGGTAGTACCACACCACCTCCCCGTCGGGATCCACGCCGAAGTACATCGGCCCGTGGAGTGCCTGGCCGGCCTGCTTGTCCCCGGGACCCAAGATCGTGATCCCGGGCTGCATCCGGTCGCGGTCGTGCACGGTCACCGTGAAGTCCGGGATGCCGTCGGGCAGCTCGCCGGTGGTGAACTCGAGATCCTCGCCCGCGACCGGCCCTGGCCCGTCGGGCGCGGCCACGGCGCGCAGGTGATATTGCTTGGCAGCCCTCAGGCCCAGCACGGTCACACGGTGCTCGGTGCCGATTGCGCTGCGACCGGTCCGCTGACCGTAGCTCGTGTCCCTGCCGAACTCGACCCGCACCCGGCAGGGCTCGGAGGTCTGAACGGTTACGATCGTGCTCAGGGTGCAGCGCGGATTGGCGCTCGCCTCGACCGAGAGGATGCGCAGCGCGTCCGTGTCGCTGTCCGTGTCAGAGTCGGTGTCGGCGTCCGTGTCGCCGTCCGTGTCGCTGTCCGTGTCCGCGTCGCTATCCGAATCCGCGTCCGTGTCGGCATCCGAATCCGTGTCGCTGTCCGCGTCGGCGACCGACGCGCCCAGGCCGCAGCCCAGGGGCAGCACTGCGCCGAGCAGCGCTACCAGCAGCAGGATCGAAAACCAGGCCCGAGTCACCGCACACCCCATCCCGCGCGCGAACGCAGCGATTATCTCCCAGGACAGCGGTCCCGGCCACAAGGTTAAGCTATGTTGCGCGCTAGAGCGACTGGCAGCAGCGGAAACCGGTGTCGAAGAAGCCCTCGTCCTGCTGGAACTCGGCAAAGGGCGCGTCACAGGCCAGGTTCTCCTCGAACAGGTAGAAGCCGCCGCCGCGGCAGCGGCACTGCGGTCCGTACTCGTCCACGATGCAGGTCGCGGTCCACTCCCAGACATTGCCGCTCATGTCGAACAGCCCGTCCACGCCGCCCTCGCAGGTGGCCATCGTGCCCACCTCCACGGTGCCGTTCACGTTGTGGCCGGTGCCGTTGCAGGCGTCCTTGTCGTAATCGTCGCCGTACGGGTACTGGGTCTCGCCGTTGCCCGAGCAGGCCGCGTTCCATACCTCCTCGTCGCACAGCGTCTTGCCCGCAGCCTCGCACGCGGCCTGGGCGCCGAACCAGGTGACCTCGACCGCGGGATGCTCGGTGAGGCCGGGCTTGGCCGACCAGTAGCCGTCGTTCTCCTCGAAGTGCTCGTAAGTCAACGCCGAGGGCGAGAGACAGTCGTTCTCCAGGCAGGTGGTGCCGTTGGAGTTGAGGAAGGTCGCGTAATCGGCCGAGGTGTACTCGAGCGCGTCGATGCAGCTCAGGTGGCCGGGCACGCGCACCATGCCGCCCGGACACTTGTACGTGTCGGTGTCGGTGTCGGTGTCGGTATCCGTGTCGGTATCCGTGTCGGTGTCGGTGTCGGTATCCGTGTCGGTGTCCGTGTCGGTATCCGTGTCCGTGTCCGTGTCGGTATCCGCGTCCGTGTCCGTGTCGGTATCCGTGTCGGTATCCGCGTCCGTGTCCGTGTCGGTATCGGAGTCCGTGTCGGTATCCGCATCCGTGTCGCTATCGGAGTCCGTGTCAGCATCCGTGTCCGAGTCGCTATCGGAGTCCGTGTCAGCGTCGGTGTCCGTGTCAGCGTCGGTGTCCGTGTCGGAATCCGTGTCCGTATCCGTGTCCGAGTCCGAGTCGCCGCTGTCCGAGTCGCAGCCCGCGCTCGCGAGCACCAGGCCCAGCGCCAGCATCAACGCCGTGATCGAGCTCCAGATCTTCATCTCTTCCCCTCCTCGGGCCGCGGCCTGCGGCCACACGAGGGGCGATATTTGGCACTTCAGCGCCGCACTGTCAACACCGCAGCACTACTCCGACACGATCGTCATCTCCCTGGAATCCGAGGTCGCCCGCACCCGCGGCGCGTACATCGCGTACCCGCGGTGCGGCAGCACGTGGAACAGCCCCGGGATCTGCGCGTGCATGCGGTAGCTGAGCACCTGCGTGCCCTGGGCCAGGCGGTTGAGGAAGAACACCACCTTCTCGTCGCGCAGCTCCTTGTTGGCGTACGCGCCGTGCTTGTACTCCCCGCCGCTCTTGAGCTCCTCGGGCTCGCAGCCGGCCGGCTTGAAGTCCTCGAACACCAGGTACTCGTAGTCGTTCTTCGACTCCACGGTCAGCTTGACCTCGATCAGGTCGCCCGAGGTCACCTGATCGCCTTCGGCGATGGTTGCCTTGTCGTAGTCGCGCACCGTGATCGTTCCGCGCCAGGTCTTGCGCTGGCCCTTCTTGGGCGTGAGCTTGTAGTACTCGCGCTTGACGAAGATCTCGTTGCCCGAGGCCTTGATCTTCTTCTCCTTGGAGAAGTAGCTCAGGAAGGCTGCGGTGTACGCCGTACCCTTGCCCTCCACGCGCGTGCTCACCGTGAGCTTGCCCGTGGGCACGGCCTGGCCGGACAGGAGCACCACGGCCTCGCTCTTGAGCAGGTTCTTCTTCGTGATCTTGACCCGCTTGACCTCCTTGCCGTTGACCGAGACCACCAGCGTGGCGTCCGGATCCAGCTCGCCGCGGGACTTCATGAAGCCGATCAGGTTGTACACCGCCATGGCCGTGTCCTTGGTCGAGTGCCAGCGGTTGCCCTGCCGGTTGAGCACCAGCCACCTGGCGAAACGCTCGGTTTTGGGATCGTCGGGCTTGATCTCGAGGAAGGCCCGCAGCGCAAAAGACACGGTCTCGACCCGGTCGTAGTACCACCACCACCAGCCCGACTGGGGCATCTTGAACGACGCGGTGCCGTTCTCCGGATCGTCCCAGGCCAAATCGACCAGGTTCTCCACCACCTGCTCGGCGCGCGCCTTGTCGCCCGCCTTGTGCAGGGCCAGCGCGAGCAGGCTCTTGCCGTACGGCGACAGCTCGTCCCGGCCCTTGTAGATGTCGTTCAGCTCGTTCGGATGGACGCGGCCGTGCAGCGAGAGCACGTACCCCAGGTACGCGCGCAGAGCCAGGGCCGGGTACTTCTTCCGGTCCTTGAACACGCCGTCGAGGTAGCTCACCCCGCGATTGAGCACACCGGCATCGACCCGAACGTCCGCGTCGCGGGCATAGGTCAGGCCCATCACCACGTACGCGCTGATGTACGGATCCGAGTCACCGTACCGCCACCAGGCCCAGCCGCCGTCGCCGTGCTGGAAGTCGTAGAGCCTTTTCAAACCCTTGCGCACGATGCGGTCCAGCTTGCGGTCGTTGTACACCGGCGAGACCCACCACGGCGTGAGATGCCGGCTCACCGGGTGGGCCAGCGTGCCCTCGGCCGGCGGCTTGGCCATGTCCTCGAGCTTCACGCCCAGATCCTGCAAGGTCTTGCGCACCATCACCGCCGGCAGGAATCGCGACATGGTCTGCTCCACGCAGCCGTACGGGTACTCGATCAGGTACGGCAGCGACTGCACCAGCACGCCGGCCATCGAGGGCTCGGCCACCACCACCAGCTCGGTCTGGTCCGGATTGCGCGCGGCCGGCACGTCGAAGCTCAGTGTCTGCTCGCCGGCGCCGCGCTGCACCGAACCCTGCGCCACCATGCGCTCGCTGCCGTAGATCAGGATCGGAACCGTCTTCTTCAGCGCGTCTGACTCGTCGCCGCCGCGCGCGGTGAGGGTCAGCGTGGCCTCGCCCGCGGCGCGGGCGATGGCCTTGAAGTCGAAGCGCAGATCGCGGTGCGCCGGCACCTTGACCTCGGTCCGCTTCTGGCCCACCAGGTCCAGGGCCTGGCCCTCGACCGCGACGTCCAGCTTCACCGAGACCTCGCGGTCGGTGCGGTTGGTCACCACCGCGGCCAGCGAGACCTCGTCGCCCTCGACCAGGAAGCGCGGCGTCTCCAGCCGCGCCACCAGGTTCTTGGTGGTGATCACGCTCGTACCCGCGGTGCCGACCCTGGAGCCGGCGTCGACCACCACGCTGCGCACGGCCCAGGTGGTCAGCGAGTCGGGGTACTCGATCTCGATCTCGGCCTCGCCGTCCGTCCCGGTGGTCACGGTCGGCTCCCACAGGGCCGTGTCCGGGAAGAACTCGCGGGCCTTGACCGGGGCGCCCGCAGCCTCGCCCTCGCCGCCGGCCGGCATGTCGGCCCTCTTCTCGGCAAAAGCCAGCTTGTCCATCGCGCCGGTGACCACGGCCGAGGCCGACTCCACGGGCGCGGCCATCGGCGCCTTGGTCTGCGCCAGCATCCGTGAGGCGCGCCGCCGCACACGGCCGGAGCTCCCGCGTTGGTCCTCGTCGGCCTCCAGCCCGGTGCGCCGGTAGTACCCGCCCCCGCCGCCGAAGCCCACGCCGGACGCACCGAGGAAGTGGATCCCGCCATAAGCACTGGGCAGCCCGCCCAGGTCGAATCGCGGCACCTGGGTCCGGTCGGCCCCCAGGGTGAGCTGATAGTAGCTCAGCTCGCCCGAGTGCTGACGGGACAGGCCGAGGTAGCGCCGCTTGCCGTAGTAGTACGGCCGGATATCACCCGCGGTCTCGCGCTGGATGTAGAGCACGGACGAGTCGAACACGGCCAGCGAGAGCTGCGCGGCCAGCGGCTGGCCAAGGTGATCCCGCACCCTGACCTTGAACTTGCCCTTCTCTCCGGGCCGGTACTCGGCCTTTGTCGCCGTGACCTCCACGTCGAGGATCTCCTCGCCCGGCGGGATGAAGATCTCCCGATCGAGCACCATCGTCTGGTGGTCGTGCACCACCGCGGCACGGGCAAAGAAGTTTGGCGAGAGCGTCTCGGTGGCCTGAAACTCCATCACGGTGCTGCCCTCGGGCATGGTGATCAGGTGCTCCTCGAACTGCTCGTCCCCGCCCTCGAAGGTCAGCCACACCGTGGCCTCTGTGTGCGGGGTGGCGATCATCAGCCGGATCGTCTCGCCGCGGAGATAGGTCCGCTTCTCGGTGGTCATCGTCAGGTCGGAGAAGCGGAAGCGCGAGCCGTGGAACTTCTCGCCCACCACGTTGAGAATGCGCTCGGCCTTGACCTCCGGCCCCTGCCCCTTGTTCTTCGCCAGCACTCGGAAGCGGTACTGGCCGTCACGCTTGGCGGTCCACGGCAGGAAGGCCCGGCCTTCGACGTCGCATTTCAGCTCGGCCCGGTGCACCTCCTCGGCCTGCTCCTTCTCTGCCGCGGGATAGGTCAGCCGCTCGACGATCAGCTCGCCCCGGGCCTCCACGGGCGCGCTGTCGGGGGTGACCGCGTTGATCTCGAGCTCGATGCGGTCGTTGGGGCTGTAGAAACCCTGGTCGGTGAACAGGAACAGGTAGAACGGATCCCGCGTGACCTTGACGAAGCCCTCGCCCTTGATCAGCCGGCGCGAGAGGTCGGTCACCTCGGCCTGCACCGCGTACTGGTAGTCGAACTTCGTGTCCTTCTCGGCCGGCGGCAGCTCGATCACCAGCTTGCCCTCGGCGTCGGTGCTGCCCTTGCCCTCGGTGATCAGCTCCCGGCCGCCGCCGGTCTGGAAACGGCGCTCGTGCACGATGCCGTAGCCTGCGCCGTAGAGCCAGTCGTACCGGCTCGGCCGGTGGTGCTGGTGCCAGTACACCGTACGGAACACCGAGTACTTGACCTTGCCGCCGACAACCGGCGCGCCAAAATAATACCTCGCGCGGATCTCGGCCTTGACCTTCTGGCCCGGCCGCACCACGTCGGCCGACGGCTTCACCTCGACCTTGAACTCGGGCTTCTTGTACTCCTCCACGCGGAACTGCGAGCCCGCGCTCTGGTACGTGCCCCAGCGCGCGTCGCTGACGTAGATCGTGTTGCGGTACACGCCCAGCGGCGCCTCCTCGCCGAGCTCGACCTCGCCGTGGACCGAGCCGAACTCGTCGGTGGTCATCTTCTCGTCGAGCAGCTTGGCGCCCTTGGCGTCGTACACCTGCACCTGGCACTTCACGCCCGGTGCGTTGTCGTTCTTGCCGTTCTTGTACAGCCGCACCACGTGCTTGAACTTGACGGTGTGGCCCGGCCGGTACACCGGCCGGTCGGTGTAGCTGAACACCTTGTGCTGGTTGGGCTCGATCCCGCTCCACCACATCATGCCGTACATCCGCTGGGTCATGGCGAAGCGCTGGTCCGGACCATGCGCCAGCACCTGCACGTTGTTGCCCGACACGTTGTCGCGCTTGAGCAGCTTGTACGTGGCCCGCCCGCGCTCGTCGGTCTCGACCCGGGCGTGGCGCGCCTCCTGGTGCCAGCGCGGATCGTGCACCGCGTAGGTCTCCTTGATCAGCAGGGGGAAGCCGGGCAGCGGTTTGCCCGAGGCCGAGTCGGTCACCAGGTAGTGCACCTTGGCCCGGTCCTGCTTGGCCACCACGATCACGTCGGTGTGCACCACCAGGAACAGGTGCTCCACCTTGCCCGCCCGGGCGTGCACCAGGAACGAGCCGTGACCCGGCAGCTCGAGCTTTGTCTCGCCCGAGGTGCTGCGGTGGTCGCCCGGATCCTGCGGGTCGTAGGTCCAGCTCGCCACACGCTTGCGCTTGTTGCGCAGGTAATAGCGCTTGACCTGCTGCAGCTTCTTGCCGAAGTTGGCGATGCTGTTCAGCTCCTTGTCCGGATCCCGCAGGTTCTGCCCGGCCGAGAGCACCTTGTGCAGGTCCACGCGGTACGCCTCGAACTCGATCTTGTCCAGGTTGCGCGCGGTGATCGGCAACGGCTTGTCCTGACCGGGGTACACCACCGGGTGACCGCTGACCGAGAACCCCTTGCGCCGCATGCCGAACAGACTCATCTTCACGTCGTCGCGGTACGCGCTCTTCTCGAAGCGCTCGAGGAACTGCTCGTACAGCGCCTCGGCCTCCTCGAAGCGCAGGCGGCTCTCGAGCACCCGGGCCTTGAAGCCGAACCACAGGTCGGTCTGCGAGCTGTCCGGGAACTCCTTCAGGTTGCGTTCGAGCAGGGCGATCGGGTCTAGATCCGGGCCGGCGTCGAACACCTGCGGCACGTACTGCGGCACGGGTCGGCCCTGGTACTGCTCGGCGTGCTTCTGGCTCCGCCCGGCCTCGGCCTTGAGGAACTCGGCTGTCGGCGCCTCGGCATAGGTCGACAGGAACAGCGCCTTTTCATAGCACGCCCGGCCCACGGGTGAACGGTCGTTGGCCTTGCCCACCAGCCGCGGGACCTCGTCGTACAGGAACAGCGTCTTCTTCCGGCCCGGCCACTGCGGGTTGTACTTCTCGTCGGCCTCGGGCGGGTCCAGCGGCTTGGCCGGAGGGGGCGGGTCGTACAGGCCCTGGCCCTGGGAACGGATCGCCAGGGCCAGCTCGAACTCGTGGTTGACGGTCTCGGCGAGCAGGTCCGTCTCGGGCAGGGCGCCGGCCTTGGCATTGTCCAGTCCGTGCAGGGCCAGGTAGCACAGCCGCGCCGCCTCGAGCTCGGTCACGTTGAGCTCGCGGTGCTCGATCCACATCTGCACGTACTCGCCCTCGCGGTGCTCCTGGTTGTAATGGACCTTGCCCTCGCGCCGCATGCCCCAGCTCGGGAGCGTGGGATAGAGCCGGCCCAGCTCCACGTGGGTCCGCGCCTCCCACAGCGTGCCGGGCCTGCTCTGGAGGAAGCTCTGCAGCACGGAGAGCGCCTCGTCGAACTCGCGCAGGTGGTACCGGCTCGTGGCCAGCTTGAACTTCGCGCGCGGCACATCGCGATGCTCTGGCTCGGCCGCGACGAACTTCTCGTACGCCTCGGCCGCGCGGCGGTAGTTCTTCTTCTCGAACTGCGCCTCGGCCGCGGCGAACAGCTTCGAATCCCCGGCGTCGAGCTTCCACGATCCCACGTACGCCTCGGGCGGCTCCGGCGCGGGCGCGTCCGGGGTGACGTCCATGGCCACGGTGCCACCGCCGGGCGCCGCGGTCGGCGCCACGGTCGCGATCCCGCCGCCGCCAGGCCCGGGCTCGTCCGTGACCTCCTGGCACGAGGGCGCCAGGTTGCAGAGACCGAGGAACAGCACCAGGGCGAGCAGCGCGCGCCGGGCTTTCATGTGAGACCCCCGCGTTTAGAGGCAAGAATGGCCGTCAGCCTAGCTCAGACGCGCCTGGAACAGAAAAGTTTTGAAATTATCGCTTCATCGATCAGACGCAGCCCCAGCCGGGCCAGCAGACCGGGCACGCAGACCAGATTGAGCGGGATCACGCACTCGAAGGTGCAGGACGGACAATGACGGTTGGCGAATTCCCGGACCGCTCTCGCCTCGGAGGAGCGCCAGACCCGTGCCAGATCAAAATCGTGGTCGCGCAGGCTGGCCATCCTGCGAGGGAGCAGCTCGCAGGGATACAGATCTCCGTTTTCCCGTAACACCGCGACCAGCCGGCCCGCCTGACACGGCGCATCGAGCTCGCCGGTCTGCAGGCCGAGGACAATCGACTTGTACGCCCGCCGGAAGGCCGACGGATTGGCGCCGTGGAAGCTACGCAGCAGCGCGACCTGACCCGGATCGAGCGCGGTCCGGCCGCCGCCCGGCCGCGCGTGGCGCAGCACGTTCAGGCTCAGTGTATCGAGCTGCAGACTCTGCAGAAAGGGCAGGAATCCGGGCAGCGCGGCCACGTTGTCCTCGTGCAGGGTCGTGATCGAGCCCACCTGCAGCCGGCCGCTCGGCACGCGCAGCGCCACGAGGCGGCGCAAGGTCTCCACTGCGTGCTCGTACGCGCCCTCCACGCCGCAGATCGCGTCGTGGATCTCTCGCGGGCCCTGGAGCGAGACGCGGATCGACAGCCGGCGGATGCCCGAGGAACGCAGCCCGCGCGCGGTCTGCAGGATCCGCTCGGTGTGCCAGCCGTTGGTCACGATCACCAGGTGACGGATCTTGCCCGACGCCGCCAGAACGCGTGCGATCTCGCCCAGATCCTCGCGGACGAAGGGTTCGCCGCCCGTGAGGCTCAGCATGCCCAGGCGCGGCAGGTTCCCGGCGATGGCCTCGATCTCGCGCAGGGTCAACTCGTCGGACCGACCGGCCGGTTCGTGCAGCCCGTGGACGAGGCAATCCTTGCAGTGGAACTCGCAGCGGGAGGTGACGAAGAAGATCAGGAAGTGAGGCTCGCCGAGCAGTCGCGCGACCGGCCCCGACAGCAGATCGTCGTCCAGCCAGCGCATGCTACTCGTCTCCGGAGCGCGCGAGCCCCGGGACCGGCGCGCCAGGGTCGGGGATCTGCAGAGGCCGTGAGGCGTGCCGGAAAACGCCGTGAAGGAGCCCCACGGCAAAGGCGATACCGGTGATGAATCCCACGAGCAGATCCCGCAGCGCGGCGCCGCACGACCGCCGACGCAGGACAAAGAGCAGGAAGTCCGCCTGGGTCAGCAGGAACAGCAGGAGGCAGAGCAGCAATCCCGCGAGGAGCAGCCAGGAGAGCCCGGATCCGATCGCGAGCACGGCGGCGGCCGCGAAGCCGAGCAGCAGGACCGAGGCCACGCTGCTGAGCGCCAGGGCGAGTGTCTTGCCCCTGGGAATACCTCCGACGCTCGGCGTCCACGGCTGTCCGCGCAGCGCCAGCCTCAACCGCAGTACCGAGGAGGCGTTAAACACCTGCCAGAAGAAGAACGAGCGCAGCGTGTACCCGTGAAGATGCTGCACCCTGGCCTCGGCCACCCGGACGATCCGGGCGTCATGAGCCCTCAGGCGATTGCTCCATTCGACGTCCTCGACGACCTCCCGCGGGCCGAGGCTCTCGCTGAAGCCGCCGCTCGCGAGGAAGAACTCGCGCCGGCAGGCAAAGGCGAAGGACTCCAGGTAGGTCATCGACGAGTGCTGCCGGTGATGGTCCTTGTACCCGGCCCAGTCCGCCTTGTACCGCGCAAAGGCGTCGTTCCCGTCGCCGGTGTCGCGGTACACGCCATGGGTCACATCCGCCCGACCGGAGAGCAACGGCTCGACCAGGGCCTGCAACGTGTTCGGCTCGACGACGACGTCCGCATCGAAGAAGACGAGCAGCTCGCCTGCGGCCTGCTTTGCGCCGGCATTGCGAGCCGAAGCCGGGCCCCGTCGCCGCTCGAGCCGGATCCACCGCACATCGGAAACCGGGCACTGCGCTTCGAGCGGAGCCGGGCTGTGATCATCGACGATCACGATCTCGGCGCGCTCCCCGAACCGGGCGCTGCGAATCGCCTCGAGGCACCGCTGCAGGTGCCCGGCGGCATTCCTCGCCGGGATGACCACCGACAAGGAGGCCGACGGATCGGCATCAGACATCTTCGCGCTCCGTCAGCACCCGGCTCGCTCCCCGATAACAGAGCGTGAGCGCGTCGTCCTCGGCGGCCAGCACCGCGCCGTCGAGATAATCGGGCCAGGGGAAGTCCGGGTCGCCCACGGGATACACCAGCGAGAGCAGCGCGGCCACGGTCAGGTCGTGGGTCACGTGGATGTCCAGCGTGCCGGGCTCGCTGCCCTGGTGCTCGTCCAGCAGATCGTTCAGCAGGGCCCTTCCGGCGTCGCGGTGGTCCTGGATCACGGCCTCCTCCAGCTCGCCGCGGCACCACGACCGCGCGAAGCCGACGCCGCCGAGCTCGACGAACAGCCCCATCGCCCGGGCCGGATCGCGCATGTACGGCGCGGCGAGGTACTCCCGCGTGCCCAGCGTCTCGGACCGCCCTCCCCGCTCGGCGATGCCCTCCACCATCCGCCGGGCCGTGTCGATGCAGCGCGGCACCGGGCTGTGGTAGAAGCGCGCGGGCCGCGCTCCGCCGGGCCGCGCTCCGCCGAGCCGCCTGCCCAGCTCGCGGGCCAGCGCCCGTCCCTCGTCGGTCAGCGGAGCGGTCATCGCATCCGCCATGTGCCGGATCGGCTCGCGCACCGAGTGGCGCAGCAGCAGGATCACGCCACGGTCGGGCCACACCGCGGAGATACGGTCGAGCATCGGATCGAGGTAGCAGGGCCAGGGGTCGCTCATGGCCCTACTGAATACGACAGATCGGCGTCTAGGGGAAGCTCAGGCCCAGCACGTACTCCTCCCAGGTCTTCCGGAAGGCCTTGATGTCCTTCACGCCGAGCACGCGCTGCAGGGTCGCATACCCTGTTGGATCCTCGGCGCGGCGGGCGAGGAACTCGCGGTAGAACTGCCGCAGCTTGCCCTGCTCCTGCAGGTAGTAGCAGAGATAGCGCGACTGGGCGTAGTTCGTGCCCTGATCCTCGCCGTAGAACTGCGCCTCGCTCAGCGAGGTCAGCTGCTCGAAGCTCGGCACCACGCCGGACCCGATCGCGGCCTGCAGGCCCTGGAGCCGCCAGTTGGTCAGCCCGCGGATGCTGGTCCCGCGGATCGAGCTCTGCTCGTAGAGCGAGCCCAGGCCCTCGTTGAACCAGGCCGGGCAGTCGGGAAAGTTGGCCGCCACGAAGGGATGCACGATCTCGTGAATCAGCGTGCCGCCGCCGGTGTCGATGTTCATGATCAGCGCCTTGTGCTCCTCCGAGTAGTACCCGAAGGGCGTGCCCGGATCGTCGCCGAACAGCGCGCGGGTGTGCCGGCGATAGCTGGCGTCGTTCCTGAACAGCCAGATGTCGAGGATCTCGTCGGGGTCGCGGCCGAAGTAGCCGTGCTTCAGCGCCCGGACCGAGGCCCGCACCGTGTGCTCGGCGAAGACCGCCAGCTCTCGTCGCGGGAGGTCGCCGATCACCACGAAGGGCGGCTCGATCAGCATATTGAACTTGCCGCTCTCGAGCCTGGGCTTCAGCGCCATGCAGTGCTGGGCGAAGTCGGCCGGCGTGAAGCCGTGGGGCCGCTCGTACGGAGCGACCGCCTCCACGGCCATGCGGAAGCGGATCACGGTCCACACCTCGCGGTCGTACTTCAGCGGCCACAGCCGGAGGAGGCGCGGCCGGCTCATCCGCATCTGCCCGCCCCGGGCCACGGCCGGCTCGTGGAAAATCACCTCGTCGGTCTCGCCGTCGTAGCCCAGCACCAGGCGGAAGTGCTCGGTCGTGTCCGGGCTCTCGTCGTAGTGCGTGCACACGATCGAGGGCAGGCCCAGCAGCAGGTCGGCGTGCAGCTCGGCGAAGCGGGCCTCGAGCTGCTCCTCGGCCGCCCGCGCCTCGACCCGGTGGAACACCGGGCCCGGCTCGAAGCCGATGGCCTCGAGGGCGCGCTTCAGCTCGGGGGTGTACGCCCCGCGCGCCTGGAGCGGGTTCACCCCGGTGAGGTCGAACACGGCGTCCTGGTCGTACTCGTCGTGCCCGAGCTTGTGCAGCACCATCTCGGCGCAGGCCTCGCCGCAGAAGTCGGGCTTCTGCTTCACGTGCGGGATCCCGTCGACGCGCACGCTGGAATACGGCGGCCCGCCGCGAGCGGGCCGGGTCGCCGCGTCCGGGACGACCGGCGCCACCGGGGTCGCTGGCTGGCAGGCCACCGAGAGCAGCAGCGGAGCGAGTGGAGCATGGAGTCGCTTCATCGCAGCCCCCTCCTGGAGGAATCGAGGCCCATATCTTCTTGAGACGGGCGAGCACGAAAAAGGTTTCTTGTTTCTTGCCAGGACCGCTGGCATCCTGGTCGCGCGGGAGGTGATGATGGCCCGGGGGCTCGTGATCTCGGCCAGCGACACCGGCGCGGGCAAGACCGTGATCGCGGGCGGCCTGGTCGCGGCGCTGCGATCCGGCGGTCTCGACGCGGTGCCGTACAAGCCCGTGGAGAGCGGCTGCGAGGACGCCGAGGCGCCCGCGGACGGCCTGGCCCTGTGGCAGGCCTGCGGCCGCGCCGCCTCCCTGGAGGCGATCTGCCCGGTACGGCTGCGCGAGCCCCTGGCGCCCAACCTGGCGGCACGCGCCGAGGGCGCAATTCTCGACGAGGACGCGATCCGGGCCGGGTACGAGGCGCTCGCCGCGGCGCACGCCGCCGTGATCGTGGAGACCGCGGGCGGCGCCTGCTCCCCGCTGACCGATCGCTGGCTGGCCGCGGACCTGGCCCGCGAGCTGGAGTTGCCCCTGCTGCTGGTGGTGCCGGACCGGCTGGGCGCGATCCACCAGGCCCTGGCCGCCCGGGCCGGGGCCGAGGCCCGCGGCGCGCGGGTGACCGCAGTCCTGCTCAACGGCGTGGATCCCGAGCCGGACGGCACGCAGGCCGGCAACCTGGCCGAGCTGCAGCGGCTGGCGCCGGACCTACTTCTTGGCGCGGTCCCACCGCTGCGCCCGGTTGCCGACCGCGACGTTGCGGGCATGACGCTGCTCGCCGCCCTGCCCGACCTCGAGGCCCTGCTCGGATGAGGCTGTACCGGATCGACGACGCCGAGGCGGTGCGGCCGCTGCTCGAGGCGGATCCGCTGGCCACGGTGCGGATGCGCAACCTGCTGTTCCGCCTGCGCCCACCCGACCTGCGGGTGCTGGTGGACGACCCGGCGTCACCGGCCGCCGTGCTGGTCAACAACGACGGCGAGTTCTGGGACCTGCACGCCCCGGACGTCGAGCAGGGCCGGCAGATGCTCGACGCGCTCCAGCCCGACGGCCGCGAGCGGGTCTTCGCCGGCGTGGCCGAGCCGCTGGCCGCCCACCTGCGCGAGCGTCACGAGCTGGTGTTCGACACGCCGTGCACCCTGTTCGTGCTGGCCCGCGCCGCGGATCTGCGCGAGCGGGATGCAGCGCAAGAAATTTCGGCGCTGGCGCCCGAGCACACGGACCAGGTCAGCGCGGCCTGGCCGCTGGGCACGCACGAGGGCTTCGACAAGCGCGGGTACCTGGGCTCGCGCATCGAGCAGGGTCCGACCGCGGCGGTGTTCGAGCAGGGGCGGCTCGCGGCCTTCGTGCTGACCCACGCCGACGGCTCGCTCGGCGTGCTGCACACCGAGCCCGACTTTCGCGGCCGCGGCCTGGCCCGGGCGGTGCTGCAGGCCCAGGTGCGGCAGATCATCGCCAGCGGCGCGCCGGTGTTCGGCTACGTGATCCGCGGCAACGACGCGGCCGAGCAGCTGATGGCGTCGGTGGGCCTGACCCGGGTTCGCGAGGCGGTGTGGCTCGGGGTGCGGTGAGGCGGCTGTCGAGAGTCGAAAGTCGAAAGTCGAAAGTCGAAAGTCGAAAGTCGAAAGTCGAAAGTCGAAAGTCGAAAGTCGACGTGGAGCTTCGCTACCGCTTCATCCCGAAGAAGTCCTGCTGATAGCGCTTGCGCAGGTCTTCCAGCGAGCCCTCGAGGAAGTAGATCCGCCCCCACGACCGGGCTCGCCCCCGCGAGCCGATCTCGATCCTCGAGTCGGCTTGGTAGTAGCCCAGGCTGGGATTGCTCCCGACCCACGAGTTGCCCGGCGCGTCGGCCCGCCCGATCCCGATGACCCATTTCCGATCCCGCGAGACCACCGCCAGCAGCGCGGCCATGCCCTCTGGCCCCAGATCCTGACGGGTCACGCGCGAGTACCACCGTGAGTACGGATCCTCGCGCTCGAGCTCGATCAGCGGCACGAAGTCCTGGCCCCGCAGCAGCATGTAGGTCCGCACCAGCTCGATGTCCTGGAACATCGCCGACTGGATCTTCAGGCTGGACTCGATCGTCAGCTCGGCCTTGCGCCGCCTGCGGTTCTGCAGCGCGTACCTGAAGTCGAGCGTGTCGCGGCCGGCGTCGAAGCGCGTCCGGAAGCGCAGCCCCTCGAGCGTCCCCTCGTAGCCCAGGCGCTCGGCGTCGGCCACCGGCTTGCGGCCCGTGGTCCAGCGGCTGTCCAGCGGGTGGTTGAAGCTCAGCAGCATCCTGTCGCCGCGCCAGAGATTCACCGGCGCGGTCAGCGTGGCGGCCACGCCGAACATGTCCGGGATGCGGATGAACAGGATCCGTCCGTGCCCGGGGGTGTAGATCCCGATCCGGGTCTCGCTGGGCGAGATGGGTACGGGCGCCGGGTTGGGCAGCTTGGTCGGCTCGTTGGCCACCGGAATCGGATACTTGCTGGGCTTGTAGTCGCGCTTCGGCTGCTTTGGCACGCCGTCCCCGTCGAGGGCGCAGCGGAACCCGGTGAAGACCTCGCGGAAGCTGTGGTGCGCGGCAAAGGCCGAGGCCGCGCGGTGATTGTACGGCTGGGTGTGCAGCCAGCTCCCGCCCTTGAGCAGGTAGTGCGGCTGCTGCTGAGCGCCGACCAGCGTGTCGGTCCACTGGCTGACGTTGCCCGACAGATCGAGGATGCCGAAGGGGCTGGCGCCCCGGGGGTGGGTGCCCACCTGGTACGTCGAAGGGCCGGCATAGTAGCGCCGGTCGTCCCACACGGCGCAGGCCTCGCTGTCCCACTCGTTGCCCCAGGGATAGATCCGGCCGTCGTCGCCGCGCGCGGCCCGCTCCCACTCCTCGGCCCGCGGGAGGCGCCGGCCCGCCCACCAGCAGTACGCCATCGCTTCGTCGCGGTTCACGCCGACCACCGGGTGATGGGCGTGGGCATAGGGGAAGCAGCCGCCCCAGTACGGCGGCATGGGCTGCTGCGTGCCCTGCACGAAGCGAAGGTACTGCTCGTTGGTCACCGGCAGCTTGTCGATCCAGAAGGCGGGCACGGTCTGGCGCCCGGCCGGCAGCTCGTCCTTGAACCACGAGGGATGCACCTTGAAGGCCCTGCGCAGGCGCTGCTTCTCGCGCTCGGGCGTGCCGAAGGTCGCCTCGCCCTCGGGCACGAGCACCATGCCCTCGATATCGCGAGGGCCCGGCGGCGCCACGGGCCGGCGCACGGCGATCTCGGACCGGCTCACGGGCGGTCGCGAGCAGAGCAGCCGATCGGCAAAGGCGCCGAGCACGACCAGGGTGGCCACGACCAGGATCAGGTTGCCGATTCGGTTCATCATGACCAGGACGCCGGAGCCAAGTGCCTCACAGTATCTAGTACCCGAGCTGCAACAGCAAGCTCGCGTTGAACCCGGACGCGAGCAACCCCGAGCCGTGCGTCTTGTAGCGCCGGTCGAGCAGGTTCTCGAGGTTGAGCACCAGACGGTTGCGCTCGTTGAAGGCGTACCCGGCCCGCAGGTTGAGCGTCCACCAGCCGTCCGTGCCCTCGGTGCCAATGCGCGAGTCCTTGATGTCGCCGCTGGACAGCCGCCGCTGCGCGGCCGCGCCGGCGAGCTGCGCGCCGGCGAACACGCCCAGGTCCGGCTCCTCGAAGCGCAGGCCGATCCGCCCGAAGAAGGGCGGGATGCGCCGGGCCGGCGACACGTGCCCCTCGTCGATCACGTTGCCCTCGGTCCAGGTGCCGCTGGCCGTGACGTGCAGGAAGCGCAGCGGGGAGAGCCGCAGGCCCAGCTCCACGCCCTGGATCTGCGCCTCGTCCGCGTTGACCCGCCGCCGCACGAGCTTGCCGTCGATCTCGGTCGCACCCTTCCAGACGGCGTCCTCGCGCACGATAACGTCCGAGACGAAGCTGAAGTAGTACGCCGCCGAGATGCCGATGAAGCGCCAGCGGGCGCGCACGCCGAGCTCCAGCGTGTCCGAGCGCTCCGGGCCGAGGTCCTCGTTGGGGATCTCGAAGAACTCGCCGGTGTCGCCGACCTGGGTCGTCTCCTGCAGGTTGGGCGCGCGGAAGCCCTGCGACCAGGTGAAGCGCAGGTTGAGCGCATCCCACAGCAGGTACTGCACGCCGGCGCTGTTGACGTTGCCCACGTTGGCGATATCGACCTCGCCGATCTGCTCCACGTCGGGCGCATGGGCCGCGAACCAGGAGAAGCGATCGCCGACGAACAGGCGCAGCTCTCCCGGGCCGAGCTCCTGCAAGGTGTACTCGAGCAGCAGGAACACGCCGAGCAGGTCGTAACCGCTCTCGTCGGAGAAGTTCTTGTCCGAGTCGACCCAGTCCCGGTAGTACTCCAGGCCATAGGTCAGGCCGAGGGTGCGCTGCAGCATCCGGCTGGTGCCGCTGGCTGACAGCCCCACGGTGCGCACCCTGTCCCAGCGGTCATCGGGCAGGCCGGCGAAGCGCAGGTCGTCGCCGGGCACGCGGCGGCTCACCTGCACCTCCTCGGTCTGCTGGTGCGAGAGGGTGAGGCGGTACTCGGTGTCGATGCAGGACAAGCGGCCGCTGGCCGTGAGGTACGTCAGGTCGCGGTCGTTGTCGTAGAAGGTGGCCTTGCGGCTGTCCGGCGGTTCGTCGGGGTGATCGAAGCGGCCGGCCTCGCCGATGCGCACGGTCTGGTGCGCGCCGGTGATGGTGATCCACGAGGCGGGCTTGAGCTTGAGCTTCACGTCCGCGTCCCACTCGCGGTACCCGCTGAAGGGCTGTACCCCACCCTCCCCGCCCGCGCGCAGGTCGCCGAAGCGCTTGAAGGACGCGCCGCCGACGACGGCGTAGTTGTCGTACCCGGCGGCCAGCGAGATGCGCGAGCTCAAGCCCTGGTCGGCCGTGGACCAGCGGAACCCGCCGGCCGGCCGCGCCATCCACTGCCCTGCGCCGGGCCGCGGCGGATCGCTGGTGAACAGCTGCACCACGCCACCCAGCGCGTCGCTGCCGTACAGCACCGAGCCCGGCCCGCGCACCACCTCGAGATGCTCCACGGTCCAGGGATCCACGGTGTTGAGGTACTGCAGCGGGCCGGTGCGCCAGGTGGAGTTGTTGAGCCGCACGCCGTCGACCAGCACCAGCACCTGGGGTCCGATCATGCCGCGGATGTACGGCGCGCCGCCGCCGCGATTGGTCTGCTGGACCATCACGCCCGGCATCTCGCGCAGGGCCTCGGGCATGTTGGCCGCGGCCTGCCGGCCGAGCTCGAAGGGTCCGAAGCGATCGACAGCGCGGACCGACTCGAACACGGTCTCCTTGAAGCGGCGCGCGCTGACCACGGTGCCGAAGCTGACCACCGGCTCGGGCTCCTGCTCCGGAACCGGCTCGCCCAGGGCCTCGGCCAGCTTGCGCGCGACCTCCTGCTCGACGTCCTCGTCGGCCGCGAGCGCAGCCGCGGGCCAGAGCAGGACCGCCGGCAGCACCAGGCGCAGCAGGGCAGCACGATTCACCGCAGAAACCTCCGTCAGCACGAGTTCTTACCAGCCGGAACCGCACGGGGCAAGGACGCGTCTGTCGCCCGCCGGGAGCAAGAAAAGGCTTGACCTGCCTGCAGATTCTCTGCTACTTAACGCGCTCGCGTCCGGGGCGGAAAAACCGTTTCGGGGTGACAGCTTAGGCCCCTTCGTCTAGAGGTTAGGACGCCGGGCTCTCAATCCGGAAACAGGGGTTCAATTCCCCTAGGGGTCACCAGCGAACATCAGGGCTGCCAACAGGCAGCCCTTTGTTTTTCTTGACCGTTTCGAAATCACCCATCACTCGCACCCGCACGATCATGTGCCCGTGTGCCCAAAATGTGCCCAGAATTTTCCGTTTCGATCGAGGCTCGATCCGATTTCTTGTTACTACGCACAAGGGTGTCCAGCACCTGGACAGCGTCGCGATGAACCGACGGTGCCAGGTGCGCGTAGCGCATGGTCATCAGGATCGTGGAGTGGCCGAGCATCTCCTGCACGGCCTTGAGCGGCACGCCGGCCATGACCAGGTGCGATGCGAACGAATGCCGCAGCACATGCTACACGGGCCTCTCAGAAGCTATACTCGACAACTTGGTCGGTTTCGTTGCCTGTCCAGGGCAAGAAAAGTAAAAAAATTGATCCTCCGTCGCCGTAGCCGTCTTGCGAGGCCGTAGCCCATGGCGAAGGCCCGAGCCGGGCAGCGCCTTGGCAATAGCAGGAGTTACAAGGGACCAGGGTTAGCCCAGCGGCCGGAGGCCGCTGGGCTGTGCTGGAGCGCTCCCAGCGCCGCGGGCTCCGCAGCGGCGGGCGTTCAAGATTCCTGGTATTGGGGGGTCTAGGGACAATGCCATTCACTTAAGGCCTTTCTGTTTTTTCTTCGGTCGTTTCCGTTTGTAGTTGCTCATCTTGATCTTCACTGCGCGTGGGTAGTGCCGCTCGGAGCGTCGTGGCGGCAGGATGTATCGCTT
>Ga0272442_10000904_pt1 | contig 46207 bp, 39 predicted proteins | sample SSMForm2O_FD_200262 | JGI IMG/M metagenome (GOLD analysis project Ga0272442, IMG submission 200262) | Marine sediment archaeal communities from Little Sippewissett salt marsh, Falmouth, MA, United States - SSM-Form-2O | ecosystem: Environmental > Aquatic > Marine > Wetlands > Sediment ...
GCTGATTGGTTTGGGATGAAAGCAAATGGAAGTATTCTCGGGCTGCTGTATACTGCGACGGGAATAGGAGCCGCAACTGCGCCGTTGTTCATTGGGTACTTAGTAGATACTAGAGGTGATTACCAGTTTGCTCTTACTGCATTGGCCGTCGCGGCCCTGGCACCTGTACTATTAGCGTTTGTTCTGAAGTGTCCTGGAAAGGACGACTACACTACCGAGAGTGGAATTGGGACAAGACTCCACTAATATTGGTTGCTGTGGAGTTTTAGCGGGCTGGGATTGAAGAGTTGGTTATCAATAAGATAAAAGAACATATCCTGGCTGAAGGAATCTTCAGGGAACCAGTGTATCTTGTCAATGATGAAATGGACGCTGCATCACAGGAATACTAGAATCAATTAAATGCCGTAACAGAAGAGATTGTCAGGGTTAATCGGCGATTGGACAGGCTCTACGATGCAGTCGAGATAAGCAGCCTAAACCTTCATGATTTGGCACCACGTATCAAAAAGCTCCTGGCTGACAGGGATAAACTGCAAGCCAGGAAATTAGAACTGGCATGTAAAAGAAAGAAAGCTAGAATTGGCTAACGTCGCAACAGTACAACGGTATGTCCAGGATTTACGTAGCCTGCTCAACGAAAGTCCTCTGGCGGAAAGAAAATCCTTTATCAGGAGTTTTATGAAAGAGCTAAGGGTAACCGGGAACAAAGTATTGCTCAACTACACGATACCATTGCTACCAAAAAGGCTAATGACAGAGGATACAACGGTTCTGTCTACCATAAACTCTGGTGGAGCTGGGGTTACAATAGGTAGAACTTTTGAATTGGCTTTCAGCCTTGGTATTTGACCGAGCTGCTACCATTGGCAACAATCTTAGCAATAAAGCCCTAAAACAGCAATTGGTACCCATGCAGACTTGGATAACATGTCTGCCCTTGGGCACCATGGTAAAGAAGCGATAGAAACTGACTATCCCGTACACTTCACTCACAGGAAATTTCAAATCTCTGGAAATAGTCTTTATTACCGGTTCTGGCAGGTAGCCGAGTAAGCCTTGTGCCTGCTGTAGTGCTCGAATGACAGCCCCGGATTTCCCTTCAGTGTCGCTGACTATATCCTGAATTTCCCGGAAGACTCTGCCGGCATACCGAACTCCCCTGCCCTCTCTCAAATTTACCTCAACTGCTTCCATGTTCATATCTCCTTCTGTCATAACATACTAAAACAGTAGAGGGGGAAAGTATTCAGTGTCCTCTTGCCCCCTCTACTATAATTGTATAATTGAATCATCCTATTGTCGTCCCTTCTTGAAAACGTTATGCTAGGCCCTCCTTCTCTACCTGATTAAGACCCCGTCCACGAACCTTTATCTCTATTGGTTCAGCATTACCGTACCTCTTGTAGACTCGGCAGTTCTCGCATATTTTGGTACAATCACCCTTGGCTCCATAATCATGGAGCTTGCTGTAGGTACCCTCAATTTGCCAGCAAGGGAGGCCGCGATAATGAAATGCCGGGCATTCATTTCTAACTGCTTCAGGGCAACGAAACATTTCCCAGCAGGGTGTTTTTCCTTCCCAGAAACCGTGCGTTGGCTCAAGCATGATCCTGCCCTTCGCTGCATTGATAGCCCTCTCTATTTCGGCAATTTCCTCGAATGTATTAGCATCTCTAATGATTCGCTCTATCTTCGCAGCCAGGTTGGTCTTCACAATCTTGTGGCCTGCCGTCTGTACCTCATGCTTAACTAGCCACTCTATCTCATCCAGTTGGAAACCGTAGACCTTGCCCTTACGATCTCCGGAACTTACCTTTAGCCACACCGGATAGGTGCGATACCTTTCATACTCTTGCATCTGTAGGTGTACTACCTCGGCGAGTTCACCTGCCAGATCTGGCATCGGGACACATTTGGTAATGGTAACCGTGTCACTGACTCTTACTTCTCGCTCTTCTTTTATTAGACCCTTGGTGACCGTCTCTAGCTCATTAATATCTTCAGCACTGGTAACGCTCTTTAGAATCTCTTCCACTGTCGCAAACAGCCTCGTCTCTTTGACGGTTACCTCCAGTTCGTTGTAATCAAAGCCGTAGACCTTGTCTTGGCGTTCGCCGGCGAGCATCTTCACCCAGACGGGGTAGACGCGATACCTTTCATACTCTTGCATTTGCAGGTCCACTATCTCTGCCCGCTGCCCTACTACCTCCGGCATTGGATCATAATTCACAATCTTAACAATGTCGCCCACTCTCATAGCTTTTTCCTCCTTTACCAGGTTATTTACTCTCTGATTCAGTATCTCTATTTAATATCATGGTACGACCGTTGCCATCCGCTTTAGCACTTATTTTCACTTTGCTTTAACGCAAGTATTCCTACAGTCCAGTAAGCATTTTTGTGTAGGCATTTTCACTTAATTCGTCATATACCCCAACATTGAAAAGTAGTTGAATACATTACTTAAACGACCTATACTTGTACTGAGGGACAATGAAAAGCATCAGGATTCTTCTTGCCGATGACCACGTGGTAGTAAGACAGGGTACCCGGCAATTACTGGAGCGAGAGCAGGACTTTGAGATTGTTGGCGAAGCGGGCGACGGTGAAGAGGTTGTCCATCTGGCTCTTAAGCTCAAGCCTGACGTAGTAATTATGGATGTGGCTATGCCTAAGTTTAGCGGCATTGAGGCTACCAAACAAATCAAGGCGGTTTTACCGGCGATCGCTGTCCTTGTCCTAACTGGCTACGATTATGATGAGTATATTTTCAGCATGTTAGAAGCCGGGGCGGCCGGTTATCTACTGAAGAGTACAAGTGGCGACGAGCTGGTTGGTGCTATTCGGACAGTCTATGCTGGAGAGCCGATAATGCATCCCGCAGTGCTTAGTAAAATTATGAAGCGGTTAAAGACTCCAGCCACTGAACCGATAGTGAGTCAGCCAGAGCAACCTTTAAGCGAGCGGGAGATGGAGGTGCTCAAGATAGCTGCCCAGGGCATGAGCAACAAGGGTATTGGTAATGCCCTGTTTATTAGTGATCGTACCGTTCAGGCCCATATGAGGAGCATCTTTAATAAGTTGGGAGTTAGTTCTCGTTCTGAGGCAATAATCTACGGACTGAAAAGGGGATGGTTCAGCATTGAAGGCCTTCCTTGAGAAGCAAGTAATTCTTGGGTTACCGCGATGAGATTTATAAAAAGCCGTCTATTTTGGGTTGCCATCGCTGTCTTTGTTACCGCCTCCATACTCCACTACAGTGAATTACTAGGTATACCGGGCACCGTCTATCCCAGCCTCCACTTCGGTTTCACCAGGCACAGTCTTGATCGTATTCTGTTCTTCATCTCCATAATCCAAGCTACCTTCCTTGTTCGGCGCAAGGGGGCTTTTATTACTGCTTTTAGCGCCCTGGCAGTTATGCTGCCCCGAGCCATTCTCATCTCACCAGTCCCAAAGGACGCTATTGCGGAGACCGTAGGCATAATTGCCATTGGTTTAACTGCCGCCTGGGGAATCTGGGGAAGGGCTCAGGAAAGGGACAGGAAGGAAGCTGCTTTAGCCAAGCTGAAGGAGGCACATCAGATGCTTCAGCATGATGTTCAATCTGTAAAGAAGAACGAAAGGCGCCAGATAATACTCAATACCATCTCCAGAATTCTCGGGGAATCCCTCGAGCTTGAGAGCATATTGAGGAAGGCGATTCACTTGGTATCTGAGTTAGCCGAAGTGGATGCGGCTCTAATATTTTCTTTGGATGAAGAAAAACCAGAACTTAAGCTTGTTGCCTATGAGGGAGTATCGGATAGTTTTGTTCAGGCGGTAGACGGAGTAAGAGTGGGGCAGGGAATTTATGGAGAAGTAGCCAGGACGTGCCAGCCTATGATCGTAGATGCGACTCCTGATGACCCAAGGTTTACCCTCCCTGAGGTTAGAAAAATGGGAATCCAGTCCCAACTTATTGTGCCCATGATCCTTAAAGACCGTATGAGGGGGGTACTTTGTGTGGCATTGCGCCGCCCGAGGGAGTTCTCTATGGAAGATATGGAACTTCTGACTGCTGTTGGCACTCAAATTGCCACCGCCATCGAAAATGCTCTCCTCTATGAAAAAGAACGCTTGGTGGCACAGCAACTGGCTTTATCGGAGCGAAACTATCGGCGGCTTTTTGAAAATGCTAGCGACGCTATCTGGGTTCATGACCTAGAGGGTGACATTACGGCTGCTAATGAGGCAGCCAGTAGGCTGTTCGGCTACACCACAGAGGAACTAAAGAAAATGAACGTGAGGAATGTTCTCACGGAGGAAAGCTTTGCTCTAACCGGTCAAATCCGACGCCAGTTACTGGAAAAAGAACCTGTAGAACAACCATATGAACAGCGTTTACTTAGGAAGGACGGGACAGAGGCAATTCTTAAAGTGTCTGCTAGCGTTGTCACTGAGAACAGGAGGTTCGTTGGTTTTCAGCATATAGCTAGGGATGTCACCAAGGAGAAGAAGGCAGAGGAGATGCTCAGCAAGATTATTGATGGTTCCCCAGTGCCGACATTTGCCATCAATAAGCAGCATATGGTCACCCATTGGAATACGGCACTCGAATCCCTCTCAGGCATTGAGAAAGAGGACGCCATCGGAACAGATGAACAGTGGCGGGCTTTCTATCCCGAGAAGAGACCGGTTATGGCTGACCTAATAGTCGATGGAGCCTCTGCAGATGTAGTTGAATCGTATTATCATGGTAAATACAAAATATCTAGCTTAATCGATGGTGCCTGCGAGGCTGAAGATTTCTTCCCGGCTATTGGGGGGGAGGGCAAATGGCTTCACTTTACGTCAAGCCCCATTAAAGATAGTAGTGGCGAAACAATCGGGGCTATAGAAACCCTGCGTGATGTAACCGAACAGAGGAAAATGCAAGACAGCCTGCGTTATTATCTCAGCCAGATTACCAAGGTTCAGGAAGAGGAACGTAAGCGTATTGCCCGTGAGCTTCATGATGATGCCAGCCAAGCTCTCTTTGCCCTATCCCGTCAGTTGGATAATTTCACCCGCAGCAACACACAACTAACTAGCGACACGGTGACGTTTCTCAAGGACTTGCGAGAGCAGGTCAATAATACCTTAGAAGGAATACACCGCTTTACACAAGAACTGCGTCCACCTATGTTAGATGACCTGGGTCTACTGGCCACACTGCGGTGGGGGGTTAGCGACTTTGAAAGACGCTCCGGGACAAAAGCAGACCTGGTAGTTAAGGGTAACGAGAGGCGCTTTTCAACGGAGGTCGAACTACTAACCTTCCGCATTATCCAGGAAGCTTTAAGGAATGTTGAGAAGCACGCCGAAGCTTCAAAGGTCGCAGTGAAAATAGAATTTGGTAAAGGTAAAACCGATATCTTGGTTGCTGATGATGGTAAGGGGTTTGATCTGGGAGGAGATTTGGCAGACTTACCTCGCCTTGGTAAACTTGGTCTAGCTGGAATGGAAGAGAGAGTACGCCTGCTCAATGGCAGCATCAAGTTCGAGTCTGCGCTGGGTAAGGGTACCAGAGTGGTGATGGAATTCCCAATATAAGCATATACGTTTACAAAGGTACTAAACAGTTGCTTAGACTGTTATCTTAATCTACAACGAATACCAAATACTCTAAGCAATAACTCCTACGATAGGGTCCTCTTTGCCAGGACAACATTTAGTCCAAATAAGCTGACATCCGACGTCAGGAATATTACTGAACTAATTAGAGATATACGTCGTACAATTCTTGAGACACTGCTTGGTGTTAGCTCTAATGAAAAGTAATAGCTCAACCATCACACGAATTTCCAACCTATGACAAAATGATTCAACGTAGAGATCATGTCGAATTTCCCAATAAGTATACGCCAATTGAAAATCGAGTCCCTCACCCCACCAAGTTCGTATAAGAAGCAGGCTGAAATCCCGATTGCACGTTTTGGCGGTTCGTTACCTGATTACACAAAAGCCTGGAATGTTACCTAACAGTTGTTACTTAGGAGCTTTACTGACAAAATTATTGGCAATGGTAGCAGCTCAGTCAAATACTGAGGCTGAAAAGCAGTTCAAAAGTTCTGTCTATCATACGCTCTGATCCACTGCAATAACCCCAGAGAAGTTCTTGCCCATTCCTCTCAGTTCTACACAGGGCGCACTTTTGTTATTTCTCACCGTTTCTCCCCTTATACCTTATTACGTTACCTCTTTCTTCTGGAAGAAGTTCGTTAGCAGTATACCAATAAGCGGGAGTGCTACAAAAATAGTGCCAATGGTGTTGATTACAGGGCTTGCGCCATATCTGAGCTGTGAAAAAACATATAGAGGTAAAGTCGTGCTTCCTGGGCCGGCCACAAAATAAGTGATGATAAAATCATCAAAGGACCAGGGGAAGATTAGGGCTATGCAAGCGATAATTCCAGGTACTAGCAATGGCAAGGTTACTTTTCTCCAGGTGGTTGGAACATTTGCCCCAAGGTCTGCCGACGCCTCCTCCAGAGTCCAATCAATTCTTTGCATCCTTCCCAGCATAACAAATACAGCTAATGGAGTGCTAAAGGTAATATGAGCTATGATTATACTTGGATATCCCAGGGGAATGTGAATAGCCCTGGTGAAAAAGACTAGGAAAGCTCCTCCAATCACGACATAGGGCATTACAAAGGGCAGCAAGATAGTCATCCGTAAAGCCTTTTTCCCCCGAAATTTATATTTATATAATCCGTATGCCACTGAAGTCCCTGCTAATGTAGCCATCACGATAGTAATACTTGCAACAGTAAGACTCATCCTAAGCGCATTCCCTACAGCAACATTAGCGAAGAGTTCAGAATACCATTTCAGAGTGAAACCTTCCCATTTCATGCCAAATTTGTTACTACTAAAAGAGAAAACTATAAGAAGGATGACTGGCGCCCACAGAAATATGTAGACTAAGCTAGATAATATTCGTACCAATTTAGATGTTATATTCCACGATTTCATACTATTCTCTCTAAGGCTTCATCTCCACCCAGTTTCATACTAAGGTATATTATGAGAAGCACTACGGCAGTCAAGGCAGAAGCCATACTTGAACCCACAGGTATATTTCCCACTTTAATAAAATAGTGTTCAACCAAACTTCCAGCCATCATAACTTTAGCTCCACCTAATAACAAAGGAGATAGCCAGTCGCCTAAAGCTGGGATGAACGTCAATATCGTTCCTGCAAATATGCCACCCTTAGTTAGAGGTAGAGTCACTGTAAAAAACCTCCTAAATGGAGTTGCTCCCAGATCTTCAGCCGCCTCTAATAGAGAAGGATTCAGACCGTCCAGTGCAGCATAAATGGGCAGAACCATAAAAGGAAGCCATGTATAAATCAACCCAACTACTACTGCGTGTGGAGTGTATAATATTTCTAGGGGAGACGAAATTAAACCAAGATTCAAGAGGACACCATTTATGAGGCCTGTGCTCCCGGCCAGAGTCTTTAAAGCATATAGCCTGATAAGATAAAGTGTCCAAGAGGGCATAATCACAAGAAACAAAAGGAGGATTTTCCTTTTCCCTCCTTGCTCTACAATCAAATAAGCGAGTGGATAGCCTATTAACAGGCATATCATATTTGTTATGAAAGCAAAAAGAAGTGACCGAAGGAGAATTATTGCATATCGACCTGTAAACAAAGCTAGATAGTTGCTTAGAGTGAAAGTATGAATAATTTGACCAGAAGGCCCTACTGTTAAAAAACTGAAGTAGAAAACAAACCCTAGGGGGGCAATCACAAAGAGAACGATCCAGACTGATGTAAGCCCCACATATGGCAAGTACGCCTGCATAATGAGGAGCCTCTTTATCTTTCTGCCTAAACCCATCGGTGTCTTCACTTTAACTCTAGAAGCTAACATTTACCCTATCCCAATTTCAAGGGCATTTATGTAGTACGAGGGAGTGGGTTATTCCACTCCCTCGTATTGAATCTCATTCCTTAATCTCTTCCCATATTGCCGTTCTCAACTCCAAACCTTTACCTGTATAAGCCTTGGAGTTTATCAACACCAATTTGCTTAGGTATTCTTCGGGAGGGTGCCAGTTTTGTAGCTCTTCAGAAAGATATTGAGCCGTTAATGTATGATTGGGAGAATGGCCAATGCCTTCAATCAGAATGGCATTTATCTCGGGACGGAAAACGTAATTCATAAAAAGATGTGCTACTGCTGAGTTAGGAGCATTTTTGGGGATGATTATGACATCTATAGTCATTGAGCACCCCTCGGGAGGGTAAGCAATGTGGATAGCTTCTGGGTCTTCATACTCATTACGAAAAAACCGAACATCACCATGCCATTGCTGAAACATATGAGCTTCATCTGACAGGACCTCTCTTATTGGCCAAGAATCATAGGCCAGTGCATAGGGTTTTTGTTGCACTAATAAATCTCTTGCCTCCATAAGTTCGCCTTCATCGTCTGAATTAAATGGATAACCAAGATATAGCAGCGCACCGCCAATAACCTCGTACATATTATTAAGAGGCGTTATTTTTCCTTTATACTTCTCATCTGGTTCGTAGAATGCTGACCAGGAAGGAATACGAGGATCATCAACATATTTCGTATTGTAACCGTAAGTAGTGATACACATGTCCGTAGCTACACTATATTTGTAACCCGGGTCATACTCTGCATTTTTGGTCATTTCTGGCAGATATTTATTTACATTCGGTATCCAGTCATGATTTATTTCTTGAGCTATGCCTAGATCTTTCAATTGATAAAATCCTCGCGTGTCAGGAAGGGCAAAGTCATAAGCCGTTTCAGGATTTAACCTAAATTTTGTAACCATTTCATCTATATCGCCATAATCATCCTTGAAAACCTTAATTCCAAATTCCTGGGCGAAGCCCTCACGTATTTCGGCAGGCCACCATTCGCCCCAACAGTATTTATAAAACTCCCCTTCCGCCATGGCCTGGTCAAAACAGTCCTGTGGCACAGGGAGACATCCCTCGGGCAGAGAAGATACATACTCGTCATATGCAGCTTTTTCTGCTGCTGGAGCGCATTGCATCAGTGGAATAGACAAGCTAAGCAACAATATAACCGTCCCAACTATAGCTAACAAGTGTTTCCTGTTATCCATTTTTACCTCCTTTTTTAACTTGTATCCAGTGTTTCTCAAAAGTCTTCTGTTTCATAAGCGCCTCCTTCTTTGCCTATTACTAGGCAAAGAGAACTTCGATTCTGACACTATTCTCTTCTAATGCCAATATGGACTCGTCCACGACTAGAACGAGCCCATACACAAAAAGGAGACATTAGAAAGAAGACAATGCCATATACATTAGTCCACTTCATACAACTAACATTGACCACGAATTAGTGTCTATCTCCATGCTAACCCTGATCCTTGTTTGTGTCAAGTCAGTGTGCTAGTAAATCTCTTTTTTCTAAGAGAAACGACAACAATAAATAGGCAACTAAAGTCCGTTTTGTTGAATAAACTTAATTGTTTATTAGCTAAATTGGTGATAATGCTCTTTATCGGGATAAAATGTTTCGTATGATAGCTAGCACCCGTCTTCTTCCTTCTCTTCCTAAGTCTACAATGTTGAGTAGTTCCTTGATGAATTTATAACCGGCCTCCCGTTCTGGGATTATAGGTTCTGTTACACCTAGCCGTTTTAACCCGTTAGCCTCTTTTTGGCGGCTTGCGCGCGCCAATATTAGTATATTTGGATTTATGTGTAGAGCTATTTTCACGGTAGTCATTACGGTCATGGGATCCGGGTAAGCTACAACTAAAGCCACAGCCCGGTCAAGATGAGCCTTTGAAAGCACATTAATGTTGGTTGCATCTCCGTATATCTGTGGATGTCCACGAACCTTGGCTTCGGAAACGCGCTCTGGGTCATCATCAATAACGATATAGGGAATATGAGCTTCATGGAGACCATTGGCAATGCTCTGGCCTACCTCCCCATAGCCGGCAATAACCACGCGTTTTGGGGCATCGGTGGATAGTGATGCTATGCGTTTTCGTTTGGGAACACTTACACCTGGCCTCCTTTTACCCAGTGTTAAATTAAGCTGGTGATACAGTTGTGTTACCAAGCTGATAGACAACGGTGTTAATATCATTGTAATAACAGCGCTGGCAAGAATCACAGAATAGATCTGGTCCGGAATTATACCGATTTCAAAACCGCTCTGGACTATGATAAAGCCAAATTCACCAATTTGGAACAGGCCAGCGCCCGTTAATATTGCTGTCCTAGCACTGTAACCAAAAAGCATCGCAATTCCTGAAATCACTACTATTTTGATGGCAATGATAATAGCCACGGTTAGCAGTATAGTTGGCCAGTTATTAGTTAGAAAAGCTGGGTCAAGCAACATTCCCAAGGATACAAAGAACAGGCTAGCGAAAATATCTTTGAGGGGAGTAATCTCTGCAACTGCTTGGTGTACAAATTTTGTCTCACGTAGCACCAAACATACTAAGAAAGCCCCAAACACGATGGATAAATCAAGAATTTGTGTGCTTGCTGCTGCACCCGAATCCAACACAAGAATGGTAAGTAAAAATAGTTCGCCCGAGCGGAAGCCGCCAACGCCACCTAATAATCAGGGAAGCACCCAGTGCCCTGAAACAATTGCCACTCCAACAAAAAGAAATACTTTACCAATAGATATGGCCAGAGTGAGAGGTAGATTACTGGTAACCCCACCCATAAGTGGCAAGACCACCGACACGAAAATGACACTGATGTCCTGACTGATGTCCTGTAGGATAAGTATGGTAATCATTATCCGTCCCCTTGCGCAATACCACCCCATATACCTATATTTCCGATTTCGCGCAATTGGGCAATCGATATTTCCATCCCAAGAGTAAACACCAGGAGAGTAACACCTATCGTGTCATCTGCCTCAACAATGTCCAGGTCACCGACCAGCCCAAGGGCATGGGGTCCAATAGCCACTCCGATAATGAGATAGCCTAAAATAACTGGCTGTCTCAACCGGTGAGCGATCAACCCGCGTAATAAGCGGCTGCAAGCAAAATGGCAATTGAAACGAACGAATTCGATTGCTGTATCACTGCTAATTCACCAGGCCGGCTCTCTGATATTCTGTCGCAACCTATAGATTATTTGGATAGCGTTGATAGTGAAGGGTCTTGGTTTAGGTTGATTGGCTCCGAAATATAAGACTCAGAACTTCAGGTTAAGTTAACTCGTGGTTGTTTTACCATTTTAATCATTCCTCATTTCGCCTCTTTTCTATTGACACTTCCTTTTCTTGGTTTTACTATATAAGTTAATTATTGGTTGGAGGTATAACATGAAGTTTAATCTGGCTATTAATATTATTTTAATTATCGCCTTTGTTGGAATAGAAATATTGTGTTCCTTGGGCGTTAACTCACTTTTCACACATCCACCTTTTAGTAACACACTTGGAGAAAAACTTATATCCATTGGTACAGGAGCATTCATAAGTGCTGTGCTAATCATAGCTAAAATCAAGTATTTTAAGATTTAGCAATTCCACCACTCCTCTCTGTCTTTGTTTTGCTTTCTACGCCTGTTACATCCTCTAATATCCGTATCCGCTTCATCGCTATCATTATCAAGAAAGCCCAACATATATTAACTACCACCAGAGTTACTACTACTAAAAAGAAATGGTCTATCTGATTTAATAATGTTGCAGTATTCATCAATCTTTCTCCTTATTCCTATATTCTAAACGACCTTTCCTGTTATTCCATACCAACCACGAGTTAACTTAACCGAACTTCATATTATAATGCTTCTAACTTGAGGGTTGACTTGTTGCTTTGCGGATTGGTTACCTGGAATTCTTAGGCTATGTTTGTATCGTTGTAGCAACTGTAGGAGTAGGCTTGCGAAACTACACGATACCATTGCCACCAAAAGGACTAATGACGGAGGAGACGACGATTCTGCCTACAATACACTCTGGTGGAGCTGAGCGTATGATAGACAGAACCTTTGCACTGGCTTTCAATCTTAGCATTTGACCCAGCCGCTATCATTTTGGCAATAATACAGACCACCTAAGCGGTAATTGGTAGGCAACATTCCAGACTTTTGTGCTTACGCTCAACATTCTGGTTTTGTGATACAGATTGGTAGAAAATTGCTCCAGTGCTGGAATTTTAGAAGGCAGCAGATAGGTTCAGAGGTTAATTGCTGAAGTGTAGTAATGGACACATTCAACTTTCTCAGTTCTCCTTTTTGCATATGAACTTGTTATGGCGTACACCTAATGCATTTTGGTATACTGAGAGAGTGTAGAAGTCAAGGGAAGAGCCATGTGTAGAGAACAGCCAACGTGGACAGTATCTAGCATTTATGATGAAATAGTAATCCACTTTTCTTCGTCTCGTATGGTGGTGAAATCGGGGCTCTGCTTACCCAGCAACAAACAAAGGGGGATATACTTATGAAATTGGTGCGCCACTTAAACTAGTTTATTCTACAGAGTTGGCTATCTACAACGTTGTTACTGGTATAGACTTGGATGAAAGCCAATTGATTATTATTGTGTACAAGGCTCTCAATTTAGAGAACCTGTACAATGTCGGAGAAGATTTTATCAGGGAGGATGAAACGATATCTCCGTTCTGGTTCAAGGAACCAATAGCAGGTGGCGCACAAAAGAGCAGGATGCTTGACAAAGCCAGGTTTGAAAAGATGAAGGATGAGTATTATGCGCTTCGCGACAGAGATGCCCAGACAAACTTGCCCGCCATGGAAACTTACAAGCGGCTTGGCCTGAGCGGCGTAGCAGATAGGTTATGAAAGCTGGTAAAGTTTCCTTCCAAAATAAAAATTTAATCTAGGGTATTATTAAATGCTGTAACCATAGCCATTACAATCGCATCTCCGCCTATCGAAACGACCCTCGAATAACTCATCCTGTGTGGATAAATGGGAGCATTAACATGAAAGAAATTGAAGAGGCAACGGTAGTCTATATTACTCCTGAAGAAAAAACCATAAAGAAGAAACACATACCCCGCGAAATTCCCTTTACCATTGTAGTTAATGGAAAAGAATTGTCTACTTCGCAATGTACTCCTTCAAGTCTGCGATATCTAGCTGTGGGGTTTTTACTTTCTGAAGGAGTAATCACACAAAAGGAGGAGATAAAACAAGCGATTTTAGATGAGAAAGACCTTTATAGTCGAATATACGTAGAGGCGAGTATTGGTATGCAAACTTCAAAGCTTCAGAGACAAATTGCCTCTGATAGTGTTCCCCTCTATCAGACGAAGGACGAGGAAGCTATACCTCGCCTGGATTCACAGCTTCAGGTTTCTAGGGATAGAATATTCCGGCTAATGCGGCAATTTCAAACAAAGTCTTCTTTCTACAAGCAGACGCATGGAAATCATTCCTGTGCTTTGTGTAATACTGATGGGGTTATTATGGTTTTCGCTGAAGACATCAGCAGGCATAATGTTGTAGATAAAGTAATCGGTGAGTGTCTACTCAAAGGAATCTCAGTAGAGGACAAAATCCTTGCAACAACTAGCAGGATTTCTGTAGATATTCTGAATAAGATAGCTAAACGGCAAATACCTATTATCATCTCTCTTGCAACAGTCACCCATTTGGCTTTGAATTTGGCTAAGAGCCTTGGGCTAACAGTTTGTGGCTTTGCACGAGAGCAACACATGGTTATTTTTACCGGCGACCAGCGAGTTATATAACAACGCCAGACTTACCTGTTGCCACTTCGATGTCTCTTATCAAACCTTCTACCGCTGGGAAAGCGCTATAACGCAACGGCACAGGCCTAGGGCAAACGAAACTCAACGGCCTTTATGGCATTTATAGTGAGAGCATAGCGAGCTAACTGAGGAGAATGGCTGCACGGCCGTTCTCCTCGTAGGGTAGCGTCTTTACCTACTAACAGGTAATATGGAAATATCAGCATTGTACTTTCTGGCTACTTGTTATGGACTGCTTGTTTCAGAGGAACGTCGTCATTACCGCTTTTCTTTGGGTGGAAAAACCACGCCCTATATAGTCACCAGCCCAAACCACGAGTTTCCGGAGGCAGTCGCTACAAGGGAGTCTTCCCAATAGCCACCTCAAAAGGGTGGCACTTTTTTTTATTTCAAGCCCAGTCTGTCCACAGGGGGGAGTTTCTCCTGTGCTATCAATGCCCTGCGTTGCTTGTGAGCTCGGGAATATCGCTCGACCATCTGCAGCGAACTATGGCCCAGGAGATATTGAAGGTCAAACAGGTCGCCACCCGAATCCAGGAAGTTGTTCGCAAAGGTATGGCGGAAAACATGAGGGATGGCTCTATGTTCCGTAATGTTAGCTCTAGAAATAATGTGGCGGAATAGCAACTTGATGCCACTGTCTTGAAGTGGCCGACCTTCTTCGGTAAGCTATACGTGACTGGTCTTTCGCCCAGGAATAGCTTTCAGATATGTCCATATCGCCTTGAGCTCTTTAGCTGGCTTTCAGTCCCAATATTTGCCCCAACCGCTGCCGTCAAGGCCAATTGTCGCAATTCAATTCATAACCAGCAATGGTCTATTGACAGGCTGTGTGGCATAGCCACATAATTCCACATTGACAGCAAGGAACATCTGTTGTAGTATATTCATATATGCGAGAATATGTACATAGTTTGGGGGTATCAAATGAGACAGTTGATTAAGGTTTACAAGGCGCTATCGGACGAATCCAGGCTCAGGGTACTGAATCTTGTCATGGATAAGGAATGTTGTGTATGTGAGGTTATGCAGACTCTGGAAATCTCACAATCGAAATCGTCACGAATACTAAATACTCTCTATGATGTTGGTTTCCTCAAGTTGCGCAAAGACGGCCTCTGGTCGCTTTATTCCATTGATTGGAATGGAATGGACGTTCCCTTGAAAGATATTTTGAAGGCAAATACCGGAGCTTTCAAAGGAAACAGGCAAATGTGTATGGACCTTGAGCGGCTCAAGAGGGCTGAGCGTGTAGGGTCTGGCTGTGCGAGGAAAATCTGTGCTGAGAAAAGAGCCAGCTAAGCCTTCCACTTATCTCTGGTTACGAAGGTAATTATTTTGAAAGTTATTATTGCACTTGTTCATGGTGGTTGGAATGCATTGCTTGAATATCTGTCAGCGCATGTCCTTACCTGCCTTATTCCAGCTTTCTTCATAGCTGGGGCTATTGCCGTCTTCCTATCGCAAGGAGCAGTCCTGCGCTATTTTGGGCCAAGAGCGAAAAAAGTGCTATCCTACAGTATAGCCTCTGTATCCGGTGCGATTTTGGCTGTTTGCTCTTGCACTGTTTTGCCGCTGTTTGGCGGTATTTACAAGAGAGGCGCGGGTATCGGCCCTGCTGTGGCTTTCCTCTATTCAGGCCCGGCGATCAATGTCCTTGCTATAGTCTATACGGCTCGTATACTCGGCTTTGAACTCGGTTTAGCCAGGGCTATGGGGGCTGTCGTCTTTGCAGCAAGCATTGGCCTTATTATGGCCCTACTCTACCGTAAGGAAGAAGCTCTCAAGGACTCGACTGCATTTGATGCACTGATCACTGACCCGGAAGGAAAGAAATGGTGGCAGCAGATAGTCTTCTTCGCTGTTCTAGTAGGCATACTGATTTTTGCTGCCTCAAAGAACTGGCTCCTAACTGGTCTACTACTTGCGGGTCTGGGTTTCATACTATGGCGCTGGTTCAGCAGGAGTGAACTCGGCACGTGGATGAAAGAAACACTACGCTTTGTTCGACTCATCATCCCCTGGTTACTGATAGGAGTGTTTGCCGCTGGTGTTATCACTACTTTCGTTCCTCAGGATGCGGTCACTAACTGGGTAGGTGATAACAACCTCTTTGCCAACCTTATTGCCTCTCTTTTGGGCGCGCTAATGTATTTCGCTACGTTGACAGAGGTACCCATCATTAGCGCTTTTATGAACCTGGGAATGGATAAAGGGCCGGCGCTAGCGCTTTTGCTGGCTGGACCAGCGCTTTCTCTGCCCAATATGCTGGTTATCAGAAATATCATGGGCACAAAGAAAACTCTTACCTATATAATGCTCGTGGTAATGTTTGCCACCATTACGGGCTATATATTCGGATTAATCGCCCAGTAAATTCTAGTGGAGGTAAAAATATGGAAATCAAGGTTCTCGGCCCCGGATGCACTCGCTGTCATCAACTGGGTCAAATGATCAGAGAGGTAGTCAAGGAATTAGGAATTGAAGCTAAAATTGAATATGTGCAAGACGTCAAGAGGATTATAGAATACCCTATCCTGACCACTCCCGGCCTGGTTATTGATGAAAAAGTAGTCTGCTCCGGCGGGGTTCCCTCGAAATTGGAGGTGATCACTTATATCACCACGGCTCTGGCTACCGAATAGAGAGGAACTCAAGGATAGATGAAACGCAAATACCCCCTTGGGAACAGCTAATTATGAGTAGGATAATATGAAAACTCAATTGAGCTCTTCTAATTCATTGCAGAGATATCTGAGGGCATCTATATTCTTTATTCTCGGCCTTCTGTTAATAGTATTACCAGATTGCAGTGCAACAATATCTCCGCAGACACAGGTGCCTGAAGAAGAGACACCAACACCATCCGAGACTACCGCACCAACTGTAACAGTCGCCCTGTTATACTTTCATCGACCTCAACGCTGTACTAAATGCCTGTGCTTCGAAGAACGAGTTAGCGATGTTGTAGATGAATATTTTCAGACTGAGATCGATAGCGGCCAACTCACTTTTCAGATATTGAACATAGGAGACGAAAAAAACTACGCATTGATTCAGAAGTATGGCGCTGTAGGTTCACAGCTATTTATAAACACGATAATAAATGGCGACGAGCATGTTAGGGACATACGAGAGATTTGGGCATGGGACTGCACAAGCAATACTGACCGTTTTGAAAGCGAAATCAGAAATGTTATCGAGTTAAGTTTCAATGGCGAAACATAATGGATTTGGACAGTCTAGCAGGTGGTGCGAATATCCCGATAGTCTCAGCGTTTTTGTTGGGGCTGCTTACTGCTATTGGCCCATGTCCCATGGCTACTAATTTAACGGCTGTAGCATACATAACTCGCCGTGTAACAGACAGAAGATTTGCCATAACAACTAGTGCCTTATACACGCTGGGGCGTATGTTTTCCTATTCTGTTCTTGGAACCCTGATGGTTGTGGTTGGGCTTGAAATTCCCTGGATATCTTTGGCTCTTCAACAGATAAGTGAGCCAGTTCTTGGTCCGCTCTTAGTACTTATCGGCCTGATTATGCTAGGCATCAACAAAATCTCCATCGGTCGAGGTAGCGGTAAACTGGTGTCACTGGGAGGAAAAGTGGCTGACTGGGGGATGTTAGGTGGATTTCTGCTTGGCGTCATTTTTGCCCTGGCATTTTGTCCTTACAGCGCTGTATTGTTCTTTGGAGTATTGATACCTTTGGCTTTGAAGTCCACTGGCGGGCTCGGGCTACCTGCAGTTTATGCCATTGGCACGGGACTACCAATTCTGATTTTGGGTATACTTCTGTCGTTTGGTGTATCCAGGGTACCTTCCTGGGTTGATGCACTCAACAGGGCACAACCGGTAATACGCATCGTAGTTTCCCTCATCTTCATCGGCGTAGGTATATATTACCTGGTGCTCTGGCTACAAAGCATAGGAGGATAGCAATGCTGGAGATCGGAAAAACCACATTGACCCGTATTCTCTCAAAGTATATACTGTTGCTAAATTTAGTCAACAATTATTGGCGGTCATGAAAATCTCTACCAGAGAACGATATGGAATAAGGCGGTAATAGGTCTGCTCGGTTATCCCTATCTTCCTGCTGGCTTCAGAGATAGAACTTCCCTGATTGATGTAGATCTCGGCTTCCCTCAGTTTGTTGATGACCTGTTCCGGATTATATCCTCTCTTTACCATGTTTCCCCCTTTTCTTAGTCTAACATTACTACTGGATTAGTTTTTGGGGGGCATGTCAGAATTGCGAGCAGTCGAAAGGTTGTCTGGAGTTAGGTTAGCGGGAAGAAAGACTTTGGTGGAGATAGGGGGATTCGAACCCCCAACCTCTGCGTTGCGAACGCAGCGCTCTCCCTACTGAGCTATATCCCCTCGAGTTGAATTGTAGCAATGCCTTAAACTTCAGGTCAAGCTGCCTTCTCCCTGCTTCATACTTGGATCAACCCTTTCCCCCTGAGGCAGAACAACCCAGCAGCTCAAGCCAGGCGAAACCTGAATCGGGATGAGTATAGAATCAAGTCAAGTGACATTGCACATGCCATCTGGCGTATTGAAGATGTTTTTAGAAAGGGGAACATTTTTCACCTGTGCTATTTACAGCGACTTGTATTAACTGCTAAAATAGCCGCGTCAAACAACCGGCACCCTCCACCGTATTGACAGAAACTAACGTAACTGACAAATGGCGATAAATTTCTTTTTCATAATAATCATTGCTGCTCTCGTGGTAGACTTTGTCTTGCACTCCATTGCCAATTTGCTAAACATCAGGGCTCTTAAACTAGACCTACCCCCCGAACTGAAAGGAATATACGCGCCCGAGAAATATCACAACTCTCAGAAATATACGCGTGTAAATACGCGTTTCGGTATCATCGAAACTACATCCATGCTGGTTGTGCTACTGGCTTTCTGGTTTATCGGCGGCTTCAACTACCTCGACCAGATAGTGAGAGCATGGGGGTTCATCCCTCTGGTGAATGGCTTGCTCTACATTGGCATTCTGACGCTGGCTTCCACATTGCTTAGCCTGCCATTCAGCATTTACGACACCTTCGTAATCGAGGAACGATTCGGCTTCAATCGAACCACGCCGCGCACCTTCATACTGGATATTCTCAAGAAGCTCGGATTAGAGGCACTGCTGGGCGGCGTATTACTTGCCTGCGTTCTACTACTCTTCGAGCACACCGGCACATATGCCTGGCTATACTGTTGGGCAGCCGCAGCCAGCTATTCTCTGGTGGTACAGTTCATCGCCCCGACATGGATCATGCCACTGTTCAATAAGTTCACCCCAATGGCATCCGGCGATTTGCGGGATGCCATATTCAATTATGCTGCTTCGGTTAAGTTCCCCGTGAAAAACGTCTTCGTCATGGACGGATCAAAACGCTCATCCAGGGCAAATGCTTTCTTCACCGGATTTGGACACAACAAGCGCATCGCTCTCTATGATACTCTGATCGCAAAACAAACGGTGCCCGAGATGGTGTCCATACTAGCTCACGAAGTGGGGCACTACAAGAAGAAGCACATCCTAAAAGGGATGATAATCGGCATATTGCACACGGGGTTCCTCTTCTTCCTGTTATCTATCTTTCTGCACAGCGCAGGGTTATATCAAGCCTTTGGCATAGAGCAACCATCTATTTACACAGGCTTCGTTTTTTTTGGCATGCTCTACACACCAATAGAACTTCTGCTCTCACTGGGGATGAGCGTGATATCGCGGCGCCATGAATATGAAGCAGACCGATTCGCCGCCGAGACCGCAGGTGCGCCGCATAGCCTTATGGAGGCACTTAAGAAACTCGCCAGCGATAACCTCTCCAACCTAACACCACACCGATTTTACGTGTTCCTCAATTATTCACACCCAACATTGCTCCAGCGCCTGCGTGCCATAGAACAATGCGCCACACGAAGTAGCATAAGCACAAACAGTCAGGACTGAGAGCAGGGCAGCTTGAAGAAAACATTAACAAAAATCTATAGAGCTGTAATCATCATCAGCGAGTCCATAGATCCGCAGCAGTTCGAAGCTCGTCATTTGCCAAATCTTAAATCAAACCACCCAAAACGCGGCTGACCATTTGGTGTGCTTCCATATCAATTCTGTAGATGGAGTTACGCAGTGGGAAATCGTAGCTTCAGTAGAAAGGGTATCAGAAACTTACCTGGTGGCGAAATTAGAAAGCATGTTAGCTCAAATTCCTTTCGTTATCAGAGGTTTTCATTCCGATAATCGCTCTGAATTTGTGAATTACACAGTTACCCGCTTGCTGAACAAGCTGCTAATCCGCTTTACTAAATCCAGACCCAGACGCAGCAATGTAGATATTTTGTTGAACAAGGAAAATCTTGGATATATAATAAAGCGAGGCTACTTAGCATAAGAATGTAAGCGGGGGGAGGAAAATGGATAAAACATCGTTTGCGCAATCCTACTTGAATCCAGGGAAACGCGTGAAGTGTGAGAAGCTTGAAAGTGTAGCAAAATGAATTTATTTAGGCTATTCACACCCAAGCCCACAATCTCTGACCAGGAAGTAGCCAAAGGCCTGCGCTGGCTAACCTGGGAAGGGACGGTTTCTCTGGGCTTCAATAGCATTACCACCAGCGGCATTTTAGTTGCATTTGCCTTGGCGCTTGGTGCTGATAATTTCCAAATTGGTATTCTGGCAGCAATTCCATTCATTATGCAAATTGTCCAGATACCATCAATCTGGCTGGTAGAGAAAGTTCGGCGGCGCAAGGCAATCGCAGTGGTTAGCTGGCTACAGGCACAGCTACTCTGGTTTCCCATAGCACTCATTCCCCTTTTTATGCTCGTTCCCAGCGAGAGTGCAGTATCACTCCTCCTGGCATTAATGGCAGTTCGCGGACTATTAAATGCCGTTTGCAGCTGTGCCTGGAATGACTGGATTCGTGATTTGGTCCCCCGGCCAATACTGGGGCGATTTTTCTCAGCACGGCTGTCGAGGGCAACTATTGTGGGAATAGTCTTCAGCCTCGGTGCCGCCTTCTACGTGGACTACTGGCGTGGACATGTACCAAGCGAGAGCGCAGTGCTTGGCTATACATATGTGCTTCTCGTTGGCGCTTTATTCTTCGGGCTGACAAGCCCTGTGTTCATGTCGCTCATGCCGGAACCATTAATGCAACCTGTAGTGGGACCTCAGCCTTCGATCATGCAGAGACTTTCCGCGCCGTTTCGAGATGCGAATTTCAAGCGGTTAATACAGTTTCTGTTTTTCTGGGGATTTGCCTCAAATCTGGCAACCCCTTTTTTCGCCGTGCACATGCTTCAGCGGTTGGGATTGCCTGTTTCGTGGGTTATTGGCCTTAGCATCTTAAGTCAGATGTTTAACATATTGTTTCTTCGTGCCTGGGGCTCTTTTGTTGACAGATTTGGTAACAAGGGAGTCCTCTCGTTGTGCGCACCCCTTTACCTCCTGGTAATCCTAGGCTGGATATTCACCAGTATGCCGGAGAAGTACTTCCTGACCATGCCTCTGTTGGTGGTCTTACATATCCTTGCTGGCATCGCTAACGCCGGAGTTACCCTTACAGTAGGCACGATCGGTCTAAAACTGGCACCAAAAGGAGAAGCGACTTCTTATCTTGCTGGAGTATCTTTAGCCACCAATCTTGGATCTGGAGTGGGACCACTGTGTGGAGGTCTCCTGGCAAATTTTTTTAGTGTGCGCCAACTTAATCTGACCTTTACCTGGATTGACCCGGTCAGTTCTATTCAGCTTCCGGCTCTGAGTATTATCGGCCGTGATTTCCTGTTTGCCATCGCTTTCATTGTGGGCTTGACCACTTTGGGTGTCCTAGCCCGTATCCGAGAGGAGGGTGAAGTCGGTCGTGAAGTAATCCTTGAGTCAATGATGACGCCGATGCGCCAGTTCTCACGACCTATGAGCTCAGTACCAGGGCTTACCTTTCTAAGCAACTTCCCCTTCGGCTTTATCAAGCGAGTACCAATTCCCGGGCTGGATGTGGCTATGGGCGTTACCGTCTATGAAATAGCTGAGATGGCCAGAGCAGCTGCCTCAGCCACGATACATGGCCGAAGAGTAACCAAGAGGTTAGGCACGGCACTGCAGAGTGGTATGGCTGGAATATGGAAGGACAGGAAAAGAGTGAAGGAACATGGCATTGAGATCACACGGCAGACAGCGCGTGGCGCGATGCATGTTGTTAATGAGAAACCCGTGGCTACGGTGCAACTCGTGGACACGGTACTAATGGGAGTCATGGCAGTTTCAAGCAAGGCTGGTGTGAATCATTTGAATGGTATCTCGGGAGCCAGTCAAGGAATCATCCAGGGTGCGGCTGAAACGAAAGCTGATCTTGGTGCAGTTGCGCCCCAGATAATAGAGGCAGCCAGGAAAGTTGCAGCACAAGCTGGTTTGTCTGAGAAAGCGGTGGTGGCAGAAGCGGTTGAGGGCGCATTGCTAGCTGCTGAGGCTATTGGACCAGAAGCAGTAGCTTACGTGGCAGAGTCCCTGCCCGAGGAGTTATTGGTGGCAGACGATAGAAAAAATCAGGGAGGTATCTAGAATGGAAGGACTGTATTTGATTTTGCCTACTTTGATAGTGGTATTTGTATCTTTTCTCATAGTGAGGACTGGTGCCATTGCCCTAATGATGACTGGAATGGATTACAAGAGGGCGTCCTTTCAAGCACTTTCGGCATTTACAAGAACAGGATTTACCACTAGGGAGGCGGAATTAGTTGTGAACCATCCCCAAAGGCGAAAGATTGTATCATGGCTCATTACACTGGGCAATGCTGGACTTGTTGCGGTTATTGTCACTGCCACATCTTCTATTACTACTAGCCAGGGGTATCAGGTACCGATTAGTATTGCTGTTCTTAGCGCAGGGTTATATTTGTTATATAGACTCTCGAGACGTAGGGGTTTTGTTCGAAGATGGGAGAGATTTATCGAAAATAGGCTGACAAAATCAAAGATTTTTGAGGAAGCTTTCACAGAAGACCTGTTACATCTAGTTGAAGGCTATGGACTAGTGAGAGTGATTGTCACACCAGATTCGCCTTTCGCAGGAAATTCCCTTTCAGACATGAAACTGCGTAAGAGCGACTTTTTGATTCTGGGTATTGAACGAAAGAATCAGTGGATTCCGTTTCCAAAAGCAACAGGCATAATAGACGGGGGTGACAAACTTGTTGTTTATGGACTTATTGAGAGCTTAAAGGATATTATCCTGGAAGAAACAGAGAAAGCGAAAACTGAGACGTTGTCGAAAGATCAGCTTGTGCGTTCAGATGCAAGCGCTCCTGATGAAACACTAACAGGGAGGTGACACCGTGATAAAATTTGCTTTTTACCTTGCCCCGGATGGAAAGCTACCTCAACAGGTTGAGATAGACCGGATAAGCAGCCTTCTGGCTACTGGTAAAGGGCTGTTGTGGGTGGACATAGAGGATACTACGACCGAAGATGCACAGTTTCTAATGGATGTTTTTCGTTTGCATTCCTTAGCAGTGGCTGACTGTGTTAGCAAGAATATCCATCCTCCTAAGATAGACCAGTTCGAGGACTATCTTTTTATCATCGTCCATGGTATCAACTATCACATCGAGTCTGACGTGGTGGAGACCACGGAATTAAGTCTCTTCCTAGGTAAGAATTACGTAGTTACTAGCCATGATATTCCTATGAGGTCATTGGCATCTACCATCGAACGGTTGCAGGCAGACGGGCGCCCTATGCGCAGGGGAGCTGACATGTTGGCTCACGATATAATAGATGCCTTAGTGAATAACATCATGCCGACAATTGACGAATTGGATGACAAGTGTGTCATTATCGAGTCCGAAGTGATCGAAAACCCCCAAAAAGAGACGTTAAGTTCCATTATGCAGCTCAAACGAAGTTTATTAGTATTGAACCGGATCATGTCACCTCAGAGGGAGATAGCAAATGCCGTTGCTCGTGGCGACTATCCTGTAGTAGGAAAGAATGCTCAGATATACTACCGCAACATATATGACCACTTGGTGCGTATTGAGGACCTTGTCCGAGGTCTTAGAGACTTAGCTGATAGCGTACTGGCTACGCATCTTTCCTCAGTATCTAACCGCATGAATGAGGTGATGAAATTCTTATCCGTGGTGGCCGCGGTTTTTCTGCCTCTGACACTGGTCGTTGGAATCTATGGCATGAACTTCATCAATATGCCAGAGCTGCAGTGGCGATATGGATACTTTGCCGTTTGGGGTGTAATGGTACTGGTATCTCTCTCACTCATGGCCTTTTTCAGAAAGCGGAAATGGCTCTGAGGTTGTTAGCTAAGGGCTATTGCTGGGGAGAAATCAGGTTTGCTCACAGCGGTAGAAATATAATTTAAGGATTATTAGAGGAGGCTGCAAATGAAAATACTTCTTGTTGTTGATGGTTCGTTCTATTCTGACATGGCAACCAGGATGTTGAAGGCCCTTCGCCTCCCCTCGTCAACTGAAGTCACGCTTATGACAGTTGTGCCTGAGCATACTTTCTTGTGAGGTATTACCCTTAGTAAGCTGAAAGATGCTTCGGCTAAGAAAGAGGCACAGCAACAAAAGGCGCTCGACCTACTCCAAGATGCAGTTCAGGCGCTCTACACCAGTAGATACAAAGTAGAGAGCCAGGTATGCTGGGGAAACCTGACTAAAGAAATCTTGAAGGTGATAGAGGAGAGCGGTTCTTCTTTAGTCGTAATGGGAGCCAAGGGGTTGACAGAACCGCTTACATTCCATCTTGGTAGTGTTGCCCAAACAGTGATGAAACATGCAAGGGCTAGTGTTTTACTGGTCAGGGAAAAGAGTGCGACCGTGAGTCAATCCTTGCCGACCAAAAAGAAGATTGCCGCCGTTGATCGAGTTTTACTTGCCACCGATGGTTCAAAGTATTCGGACATGGTAACTCAGTTTGTCCTAAACCTGCGCTTGCCGCGGCAGAGCCAAGTTATTGTGGTGACAGCACTTCAATCCTATGTTGCAGCATGGATAAAGATGCCAACGCTCGATTTACGAACTAACCAGGAGATACTTGCCGGGCTACAAGCAGCCGAAGAAAGCAAAGCACGGAAGATAACGGCTAATGCAGAGAAACAATTCCAAGCAAAAGGATACAAAACTGCATCCGTAGTGATAAGGGGAGGAGCAGCTGCGTCCATACTAGCGTCTGCCAAGGAATATGAACCAGATATTATTGCGCTTGGGAGTAGGGGTCTATCTGGAATTGAGTCACTCTTCTTGGGCAGTGTAGCCGAGAGGGTAGCCACATATGCCAACTGCTCAGTGTTAATTGGGCATTTGCCGAGATGAATAGACGGGCTCCGTAGACACGAGGAATTAAAGCTAACTAAAGAATCCACCTTCAAAGCGAGCTTTACTTCCTCGTGTCTTCCCTCCACAGCGACAATATCTCAAACTCTCTAATGGCATTCTAATGCGAATATCCTAGCATGAAGTTAGCAGTCTAAGCTTTAGAGTGCTAATCAGGCGTGTAAGTCGTGAGGGTACAGATGATAGTGGGGTACCCCGGTTTTGGTACCACCTGCAATGAGAGATTGCCAGTTTCCTCCCATGGTTGTATAGCCTGTTCCTCCGTATGCCTTTCGTAGTGTCTGCTGGCAAACTGCTTTAAAGATAAACTCAGGCCCATGATCACTGCTCAAATACTTGGGCACTCCTCTGGTTAAGAATAACCATTCCAGTATTTCAATGCTAAAGAACTGTAATACAAATCACCTGGGTTTAGTTAAAGGGCCAATTACCGCCTCGTCCTTTCTCAGTTCAGTGATGCGGTCGCGAATTATAGCGGCTTTCTCGAATTCCAGATTCTTCGCCGCCTTTTTCATCTGGGATTCAAGCTGCTTTATAAGACGAGACATCTCTTCTCTGGAAAGAGGGTTTACCACGTAGGGAATCCGAGTTTCAGCCACTGTCCTGACTTGTTCATTTATATCCTTAATTGCTTTCTTTATCCCTTGTGGTGTTATGTCATGTTCTTTGTTATACACTTCCTGGATTTTTCGCCGGCGGGAAACTTCATCCATCGCTTTCTGCATGGAAGTGGTAATACTGTCGGCATACATTATGGTATGAGCATTCACATGCCTGGCAGACCGCCCCATTGTCTGGATAAGCGCCTCATCTGACCTCAGGTAACCTTCCTTATCAGCATCCAGTATGGCCACCAGGCTTACCTCGGGCAAATCCAGTCCTTCACGAAGCAAATTAATGCCTACAACCACATCATAGACGCCCAGACGAAGGTCGCGGAGGATTTCCACCCTTTCCAGCGTATTCACCTCCGAGTGCAGGTAGTGGGTTTTTATCTCCATTTCCCTCAGGTAATCGCTCAGGTCTTCGGCCATCCTCTTAGTTAAAGTCGTCACCAGGCAACGTTCCTTTTTATCCACCCTGTTTTTTATCTGGTAAATAAGGTCATCAATCTGCCGCTTCGTTGGCTTAATCTCTATAGTGGGTTCCAGCAATCCCGTAGGTCGAATTAGCTGCTCAACTACCTGCTGGCTATGCTCATATTCATATGGTTTCGGGGTAGCTGAAACATAGACAACCTGGTTAACGCGCTTGTTGAATTCCTCAAAATTCAATGGGCGGTTATCCAGGGCAGAAGGGAGGCGAAATCCATAATCTATCAGGGTCTGTTTTCGAGACATATCGCCACGGTACATGCCCCTTATCTGCGGGAGAGTCATATGTGATTCATCTATGAAAAGCAGGAAATCATGGGGAAAATAGTCGAGCAATGTCCATGGTGTGCTTCCTGGAGCACGACGTTGCAGATGGCGAGAGTAATTCTCCACCCCACTGCAATAACCCACCTCCTGAAGCATTTCGATATCGTAGTTAGTCCGCGCCTCAAGACGCTGGGCTTCCAGTACCTTGCCGCGAGCATTTAGCTCTTTCAGCCTCTCACTCAGCTCAACCCTGATATCATCAATCGCTGCTGTCAGTTTATCCTGAGGAGTAACGAAATGCTTGGCGGGGTAGATATCCACCTGTTCATGCTGGACGAGTATTTCACCTGTGAGAGTATCAACATCCACAATGCGGTCAACTTCGTCTCCCCAGAATTCTATTCTAATAGCAGTTTCCTTATAGGCTGGTTGGATTTCTACAGTGTCACCCCGAATGCGGAATTTCCCTCTGCCAAGCTCGAAATCATTTCTCTCATATCTCATATCCACAAAGCGGCGAACCAGGTCGTTCCGCTCATAATGGCTATTCTTTTTGACGGTAAGGGCAAAATTATGATACTCCTCGGGTTCACCCAGGCTATAGATGCACGAGACTGAAGCCACTATGATTACGTCGCGGCGCTCAAAGAGAGCGTTGGTAGCTGCATGGCGCAGTTTATCAATCTCCTCATTTATATCACTCTCTTTCTCAATATAAACGTCAGTGCTGGGAATATAAGCCTCTGGCTGGTAGTAATCATAATAGCTAACAAAATATCCCACGGCGTTCTCCGGGAAGAATTCCCTGAACTCCGTGGCTAACTGAGCAGCCAGGGTTTTATTGTGGCAAATAACCAGAGTTGGTCTTTGCATCCTCGCCGTTATACTGGCCATGGTAAAAGTTTTGCCACTGCCGGTAACACCAATCAAAGTCTGCTGCCGATAGTCTTTTCCCAAGCCATCAACCAGTTTATCCACCGCCTGCGCCTGGTCACCTGTGAGCCGAAAATCAGAGACAAGCTTAAATTGAGGCATCAGATTTCTCTTCGCCTCCATAAAAAGCAATCCCAATCCCGGATGGGCCAGCCACAGTTTGCATAACCGGGGTAAAGGGTGTTATGTACAGTTCCGCAGGACTGAATCGCTCCTTAATTATCCCCGCCAATTCTTCAGCCTCCGCTGGATGCCCCACTTCCATCACCGCAAGGTGCAGCGATTCTCCGCCAGCGACATGTTCCCCCAGCCTGTGGATGATTTTTTCCCTCGCTTTCTGCTTCGACCTGGCCAATGCCACGGGATATACTTTCCCCTGGCAAAGTTTGATAACCGCTTTCACTTTGAGCAAAGAGCTTGCCCATGATGCCAGCCTGTTAATACGCCCTGTCCTGGCTAAATAGCCAAGCGTGTCAAAGATAAAAATTGAATCTACCTTCGATTTAACAGCGTTAGCAGCTTCGATTACGCCGCTCATGCTCTTACCTTCAGCAGCAGCCCGAGCCGCTGCCAGAGCAATGAAGCCCTGAGCCATAGCAACTGTGGTGGAATCAAGCACCTCTACCTTTAAGTGAGGAATAGCTTCCTCCGCCATCATAGCTCCTGCTTTAGCAAGGGAAATCGTTGCCGTAAACTGCGAAAAGCAAACTACATGTACTATGTTTTCAGCCTCACGGCTCAGCTTCTTATATTCCTGGAAATAAAATTCCGGAGGCCAGGGAGTAGTATCAATCTGCGGCAGTTTTTGAAACCTGTGAATCAGCTCCACAGGCAAATCCTCGTTGGCATCCTGGTAAACCCTGCCATCAACTGTAACTCGAACAGGAATTATATGAATATCATATTTGTCCACCAGTTCCGTCGGCAGAGAGGCAATGCTATCGACAGCTACAGCTACTTTACTCATAATGCACCAGCCTGCATCAGCATTTTAGCCTATGTTCAGAGCATTTTGCCAATCTTCTTAAATGTGGCAGCTGCGGCTCACGTTTACGCTTTGTTGACAGGAAATTGCAGGCTTGATAAGATGCGCACGTAAACTAAACGTAATACTCAGGTTATGTCAGGCGAAAGCCATCCCAACCTTGAGGGAGGAATGGCTTTTGTTTCATTTCAAATCAGGGCATGAGGACTGAGTAATGACAGTAAAGATTTTCACGCTCTTCTCCTACTTTTTTGTTGTACTGATTATCGGCCTGCTTGCGCACACAAAATGGAAGTGCTCCCCTGAAACTTATTTCCTGGCCGACCGCAAACTGCGAACCGTGATGCTTCTGGGAACCATGGTAGCCACCAATTTCTCAGCCTTTACGGTTTTCGGAACCTCCGGAGCCGGTTACCGGGACGGGTATGCCTTTTTCCCGATTATGGGATTCGGAACAGGGTTCATGGCGCTTACCTTCTGGATATTGGGACGCAAAATCTGGGAAATTGGACACAACAAGAATGTAATCACGCCATCTGAACTGGTCAATGTTCTTTACCACAGCCCATTTCTATCGTTTCTCTTCGCAATAGTCATGATTGTCTTCACCATCCCCTACCTGGCACTGCAACCCATGTCAGCAGGGTATGCACTGGAGGAATTGCTGGGGTTGCCCTATGTTTATGGATGCATTCTGGTCACGGCTATCATTGTGCTATACACTCTTCGAGGAGGATTGAAGGCCGTAGTATGGACCGACCTTTTCCAGGGTGCCTTCATGGCAGTGCTGCTGTTCGTAGCACTGGTTATAGTGGCACAGCACCATGGAGGTTTTATTGTCGCCAACCAGAAAGTCCTTGCCACCAATCCAGAGCTCTTTTCCCGGCCGGGAGGGGCCGGCACATACAGTTATGGCATCTGGTTCAGCTACATCTTGCTATGGTTTTTCTGTGACCCCATGTTTCCTCAACTCTTCCAGCGCTTTTTCTCCGCCCACAGCAAGTTGAGCATTTCCCGCACCATGCTCTTTTATCCACTTATCTGCACCGTTATTTTTTTCCTGCCAATTTCGGTGGGGGTCCTGGGCCACCTTTCTTTTCCAGACCTCGCAGGCACACAGAGCGACAAGATTCTCCCCATGATGCTCACATCGATCTCCGGAGATTTCATGGCAGCCCTGATCCTGGCCGCAGGGATTGCTGCTCTCATGTCAACCATGGATTCACAGCTGCTGACTTTAAGCTCAATTTTCAGCAGAGACATACTTCCCCTTATACGCAAGCAAAAAAGTCACACCAGCGTTAGCGGGCGAATTTTCATCATTTTCATTAGCCTGGCCGGTCTCGCACTGGCTTACAAACCGCCGGCAACCATCCTCCAGATTGCCACCCAGACATTTTCTGGACTCGCCGTTCTCTTTCCTGCCGTACTGTTCGGACTTTACTTCAAACGCGTTTATCCTCTGGCCGCTATCCTTTCTATTGTCTTTGGAGAAGGCACACTAGTTATGTTTTACCTTGGATTGTTCTCGGCAGAAGTTTTTCTGCCAGTCATATGGGTAATGATTGTCGTCTTCTCTGTTTACCTGCTAACGCACGCAGTTATGCTGCGACGGGAAGGACTGCTCGCATTCCAGGCACCGAAGTGGCTGCATAACCCCTATCTCTACCTGATGGCAGGAATATTCATCCTAGCAATGGATTTCTGGAACTGGGGTAATATTGAACCCATTTTCACAGGCATTCCGGCATGGCTATGGTTCTTTGCCATACTATCTGCCATCCAGACTATCGTCATGGCGCGAATGATTAAATCGAAGTCGCCAGCCGACACCCACCTCTAAGTCACTCTCCTGTTAGTTGCTGTAATGTCTGTTTAACTTTTTCTTCCAGACTTAGCTTTGCGGAAACAGGAATCCTGGAGGCAGCCTGGCTGGCTTCTCTCAGGGAATAGCCGAGGCTGGTCAAGGCAGATACAACATCAGCATTTTCTGCAGTCAGAGGCAAGACAGATTCTTTCCACTCCTTCTCCACTTTGCCCTTGAGCTCAACCACAATACGATTAGCCATTTTTTTGCCAATGCCGGGTACCTGGCTTATAAACTCGCTATTACCGCCGCTGATAGCCATGACAAGCTGCTCCGGATTCAATGCAGAAAGAGCTGCCAGTGCTACCTTAGGCCCAATGCCAGAGATAGAAATGAGGTCTCTGAACAAAGCTAGTTCTTCCTCAGAAATAAAGCCATAAAGAGAAGCATTGTCTTCCCTTAAATGGAAATGCGTATAAAGTGAGACTGCATCTCCGATGGTTCCCAGTTGATTTAAAGTTGAGCTGGGGGCATATACGCGAAAGCCTATACCAGCGACATTGACGATAACCGAGTTATCTCCGCGATATTCCAGCCTCCCTTTCAATGTAGCTATCATCTTAACTCACATCAGCCAGCCACCGATTAAAGCGACTCTGTTGAATATGGCAAATAGCCACAGCCAGGGCATCGGCAGCATCATAGGGCTCAGGTGCCTGAGAAAGTCCAAGTTGCATTTTTACCATTTCCTGCACCTGTTGCTTATCGCTCTGTCCATAGCCGGTCACCTGTTGCTTCACCTGAGTAGGGGAGTAATAGTAAATGGGCAATTTCTGATTGACTGCTGCCAGAATTGCCATAGCCTGTGCTCTACCTACAGCAAACGCCGAACGCACGTTATGGCCTATGAAAGGCTCCTCTATCGCCACCTCATCTGGTTGATGTTTGGCAAAAGCCTCAACTAGCCCAGCATACAGTAAATGCAATCTCTCTTCTACAGGAACTTTAGGGGAAGCACTCAACACTCCACAATCCACCATGGCCATTTCTCCTTTAAGGTCCACTACGCCGTAGCCCAGATTTATGGTTCCAGGATCAACGCCAAGAATACGCATATTGTTATGCTGAAGAGCGTAGTTTATCTAAAGTAGCATCAGAGAAATCAATGTTGGAGAATACATGCTGCACATCGTCCAGTTCTTCCAGATGGTCGAGGAGAGCCAGAGTCTGAGTTGTTTCTTTCTCACCCAGCATCAATGTAGTTTTAGGAACTCGCGAAAGTTCAGAGGAGATTACATGTTTCTTCTCTTTAACAATTTTTCTTACTGACTCTAGGTCATGTGGTTGAGTGTAGATTTCAATATAGTCCTTCTCCGTATTGACATCCTCCGCCCCGGCATCAATAGCCTGCAACGCTATTTCTTCAGCATCGGAGCCATCACTTTCCACCGTAATCACTCCCCTGTTTTCAAAGAGCCATGCGACACAACCATTTTCCCCCATACTGCCGCCATGTCGCGCAAACAGACGCCGTACGTCCTGAATAGTGCGGTTGCGATTATTGGTCAACGCCGCTATCAGCACCGCTACACCACCCGGCCCATAACCTTCCAGTGTTAACTCAATTAAGTTAGCCTCCTCATCCCCGCCACTCGCATGCTTTATAGCCCTCTCGATGTTGTCTGTGGGCATATTATTATCACGAGCCTTCTGTATTGCCAGTTTTAACTGGAAATTGTTCTCCGGATTGGCTCCACCACCCTTTACCGCCACCATAATCTCCCTGGTAAGCTTGGTGAATAGCTGTCCACGTTTAGCATCAGCTACACCCTTCTGCCGTTTAATCTGCGACCACTTGGAATGTCCTGACATATCTCTGCTCCCAACTTAATTTTAGCATCGCAAACACCAAAGGTAAAGTGCTGGAAGATTACAATGCAATAAGAAAAGGGAGTGATGATATGGTCACAATCTCATCACTCCCTTGATTAATAAAGTCTAATTATCTTTATGGTCTGGAAGTTGACCGGAAGATAAAGACCATCGCCACTATAAGTGCCAGCACGATTATCACGATAGTCACAATGCCAGCCGTGCCAAGTCCACCACTAGCAGTAGCAGAAGGTTGCGCTGTGCTTTCCGAAATGTCAAGGACGATGAACTGTCCCTGCGCCCCTTCCATCGCTACCTCGTATGTGCCGGGCACTGTCTTCGAAGTCCTGAAGACTACCAGCCTGGTGGCCCCAGGTGAAACGGACACAGTCTGGCTCTGCTCAACATATCCATCGATGAACAGTGCCACATTGTGAGCACCACTCTCTCCACCATGATTGGCAATGTTAATAGAAATCTCCACTTCCTGGCCAGGCAGCACTTGCTGCGGTGACACTTTCATATAGGAGGCAACGAAGCTCGCCGATTCAGGAGGTGTCAGTAGTCCCGCCGCCGCTGCAGCCTCCTCTTCTTCCTCCTCAGGTTCCAGCGCTCCACCACCAAAGAAAGTACCGCTAAGGTCATCAATGCTGGGGGAACTGCCGCCTGTTATCCTTGCCCAGATATAGTCCGCAGCAGTCTCGACGCCTGTACTACTACACCTGCTCCAGTCATCACCATCCCACCAGTACATAGCAAGTGTTTCCTCATCGACATCCGGATCCAAATCACCTTCATCGTAGTAGAGCTTAATGAGAAGTTCATCTATATCGGTCGGCGAAGGAACATAAACATCGATGTATGTTCCTGTATCGCCGTAAAAGGAGCTACCACTGGGGTTCTCGACGTATTCGGCAACGGTGACGATGTCCGAGCCTGACGTAGCGGTGGCTGAGGCTGCTCCCGCAGTAACAGTATCACCTTCATCCAGGTCTTCCGTGTTGGTATCAGAGGTATCGGTTGAAGACCATTGCGACATCAGCCATGGCTCGAAAGTTACGTTACCGGTAACAACATCACCTGCTCCATCTGGGTTATCGGGGGCTTCGGGCCCTGTAGGGTCGCCCCACCAGTTCAGCAGAGCATCCACTATGCCACCATTAGTCTGGCCTGTTATACCTGGCCAAGCTCCATTGTCCACACCACACGTTAGTGAGTAATTGTCATAAATGTTGTTATGGTTTATGTGAATACGGTCAGGATATTGAACACATGAATAGTTGCCTGTAAGAACCTCATACTCTTCGGGGTCATCGACGAGAACGCCGTCTTCATTATCATAGAACTCATTGCCGTCACCTATAACCACTCCGCCAGACCCAATTATAAGGTCGGCGCCCTTCACGCCATAGGCATCATCTTTCTCAGCTCTATGGAAGTTAATCGCTGTCCTGCAGTCGTGAACAGTGTTATCCTGGACCAAGACATCCTCTATCTCAGAAACCGCAGGTTGCTCATACATATACCCTACCGAGTCATTATAAGGATAAGCAGAGTAGAAGGTAAGCCAGGTATATTTTACATACCGGGCTGTATTGCCTTCTATGACAACTGAATTAGTCCCCACACATACACCAGCTTCATGAATAATGATGCCTGTGCCAGGAGCTCCTTCATCAGCTCCCCAATTGCCCACATCAGCGGCGTCGCCAATGAAGTTATTATCTTTTATCAGGCTGTCCTCGCTTAACATATAGGCAAATATTCCCCATCCTTCGCCAGATGCTTTGCAGCGGAAGCTGTTGTTCTCTATGGTATGTCCATCAGGTCTAGGGATATCGTAACCCCAAATTGCCCCGGTAGGACTATTTGTTCTTCTGTCACCTATATATATCCCGGCGGTATTGCCACGGTCAAGTAATATGTCGCAATTCTTGATTGTAGAATAGTCCGCGTTTACCCAGATTACATGTTCAATTGGTTGCGTGGCATTATGTGTCTGTGAGCCACCTATTACAGTGAATCCATCGATGGTGACGTCTTCAGCACTTATGTTCAGGGCACCCTGTCCATTAGCTCCAGGGTCTATTATGGTTTCCTCTGTCGTTCCTACCGACACCAGAGTCAAACCAGTCTGATTCACTGCAATGGGCCAGAATGGCTCCGAATCATAAGTCCCTGGCAGCACATGCACCGTGCTGCCGGATACGTTGTCGATGCCGTCCTGGGTGGTATTGAAGGCATTGTACTGCCAGACGAGGCTATCGTCATAGTCATCTACATCTTCTTGTTCATCCCAATCATCATCAACCCATACATCATCAGCTCGCACTTCTACCTGGGAATCGCCTGTAATGGCAACCGCCATTGCGCCTCCACCCCCATAGCTGTATCCCCCCAGGCCACATCCGAAACTGTAAGTGCCCGCTGGGGTATCGCTCGGCACTGTGACCCTGTAAAGGAAGCTGAAATTCGTGCCGTTATCCCATACCACACCTACCCATGTCATATCGTATTTGCCTGCCGTCGCGCCGCCATACATCCAGCTACCACCACCATCGGGATTAGTTGCAGGCGAGCACCAGGACGGGTTTGCAGTAACCGCCCATGTCGATGGGGCACAGGGTGTAAAATCCTCGACACCGACCCCGAATTCGTCCGCATTAGCGGTGACGGTCACTGTTACGTCAAAGGTATCACCCGGCGCCAGGGATTCACCAGGCAGTGTCCTGGTGAAAACAGGGGCTGTAATAGCACTTGCTGCTGGCACCACCGGAGGAAAACAAAACATAGCCAGCAAGCCGATGACAATCAGCGCTGGCAAACCTCTTGAAATTGGCTTGAGAAACCTTTTCATATTCACTTTTGATTACCCCCTTTATGAAAGCTAACTTTAGCTATTATACTACAATACTACAAACTAATGCCGACAAATGTCAATAGCTAACATCTGCTTCCCTTATTACATTCTAGTCAAACGATACAATTATTTGTGCTTCTTGTCAACAAAAATACCTTCTAGCAGAGGGAAATAACTATACCCCTATATAAATACTTATAGCTCAGTCGCTTTTCCATTCTGCCGTCACACTGGAAACTGCCAGGCACCCACCACGTTCATCACCCGAAATACATCCAGTCCGCAACACGGAAGCGGCTGGCTTCCAGGGAACTGCCAGCATCCGACGCAGCTCATAACATAAAACACGTCAGGTGCGTTGGGAATAAGCCCATACTCCCCGCAGAAATACAGTGTAACGGTGCTAGCGCCCACCGTAACTGGCTGGGTTTCCGTCCTGAATTTCGCTTTGCTGGCTCTCAGTTCATAATCTCCCGCGGAGGGGGCATATAAGGTGTAAAACCCATCTGCATCGGTGAAGGTGTTGGTAATAACAGGACCATCATATAGCAGTTCAACCAGAGCCTCGTCTAGAGGGTTACAATCGACCTGGTGCACTATGCCGCAGACAGGGATACCTTCCCCTTCTTCAATTACGAATACCTGGTAGTCCTCGACCTCGCCATCGGGGGCATAGCCATCATAAGACAGACCCCCTGTAGTGCCGTAGCGGAAGCGAGCGAAGGTCTGCCCCAGAGCGGCATCGCCGAGCACTGGGAAAGAGAGGGCGTTGGCCCCTGCGCTCAACGATTGACTGGCGAATATCTGCTCGCCCGCATCTGCCCAGTCGCCGTCGGAATTAAAATCGAGCCATGCGTCGAGTTTTCCAATTTGTGATGCAGTAACTGTGATGGTAGCCTGTTGGCCTGGTGTCAGCGCTGAGGTAAAGACAACCCCATCCTCGTCATCATTGCCATCCAGCAAATCGTCGCCGGTGGCGCTGGCGTTTGGTTGGCCATCGGGCTCGGAATCGATGAGGCTTCCCAGATGAAACCCGGACACGATATTGTGGCAAGCGCCATTATTAACCAGCAGCGTGGGGTAAATAGGGGAAATGTTGCCATCCGGTGCATCGCCGAGGTCCATGTTCCATTCCCACAGGTTCTCCGTGCAGTTATTTTCCTCATTGCTCTCGGGGACATCTTCTTCTGCATCAGCGCAAACCGATATAGTGTCGCTACTGCCTGATAGAGTGAATGAACCAGAACTGACTGTATGGGGTTCGCTGGCACCTGCTGCCAGGGAGGCTATGTCTATACTGGATACAAGCCCACCATCTCTATAGATGTATGTCCTGCTCGGAGCGGCGGGTGCGTTGCCCTGGTTTTGCACGGTGAAGCTAATGTCATATCTCCTATTTGCAGGGTTGAGCCATTCCTCGTACTTCCCAATCACTACGAGATCAGGCCACTCATTTTCCTCCTCCAGCACAATCACAGCCACGCCATAGTGCTGAAGGCCTTCGTAAGATCCGCCCCAGGACATAGAGTGGTTTCCGTAGTCCCAGGTGTCGTGCAGATAGACTGTTTGTTCCGTATCATCGTAGCCATAGCCGAGCATGCTATGGCCCTCCACCTGGATAAGCACCGGTCGCCCGGCATCTATCTCGGCCTTATACTCTTCGAAAGTGAAACCCAGCGCGGGATTCGAGCCATGGCCATATATGTACTGGTTGTAGTTCGCGAGAACGGTGTAACCACGGGATTCCACAAACAGCTTTATACCGTGACAGCCATCGCGTTGACCACCCGGTTCACAGCCGCTATAGTCATATAAGGGGCTGCCGTCCACATAATTAAAAAAGGTAGTGCTGCCATCGGTGTTTTGCCAGTTATGGTACTGGTTGGTGCCCATGAAATCAGCGGTACAGTCTGCGTATCCATGCTCCGCCCAGACGCCATGGTAGGGGTCAATACTGCTGCCATAGGCGGACCAGTAATCGTCCACGTGCCCCTTTGTCGCCAGTCCATCTTTACCCTGGTGCGTGGCACTCAGCGGGCACTCTTCCGACCCCCAAGTGGAATTGTCCATGGGGCAGGCTCCACCGTTGGTGGGACCGGTGTACATGTTGGCATAGCCACTATTATCGTAATAGCCGAACATCATGGCGGCAGAGGTTGCCGAGCAACCATAGCACCAGTCGAAGGCTGGCACATTGGAGAGAATATTGATGCCCGCAGCGAGATTAGGCTCGGGAAGAGATACTGCAGCAGCTTTGATTTCTGGTGGGCGTCCGGGGACAATGATCACGTCCAGCTCCCGTCCCTCGTCGTCCACAACCGTTTCCAACAGGTATGGATTGGATGCCCTGCCACTCTCATCGGCCTGAGCCGGCACAATAGCAATGCCAGCCACGAGAATTAGCAATACAGTAAATAAGCTAATGATAGGTAGGAACTTTCTGATTCTCACGCTACATTTCACGATAACATGCTAACATCGCCGTAGTATGCCGTCAATAGCCAATGTTCCTCACTAACCCGCGGATTAAGCCAGCGGAACGGGAAGAAGTTCCCGGCGATTACGCGCCTGTTAACAACTACATCACGCGGGGAACTGCCAGGCACCCACCACTCCCATTATCCGAAACACATCCAGCCCGCAACACGGAAACGGCTGGTTCTCAGGGAACTGCCAGCATCCAACACAGCTCATAACATAGAACACGTCAGGTGCGTTGGGAATAAGCCCATGCTCCCCGCAGAAATCCAGGTCAACAGGTTCAGTACCCACTGTCGCCGGCTGAATTTCTGTTCTAAATTCCGCCTTGCTGGCTCTCAGTTGATAATCTGCCTCGGAGGGAGCGGTCAGAGTATAGCTTCCGTCTATGGAGTCGCTGGTGGTACTGGCAATAACATCTTCACCATCCAGAAGTTCAACCAGAGCTCCGCCGAGAAGGTCACAATTGACCTCGTGAGTTACACCAGTGATGAGAATGCCATCAAGCCATACCTTTAAGTTTCTGCCCACGATGCCTATGTTGTTAAAGGTTTCTAGGCAACAAGTGAGCCCGGTGTCGCCGATGACGTTGCTGACCAAAGTGCTCAGTGCATCGCACAGGGCAGTCTCATAATCCACTATCAGGTCACGGAGACCAGGATATTCGTCACCAGCGCTCAGTCCTGTTATTGTGAGACTGGGGATACAATCCGTGCAGGATATGTCGGCACAGCCGGAGAAAGTTGCCGTCTTGCTCTCTAGCGATACTGTAGCATCAGTACAGGATGCAACCATGTCGCTACAGTCGCCAAAAGTGATATCCAAATTTGTGACGCTTGTCGTTATGCCGAAGATTGTAGCCTGGGCATTGAAGGTCAGACTGGTATCAGTAACAATGGATACAGTAAGATCCCATTTCGACGAATTGCCTGTGCTTAAATAATTGTTTGTCTCGTCAACCAGAGTGTCCATGACGCTTTGCAGCTTGTCCACGACAGTATCATGATCAAGGCTCGCAGAGCCACCCGACCAGCTCAACACCAGTTCACCACTACTGTTGACATCTATGCCGGTTAAGGCTCCCTCCAGCGATGACAATGTCCATCCGCTGGCATCGATTGTGCTGTTAATAGTGTCCATAATAGTATCGAGGTCACTGCCCAACAGAGAAGGCCAGTAATCAGCAATGTTGATATTACTGATGCCGCTCAGATGCGGCGTGCCCCCTGCCTGGCACTCTACCGTGCATTCTATATCGTTGCCATCCTGGCCGAAGCGTGGACTCTTGCCCAACAGTGACAGCTCGCCATTTACTTTGACTGTGGTAGTGCCATCGAAGGTGAAGACGACATGATTGAGCGCTATGCTGGTGCCCAGAATGGTCATGCTGGCATCGATTTGCATCTCGTGCTCAGTGCTCATGTCCACCGTCGGGATGGTATAGGGCACTGTGGTTGACTCAATCTGGTTAATCAGCCAATTCTGAATCTCGCTTGCTGTGTATTCTGCTGAGCTATCCCCCCTTATCGTCGCTATCGGCACTGCTATTATTGCCAGGCATAGTGACAGGATCATTATGAAGTGAATTACTCTGTTGCGCCATTCTCTGTTGTTCATTTTCACACCTCTAAGCTGATTTTTAAGACACATTAGCCATAAAGAATCACCTTTCATAAGTGTAAACCTTTTCTAAGTCCTTTACAAGTCATGCGCAACTATTTAATGACAAAAGAGGTCTTACAATGACAAAAGAGGTATAAGTTACAGAACAAAGATGGCGAAATACAACAGCAGCACTACCAGCAGCCAGTGTTCGAGCAGCCAGGAAAGCAGTGAATCGGAGGGAATTGGAGTCGGAGAGGTGGTCGAATCCTGGTCTGGTTCCTGAGTGGAGTCTACAGCGGGCACATCTGTCGAAGATACTGACCCCACGCTGAACTTACCGCTCAATCCTCCCATGGATACGCTGTATTCTCCTTCCCTGGTTTTGCCTATCTGGCAGCTTACCGTCTTGCTCCCTCCCGGGGCCAGTGCTATTTCCCAGCTATTTTGCCGCTCATCATTTATCAGCAGTTCGAGGGTGTAGCTGCCTTCCGTACCACCGTCGTTACTCACCTTCACAGAGATAGTGACTGATTGCCCTGGCTCAACATGGGCAGGGTCGATGTTCAAATCGCTGGTTACAAAAAATGCTGGCGCTGGCGGAGCGGAATCCGCTATAATGGCGAAGGTGCTGAGGTGGCTGACTTTAGCCTCCACAGATTTTGCCCTCTCGTCGACCTCACTTTTCAACGCTGTCCATTGCTGTGCGCTATAGTCATAATAGGCAATATGCAATGCTTCCTCTGCCGTTTCGTCGGGCAAATTTAACGCGTCGTAGCTCAGTGTAAGCTCCAGCGAGGGATCGAAGGTAGCTCCACGGGGTGCGAATTTATAGGCAGTGATTACCGAGCCAGCCTCATAATCCGGAGGATCTGTTTCCCTGTGCACCGAAATGTAGCTCAGCGGTTCATCATGTCGGTCAAGGCAAAAGGTACCGCTGGAGATATAAAGGCCTATTTCTCCCTCTACAAGGTTGAGATTGACGCATTCTGCAATGCTGCCGTCGTCCCAGATTTCATATTCATAGCTGTTGCCCAGTATATCCAGCGTAATATAGCCAGGGATTTCCACTGGTGGAGGAGGAGGCTCAGGAATGTCCGCGCAGGTAACTGTTCCGATAGAGTATGAACAGTAGTTTTCAGGGATAAGGTTGGTAACATCCCAGTCATCAACCTCTGCCTGCTCAAGATGGGCAATCACTTCATACTCTCCCGGCTGGCTCCCCGTGGGCAAAATCAGTGGTATGGACAGTGCCATTGCAAAGGTATCGCCTTCCCAGTCGGGAACCGGCTGTATAGTGACGCTATAATCGGAATTAAGCACCACGACATCACCAGTCTTTTTGTGCTGTGCCGTAATGCTTCCGGCAACATCAGCCTGGTCTGCCCCAAAGGGCAAATCCCGGATACATTCTACCTGTCCATCAATCTCCAGGTAGAAAACCTCATCTTCCTGTATCTCGTTATCACTGAAGGTGATGCAGTAGTCGCCTTCGAAATAATCGAAGGGATCCAGGCTAATAGCTGCCGCTGGCAAAGGCGCAGTAATGGGCAGGCAGGCCATCAGGAACAGCAGCACTGCCATTATCAGGCAATTTCCTCGCTTCTTACGCGTCATTTGTATCATTCACTTTACCTTAATGGCTAATGGCCATGATAAAGTTATACACGCACATGAGGTTGAAGTCAACGCTAACTTTTTTCTTCCCAGTAGCTAAGAATAAATTTTCATCATATCTGCTAGATGGTGTATAGGCAAAGCAATATATGATATAGTACCAACTGCGTTTTCAAGCGGAATTTCTATGTTCGAGCTAATTTTAGATGGCACCGTCACCTCGGCAAAAGGCTTCCTGGCAGGAGCAGTTCATGCTGGCATAAAAAGCAGCGATAGCACTGATTTAGCCATCCTTTATTCCCAATCGCCATGCGTGGCTGCTGCCGTTTTTACCAACAATAAAGTTAAAGCAGCCCCGGTTATCCTGTCCCAAAAACATTTATCCACAGGGCAAGCACAGGCAATCGTGGCAAATTCAGGCTGCGCTAATGCCTGTACAGGCCAGCAAGGCGCAGCAGACGCACTGGAAATGGCAAATTTAGCTGCACAAAAACTGAACCTCAAGCCTGAAGATGTTCTTATAGCCAGCACTGGCGTAATTGGAACGCCTTTGCCCATGGATTGTATTAGAGAGGGAATTGAGCAGATCAAGCTCCGCCAGAACGCAGGCCATGCCTTTGCCAGGGCAATCATGACCACGGACACCAGGGCAAAAGAAATAGGAGCACTAGTTAGTTTTGAGGGAAAGAGCTTCAGCATCGGTGGAGCGCTCAAAGGGGCAGGCATGATTCATCCTGACCTTGCCACCATGCTGTGTTTCATAAGTACCGATGCCAGAGTAGATGCTGCATTCCTGCAAGCATCGCTACGAAAGGCGGCGGATATTTCTTTTAATATGGCTACCATCGACGGCGATACCAGCACCAACGATTCCGTTTTCCTGCTTGCCAACGGCATGGCAGGCAATAAAATAATCAACTTCGATAACGGCGACGCTTTCCAGGAAGTTTTAAACGAAGTTTGCATTCGCCTGACCAAGGCAATGGTTCGTGACGGCGAAGGATCAAATAAGCTAATGGAAGTCATGGTTGAGGGTGCCACGACGCAAGCCGAGGCTCACCGTGCAGCTCGAACCATCGCCGGCGCAACGCTGGTGAAAACAGCGCTTCACGGAGGCAATCCCAACTGGGGGCGTATCGCCGCTGCACTGGGGCGAAGTGGCGTGGAAATGGCGCTTGACAAGCTGGATATTTATGTCAATAATACACTCGTGATGAAACAGGGCTCTCCCGTGCCCTGCAACCAGGAAGAAATGAGAATTACCTTGCTCACCCGTGACAGCGCAATTGCAAGGATATGCCTTAACCTGGGAGATGGTAAAGCCACAGCCTGGGGTTGTGATTTATCCGAGGAATACGTTACCCTCAACAGCGAAGACATTACTTAATGGGAAGATAACTGGCATGTCACAAGAGAAAGTTGCCACTATAGGTTCATTGGAGCCTCTGCTCAAGCCTCGCTCCATAGCAGTTATTGGAGCATCCCAAAAACATGGGACTATCGGCAATAAGCTCTTCCATAACATACTGCACCAGGAGTTTAATGGCGTCGTTTACCCCGTGAATCCGAATACCAGGGTGGTGGCCTCCGTACAGGCATACCCATCTGTTCTCGATATACCGGGGAATGTGGACCTGGCAGTGGTCATTGTTCCAGCAGAAATAGTTCACCAGGTGGTGGAGCAATGCGGGCAAAAAGACGTGCGCGGCATCGTAATAATATCCTCCGGTTTCGCAGAGAGCGGGGCTGAAGGCATAGACAGACAAGAAAAGCTACTCGAGATAGCTCACAGCTATGGGATGCGGCTGGTAGGTCCCAACTGCATGGGAATAATCAATACCGACCCGCAACTCAATATGAATGCTACATTCTCCTCTGTTTTCCCCCCTGTCGGCAACATTGCTTTAGGCACCCAGAGTGGCGCCCTGGGGCTGGCCATTCTGGAATACACACAGAGCTTGAACATTGGTCTATCTACTTTTGTCAGCATAGGAAACAGGGCTGATGTATCCAACAATGATTTGCTGCAGTATTGGGAGAAAGACCCTGCTACCGATATTATTCTCCTTTACCTGGAATCTTTCGGGAATCCGAGAAAGTTTGCCCGTATAGCCCGCAGCATAACGTCCACCAAGCCGATAGTGGCGGTAAAAAGTGGACGCACCACAGCCGGCTCCAGAGCTGCCACATCCCATACAGGAGCACTGGCTACCGATGAAGTAGCCTGCGAAGCACTGTTTGCCCAGGCCGGTGTAATCCGCGTAGATACATTGGAGGAACTCTTCGACGTTGCCAACCTGCTATCCCACCAACCCATACCTTCAGGGAGAAGAGTGGCTATTCTTACCAATGGTGGTGGCCCCGGAATTCTCACTGCCGATGCCTGTGCCGCCAGAGGACTCGAATTGCCTGCGTTTTCAGATAAAACCCTCTCTGAGTTGAAAAGCTTCCTGCCACGCCGAGCCAGTTTTAGCAACCCCATCGATATGACTGCTGAAGCCAGTGCTGACGAGTATAGCCAGGCGCTAAAACTACTGGCGCAGGATAACTGCATAGACATAGTGATTGTTATTTTTATTCCTCCAATACTTACACAGCCCGAAGCAATAGCCGCTGCCATCCGTGAGATAGGACCACAATTTCGCCAGCAGGACAAGACACTAGTGGCTTCATTTATGGGCTGGCGCGGCGCCAGCACCAAATTAGGCTGGGAGAAGGGATATGTCCCCTGTTTCACCTTTCCCGAGGCTACAGCAGGCGCACTCGCCAGGGCGTGTGAATATAGCGACTGGCTAAAGAGAGCAAAAGGAGCAATACCAGCAATAGAAGGCATCGATAAACAGAAGGCTAAGCAGGTAGTGAAAACAGCTTCAGAGCGAAGTACAACCCGGCCCTTGTGGCTGGACGCCGCTTCTGTTATCGAGCTTCTCGGAGCTTATGGCATTCGCACAGTACAATCAAAATTTGTCACAACTGCAGCGGAGGCGAAGAAGGCAGCCGAGGAGATTGGCTTCCCTGTTGGCCTAAAACTTCTCTCCGATACAGTAATTCATAAGACAGAGGTTGGCGGGGTAATCCTCGACCTCAACTTGCAGAGTGAAGTGGAGTATGCTTTCAGCCAAATTAGAGAACGCTTGGCCAGTATCGGAAGAGAGGATGAGATGCAGGGTGTAATTGTTCAAAAAATGATGTCAGGGGAAATAGAGGTGATTGTCGGCGTAACCCAGGACCCTTCCCTCGGCCCCTTAATCCTGTTTGGCATGGGGGGGATTTATACTGAGTTATTTAAAGATATCATTTTCCGCATTCACCCACTAACTGATGTCGATGCACGGGAGATGGTTCGCTCGGTCAAGGCCTACCAACTTCTTGAAGGCTGGCGAGGAGCGAAACCCTCTGATATAGATGCTCTCGAGAAACTCCTGCTAAGGGTCTCCGCTATGGTGGAAGACCTGCCCCAGATAGCAGAGATGGATCTCAATCCAGTGAAAGTTCTGAAACGAAATAATGGATATGTGGTAGTTGACGCCCGAGTCATGCTAGCATGATTTTCTCTAACCTCGTGGCAACTCTGATGTTACAACCAGTGCTTTTCTGGCTCGTTTAACGACTACCAGAAAGAAATGAAAGGATGCAGTTATCAAAAAACTAAGTAAGAGCGCTCTTTTTTCAAGCGTGATTCCCTTATTTGTCCTGGCACACTTTGCACATCACCTGGTAATAGCGCTGCCAGTGCCGCTCCTGCCATTCATCCGCAATGAGTTTGCCTTGGATTATACCCAGTCAGGAGTGGTAATCATGGCATTCAATCTCTCATACGGCATCAGTCAATTGCCATCAGGCTGGCTTGCCGACCGCATCGGTCCGCGTGTACTGCTAACGATAGGCACTGTGGGCGTGGCAGTAACAGGACTACTGGTCGGCCTTTCGCAAACCCATTTTATGCTGATGGCCTTCCTGGTGCTAATGGGAATAGCAGGAGGCGGCTACCATCCTTCGGCAACACCACTGATTTCACGGTCGGTCAAACCAAAGAACCGGGGGCGGGCACTCGGCTTCCACATGATTGGTGGCAGCGGTAGTTTCTTCCTGGCGCCACTCGTTGGCGCTGGCATCGCTGCTTATTATGGCTGGCGTGCCTCCTTCACCTTGCTGGCCATTCCAACTGCACTATTCGGAATCGCATTTTATATAGTGCTGGGTCGTCGCCCAGAGCTAAACAGGCTTTCAAAAACACTATCTGAATATCATGATAAAGCACAACCACCTTCAAGCTATTTGCCTCAATTAATACCATTCATGGTGTTAAACATATTCGCCGCGGGGGTAAACTTCTCCATAATATCGTTCATCCCGTTATTCATGATTGACCACTTTGGCGTTGCTGAAGCAACAGCCGCATCGTTCTTGTCCATTATCTACTCTGCCGGGTTGTGGGCAAGTCCACTGGGCGGGCATATATCGGACCGCATTGGCAAAATTCGCGTGGCGCTAGTGGCATGTCTTGTTACGGGTCCACTGATTTACCTGTTAAGTATAGTACCATCTGGCCTGGGAATCGCCGCTGTGCTACTTATGTTTGGCATGGCCATATACATTCGCATGCCAGCATCGGAATCCTACATCATTAACCAGACTCCGGAGCACCGCCGTTCAACAATACTCGGTGTTTACTATTTCGCAAGCATGGAGGCCGGCGGCATATTTTCCCCCATTATAGGCAACTGCATCGACCGTTTTGGCTTCCAATCGACCTTCACCAGCGCCGGAATCGCCATACTTATGGTAAGCATGGTCTGCGCAATATTCCTGCGGCATAACCGTGATTAGAATTCCGCAATTAGAAAACTCGGCTCTATTTTACCCTGAAGTTGTCTTCGTGAATCACCCCGCTCTCAACTGAGCCCTCTTTGCTTGAATGCCGCGGCATTGTCAGCCATTTTCTTCAGCAGAGTGATGGCAAGCTGTCTTTCATTCTGCGTAAATCCAGTGCCGAGAACTTCAGTCCAGCGTTTCAAAGTCCTCTCCAGCCTGGGCACGATATCCTTTCCTTTAACTGTCAGGGAAAGCCTGTAAAAACGTTTGTCATGGCAATCATGCTTCTTGGCCACATATCCCAGCTCCACCAGCTCCTTAATCACCCGTGCCGTGGTCGTCTTATCCATGCCGAGCGCCTCGCTCAATTCGTCCTGGCTTAAGCCATCATGTCGGTAAAGAGCGTGGACAAACTGTAGATACCCACCCTTAATATCGAACTCGGCAAACTCTTTATCTACAAAATTGCGGCTATACCTGTGAATAATTGAAATCCATTTGCCTAATGATTCATACATGTCACATCGCCTTCTTCGATTAGAGCTTGCTGCCTCTTGAACTCGCGCATCTGGGGGATGACCATAACAAGCGTTATGCTAAAAGATAAGGCATCGGCAATTGGTATTGACAGCCATATCCCATCAAGCTGAAAAAAACGAGGCAGAATAAATATCAATGGGATGAGGAAGAGAATTTGTCTGGATGTAGCAAGAATGAATGTTGGAATT
>Ga0272442_10000905_pt1 | contig 46177 bp, 28 predicted proteins | sample SSMForm2O_FD_200262 | JGI IMG/M metagenome (GOLD analysis project Ga0272442, IMG submission 200262) | Marine sediment archaeal communities from Little Sippewissett salt marsh, Falmouth, MA, United States - SSM-Form-2O | ecosystem: Environmental > Aquatic > Marine > Wetlands > Sediment ...
TCGAACTCGGCGTCCGCCATTCCAAGAGCCACGCCGATACTCCATTCATTGGAAATGCCGTACCCGATGCAACCATAATACATGTTGCTTTCAACGTCGATCTCGGCATCACCCGTTGCCGACACGGGTCCCGAGACTTCCAGGGTTTGATCGCTCATCGCGTAACCCAAACCGACCGCGTATTGACCTTCAGCCAGCCCGGCCACGGGAGGCCCCATCGGAGCGATCGCCAGAGCAGCTGAACTAAACATCCCCACCACCATAATGCTTAACAACACTTTTCTCTGTTCCATAAGTTACTCCTTTCCTAAACCTTTTGCTTCACAGATTTCCTTTCCAAACGGCCTTCACCTCAGATTAGCACATTTTTTCTTCTCTCCATCCACCATCCCTTTTAATCCCAAACGCATATATATTAACCCCATAAAGCGCCTTTTCAGATGAAAAGTCTATAAGACGACATAGCACAAATCAAGAAAATATAAAAAATTTCTAATTATTTTTACATGCCCTGTCCAGAAAAAAGGCTTAAAAATAAAGAAATATTATTCTCAAAAAAAAATTCATGTATTTGCCTTTTTCAGCTTTAAAAAAGGACTATTGAATGAAAAACAGTACATAATCATCATTTATTATAGGGCCATAAGGAAAAGATATTAATTTAGGCTCGTAGTTAATATAATTATTATCGAAGATAATATAGGACATATAAATTCTTTTTTAACAAGTAAACAACACCTTCTATCTATATATTTCGTAAATTATAACGTCTTTTTATGAGTAAATTTTTGACAATTTTCGTTAAAGCGGTGTATCAAGAGAAGCCTTCGAGAGGTAAAAAAAACAAAGGCCGTCAAAGGTAAGCTTCTGATCGCCATATGCCATATCAGTATTGATATCCCGTTCTCAGGAATATGGGGACAAGAAATAGTTCTGCTTCTGTAACAACAAAATCATTGAAATCTTGGCCAAGTTCAGTGCGTTTTGTTTGCTCGGATCAATAACGTTGACCAAGGTGTTTCAGTACTGAAAACAAGGTTCATCATTATGATTGGATTTATTCATTTAATGCCCTCTCATCAACGCGAAATAATTTTCGACAGTTTATCCCGACCGACGTATAATATTTGTAATGGGTGAAAACAAGAGCAGTACAAGTCTTTTCAGCGGGGCTGAACAAGCCAATCTCGATGCCGCTTCACCAATGGCGGTTCGAATGAGACCGAGAAATCTCAGTGAATTCGTCGGACAGCAACATTTTCTCGGGCCCGATCAATTGTTGACAAGGATGCTCCGAGCCGACAGGCTCAGCAGTTTGATATTCTACGGCCCGCCGGGCGTCGGCAAGACCTCGCTGGCGGCCGTGATTGCCAATTGTACGAAGGCGACATTCTGTTATCTCAGCGCCCCGGCGGCCACGGTCCGGGATATTCGGCACATCATCGCCCAGGCACGGGACCGCCTCGCTACCGGCCGGACCAGAACCGTGCTCTTTATCGACGAGATTCATCGCTTCAATCGAGCCCAGCAGGACGTCTTGTTGGACGACGTCGAATCGGGCGTCCTGATTCTGATCGGCGCCACGACGGAGAATCCGTTTTTTTCGATCAACTCGCCGCTGGTTTCCCGTAGCACCGTGTTCCGCTTTGAGCCGCTCAGCCAAGAAGATATTTTAAAGCTGCTCGAAATAGCCATCACCGACGTCGAGCGAGGACTTGGCCAATTCGACATTGAAGCCGAACCGGATGCTCTGAAATTTTTGGCGATCATGAGCGATGGAGATGCCCGAAAGGCGCTGACCGCTCTCGAAGTCGGGGTTCTTTCTCAGCTTGCTCGTAAGCCCGGCGGGGAACACAAGAACGGCAAGGGCCATTCCGACACTCCAGCGAAAATAAAATTTAATCTTCACGTCGCCCGGGAGTCGATACAACAGAAGACGATTGACTACGACGAAACGGGCGATACGCATTACGATTTGGCGAGCGCCCTGCAAAAAAGTATGCGCGGTTCCGATCCCGATGCCACCGTTTACTGGCTCGCCCGTATGCTGGCCGGTGGCGAGGACACGCGTTTTATCGCCCGTCGGATCGCCGTCTGTGCGGCCGAAGATGTTGGAAACGCCGATCCGATGGCGACGGTCTTAGCCGCCGCGGCCGTCCAGATATCCGAGTTTGTGGGTCTGCCGGAAGCGCAGTTGGCGCTGGCCCAGGCCGCGATTTACGTGGCCTGTGCGCCGAAATCAAACGCATCGGCCTCTGCGATTTGGCGCGCGACGGCCGACGTTCAGCAACAGCCGATCGAGCGCGTGCCGAAACATTTGAAAGACAGTCATTACCGGGCGGCGAAACAGGCCGGCTTCGGTGTGGACTATCAATATCCGCACAACTTTAAGGATGGTTTCGTACCACAGCAATATCTTCCGGCGGGGATGAAGAAAAAATATTATGTCCCCCAGGAAAGAGGGCATGAAAAAAATATGAAGCATTATTTACAAATGCTTCAAAGCTTGATAGAAGAGAGCAAACCCGGCCAAGGAAGCGCCGTACATAAGGATTAGGACATGGACAAGGCCCAGTTGCGCCGCATATTGCTAAATAGCCTGCTGGCGATCCCCAAGGAACAGAGGGATGAAAGGAGTCGGAAAGCCTGCCGGAATCTGGTCTCGACCAAGCCGTTTCAGGAGGCCTCGACGATCATGATGTTTCTGTCGCTTCCGCATGAAGTGGATACCTCCGAGGCGATTCTGCACGCCTGGCAGCTTGGCAAAGTCGTCGCGGTCCCGAAGGTTTCCTGGGAGCAAAGACATATGATCCCCGTTCAAATCACCTCGCTTGAGACGGGGCTTTCGACGGGGACTTCCGGGGTGCGAAATCCGGTCGCCGGTGTTCCGGTGCCGTTTGAGGACATTGATCTGGTCGTCACGCCGGGATTGGGATTCGACAAAAAGGGCAACCGGCTCGGTCGGGGCGGCTCCTATTACGACCGGTTCTTTGCGAACACGGAATTGAAGGCGATCCGATGCGGCCTGGCCCTTGCCGAGCAGTACGTGGACGCCGTGCCGGTCGTCGATCATGATGAGCCGGTCAATCTTTTAGTCACGGATAAGGAAATAGTGCATTGTAATGACGTGAAAGGAGACTAAAATGGCTCGTCATCCTTTTGGCACGCGAGCCGGGCAAAAAGTCCGAAACCCCATTTATGCGATCGTTGGGGTTGTTCTTCTCATTGGAGCCGCGATGACTTTCTACTACGGCCCTTTTAGCAGGAATGAAGCCGAACCGACCGATGTCGATCCTCTATCGGATGTCAATACCGCCCGGGCCACCGCGCCGGATGCCAACGAAATCGTCACGCTGGTCTCACCGGCAGAGATTCCGGAATCGGATATATCGGAACCAAATGTCGTCGGCCTGGAACTCAATCTTCCGGAATCCAGTGTCGAGAGCATCCCGCCCTCGGATCGCGTACAAGAAGTCCATGATACGACAGCCATAGAAACCGTCGTGCAACCCGGCGACGAGGTGACGGCGCTGATCGCAGAAGCCGAGACCTTGATGAGTAAGGGCTCCAGCGGGATCGTGGCGGCACGCGAGAAGCTGAACGAGGCGCTGCGCATGCCAATGAGCGTGCAACAACGATCGAGCGTAAAAAACCAGCTTTCCAAGCTGGCCGATCAATGGCTGTTCAGCAGAACCGTCCTGCCGAATGATGCTTTGTGTGAGAGTTATATGGTCCGATCACGTGATCGACTGGCCGCCATCGGAGATAAGTATAAGGTGCCCTATGAGATTCTGATGAGGGTCAACAACATCACTGATCCGAGGACTCTGCAGGCGGGCGCCACCATCAAAGTCATTAAAGGCCCATTCCACGCGAAGGTTTATCGATCGACATTCACGATGGATGTGTATCTGCAAACGACGTACGTTCGCAGTTTCTCCGTCGGCCTGGGCAAGCCGGGCCACGAGACGCCGACGGGCCTTTGGCGCGTCCGGCCGGGAGGGAAGGCCTACGCCACCTCATGGCGAGATCCGGACTCGGGAATCGTCTATCAGCCGGAGGACCCGGATTATCCCCTGGGTTCACGGTGGATTGCACTGGATGGCCTGAGCGGCGAAGCCAAAGACAGAACGGGTTTTGGCATTCATGGCACCAAGGAGCCGGACCAAATCGGCAAAGCCGATTCGCGAGGCTGCATCCGGATGTTCAACGGCGAAGTCATACAGGTCTATAACATGCTGATCGAAGACCTCTCGCAGGTCGAAGTAGCCGACTGAGAAAACACCTGCCCTCTGCATGAATAGGGTGTGAAAAGAGGATCGGCTTCAAAGGAATGCGCGCGGATTTCTTTAACGTCGGCTGTTATAGATGGGCCACGTGCCCTTTCGCTTGATTCCATCGTCGAACTGTTCTCGGGGGGAATCGTCGAGTCGGCCTTCTTCTTTTTGGGTCACGTTGTTTCCGGTTTCAACTTTCCGATTTTTTATGTAGAATATCATATTTCAAATTTGGAATCTTGGAAAGTTTTTGATATTCGAACGAGGAGCAAGCGTGAATTGGCGAAAGCGTGTTTATTTGTTGTCATTACTGATCGTCGTATCGGGGATCATCTTTGTTTTGTGTTCTTGTAAGCGAACGCCTGAGTCGGATGTCCGGAAGGTGGTCTTTATCGCCGGAAAGCCCTCTCACGGGGAGGGGAGTCATGAATGGGACAAAGACGCTCGGTTTTTAAAACAGTCGCTGGAAGCTGCGACGAATATCGAGCCGCTGGATATTGCGATTCATGACAACGGCTGGCCGGACAATCCCGCCGATCTGGACGATGCCGACGCCATCGTGTTTCTCACGGATGGTTATAAAATGCATCCGCTCAATGAGCCGGGCAGGATGACGAAGATTAGCGAGCTGGCCGGACGCGGGGTAGGATTGGCGTTCCTTCATTATTCCGTAGAGCCGCCCGAGGGCAAAGAGGCAGATTTCATCGAGTGGATGGGGGGGTGCTACGAGCGCGGCTATTCGCAGAATCCGATCAATACGGTGGCCGTCTCACCCGTCAAGAACGATCATCCGATTACTTGGGGTTGCGGGGGCTATGAAGTGGAGGACGAGTGGTATTTTGATATTCGGCTTCGTTCGGAGGATCCTCGGGTAGTATCTCTGATGACCGGTGATCTTCCGCCGTACAATCCCGAGAAGAAGATCCTGGCCTGGGCCACGACGCGCGACGACGGCGGTCGCGGCTTCGGCTTCTCAGGCGGCCACTACCACAAGAACTGGCACATGGAGCCCTTTCGCAAGCTGGTGCTAAACGCGATTCTTTGGGTGGCCAAAGCCGAGGTACCGGAAGGCGGCGTCTCATCTGTAAAGCCCTGGCGTTTTGTGAGTATCCCGGATTTTTTGAATGTGGACCTGATCTACCCGCAGCCGGGCTGGGAAGAAACCCTGGACTACGTACTCGATGCGATCAGGGCCGAAAATCCCGAGTTCGTTCTGGTGGCGGGCGATTTGGTAATGGGCCGCTGGCCGGACAAGGAGAGCATCAAAAAATATGCGGCGATCTATTATCCCGCCTGGATCAAGCGAATGGAGGATCACGAGCTCAAATTCTATACCGCCATCGGCGATCACGACATCGGGGACAATCCCTGGCGCGGGGACAAAGCGGACCTCGTTCCGACCTTCAAGCGACAGTTCCAGAAATACCTGAAGATGCCGCTCAACGGCCCGCTGCGCATGAAGGGCACGGCTTTTTGGTTCATCCATGAGAATGTTTTGTTTGTCGCCGTCGATGTGTTTGAAAAAGGGGAAGGTTCGCAGGGGGGCATCGTTCCTAAAGTTACGGGAGAGCAACTGGAGTGGTTCGAGCAGGTCCTCACCGAAAATTCCGGAGTCGAACACATCATTGTGATGGGGCACACGCCCATTCTCGGGCCGGTCGCGAAGAAAAGCTCCAGCGGCCTAATGTTGGAAGGGGACAGGCAGTCACTGCTCTGGCAAACGCTTAAGAAGCACGGCGTCGATTTGTATCTGTGCGGGGAAGTCCACGCCATTACATGCACGCAGGCCGACGGTGTTTTGCAAATCGCGCACGGCGGATTGTTCGGTTACAATCCCAAAGTGAACTACCTGGTGGCGACGGTCTTCGCCGATCGGATCGAGTTAACGCTGAAGGAAATTGAAATCATCAACCAGGGAGAACGCTTGTGGCAGGTCGGGAACAACCGCCCCCATGAGAAAGTTATCATTAACGAAGACGTCAAGCAGAAGGGCTTTGTCACCGTCGGCACGGTTATCCTTCAGACAGAAGGTGACAATAAAGTGCTCACGCAAGCAACAGGCTGTTTCAGGCGAGAAGATGCAGAAAGAGTGAATCCTTGAAACTATGGGTGGCAGCCTCAAGCGGCAGTCCCTTGGGGACGCCTTTGGCGCTTGGGGATGGCTCCTGGCGTATTGGCCATCCCCAAAGCCTTCGGCTTTGAGGCTGCCACCCACATCCTCTGCTTTCTTATTTATCGCTGAACAATATTGGCGGCTCGTGGTTGTATTCGATCTGCAATTCGTCGAGATTCACGTCGTGAACGTTACCGCGGTGGACGATCAGGCGGTACCGCAGAACGAGTGGTTTTTCGCGCGATAGCGGAACCGGATGGCGGCCGGGATAAACGGGATTCTGGGCGCTTCCCTTTCTTCTGAGTATCCATCGGTGGGGAAAGCCCGGATTGGAGCGGTGACAGAGTATAGAAAGGCCGCTCTCGGTGTCATCACCAAAACGGCCCGAAAAGTCCAGCCAGGGACCGCCTTCGACGGCTAATATATTCGGTTCCACGGGACCGTTTGTGCCCATAAACGAAAGGCCGTCCGGCAGCTTGATTCTTGTTGTGAAACCGCCGTAGCCTTTCGCGTCTTCGGAGCCGCCGAGGCGAATATCATCTTCCAGAGCGAGCAGGCTGATCTGGAAATCCAGCTTGCGGATATTGTTCTTGGCGGGGAAAATCCGGATGATCGTCGTCTCTTTCACAAAAGGCTTCATTTGTCCGCTGGTATCCGTATAAAGCGGCGACTTCCAGAGCACATTAAGCTGTAGCGCGCGCGATTCCGAATCCACCTTGAGAATCTTGGCGTCATAGACATCCCAGAAAAAGTCGATCGCGGCCCAGGAGTCGCCGAGCTTCTTGTCACCGAGCCAGACCTGGTGCCAGGACCAGGAGATGCCGCGATGATGGGGATGGTCCTTCGGAAAATCCTCCGTCAGCACTTCGCCGTCGAGGCCATAGAAGGGATGGATGTAATTGGCTCTTTTGTATTTGCCGTTCAAAGAGGTATGCCGACGCTGATACGACATAATTTTCGTATCCCCTTCGGCGATATCGAAGCCCTGCTCGGTCGCAGAGATATTAATCGGATGTACGACCGACACGTGCAGGTGGGTGATGGCCTCATGACCGTGCTCGTTTTGTCGCCGGACCGTCGCGATATAATCTCCAGGCGCTTTGTATCGATGCGTCGTGACGGCGTAACCGTTCGGATCGTGCACGTTGGCGTTGCCATCCGATTGAACAGTGACTTTCGGACTGCCGTCCCCGAAGTCCCAGACCTCCTTACCATGCTGAGTGCGGAAGGAGCGCACCTTGAAGGTGATCTCGTCGCCGGGCTTGATATCACAGGTAGGGTAGAACGCCGCATGGATCGTGGACGGCAATCGATCGGGATGTTCCTTATCGATGATCTGGACGACGGCGAAGTCATAATCAACGTGACCGGATGCGTCGGTGATTTTTACGATTTCGTTGTACTCACCCGCTTTGTCATACGTACGTTGCACCTTCGCGCCGGTGGCGGTCGTGCCGTCGCAGAACGTCCACTCGAATTTCTCGATCGTGCCGCATCGACTCCAGGAGCGCGTGGCATCGAGCTCCACCGTTTCGCCCGTCCAGGCGAGCGCGTGAGGTCGCGCTACGGCGATAATTTCGGGTTTGTTTTCGCGTTGGTTCGCTTCCCAGATAAAGGGATAACCGTTCTGGATGCCCCACAGGCCAGATGGTTGCTTGCACTTTATGTCGAAATGCAAATGAGACCACCCGCCGCTGCCGCCTTCTTTTCCAAGAATGCCGATCTTCTGGCCCATCTTGACGCGGCGTCCCGGCTTGACGGAATCGTCGATTTTGTACAGGTGGCTATAGCGATAGAACCAGCCCCGGCTGTCCAGAAGATAAATGACGTCATAGCGAGGGGCGACAGGCGAATCGTCGTAGCCGGGCAATCTCTCAGTCCCGGCCGAAACGATCAATCCGTCGGTGGCGGATACCACATCGACCATTCCCTCGGCGCCGCCGAAGTCCAGGCCGTAGTGATAGTAAATATTTCTCTCGCCCGGAAGTTCGCCCCCGTCGACAAAGACCGGCACATTAGCCATTTGCGTGTCGGTGGCGAACCAGCGCTGCTTGGCCGGATAGACGAACGTGCCCGGTTGGATCCAGGGCGAGCCGGCGGGCCAGAGTCGGAGCCGGGCGTCCTTGAGAAGTCCCCATGCATTGTCTTTGCGGCTTCTCTGGAGATATCCTTTTGTGATTGGACAGTCGATCTGCACCCCGGCCACCGTAACGGGCAAGTGGTACGTCGAAGAAACCAGAGAGACGGTTTGTCCGTTGACTTCCACCGTCACTACCGCCCGACGAACGGCAAAACAAACGGTATCTCGCGTCTCCTTCAAATCGAGCAGCTTGACTGTGGCCTTCGAGCCATCGTGCAGTGTCACCGTCTGAGATTCACCGACGTTGACGTCGGCCACTCGGACGAGTGGTACCTGGTCCGCGATAGCAGCCTCAAGGCTAAAAGCAAAAATTAAAATATAAAATGCGACATTAAGGAAATCATTCCGGCTTGCCGGGATTTTACAATTTTGATTTTTGATATCTGATTTTTTATTTTTCGGCATGGCACAATCTCCTTTCAGTACATTGACGTTAAGAGCTTGAAATTCTGGAATATATAATAGATCATCAGCAGGGAAACGAGGAAATAAACGAATCGCGGGAACCAGCGGGTGAATTCGTGGAGCCAAGCTTCCGCCGACTCGGCATTGTTGTCGGCCAGGCGCTTTGTGACATCATCCAGCGTGCCTGTTTCCTCCCCAATCCGCCACAACTCCACAATTTCCCCGGGAAGTTTTGGTGACAATCCCTCGCAGATGGATTCTCCGGCCCTGACCTTTTCGACGGCCGGGCGGAACATGTCACCCACCACGGCGTTGCCCGTCGCCGAGACGGCCATGCCCACGCAATCCGAAACCGGCACGCCCGCCTTGCAGAGCATGTGAAAAACCCAGCAGAAACGGCTGATCGCCAGTCGGTACATGGCGTTGCCCAATACGGGAATGCGCAGCACAATACGATCGAGCAGCCTGCGAAGAGAGCCGGTTTTAGGTGATTTGCGAACGATCAGAATAATGATGACTGCCGGAATCCAGAAGAGCAAAAGGATCCTCACGACGGCCAGAACATATGATCTGATGGTCCATCCGCCTAAAATGAAACTGGGAAGCGGGGCAACAAATGCGGCGACGGTTAGAATAAGAATGGGTAAAATCATTCCCGACCATAACTTTCTGACCATTCGCTTTGTCGATTCGTGCCATTGGGCTAAAAGCCCGATGAGTTCCGGCAGGCTGCCGGAGGTCTCCGCCGCCTCGATCAGCATCACGTCCAGCGGATTGAACAGCTTGGGATTTTGACTCATTGTCTCCGATAAGGGATTGCCTTGTAAAACGCCGTCGGCCAGAGCCAAAAAAGATTTTTTCAAACGGGGCTCCAGGCCTGAAGCGACAGTGTTAAGCGAACGCAAGAGCGGAACGCCGGCGTCGAGCATAGTGGAAAGATTATGGTAGGCCATGGCAAGATGCTTTGCCATCAGACGTTTCCTTAATTAGATGAGCGCATTCAAATATTCTTCGAGATTCGTGTAGCCGTCCCCGTCGGCGTCTCCATTTCTATCGGCTGGATTGCTATCATCTAAACCATGTTGCCTTTCCCACGCATCGGGCATGCCGTCCCCATCGGCGTCTGCCGGCGGTTCGGCGGATTTGAGCTCGGGCCAGCCGCCTACCTGCTCTTCGTCGTTGATGATTTTTCCCGTCCCGTTTCTGACCTCACTGACAATGCGGTGATCGACGGCGTCCCGTTGTGGGAGCACGGCCCCGGCATTTGCCAGAACGCGCCTGAACGCGGTGATCGCATCATCCGTCTTAACCGGCGGAACGGGGATTGGACTCGATTGTTTGTACGCCTCGATATCCCTATTAGATAATTTACTGAAGGTCACGAGGGACCACGGATCGTCGGGATACTCGCCGTTCATGCAATTGCCGCTGAAATAGGCTTTGGCGGTCGGCGTGCTTTCTGCAAATGCAAGGTGGCCCCTTGAATTGACGCCGGCTTTGTAATAGTTACCGATGAAGTTCATCTTTGTGATGCTGTTCGTGCCGTTCGAGCCGTCTGCGTTATATCCTGCAGATTGGCCCGCCCAGTTATAAATCACGTTGTTCCTGAAATCGAGAATGAAACCGTCGGGATCCTGGCTGCGATCGTTGTAATTGCCCGGGCGCGGAAGCCGGGCGTGGTGGTGGGCGTAGAGATTATGATGAAAAGTGTATCCGTTGCCCCATCCGCCGCGGATCAGCGAGCCGTAGCCGTGAGCGCCTTTATGATGCGCCGAATCGTGCAGGCTTTCGGAAATGATACACCACTGAACGGTGACATTGCCGAGCTGGCCGCCTGTCGATGCCGAAAGTGTCTCATCGACGGACCAGCTTGCCGAACAGTGGTCAACGATGATATCGCGGCCCGATGAAATCGAGAGAGCATCGCACTCAGTCTTCGCATTATCCCCGGGCCGGCAGCGAAGATAACGAACGATTGTCTGATCGGCGGCAATGGTCAGGGCATAGTTCTTTAAGCAGATCCCGTCGCCGGGCGCCGTTTGGCCCGCGATTGTGATAAACGGCTTTTTGATAGCCAGTGTTGATTCCAGAGCGATTGTGCCGGACACGCGAAAAATCACCGTTCTGGGCCCGTCCGTTTCCACCGCAGCGCGCAAGCTGCCCGGTCCGCCGTCATTAAGATTCGTCACAAAAAGAACCTCGCCACCCCGGCCTCCGATGGATGCGGTGCCAAATCCTTCCGCTCCGGGAAAGGCCGGCGTGGGGATTGCCGTTTCGCAGGCGAGCAGCGTTATCAATGCGATCACAAAAACAAAAGATAGTCGATACATTACCGATCTCCTCATTCCATTCGTGCTTTCGTATTCCAGGAACCTAAGATAACGTGTTTGATACCGAAATGCAATGGAGTATATGGTTGAAGAGACTTAGCTCTTGCGGCTGATCTCGTTACATATTTCTATAAATTCGAGTACGCGCCGGTCGGGCGTGCCGGCCTCGATATCCCCCGCCACAACGTCACAAGGACCGTAGTCGCGCGCGATCCTCTCTAAATCATCCCGGATGTTCTTCAAAGACTGATTGACGAGATCGGTCGGCGAATACACCAGTGCGCGGCGCGCGTTGGGAAACACCTCTCTGGCCCGGACCAGGTCGGATTCCAGCCCCATGTCGATGTAACCCACGTGGGGAATTTGAGCGTGGTCTTCCATGTAGGGATCGGCGTTCCAGGCGCAGTTGTGAACGCCGATGCAACCGAAGGCTTCCGCCATTCGCTTGTCCGGCGGAAGCAGAAATTCCCGATACTGCTCCGGCGAGACCATGTTGACCAAACAATTGCTGATCGTGATGAAGCTGACGTTCACGCCGGTTTTTCGCTGCCGTTCGTGGAGTCGCCGGACCGCCTCGATCATCGTGGTGCAAATACAATCGAAGAGCCGGTGACAACGCTTGGGTGCATCGAACAAGTCGGTGAAGAGCGCCTCGCCACGCAAATGCCAGGCGTTGTTGAGAACGCCCTGCCAGTTGATGTAGCCTTCGACACGGCCCTGGTCTTTGGCAATCCAATCCACTTGAGCCCATAGATCGCCGAAGAACGGATTCGTGTCGAGATCGATCGGCTTAAGCCTCTCGATCTGCTCCGGGCTGAGGATATAGTGCTCACACACCGGCCATCTGTCCCGGCCATATCGAATCGGGACGCCATACATACCAGCCACGCTACAAACCCCATACGTTCCGGTCAAAAGGTCGAACGGTTCATCCGGCCGGTCGATACCCCCAATCGCGGTCCCGGGAAAGCGGCGGGCCAGTTCCTTCCGCATGGCGATGACGGTGTCTTTCCGATAGGCCGGATCGGTATGCCAACGCCGGTCGAAACGCACCCCGATGGCGTCGTGATACCATTTGGGAGTAAAGCCGATTTCCGGACGCAAAAATGGCTCCCGCCCTGTTGCCGGTCTGCGCCTCGCCGGGGCTGCCGGTGCGATATAGCTTATCAGTTGGCGATGGTCGTCGGACATAGTTTAGATCGTTTTACTTTAGCCATTTGCTGAGATCGGGATTGAGCAGCTCATGAATTTCGGGATCGTCCAGATTCTCGGCCGTGACTAAAATGGATCCGGTATCAATTCGGCGTGGCACTTGTTCGTCCTGGATGTACCGGACTATGGTTTGAACGCCGAGATAGCCGATCTGCATGGGATTTTGAACGACAAAACCGTGCAGCTCGCTCGCCCGAAGGGCGGCAATCATTGTTTCGGAACTATCGAAGCCGACGAACTTGACCTTCCCGGCGTATCCCGCATTCTTCAAGGCGCGCAGAATCCCCAGGGTGGTCGGCTCCGTCGCACAAAAGATACCGTCGATTTCCAGCCGTCCTTCGGCGCCGCCAAATCGAAAGAGCAAGTTCTCCGTCGCCTTCAGCGCGCTTTCCGTGGTGACACCGGCATATTGGTTGGACGTGACGATCTCGATCCCCTCGGTGGCCTGGATAGCGTCTAAAAAACCGTCTTCGCGTTGGGTTGTGCTGTCGGAGCCTTCCGAATAGCGCAGCACCGCGACCTTGCCTTTGCCATCGAGTAGCTCGGCCATATATTGGCCGGCAAGCTGCCCCGCCTTAAAGTTGTCCGTCGCGACGTAGCTGATGTAGTTGTCTCCTTGCAGGCCGGAATCGAAAACAACGACGGGTATGTCGCTTCGCATCGCCTCATCGACCGGCCGGCGCAACGCCGCGTCGTCAAGCGGAGCTAATACAATGCCGTCCACTTGCCGTGTGATGATATTTTCGACGACGGAAATCTGAGCGTCACGGTCGTCCTCCTTCAGAGAGCCTTTCCAAAGGATCTCCACGTTCATCTCCTGCCCGGCTTTTTCCGCACCGGCATGGACGGTCTTCCAGAACTCGTGAATCGTCCCCTTCGGTATGACGGCAATCGTCAAACGCGTCTTTTCATCCGGGGCATCTTTCTTAGAACATCCCGTCAAACAGAGTCCGATTGTTAAAGCCAGCAATAGAATGATTTTTGCACGTGACATATTCAATCCTCATAAGGCTCGATGCGAATTCGAGCGTAGCGCAGGTTCGGATGGTCGTCGGCCATACCGAACAGATCGATCACGTCGGAGGGTTGCGATCCGCCGCGAGGGGTGTTCGTGAAGAAGCTGTGGAACGGATGTTTTAGGTCGATGCGTTCAAATTCCGGTTTCTCTCCGGATTCACCGACTCGACCGATGTAATTGCCGAAGAGGCGTTGGCCGCCCTCGATGCCCGTACCCGCGACGATAACGTAAAGTTCTCCGGTCTTGCTGATATGAAAGCGACCGAACGAAGGTTCTATTCCCGACGAACTTGGAGTTTTTTCGGCCAGGATTTTGCTGGAAACTATCTTGCTATCTTTGACCACGACGTACTCCAGGTGAACCGTCATCGGTTGGCCCGGAAAGTACTTGTCGCGAATGAATGCGTACTGGTGGGGCCGCTTCAAGTAAAGTAGATGGGCGGCACCCGTCTCGTCCACGTACAGATCGAGATTCGAGATATGCCCACACGTCTCTTCCACGGTGTCGATTTCAATCGGAGCGCCGAAACCTGTCGACTTGATGTTTTTCGTGCAGGTGTAAAACAAACGGCGGAAGACATAGTCCCACTTGCGTTTGAGCTTTTCAAATTTTAGTTTTTGCCATTTTGCAACCGGCTCGACAATATCGCCAATCGCCATGACGTGCGCCGATCCGTTCCGCAGAGCCACCTGGGGATAGCACGCCCGAATAGGAAAAGTGATAGTCCCTTTTGGGTGCCACGTGCCACGGCTGTCACAGTAGGAAACGAATTGCTCGCTGGTCTTAGCGTTAATGTTCAATAGCAACAATTCCCCGCTGGCTCCGTCGGCGGCAAAGCCCCTGTAGGAATGATCGGTGAAATACGTGCCGTCGGCCCACGCCGGCTCATGAATTTCTGCCGGTCCGTTCAAATTATCCGACTCGAATTCAAAGACCAGCGGTTTGCATGGGCCGTATTTCGTTCCGGGCGGTTCGGTGGAAGGATTAACCGACAGAAAAATAGACCCTTGCTGAAACAAGGCGAGCGGACAGGGCTCGCGTTGCCGATATTCCTTTTCACTTTGCTCCAACCGCCAGCCATCCGCTGAACGGCGCCATAACTGCCAGCGGGTGTTGCACAACAGTGGAACGTCCTTGCCCGTCTCAATGACCGACAGATAAACGTCGTCGCCCCGACGTGCAATGACCGTCGAGCCGTAACACCACATCGGACCCGCGCCGTTGTTGGCGGGCGTGTATTTGGTGACGACTTCTTCGGCTTCGACTGTGGGGCGAATCCCGGTACGACGCACCCAGACGCGTTCTCTGGCCGGGAGGGTCAAATTCAACGCGATATGGTTCTTAGACTTCACGGTGCGAACAGGAATGGGCTCTCCCGAAAACGCTTCCACGAATCGAGTCGGCTTGTCCTTTCTCATTCGCAGGGTGACGTCGACCGGCCTGTCGTTAAAGTTCTGGATGACACAAGACCCGGAAGAATCCAGTGGATGAAACGTAACACAAGCGGGGCCGTCGAATGTGGGGATTCCTAATTTGGAGAGGGCGGCTGTGTTATTGCCGAATGTCCGGCGAAGGGCGGAAAGGGCGGTTCCGTCCAAGCCGAGCAGACCGAGCGGCCGGGGACAAAGCAATACCTCGCCGACCGCATCGAAGTCGGCCTGGCTGTAGGTATGCGTGTTCAGCAGTGCGATGAAACCGCGTGACGTCTCGTTGACAATAAGAAGCGCGAGCTTTTTGTCGCCGGACGTGCATACAATATTGCCGGGTCCGGCTATGCCTTCGATGGGAGATTCCAGATCAATGGTGATATTCTCGCCTTGCGCTTTTTGGGCAAGACGGGCACGCGTCGGTTTTGATTGTATGTCTGGATCGATTCCTACCATGCGCGCCAGTTCGTCGCCGTGCTTGGACACGATCAAAAGATTCGTCGTGAAAATAAGCTGAGCACCTCGGTCACGGGCTCTCTTTATATGGTCCATCAGACTCAGATCGGCGGCCGCCTGGGCCGGCAGAAAAATTACCGGCGCCTCTTCAGGAAATGTGTGAACCGGAACCAATGGGATACCGAGCATACCAAGGAAATCCATGAGGTACATATCGCCGGCGGGATCGCTGTTTGGCGGTTTGTAGGCGGGAACACCGATAACGGGATGCTCGCGAACAAAAGCGGCGAGATTCGCAAGCTGATCGAATTCGGCGACGACCTTCTCATGGTCGGGATGGCCCTGTATCACGTTATTGAAGTTGAAAAAGGTCAGTTCCGTCGCGCCGGCCAAGACACTCGTATAGGCCTGGTCGAGGAAGTCGTACTCCCGGCAGTCGCCATGGTCGAACCAGGCGCCGCCGATCTTATCGCCGGCGATGCCCGCGAGCCAGCGGTAGTTGACGAATCCTTCGTAAGGCTGAACGAAGCCGTATCGTTGCGTATTCCGGCCACGGGTCTCGGTGCCGACCCACACCTGATCGAAAATCTGAGGCAAGGTCTGTGTGTCATAGCCGAACAGGTGAAACCGGTCGTACCATTGGGGATATTTGATAATCATCGTGATGTCCGGATTGACCTCTTTGGCAGGCCCGATGAAGATCGAATGGGCCAGATCGGTCAGCAAAGCCCGGCGGTATTCGCCCCACGAGCGGTCTCCCTTGGCGGCTTTCGACTCGTCGCTGACGTCGCCCGTGCAGAGGAAATCGTCAATGATAAAGGTATCGAAGATGCCCGCCGCCATCCGCATAACTTTTTCGAGATCGCGCTGCGTCTTTGGGTTTTGCCAGTTGAACCAGCCGAGCGGGCCTTTCTGCCGGACACCGAGATCACCGCCGGGGACGGTGGCAATCCCGCCGACGACCGCGATCCCTTTATCCTGAAGCCAATCGCGGACGAAAATCAGGTGTTCGGCAGAGACGACGTGGCCGCCGCGATAGACTTCAAGATAAATCTTTGTTAAGCCCATTCGCCGGATGGTCTCCAACGCGTGCGTGCGGACGGCCTCATCAGTGGCAAACTGCTCAACATGACGCGAAGTGGCGTAAGATGAGAAGCGCAGATCATCCTTCCTTGCCTCGGCTTTTTCCTGTAGGATTTGAGCATCGGATTCTCCAAGAAGAACTATTACGATAAGAACAATAGCACAAACCAAAGCTATTCGCTTCACAAGCTCACCTCTTCAAGACTCAATGCAAAAAGTAAAATGTAAAATGCAAAATTAAGGAAGTCATCATCGCGAAGCGATGATTCCACCATTTTGATTTTTGATATTTGATCTTTCTATTTTTCGAACTTTCGGGCATTGTAGATGAGCCCTCCTCGTTCGCTATACGCCAGCAGTACGGCTTTCGCTTGTTCCCGCAGGACGTCCTGCCGAACGCTGATCCCGCGGTCTTCGAGTGACTTGACCCAATTGTCCGGCTTCGATCCTTCGTCGAATCCGATCGCGCGGGCGTCCTCGTCGCGGGCACCGCAGACGACGCTTCGCACGCCCGACCAGGGAATCGCTCCCAGGCACATGGCACAAGGCTCAGTGCTCGTGACAAGCTCGTAGGTTGTATCGACCTTGCTTGCGAGTTCATAGGAACCCGTCACGCGCTGAGCAATCGCAATGGCCATCATTTCCGCGTGTGCGATCGAGCAATTGAGCGATTCAACACAATTCACGCCGACGGCCACCAGACGGCCGCTCTCACGCTCAAATATCCCCGCGCCAAAAGGCCCTCCCGTTCCGCGTTCAATATTGAGTTGCGAGAGTCTGATCGCTAATCGCATCCGCTCTTCAACGGTCGGATAGAGCCGATCCGATTGCGCCAGGAAATGCTCAGTCCAATCGGGTAGGCGCAAGATGACTTCGGGGGTCTTCAATCTAACCCTATCCTTTCAATTCACTTATATCAGCAAAAATAGGCCTTGAGAACGTATTGCTGGACCATTCTGTGCGTGTTAAAAAACGAGCCGTTCAAGGCGATACAGTGGGACATCATATCACGAAATTGCTCGGGCCGATGATAGAATAGAGGAACGATTGTTTTTTCAAGCTTGTCATAAAGGGCGACGGCGTCCTGCTCGGGATCCCGTGGAGCTTTCGGATCGTGATCGCCCTGCCCGATGGCCCATCCCGTCTTGCCCTCAATGCACCCTTCGATCCACCAGCCGTCGAGAACACTGAATGAGGGAATCCCATTCAAGGCCGCCTTCATACCACTCGTGCCCGAGGCCTCCATCGGGGGCAGCGGCGTGTTGATCCACACATCGACGCCGGACGTGAGGAGCTTGGCCAATCCGATGTCGTAGTTTTGGAGATAAACCACTTTGATCTCCTCCTTCAACGCTTCGACGGCCTGAAAGATGCGCTGAATCAGCTCCTTGCCGCCCTGATCCTTCGGATGGGCCTTGCCGGCGTAAATAATCTGAAGGGGGCCTGCCTTGGAATGAATCTCTCTCAACCGGTTCACATTGCTTACAAGCAAGTCGGCCCTCTTGTAGCTTGCCGCCCGTCGGGCAAATCCCAACGTCAAGGTCTCGCTATCCAGTCCTCGGTTGGTTTCGCGATTGACATGATGGATTAATTGTCGCTTGGCTTCCAGATGCGCCTCCCAGATTTCTTCGGCCGGAATGCTCAGGGCGTAACGCAGGCTGAAGCTGTCTTGCCGCCAGCCGGGGATGAATTCGTCGAACAACGTCTGGAACGGCTCCGACGTCCAGGTCTCGACGTGCACCCCGTTGGTGATCGAGTCGATGCGATAGGGTGCGTACATCTGACTGGAAACTTCTCCATGCTTCTTGGCCACACCGTTAATGTAATGGCTCAATGTTAGAGCCAGGTACGTCATGTTGAGCGCCCCGTCGTGCAATATCAGATCTCCGGCCTGCAGCCCGGGGTGGTCCCCCAATACCCTGCGAACCGATTCGATGGGAAAGGCGTCATGTCCGGCGGGGACCGGCGTGTGCGTGGTAAAGACGCACTTTTGCCGTACCGCATCAATGTCCTCCGCCGAAATGGATTCCCTTTGCGCCTCCTGACATTGCTCCTTCAAAAGCTCCAGCGTCAGTAAAGCCGCGTGCCCTTCATTCATATGAAATCGGTTGATCTCGTTGTACCCGAGCGCCCGGAGCATGCGCACGCCGCCGATGCCCAGGATCACTTCCTGGCAAAGACGATAGTGCTTGTCTCCTCCATAGAGATCGTTTGTCAGCGTCCGGTCCCAGTCGTTGTTGTCCGGAAGGTCCGTATCTAAGAAGTACACCGGCACACCGTTTCCTCCCGGACCGTGCACCTCGAACTTCCATGCCTTCAGTTTCACTTGTCGATCTTCGAGATTGACCGTCACCGTCGGCTCCAGGGGTTCGAGGAAATCTTCGACAATCCACTGTACGGGTTCTTCTGTTTGAATGCCGTTAGGGTCCAGCTTTTGATAGAAATAACCCTCTCGATGAATCAGGGTAACGGCGACCATGGGAACCTTCAGCGCGGCCGCTGAACGGATGGTATCGCCCGCCAGGACGCCAAGGCCGCCGCTGTAGGTCGGTATATCGGTTTCGAGACCGACTTCCATCGAGAAATAGGCTATCCGTCGATCATGATTCATATCAAGCTGCCCGAACCTTTCTCTTTCTCCATTGTTCAGCAATGCTTTGTTTCAATGGCTTCTCTTTGTTTAAAATGCCCACTATGTATAACCGTTTCCCTTGATAATTCAAGTGTCATCTATCGAATGCAACGACAGAATAACAAGGCGGCCCCAATCGCCCACTGCCTGAAGACGCGGAATTTTCTCTTTACGACCATCCTCCAAGAAGCTATCATATCGGTACTTCAGATATGGAGAATAGAGCTTATGAAAAGAAAAATGCTGCTCATCACGATCGGATTTTTTTTAGTGACAACGTTGGCCGGCTGTAGGAAAGGGGGGTGAGGTTTCGCCTCATGCGATGCACATGTTGTGCATCATTATGCGATCTGCCAAGATCACTCCTCCGGTTCATCGCGAAACTTGGCCCGGCATCAGGAAGCGCCGCCGGAGACGCCTCCTGAGACGATGAACGCCATCGCCTGGGAACTTTCGATCTCCAGCGGCTGAACCGACGCTTTGGGAAAGAGCAAAACGTTGCCGGCGAAGTTGTACGATTGAGGCACATACACGGCGACGTAATCCGAAAGCCCGAGAGTCTCAAGACTGTCTCTCGTCACAAAACCCACGACCCTGGCCGCCGATCCGGGAGAGATAGAAGCCAGCACAGGCTTATCGAAACTTTTCTTCTCGCCGGCGAAGGCCTCGATCATATCCTTGACCGCCGAATAGAGCAGCTTCACCAAAGGCAAGCCCGTAAAAACTCTTTCCACAAGGGCAAAAATTTTCCTGCCGAGGAAGTTCGACGCGACAAATCCGATAGCGGTTATGAATATGACGGTAAGCAGGATTCCCAGGCCGGGGGGGAAATAGTCCGGAAGATGTTGACGAAAAACCGCATCCAGACTGGTAAACGCCCAGATCAGTAGAAAAATCGTCAGGGCGATGGGAACGAAAATTACGAGGCCCTTGAGGAAATAATTCACAAGTCTCTTCATGGCGTGACTCCTAATGTCATCTTCCAAGGCTTCTGCAAAATAATCAGGTATCCTATGATAATACATTATCGAGCAAAATGTTACGCATATTGTTTTAGAAAGAAAAAATCAAAATCAGCGGATTTTTTCTTTCCAAAAGTATGCCTAACCTTCAATTTTGCAGAACTCAAAAATCTCTCCGAAATGATCGTTACATAACGAATTTTACCTGCGACAGCCGGCGCAACTGGAAGCCTGGCACGATCCGCAGCTCGCCCCTGTGGACCGTTCGCCGCCAGTCTCGCTCGAACCGGACGTGGCGAACAGCGAGGGCTTCCGGCGGACGCGCCGACCGGTGCATGTGGGGCACTTGACTTTGACGCGGGCCGAACGCACGAACTGCTCGAAATCGGCATCACATTGCTGACAGTGATATTCATAAATCGGCATAGGATCACCATGTAAGATTATATAGTATCATCATCCGATTGTCCACTTCTTACTGGGCGAACAGAAGTTTCCTTGTGCTTCGTGTCGAAACCGATATACTTTTCCAGGAAAACCTCCAAAAAGAAAATTTGTCATAAAAGCCGGCGGAAAACTTTGCGCCGTCCTCGTCCATCGTTAGGAATAGATAACGAAAGGGCATTTGACATGAGCGAACAGAAAGAAAAATCACCAAGTGCCGGTCGGGCTATTATTACCTTTTCACGCGGCTGGCAGACGCTGGTGGCCACCCGAAGTCTCGGGCGACGGGGCGTGGACGTCATTACCGGCGACGAATATGCCCTGACGGCGGCCTCGTTCTCACGCTACAGCGTCGCCGAATTCCGCTATCCGAGTCCGACCAACGAGCCGGAGGCCTTCCTGGAGGTGTTGGAGCAGACCGTTCTCCAACACAAACCTGAAGACGAAGCGACGCCGTACGTTCTGATGCCGATTCACAAAGAGACGTATCTGATCGCCCGCCATCGGGAGCGGTTCGAGCCGCATATCCGCGTTCCCGTTCCGCAGATCGAACATATCCGGCAGGTGCACAACAAGGGAGCGCTGGCCGCCTACGCCGCCGAGCGCGGGCTGCCCATCCCCAGAACGTGGATTCCAAAAGATATGGCGGATTTCGATTCGATGGCTTCCGAAATCGAATTACCGGCCTTCGTCAAATTGCGGGAGGCCGCCTCCGGCGTCGGCATACGCAAGGTCAACACGCTCGATGAGTTGACCTCCACCTTCAAGGAATTCGTCGCCCATTTCAAACTCAGCGAACCCGATTATCCGATCATTCAACAGGCGGTCCCCGGAGATGACTACTGTGTCACCACCCTCTTCGATCACGGTAAGATGGTGGCCTCCATGACCTATCGCGGGCTGCGCGCCTTCCCCGCCGAGCGCGGCGCGACCGTCATGCGCGAGACGGTTGAGGCGCCGGAAATGGAAAAGGTCGCAGCCGAGCTGATGGGTTCGCTCGGCTGGCACGGCGTGGCCGAGCTGGATTTTCGGTGGGAAGGCACACCGGAAGCGCCGCCCCGGCTCATCGAAGTCAATCCCCGCTTCTTCGGCGGCCTCATCCAGTCGGTCGAATCCGGTTGGGACTACCCCTGGCTTCTTTTCCAGCTTGCCGTCGAGGGCCATGTCGATCCCGTCCGTGACATCCGGACCGACGTCCGGACGGAAACGCCGATCCTGGCCTTTTTGGCCACGCTGCAGGAGATCGCCGAGAACGAACGCGGCATGAAGGCCCTGACGGATTCCTGGGAGCAGGCGAAAGCTGAATTTCGAACAGGCTCGAAGCGTCAGGGCATCCGGCAACTTTTTCGAGGCGTCAGAGACTACTTCGACGTCAAAGCTCGATTCAACAAGTCCCGGCAGCTTCTCGAGGAGCACAAAGACAATATCTACGATGTCCTCTCCCGCGACGATCCGTTCGCCGCGCTGGGCGTGCTTTATCCATTGGCGGTGTTTCTAAAGCATGGAAAGGTGAACCTCGAATTGATCACGGGAGAAGGCGGGCCCGGCGATGACGACAAATGAGAACAAAATGGAACGCTCCGGCAAGGCCGCTCCGGCTACCAAACGCTTAAGACGCTGGCTTTGCCGAGTCGCCCTCGTGCTGGTTATTCTGGTCGGCGCCTACGTCTTGTTTCGCATCCTTTATCCGGTTTGGATCGATTCGCATTTGCCGGCAGATGCTCCCCGTATTGCCTTCTCGCTGGATAATTCACTGCTGGGCCGGATCGGCGTTACGGACGCGACGTACCAGCGCGTCATGACGGCCGCCGGCGGACGCCTCATCTCCCTGCGCCCCGATGCCGCCGGCGATCCCGTCGATTCGGAAGCGGTGAAGGCTCTGATTGAAAGAAAACAAATCGAGGGCGTGCTCCTTACCGGCGGGGGCGACGTGGACCCGAATCTTTACGGCGGCGATCCGAACACCACCAGGCTGGTCCATCGGCTGCGCGACGATTTTGAAATCGCGCTGATTCACGCCGCCAGACAACGCGGCCTGCCGATACTCGGCATCTGCCGGGGCTGTCAGATCATCAACGTCGCCCTGGGCGGAACGGTCCGAAACCTTCGCAAGGAGCCGGAGCTCAAGCGGCAACATTTGGTCCTTAGAGGTCACCCGGTCGATCTGATCCCGGACAGCAAGATCGCGGAAATCTTAGGCGTCACGCATCTATCGAAAGTTGTCAGCCTGCACGGTAATGCCGTCGCCGAACCTGCACCGGGTGTAAGCATCGCCGCCACGGGTCCCGGCGACGTGATTGAGGCCATCGAAGCGGACTCCGCCGGTCGAGCAGGATGGATCATCGGCATCCAATGGCATCCCGAATTAACGCTCGACGGTGAAGTCCAAAATAAAGTTTACGAAATCCTCGTGGACCGTGCCCGGAATATGCGCGACCACCGTTTGTCTTCCGATTGAGATGAAGCGCGGACGTTCCGAGGCTCGATTTTAATGAAAGATCAAATTGCGGTTAAAAAGGAGAAAGCATGAAACCCAGGAAATGCAAGAATTGCGGACACGAGTTTAAAGAGTGGGTGGAATTCTGCCCCGACTGCGCCGAACCGATGGAAGATTACTCGATGCCGGCGGGATTCTGGATCAGAGTCGGTGCCCAGATCATTGATTTTCTTATATTTATCCCGATTGTTGCACTCAGCTTGTGGAACACCTATTCGCTCAAGAACACGGCCGTGCTGGTGCTGATCTTTGTGCCGTCATTGATATACAAACCTTTCATGGAATCGTTTTTCGGGGCGACACTCGGCAAGATGGCTTGTGGGATCAAAGTCATCGACGATCACGGAAAGAAGCTCTCTTTGTTCGGGGCCTACGTTCGCTACTTTCCCTTTTTGATACAAGCCGGCGTCAATCTGGCGGGACAACTGATTTTGTTTTCGTCGGAGCAGTACCAATCGGCCACATCATTTATGGAACTCAGTCAGGCGCAACAAGGCAATCCCCTTTCGCTCTTGGGCACGATTGTGTTTGTACTCGTATTTATAGAGTGCATTTTTGCTGCCTTTACGTTCAGGAAACGCGCCTTACACGACATGTTGGCGGAATCTTTCTGCGTTTATAAAGAGTCTTGAAGCATCCGCATTGAGCTGTCTGGCCCTCCCCGAACAGATGAAGAAAAAAATAACAGAATCATCCGGCCAATAATGTTTGATTGGTGATTATGATGCATTTATTATAATCGCCAGAGAGACCGTGGAAGTGCAGATCTAATGTGGGTATTATTTGCCTTGCCGAGTGTCAGAAGCCGATTGAATTCGAAATGTTTGCCCATGTGGGGGCTCAGGTAAAACAATGATAATCCCATATGCGATAGAAACGCTGGAGCAAGAAAAACCAATCGCAAACTGGATCATCATTGGAGCCTGTGGCGCAATCAACGGCATCACCGGGATCGTCCTGGCTGTCTACCCGACGAACCGCGTTCGACTCATCTGGTTTGCGATCATTCGGGCGGGCACGACAGTTGCCAGAGCCTGGATCATTATCACGGTCTGGCTGTTGTTCGATATCATCTGGTTAATCATCGGTGCCGAAGGCGTCGCATATTGGGCTCATATAGGAGGTTTAGCGGCGGGTGTCGTTATTGGCCTTCTTTGCCTTCAAAAGGGATGGATTCTGACCACCGATGCAGATAACAAAACATTGCTCGAAATCATAAAGGGAACGAAGTGAGGAAACACTCCTCGCTAACATGTCACTTTAACTGACGATGTTATCTTGAGTAATCCGGCTCGTTGCCTGGTTTCCATTTGATGTTACAGCCGATGCTGGGTCTTTGCTCGGGGGGGACGTCTCTACCTTCGAGGACGGCGTCGAGGGCGGCTCTTAAATCAGCGCCGGTGATAGGGATGTTGTTGCCGGGCCGGCTGTCGTCCATCTGGCCGCGATAGACGAGCTTTCGTTCAGCGTCGAACAAAAAGAAGTCCGGGGTACAGGCGGCGTGATACGCCTTGGCCACGTCCTGCGTTTCGTCGTAGAGATAGGGAAAAGTGAATCCCTTTTCTTTGACTAACTTCGCCATCCTCTCCGGGCGGTCTTCGGGGAAGCTCTCGACGTCGTTCGAGTTGATGGCGACGACGGCGACGCCCCTGGCCTGATAGTCCGGAAGCAGATCGACAAGATCATCCAATATGTGTTTTACAAAGGGGCAGTGGTTGCACATGAAGATGACCAAAAGGGCTGGCGACTCTTTGTAATCTTCCGGAGAAACGCGATTGCCTTCGGTGTCCGGCAGATGGAAATCGGGCGCTACGGTTCCTAACGGAAGCATGGTCGATGCGGTTCTGGTCATGATATGCTCCTTTCGTAAGAATGAGTCGCGGGCAAGATGCCCGCGAGACCCAAGGGCGGGACGCCCTCGCTACTCAGTCACTTTTACGACGATCTTTCCGAATTGTTCTGCCGCGATCTACTATACGCTCGATCCATCGGTCCAATGGCCTGAGGATAGTTTACGGGCATTCACTGCAACGGACAAGTGAACTCTTATGGGGGGAAAATAGAAGCTTGGGGATGGCTGTTGTTGACCATCCCCAAAGCCCCTTGCTTGTGCAGCACCAAAAGGCGTTTTACGGAGGGAATTTTCGTTCCCGCTTCGGCGGGAAACTTGAGGGTGCCACTCAAGCTATTTTTGCTCCTCGAGGATGCCCATGCCGCTGCGGTCCGGGTAGGGCGGCCGCTTGGCCGGCACGTAGGGATTCTTGCGAATTTCGTCCAACATGTGCTTTACGGCGGCGTCGATCTGCGGATCGCCGCCATCGACCATTAAGGCAGGGTCATCCACGACTTCGATGTCAGGATCCACGCCATGGCCTTCCATGGTGAGAGTGCCGTCGGTTTCGTAAAAGGTAATGAAAGGTACGGTTAATCGAGCGCCGTCAATCAGCGACGGATTCTTTGAGATACCGATCACGCCGCCCCAGGTGCGCATGCCGATGAGCTTGCCCAGTCCGGCTTTGCGGAACAAGTACGGGAAGATGTCCCCGCCGGAGCCGGCCTCGCCGTTGATCAACATGCACTTGGGTCCCTGGTGGCTCAGGGTCGGGACGCGCCAGTCGTTTTCATAACGCTCGAACAGATGCAGGTAGATGGGGCGGTTCAGCAGCTCGACGAACCGGTCGGCGATGTTGCCGCCGCCGTTCCAGCGCTCGTCGATAATGAGCGCCTCTTTGTTCATCTGGCCGTAGAATTGACGGAAGAGCTCGCGTTGTCCGCGGTTGCCGGTATCCGGGACGTAGATGTAGCCCACTCGTCCATCGGATTTTTCTTCGACGGTGCGACGATTGCTCTCCACCCAGTGGCGGTAACGCAGGTCGTATTCGGATCGCAGGAGTTTGACCACGACGTTCGTGGCCTGATCGGGATCGGGCGCGGCGCCGACGGTCAATGTCACCGTCGCGCCGGAGAGGCCCTCGAAAGCCGCCCAGGGGGCCTTGGAGGTATCGATCGGCACGCCGTTGACTTTGAACAGATAGTTGACCTGCTCGCGCTCCTCCTCATCCAGAGCATACAACGCCGAACGAGCGTCCGTATCCCAGACGCCGCCTTCATAGACCCTGGCGATGCGATAGTATCCCTGATCGAGCTCGAAATCCACGCCGAGATACCCGATGGCTTCCCAGGGCCCGGAGTCCATGTCGCCCCCGCCGTAATAAGTATGCCCCGCGTTGACCTCGCTGATCATCTCACCAATGACGAATCCGACGTCGCGTCGAGACACGCAGTCATCCAGCATGGCCTCGTATTGTTTACGCACGGCGGGCCAATCCACGCGGTGCATGTGGGGATCGTAGAAATAGTCGCGCATAAACCGCCAGGCGTCTGCAAAGATCTGCCGCCATTCTTTTCGCGGCTCGATCACAACGTCCATCGGCTGGGTGACCACCTGGTCCTCGATTTTCTGGCCGGCTTTGGCCTCGATAATCCCCGTTTTGCCCTCGCTGGTCACGAGGAGCTTCTTGCCGTCCGGCGTCATTTGCACGAAACCGACCTTCTTTAGGATCGTTTTCTCCTCGCGTTTCTCATCGTTGGGATCGAAGATCTGAAGCTCGCTGTCCTCCCCGCGTCGCAGATAAATGATGTGGTTTTTATCGTTCACGACCATATACCCAAATCCGCCGCGCTTAACGGGCAGCCGGTAAGCCCGCGCTTCCATATCCGCCAGGTCGATTTCGACGGGCTTGGGCTTCTCTTTGTCTTTCTCTTTATCCTTTTTATCCGGCTTCTTTTCACCCTCATCCACTTCAGACTCATCGCATTTCTTTTCCTCGTCTTCGTCCTCGCATTCTTTTTCCTCTGCATCATCGGATTCGTCATCACAAGGTTCCTCATCCTCGTCTTCATCCTCTTTTTCTTTGTCCTTATCCTTGTCTTCGTCTTCCTCTTCCTCGTCTTTCTTTATCTCTTCTTCGTCGCTTTTGGCTTTGAGGGGATTGGTGACCTCCTTTCGCAGAGGGATGGCGTGCAATACGGCGGTATCGTCATAGATAAAAGTCAGTCCGGCGTCGGCATATTTCGGCCGGGAGATTTCGCGCTCGCTGAAGAAGTAAAGGAAATCTCCCTTGCGATCGAACGTAGGGAGGTAATCCACAAACATACCGCTGGTCACGTCGTGGAGCTCATCTTCCTGGACGTTATAGAGCCTGACGACGTTCATATTGTCCATGTTGGGTGTCGTATAGGTCAGCCACTGGGAGTCGGATGACCAGCTAAACTGCATCGGGACGCCCCAGCGCCACCCGGTCATGTTGACGCGGTCGAAGTAACGAACTTGTTTCTGCTCGACGTTGAACACGTAAAATTTCATTTCATGATCGACCAGGAGCATCCACTTGGAATCGGGCGACCAGGTAGGCTGATAGCGATACCCGGCGCCCATCGACGTGACGGTTTCCGGCTTGCCCTGCCCGTCGGCGGATTGCATCACAAGCTCGTTTTCCCCGGATTCATCCGAGAAGTAGGTGATCCATTTGCCGTCCGGACTCCAGGACGGCTCGCGCTCGGCAACGCCGCTCGTGCGGGTGAGATTGCGAGGCGTGCCGTTCTTGGCGGGCAGCGACCAGATGTCGCCGCGGCTTTGGACCAGAACGCGCTTGGCGTTCGGGGAGATATATCGGCTCGATAGGCGCCCGCTCACGTCCTTGCGCATCGGGCGAAGCTTCGGTCGCGCGCCGGGGACCGAGATATTGACCGGCGTCGCCCGTTCTGTGGTCAGATTCAGCAGATACAGTTTGGCATTGTATTCGAAGATGATCTCGCCTTGACCCTCCGGGCCGGGACCGTTCGAGGGCCATTTGATATCGTATTCTTTGAATCGCGTGACCTGCTTTCTCTCTTTCGTCTCCAGATCATAGCACCAAATATTCAGGCGATGACTCGGTCCGGCGTCCGAAAGGTAATAGATCTTCCTGCCCTGCCACATGGGAATCGTATCGGTCCCCTCCCAGTCCGTGATCTTCCTGGAGGTATGCTTGTCCAGGTGGAAGAGCCAAAGCTCCGAGGCCCATCCGCCGCGATAGCGCTTCCAGGTCCTGAAATCGCGGTTGCGGGGCGTATAAGCGAGCCATTGACCATCCTCGGAAATGACGCCGTATCCGCCGTAAGGGACGGCTAATCGATCCGGCAACCCGCCGGCCTTCGGCACCGTGAACAATTGGGCCTGACGACCCAATCCGCCGAGACCGCCCATCGCAAAGACGAGCTGGTCATCGAAGGTCCAGTCGCACAGGCGCTCGCCGCTGGAGTGATACGTCACGCGCTGCGGGATGCCTCCTTCGAGGGGTACGGTATAGATGTCGTTGTTCCCGTCGTAATTTCCGTTGAAGGCGATCGTGCGTCCGTCGGAGCTGAACCGTGGAAAGGACTCTCCGCCGGGTGGACTTGCCAGGGGGGATGCTGCTCCGCCGGAGCGCGGGACGACCCAGATATCGTCGGCGTACACGAAGGCGATATGTGTGGCGCTGACATCCGGATAGCGCATCATGCCGCCGTGCGGTTGCACTTGAGCGTAGGTCACCGGCGTATAAAAAAACGACAACATCATCAAGCACAGGATGAATGGGAAGACTTTAAGACTTGCTCTCATGATAATGGCCCTTTGTTTATCTTTTTATTGGATGAAGGATTACCTAAAGAGAGCATCGGCACATTTAGTTTCATTTCTTGAGCCATTTTCACGTACATAAGTTCTTGCATACGATGGAGTTCAATACGGGGGACACGTGAGCTCTTCGGGAATTTCTCACTCTTTCTATGCCTTGTCCAGACTACGGTGGATCACGATGAAAATTTTCCCTCACTCCCGTCACTTTGCCCGACTTAGCCCCGATAACGCGGAACCTCGCAGGGGGATTTATCTTTTGCCCAGATTAAAAAAATGGAATTTGCCTGTCTTTCTCAGAAGAAAGTGAATTTGTAATCTATGCCGACATGGTTTGCGCCGCCTGGAGCGCACGGTTATCTTTGCAGGCGAAACAGTCGAATCTCATTGGAATCGTTGGGCCTGGCCACCTCCGCATAGACCCAAATTTCATCATCGACGTGCATCCAGTGAGAATAACGCCACGTGTGAAAGCGCTCGCTCGGCGTCGTACTGATCAGTAGCGGCGAGGTGGGTGTCAGGTCGATGATATGGTGAAGATCGAAAGTGAAAGCCAAACCCGTCGCGATGTTGTAAACCGGATCGTACCAGTCGCTGTTTGATCCCTCGTAGATGAACAGATAGCCGACTCCGGTGGGCACGGCGCTGGCCGGGCGCACGTAGAAGTCATGCCAGCCTTCGAGGTCCATGATCGGCTGATAGGGACTGCCCACCGGCTCCCAACGCTCGCCGTCCGGGCTGCGAAAGTGAAAAAGCCGCTCCGTTCGGCGAATCACGCCGATGACATAGCAATGGTAGGCCCCCTCGGCATAGAGGATGAAGGGATCCTTGTATCCATTGACAATCACGTCCCGATCATACGATTTCGGCCGGGGACCGATGACCACCTTCGCTGAAGAAGGTTTGAATTTGGTTGGATCGTCGGCATCGGCGAATTTGACAATACACCAGGGGCCTTTCTTCCATGGGCCGCACCCGTAAAGCTTGAACCGACCGGTTTGCGGATCGATCAGCAGGGCGGGTCGCTCGAAACCCGGTATGGGGACATCCTCTCGCAGGATACGATGCGCTTTCTTGAAGTGGACGCCATCCTCGCTCTGCAAAATGCGGATCTCATATCCCCTCAGGCCCCGGGGTGAATCGGCCGTCCTCATGCGACAGGCCAGCCAGAAGACCCCTTTGCGATCCCGCACCACGGAGGGGGCGCCCGCCCACCACTCCGCCTCGTTCTTGTCGGGCGTGAGGATGACCTCATAATCCTCAAACTTCAGCGGGAGGCGACCGAAGTAACCTTTGGCTTCAGGCACGACGCGTGCGGAGCCGGAATCCCCGCAAAAGCCGACGCCGGACAGTCCTAACACAAAAATAACAAAAATGGCCAAATAAGCTGTATCCCGCCATATCATCCCTGTTCTATTTATTATTCGCATGATCCGTCCCCTTGAGCGATTTAGAAATTGTTTTATTAAGATTTTAATCCAATGTGTTTCATCCACACCGTTTGCATTATTTTACCATAAATATGAGCGACTATCATGGAATTTAGTGTCTGTGGCGGAAGGGAATTTGCTTGCAATTGGACCTCATTGGGTATAGAGTAGTACCGAACTATTTCGTTGTGCCAACGTAGCTCAACGGTAGAGCTCTGGTTTTGTAAACCAGTGGTTGTCGGTTCGAATCCGACCGTTGGCTTTCGAAGCGGAAGGATATCGCCGAATCATTAGGATGGCCGAACTCGTCGAAGAACGGTTTAGAGCGGATTGGGCCGAAAAGAGCCGTCTGTTTCGGATCCTGAGCCTTCAATGCTCTCAATATTTAATTTGGCATCAGGCTATTGTGTTTCGCCCTGTAAAATAGTATAATAAGTAATTTAGTAACTGGCTCACACCGTGGGCTTTTTTTAAATGGATATCGCTCATGAGCAAGCAAACATCTGAAAAGACGACCGCCGGGACACGTGGACATTGGCTGCGTCGCAACGCCGTGAAGGCGTTCATCGTTCTGGTCGTGATCGGCCTCCTCCTCGCGGTCTCGAAGATACCGAAAAAGGATCGCCAGGCCCCGCCGACGGAGGCGCCGCCGGTGAACGTCAAGGTCATGACGATTACCACCGAGCCGGAACTGGCCGATACGTTCACATTGCCGGCGGTCATTGAGCCGAACCGGGTCGTGACCATCGCCGCCGAGGTGGCAGGGCGTATCGAGCGGATCGGCCCGGAGAAAGGCGATACGGTCTCCGCCGGCGAACTGCTCATCGAGCTCAATTCCGATCTGTTGCGCCCTCAGCTCGAGATGGCCAAGACGCAGGTTCAATTTAACGAGATCGAATACGAACGCATGGCGAATCTGGTCAAAGAAAACGCCACCGCGCGACGGGACCTCGACAACGCCAGGACGCAACTGGACATCAGCAAGGCCCAGCTTGACCAGATCGCATCGCGTTTGGAGCGTACACGCATTCTCGCCCCATTGACCGGCGTGCTGAACAACCTGCTCGTCGAGGAGGGGGAGTATGTCGATCCCGGCGTTCCCGTAGCCGAGATTGTGGAAACGGATCCGGTCAAGGCGGTCGTGGAGGTTCCCGAGAACGACATCGGTTTTTTCACCGTCGGCGACACCGCGGAAATCCTTGCGGATATCAAGGGCGAGGAGACATTAAAGGTCGGTCAACTCAGCTTTATCAGTGAATTGGCCGATCCCCAGACCCGATCCACGCGTGTTGAGATTTCGCTGGAGAACAAGCAACGGCTTCTGCGAAGCGGGCAAATCGTTCGCGTTCGTCTGACGCGTCGGATTCTGAAAGACGCGATCATGATCCCGTTGCTGGCCGTGATCCCCATGGAAGAAGGCAAGGCCGTGTACGTCGTCAATTCGACTGAGGCCCAGCGTCGAGAGGTTAAACTCGAGATCATCCAGGGAGATCGTATCCAGGTAACGGACGGTTTGAAGCCGGGAGATCGGCTGATCATCGCCGGTCATCGGTTTGTCGCGCCGGGGCAGACGGTGAACCTCGTTTCGGAGAAGAAATAGCCGCTATGCTCCTGACCGACCTTGCCATCAAAAACCGGACCACCGTGGGCGTCCTGGGCCTTATTATCATCCTTGTCGGCGGCTACAGCTACATGTCGCTGCCCCGCGAGGCGGCGCCGGATATCCCGATCCCCTACATCATGGTCACGACCATCTACGAAGGGGTCTCGCCGGAGGACATGGAAACCTCCGTCACGATGAAGATCGAGAAAGAGCTGAACGGCGTCCGGGGCGTCAAGGAAATTACCTCCAGCAGCGCCGAGGGGATGTCGTTGATCAGCGTGGAATTCGATCCGGACGTGTCCAGCGAGGTGGCCTTGCAGCGGGTGCGCGACCGCGTGGACCTGGCCCAGGGGGAGCTGCCTTTTGATGCCGAAGAGCCCGTCATTAAAGAGATCAACTTCGCCGAGCTGCCCATCATGCTTATCAGCATCTCGGGCAAGGTCTCCCCGGTCCAGCTTAAAGAGGTCGCCGACGACGTGCAGGACGCCCTTGAGGCGGCGCCCGGCGTGCTCAAGGTCGAAATGGCGGGCGACCTGGAGCCGGAGATTCGATTGGAGTTCGATCCCGACCGGATCGCCGAGTACAATCTGACCATTGCGGAGATTTTGGCTCTGATTCCGTCGGAGAACGTGAACATCTCCGCGGGTGGGCTGGAGACGGAGGGGACGAAATTCAACGTTCGCATTCCCGCCGAGTTCGTCTCGCCGGAGGAGGTGGATCATTTGCTTCTGACCGTCCGGGGCGGCAAGCCGATCTATTTGTCCGACGTCGCCCGGGTGCAATACATGTTCAAGGACCGGACCAGCTATTCGCGTCTCGATGGGACGCCCAATATCACGCTAAGCGTCAGTAAGCGCGTCGGCGCCAACGCCGTCCAGGTCTCCGATTATATTAAGCAGGTGATCGACAAGGCGCAGGAACAGGCTCAGGGCATGGTGAAGTTCGTCATCACCTACGATATGTCGGAGATGATTCACGATATGGTCGCGAACCTGGAAAACAACATCGTCTCGGCGTTGATCCTCGTGACGGCGATTCTGCTGCTGTTCCTCGGCTGGCGTCCGAGCACGATCGTGGCGATGATTATTCCACTGAGCATGCTCATTACCTTCTTCCTCGTCCAGATGCTGGGGTACACGTTGAATATGATCGTTCTGTTCGGCCTTGTGCTGGTCTTGGGGATGCTCGTGGACAACGCGATTGTCATTGTCGAGAACATCTTCCGTCATCTTCAGCTTGGGTACAACCGCATCGATGCGGCGATCCTCGGCGCGCGGCAGGTCGCCTGGCCCGTCATCACGTCCACGTTCACGACCGTTTGTGCGTTTTTGCCGATGATGTTCTGGCCGGGCATCATGGGCGATTTTATGAAGTACCTGCCGATCACCCTGACCCTTGGTTTGCTGGCCTCGTTGTTTGTCGGGCTCGTGTTCAATCCCGTGATCTGCTCGATCTGGGCGGGTCGCTCTCCGGCGCCGCGCCAGAAGGATCACTGGTTCATTCGCGGTTACCGTCGAATCCAGCACGTCGGACTGACCAATCCGGGGCTGACCTTATTTTTAGCGTTTTGTCTGTTGTTTGCGATCGGTAGTTTGTACGGTAAAATCGGTCAGGGCGTGGAATTCTTCCCGGACGCCGATCCGGATCGTGCGATTATCGCTGTGCGCGCTCCCCAGGGAACAAATATTCACGAGACGGACGAGATCGCCCGCCTGATCGAGGAGCGGGTTCAGCCGTACAAGCCGTGGATCGAGCATATCGTTACGAATGTGGGTTCGTCAGGAGGCACGGGGGAGTTGATGGCCAGTACAGGCGGTCCGCATCTGGCCAGCGTGACGTTGGTCTTTTATGATTTCGTCGATCGCGAACGACCCTCAACGGAGATTATCGCCGAGATCCGCCGGGACGTGGCGGACATCACGGGCGCCGAGATCCGGGTCGAGAAGCAGGAGATGGGGCCGCCGACCGGCGCCGCGGTGACGGTGCGCCTCGTCGGAGAGGATTTCAAAACGCTGGAACACCTCAGCGAACAGGCCAAACGCTTGATCGCCAACGTGCCGAACATCGTCAATCTGCGGAGCGACTTTGAAGCCGCACGCCCGGAGCTCGCTTTCATTGTGGACCGTCGCGTCGCGATGCTTCTCGGCGTCAACACCGCCATCGTGGGTAACTTCCTGAAGATGGCTATCTTCGGCAGTAAGGTCGGGACGTATCGGGAATATAACGATGAATACGATATTACCGTGCGCCTGCCGGAAGAGGACCGGACAAAGGTTGACGACTTGTATCGTTTGCAGGTTCCCAACGCCGCCGGGAAGGCCGTGCCGCTCAGATCACTGGGCCGGTTCGAGTATCGAGGCGGATTCGGCACGATCAACCGCGTCGATCAGAAACGCGTCGTGACGATTACCGCCGATGCCGAGGGACGTCTCAGCACGGAGGTGCTGGCCGATGTTCAGGCTCGTCTGGCCAAGTTTGAGCTGCCGCCGAACTACGAGATTCGTTACGCGGGCGAGCAGGAAGAACAACAAGACGCGCAGGCGTTTCTCTCCAAGGCCTTTGCGATTGCCCTCTTGCTCGTGACGATGGTCCTGGTGATTCAGTTCAATTCCCTGATGATCCCGCTGATTATCATGACCACGGTGATCCTCTCGCTGATTGGAGCTCTGATCGGCTTGCTGATTTGCGATCTCCCCTTTGGTATTATCATGACCGGGATCGGCGTCATCAGCCTGGCGGGTGTCGTCGTGAACAATGCCATCGTGCTGCTGGCCTACACGCGGCAGTTACAGCATCAGGGGCTGGACCTCGTCTCCGCCGCCGCAGAGGCTGGCGTAACGCGCTTGCGGCCCGTGATGTTGACGGCGTTGACGACGATCACGGGCTTGATCCCCATGGCCGTGGGCGTATCCTTTAATATCCATACGTTCACGTTGGCGACCCGGAGCGAATCCACGCAGTGGTGGCGGAATATGGCGGTCGTCGTGATCTTCGGCCTGGGCTTCGCCACGATCCTGACGTTGATCGTCGTGCCTTCGCTTTATTGCCTGCTCAGTCGTCTGTGGCTACGGCTCGGATTGGATCCGTTGCACGATGCAAAGGTGAAAGAACGGCTCGATACGGTCTCCGGTGTGAATCAGGCAACCCCATAGAATCGCTCCTACACGGCTTCTTTTTGATAGAGCATCAGTCGATAGGATTTGAATTTCTTGAATTGCTCCGCGGTTCGACTGCCGCCGGAATACTTCTTATTGGCCTTTTCCAATTCGTCCCGAAATTTCCAGCTCACAAGCTTATAAAGGGTCGGGTACCTGTCGGCCAACAAATCATTAACCGAATCCATCACGGGCTGGCCCACGTTCACCAGCACATCATTCAATAAATCCATTGTGGGCGCCGTTTGCTCCGTGATGTCTATATCCTCGATGAGTTTGAAAGGACACGCCTCCACACGCGTTAAAAAGTTGCTCAGTTCGTGCCCGCCTTTCTGCTTGCCTTCTCCCTCCACGTCTTTCTTAAAGATGTCGCATATGAGCATGTGTCCCCCGGGCTTTAGAAATCTCACGGTATTATCCAGTGCTTTCTGCAGAGAGATATACTGGAAGCTCTCAAGGAACATGATCAGATCATAGCGCTTGTCGGTCTCCATATTCTGGTACTTGCAGTGGAAAAAATGGCCTTTCTCACCGACGGATTTACGGGCCTGTTCCGTCAGATACGCGTTGGGCGAGACGCCATCCACCTCATAGCCCATCGAGATCAGCTTGCGGGCGACCCGCCCCGCCCCACAACCCACGTCGAGAATCGTTTTGACGCCCTCGGGGATCTGCGAAGTAAAGAATTTGACGTATTCATCCTGGGCGCGACGCAGATTGGTGATATCGACGTCCAAATCGTCCGGCCAGTACCCGTAATGCAGATGGTCCAGTTTCAGAAAGTATTCCCCGCAGATCCACCCGATCTTCAAACCGACTTCACGGGAACTGACTTTTCGCTTGTGCTTCATCCTAAACCTCGTATGTCGTATCTCGTATGTCGTATCTCGTCGGTGGACGTCCAACCAACGAACGGCGAGAATACTATATCAGTTTCAAAGAGCGCCGTGAAGGTTGAAACTCCCCTCAGAATAGAAATCCCGAATAAATGCTGAAATATTCCTCGTGGAACCTTATAATAGTGACCAAAATGATTCATTTTGAGGAGATCGATAAATGAATAAAAGAAAGCTCGTAGGATGGGCAACTCGGTTGCCCCGCCGTAAGGCGTCCCCAAAGGGAATGCTATCTGGAACCGTATTGGCGTTCATTCTTCTTTGTACAGTTATCCAGGCCCAGGATAGATCGTTCTCATTGAAAAAGGGAACTTCACGCATCACTCCGACGGACTTGCGATGCGAATATCTCAGTGCGCCTTTGGGGATTGATGTAGCGCAGCCGCGATTGAGCTGGAAGCTCAGGGCAAAGAATCCAAAGGAGCGCGGCCAGGCGCAAACGGAGTACCATATCCTCGTGGCCCGCTCTAAAAAGCAGCTCGCTCGCAACAAGGGCGATCTGTGGGATTCCGGCGAAGTCAGATCCGACCGCTCGCACCTTATCCCGTATGGCGGTAAGGCGTTATCCTCGAATATGCGTTGTTACTGGAAGGTGCGAGTGCGTGACGACCGGGGGGCATTATCGCCCTGGAGCGCTCCGGCCCGGTGGACGATGGGATGTTTGGATCCCTCGGACTGGACGGCCAGGTGGATCGGTTCCGACGAGACGTTCACCGAAGTGAAAAAGTTGCCGCCGGAGGGGGAGTATCTCTCCGATCCCTGGCTGCGGAAGGTCATCACCCTGAAAAGAAAGCCTCGCTGGGCGACCATTCATATCGCCTCCGTGGGCTACCATGAGCTTTACGTCAATGGCACGAAAATAACGGACGCGGTTCTAATGCCGAACGTGGCCGACCACACGAAGCGGGCGCGTTACGTCACATACGACATCACCGAGCAATTGCGAGCCGGCCGCAACGCAATCGGCTTGTGGCTGGGGACCTCGTGGTCGATCTACCCGCTGTACAAAAGTGAGGACAAGCCACAAACGCCGATCGTCGCCGCCCAGGCCCACATTGAAATGCCGGGCGGGAGGGTTCGGCGCCTGATCACGGACGAAACTTGGAAAACCCATCCCAGCCCGAACGTGCTGCTGGGCACGTGGATGTTCACGAACTTCGGCGGCGAATATTACGATGCCAATAAGGAAATGCCCAACGGGTGCAGCGCCGATTTGGACGATTCGCACTGGAAGCCGGCAACGGTATATCAGCCTAAGCTGACGCTGTCGGCCGAGAGGGTCGAGCCGAACAGCCGTATCGGTCTCACCAAGCCGATTGCCGTCGATGAAATTAAAGGAGAAGGTTATCGCGTGGATATGGGCGTGAATTTCGCCGGCTTTGTCGAGCTTGACGTGAAGGGACCCCCGGGCGACATTATCGAATTGCAGTTCTCGGAAGACGAGAAGAAAATGATGACCCATAAGCTCCGCAGCGCCTATCGCATCGGACCGGGCGGGCGAGGGACCTTCCGCAATCGCTTCAACTACGGTTCTGGACGGTGGATTCTCATCAAGGGCCTGAAGTACAAACCCGCCTTGAAGGACATTCGGGGCTATCTGGTGCGGACGGATTATCAGCGAGCGGGATGGTTCGAGTGCTCCAATAAATTGCTCAACGATATTTACAACATCGTGCTGTGGACCTTTGAGAATCTCAGCGTCGGGGCTTACGTCGTGGATTGCCCCCAGCGCGAGCGCATGGGCTACGGCGGCGACGCCCACGCCACGACGCAAACGGCGATGAACAACTACCACCTGGGGGCCTTCTATACGAAATGGTCCCAGGACTGGCGCGACGTTCAGGGCAAGGACACCGCCTGGGGACTGGGCGAAAAGGCGACGAACCAGAACGCCCCGACGGCGCCCGGGAATCTGCCGTACACTGCCCCGACGTACTGGGGCGGCGGCGGGCCGGCCTGGAGCGGTATTTGCATCACCCTCCCATGGTACATGTACCGGCACTACGGCGACCGTCGCATCCTCGAAGAGAACTTCGCCACGATCCAGCGCTGGCTGGAGTTCCTCGAAAGCAATGCGAAAAACGACATGCTGGTTCGCTGGGGCGGGCAGTGGGACTTTCTGGGCGATTGGCTCTGGCCGGGTGCGAAAGGCGTCAACGGCGACACGCGCGAGACCTTGTTCTTCAACAATTGCTATTGGATCTACAACCTGAAAACCGCCGCGCGGATTGCTGAGGTAATAGATAAAAGCGACGCCGCGGCGAAATACCGCCGGCGCGCCGAGACGGTTCGCCGGGCGGTGCATAGGGAATTCTTCGACCCGGATGAAAACGGTTACGTGAACAACTTGCAGGCCTACCTGGCCGCGGCGCTTCTGGTCGGATTACCTCCCGAAGACCTTCAGCCGAAGGTTTTCAAACGCTTCGAGGATGAGATTCTTATCCATCGCAAGGGCCACTTCTGGGGCGGCATCACGGGCGGCTATTTCATCGTCAAGAATCTGTTGGAATTCGACCGCCCGGACCTGATGTTCGAGATGGCCACCAAGGAAGACTATCCGGGCTGGGGGGACATGCTCCGTCGCGGGGCGACGACCGTCTGGGAGGCCTGGGATGGCCGCAACTCGCTGCTGCACAGCTCGTATCTGCATATCGGCGCCTGGTTCATCGAGGGGCTGGCCGGCATCCGGCCCGATCCGAAAGGCCCGGGTTACAAGCGGTTCATCATCAAGCCGGGCGTGCTCAAAGACCAGCCGCTCGATTGGGTCAAGGCCCGATTCGAGTCGCCCTACGGCACGATCCGAAGCCAGTGGCGGCTGCGTAACGGAAAGCTCACCCTCAGAGTCACCGTGCCGCCCAATACGACCGGCACGCTCTACGTGCCGGCGAAGAATCCTGAATCGATCAAAGAGGGAGGACGGCCTTTGCCAAAGGCTTCCGGGATCAAACGACTCCGCGACGAAAAAGGATGTTCCGTTCTCGAAATCCAGCCCGGCCGATACACCTTCGAAGCCGAGTTATAAAAGACACTTTAATCCTGGATTTCACATATAAAGGGTAAATGGGTTGTCGAAGATCGGATTGTGTTTTATGTTTGATTCTTGCACCAACGCTCCACTCGATGGGAGAAACGAATGAACTGCCGAACAGACCGTCTCGTGATTCTCACCACTGTGGTCATAGCCCTCGTCTGGACGTCTCGTGTGGCTGCTGCTGAAACCGTGCCGGCGAACTCGGGCTTCGAGCTGGGGCAACCTGGTCAGGCTCCAGACCATTGGCTTGTTCCCAAAGTGCCCGGCTATCACGTACTTGTCTCCGACGAGAACCCGAAAAGCGGCCAGCAGTGTGTGACGATCAAGCGGGGCACGGAGAAACCCGGCCCTTTCGGAAACGTAATGCAGAAGATCGATGCGGCTTCTTTCCGTGGCAAACGTGTACGCTATCGGGCCGCGGTTCGTACACAGATCGACGGCCAAAACGGTACGGCACAGCTCTGGATGCGAGTCGACTTGTTAACGAAGGAAGGGCAACGCAAGACCGGATTCTTCGATAACATGGCCAATCGCCCTATTCGCAAGAAGGAATGGGACTATTATGAGATCGTAGGGGACATTACCGACGATGCCGAGACGATCAATCTGGGCATGTTCTTGCGAGGTGGCGGGCAAGCATGGATGGATGACGTGTCGTTGGAGATTGTCGACCAGGACGCCAAAGTTACCGGCCGTGTTCTTGGAATGATGAGGTCGCTTGACGATATTGGTCCCGGCCTGTTCGAAATTTCCGGTGCGATGGAATTGAAGCGCAAGCCTTCTTTAGTGAGTCGCATGGCAGAAAAACTCGGCTTCGCGGCCAAAAGGGCGGATGACGAGTGGGAACAAAGCGCGACCGTTTTGATCCCTCTTCCGTTGGCCTATCGGCAGCAGGTTCCCGTGACTTACGAGCTGGCCGTGGATCCTCCCAAGGCGGCGACCCGCGTCACGATCTATCAAGACACACCGCATAACCACGTTGCGAAGGTGTCGGTTGTGCTTAGCGGTAAACGCGACATCAAATTCCGCTCCCTTGTGCTCGTGGGTCCCTCATCGTTTAGCGGTATCCCGGACCGGGTGGAAATCCCCGACGAGTGGCCCGAGCCCTGTCAACCATGGCTCAAGTCCACATGGTGTGTGGACTCACAGCACGACAAGATCCGGGCATTGAGCAAGGAGATCCGTGATGACGCCGACGATGTGATGACCCTTATTGCCAAGGTTCAGGAGCGGGCCGGTGTGGTCTTCTCGAACACTCAAGGCCTGGCCAAGGACCTGACGGCCGTCGAGGCGTTGGCAGGCCGTGGATCATGCACCAGTTGTGCCAACCTTGTGGCCGCCCTGTTGCGAGCGAGCAATATCCCGGCCCGCGTCGTGGCGGGCTACCCGAGCTGGTCCGGCCCGTTGCAAACGCACTACATCGTCGAGGCCTACGTGCCTCAGTTCGGTTGGTATCCGATCGAGTCAACCCGGTGCAAATCGCCCTGGCCCAATGAGTATCAGGTTAACGTAGCCATCGTCCCGCCGAAGTACGAAAGCCAGGAGCTTGCCGACGGGAGACCCACGGGTGCCGCCGGTGTACCGTACCTATCGCTCACCGAGATGCCGGACGCTCCATCCGGCATAAACCTGAGAGGGACCATCGATCCGGCCAGAAATTGCGACCACCAGTGCAAGATGGTCCGCAAGTTCCCGACCGGCGACGGCCAATGGGACTCTGTGCTTGACGCAGCCAATTCGCGATGGCGGAAATGGCTCGCTTCCGAACCGCAGTGGACCGAAGAAAGTCAATTGATTTTAGGCCCGAAACCCGACGCCATCGACGCAACGTCACCATCCGAGTTGATGGAAGAACTGACACGTTAGCTGGAAATATCAAGTTGAAATGCATCAATATAAATTTACAGACAGATGGAGTAACAACAATGAACGAACAAAGCAAAACAATCCTATCAAGACGAAACTTTATGAGCGGCGCCGCGGCCCTCGCCGCCTCGACGATGATGTCCCGATACGCCCTGGGCGGCCGGGCAGCGGGCAAACCCAATTCCAAATTTAACGGCGTGCAAATCGGGGCCATCACCTACAGTTTCCGCAGCATGCCCAGCTCCGCCGAGGATATTCTGAAATACGCCGTCCAGTGCGGCCTCAGCTCGCTCGAGCTGATGGGCGGTCCGGCCGAGCAATTCGCCGGCATCCCGGGCGGTGGCGGACGCCGAAAACAAATGTCCCCAGAGCAGCGCCAATGGCGCCTATCGGTATCCATGGACAAGTACCGTGCCCTCCGCAAGATGTACAACGACGCGGGCGTGAACATCCACATCGTCAAGTTCGGAAGCATCGGCAATGCGAATATGCCGGACGCGGAGATCGACTATTACTTCAACGTGGCCAAGGCCCTCGGCGCCAGGGGCATCACGCGCGAGCTTTCGGAAGACGCGGCCCGGCGGCTCGGGCCGATCGCCGACAAGCACAAGATTATGATCGGCTTCCATAACCATACGCAGCTCAAGCCGACAACGTACGACGGGCCGATTCTGACCTACGGAAAATACCTCGGGATCAATCTCGACACCGGCCATTACGTAGCCGGAACGAATGAATCGCCGATTCCGCTGATCCGCAAGCACCACGACCGCATCCTCAGCCTGCATTTGAAGGATCGCAAGGTCAATAACGGCCCGAACATGCCCTTCGGCCAGGGCGATACGCCGGTTGCGCTCATCCTGCGGTTAATGAAGAAAGAAGGCTGGACGTTCCCCGCCGATATCGAGCTGGAGTACAAAATCCCCGCCGGCTCGGACGCCGTCGCGGAAGTCAAAAAGTGCGTTGAATTCTGCAGGGTATCGCTGGCCTGAGAACCAAGGACGATACCTATGGCACAAGTACCTATGGCATCAATTGACGATACCTTAGGCATAAATTGACTATACCTATGGCATGAATACCTAAGGCACAGGTACCTAAGGCATGAATTGAAAAGGCAATGGGTGGCCTCCTCATCCGCCTCTGGCGGATGGGGAGGGTGGAGAAAGACTATAGACTACAATCTTTCAACTTCTTGTTTTTATGCGTGTTTTTTCGATAGAGCTGACGTAATTTTTTAAATAATAAAGAGTTATCCCGGCTTGCCGGGAATCCGAAATTTTGCATTTTACATTTTGATTTTTGAGTTTGGTTGCGGCCTTTAGGCCGCGCCAGGGAGTCACCTCTCCTGATGCTTTTTCATGGTTGTTATTTCAATGTCGCCGCGTGGCCGTTTAGAGCGGTTTGTCCGGCGTGCGGTTAACGGCTTCGATTTGTTCCGCCCACTTCCGCACGTCGATGCCGGTCGGCGGTTTGGCCCCCGGCCACCACAATCGCAGCCACTGTTTGACTAAAAAGCGAAAGACCCGCATAGCTCACCCCCCATCTCAATTCACATTCTTTATGATCCCCTCACATATTGATTATACAAAAAAACACTCCTCGAATCCAGCCAAAAACGCCCAAAAGCCGTCGTGGATGCTGACCCCATGCCGTCAAGCCATGCGATCTCGCTCTTTATCGGCCGGCGAACAAAAGATTTATCCGCCATACGCCATACGCCATACGCTACCCACTATACCCTATTCTTAATACGCTACACGCTAACCGCTATACGCTATGCTTAATACGCTATACGAATCTTCACCACGAATGAACGCGAATGAACCCGAATGGACACTGTCATTCTGAGCGCAGCCCGTAGGGCGTAGTCGAAGAATCTATTGGAACTGGTCATTGCGAAGCCCGCAGGGCCGCGGCAATCTTCAATGCGCCTCTTACCTCAGACACTGATTAATGCTGACTTACACTGGTTTTTAACCTTCGACATTGGACTTTCGATGCCTGCCCTGAGCTTGCCCCTTAGGGGCGAAGTCGAAGGATCCAGTGTTCGATATTCTTTTAATGTGCTGGGTGCTTTCGCCAAAATAGTACCTGACACCTTTAATTTTCCGTCAAGATGTGACCCCGTATCTTTTCCCTTTTCCGTGTCTTTTCCCCCCTGTCTTTCCCTATGCTATGTTCAAAGGCCTTGTCTAGTAGCTGTTCGCGATTTGAAAGGCCAAAGTCCTAACATGGAAAGCATCGATTCCTAGCGTATCCTCCCCAACAAGTTCTATTGTCCTGAACGTATATTCTTTTCGTTCTGAACGCCTGAGCCAGTATTTGGCGGGCAAATGCTAAACCCGGATCTTCCGACTTAATATTTAGCATATGCAACCTTATTTTCTTGACTACATCAGTAGGAGTAAACTCACCCGGATGCTGCTGGACCAAATCTATTATATAGTTGACTTCTTTATTTCTCATACAAATGCACCAAAGAGAATCATTAATTTATTAATATGTGATGCTAATCGATATTCAACGTCATGTTCAAGAAGTAATCATCGGAGCAGTTATTTCCAACCTGTCACTATATATGTCATATCGGCTTTCTGATCCTGACACTTGAAAATATCAGTCGATTTAAGATGGATAGCATGGCTAAGCAGGTGGCGTTTTCACACTACTAAAGACGAAAGAATTTCAACTTATTTTTGGAAATAACGATACACGGCAGAAAACTATACTGGCATCAGTCTTATAATCAGCTCATTTACACAGTTATTACGTTGCGATACTGTTACGTCAGACCTGGTCCAAAATTCAATACGAAGGAGTGAGTTCCGAGCTCATTAAGGGAGAGCGAATATTCCTGTACATTGAGAATACGCGAACAGATGCCGTCTTAGAAATGGCATTAGAGCTCGCGTTCACTAATGATCAATCTTGGATTTCAGCGCATAATTCTTCCGCGTTCGTTGATAAGAAATTACTTGGCGACTCACCAAAGCTTAGAAAATGAAACATTTCTATAACAACCGAACGTTCTAAATCTTGTTGAATCCGGATATCATCCACATGGGTTTTGTCCATGTTAGGTACATACGACCTCGCAAATCCCAGTGCAGAATCATGCTCGCCCACATACCAGCAGCGCAAAGTACCCTGACATGCGTCATAAATCAACCGAATGCCTTTATCAACTCTGCACTCATATAAGTCTGCCCGACTACCTTTGACCTTCTTACAATGCAAGCTTGGGTGGGCAGTATTCTCCGAGAGACACCACAATATCTTTATGAGCTTCGCCTTTGTAGCTTTGGAGAGCAACGTTGCTCGTTCCAAAAACCTAGGATGGACCATTAGTGCGCACTTTTGCATTATTCTTAGATTTTCCCTTTATCGAAATCTGAAATAGCTCTCTAGCCAATCCATAAATTGTCTAATAACACCGATTTTTCGAACTTTTATGTCATCAACCAGTGTTTCCGTTTGTTGGCGCGGATTTTCACATAAAGCTTTAAGGCCTGTGGGAACCGTAAATCCAATATAAATAGCCTCAGCCATGTTTCCATTTGCGAAAACCTGTGCAACGAAACCTGCAAATGTGGCAACACAGATCAAAGTTATGCTGTACAAAAAGGCTCTTTTACTGGGTACTATTGGACGGTTAGCCCAAAGCAGTTTATAGATTCTAAGACCCTCAAAACCCAAGAATCCGATAAGTCCATAAAGATAGTCCATGACTATTTCTCCAAGCGTGTTACTCGATTCAGGCCATCCAAGACAAGAACGATTTGATTGTCGATTAACAAATTTCGGCCAACAAGAGCACGGCGAAGTGGGCAAGGCTTTTTTTCTTCTCCAGCCACCTCATTATCTGGATGCTCACACTGGTCATGACAAAATCGAGAAAACGGTCCACGGAGCCAGTCGCGGACTGCTTGACCAATAATCCTGACCTCCTTGGTTTGACCTGTAACTCGACATTTTAGAACAGCCCTAATTTTAAGAGGAGCGGCATAGTATGATTTGTTATTGCACGCTGCAGGACCAAATAATGTTGTGGGGCGAATACCACCAAGAGCCAGAAGCTCCTCATAGCTGAAGAATGTACATGGTGCTCCAGTGTCAAAATGAACATCTATTGTACGGTTCTTGACTTCAAGTGTCAACGTTGGATAATCCTTCAAAGAATCCCGACCGCCGCAGGTACACCACATATCTTCGACTCCAATAGGTTTGAAGAACTGAAACGGAGCACGTCTTTGAATCCTCGCAAATTCCATTATCTGATCTTCATTGAGTATCTCGTTATGGTCTGAAGCAGAAGCTCTTATTTGTCTCCTCGATCCACAGAAAAGCACCCATATTCTTCCCTCATCGAAGGCTCTCTTCATAGCAGGAGCAGCCAGTCTCTTGGCTTCCTGTACAAGTTTGTCTTTTTCAAGCAGTGATTTCGCCATGAATTCTGTGAGCGGTATTCTAAACGGATTTACTCCTGGTTCCTTGGATAGTATTTCCTCCTGCCGCGCTATTGTCCGCTTTACACCACTCTTAGCAAGTTCTTTGATTGGCTTGAGAAATCGCATTTGGAAATCTGGGGCTTCAACATTGGTTAGATCCTTGTCAATAAGCTCTACAGCAAAGCCTAACTCTCGCAGTTCATCTCTATATCTATCCAAGTAAAGATACGACGATAAAGCTGCAAGCAAGGTACTTGGTCGAATAGCATATATCTGACGGAGGATTTCGATACCATCAGGTGGTGGCATCAGGATATCGACTAGAGCAATATCATATTCTTCAGCTTTGACAAGTTCTATTGCCTTAGAGCCTGAATCCGCAATAGTTACCTGGAAGCCTACTTTTTTCAGAGCATCTACATAAACTCCAAGTCCTTGGATATCATCATCTACCCATAATATTTTTTTTTGCATTTTAACCATTCTCTCTCCTCTTGTTTCAGAATTTCATATACATATATCGTTCAAGATTCATCTCTATCGTTTGCTTCCACTTGGAGGCAAGATAATTGTGAATTCAGTATTCCACCCCCAACGTGACTTTACACTTATTGATCCGCCATGAGCCTCAATTATACGTTTAGATAACGGTAAGCCAAATCCCATGCCCCTTTTCCCCTTTGATGTATAGAAATAGTCGAAGACTTCTTCAATCGCATTTGGTGCGATCCCTGGGCCGTTATCTTTAAACGTTATTGTTAACACGTCAGCTTTTGACTTTACAAGAACAGCGATCTCTTTTCTCTTGCCTTTCGTGTCAGTTTCAAGCCAGAAGATCGAGTTACTGAATAAATTCAGAAATACCCTTGCTATCTGTTCACGATCACCTCGAATTTTTAATCCTTTAGGGCAACTCATATGAATATGTACACGAGCTTGATCGGCTTCGAGTTGTATTTGGGAACCGACTTCATCCAGTAGACCTTTTAGATTGAAGTCTGTGAAAACCAATCTGCTGATCTTCGCACGACGGACTAGGCCCAGAACAAGCGTAGGTTGAACGTCACCAGTGACCTTGGTTTTTGAAAAG
>Ga0272442_10000906_pt1 | contig 46174 bp, 43 predicted proteins | sample SSMForm2O_FD_200262 | JGI IMG/M metagenome (GOLD analysis project Ga0272442, IMG submission 200262) | Marine sediment archaeal communities from Little Sippewissett salt marsh, Falmouth, MA, United States - SSM-Form-2O | ecosystem: Environmental > Aquatic > Marine > Wetlands > Sediment ...
GTCCGGGTGCGTGTCGCAATCGTCGGCTTCTTATGCCGTCTGTCTCCCATCTGCTTGAGGAGTGCAATGATCGACTCTCTGTGTTCCGGTCCCGAATCGAGGCCCCACAGGGGATTGCGGAAGGTTTCGAGAAAATCATCGAGCATCCTGTCGAACTCGGCATTCGCCTCTGCTTCACCTGCACTGCCTTTTGCGGCGGTCATGACCCGTGTCGTGTAGAAGGTTGCCAGCCCTGCGAGCATCCTGTTCCGTTCCAGACTCTGCATGTCCGTTGCAACCAGAAGCTGCGTAAACTCATAGGGATCGTCGGGCATGACCTGTCTGTTGTATATCTCTCCGAAGAGCCTCACGCCATGGGCAAAGGGGATGAATTTTTCCCAGTAGATGTCACGCCAGCGGTCAAAGGTTGCCTGCCGTCTCGCCAGTTCATCTGCGAGCTCCGCATCGGTGAGACGTGAGAGATCGAGGGCCTCCATCTCTCTGGCCATGTCCTGCATCTCGGGTATGAGGTGTCCTTCGATCTCGTCTCGCAGGTCCGTGAGATTTTCCATGCTTCGTTTCAGGCTCAGATACCACTGCCGCTGGCTGTCCTCGTCGTCGACCGCTGTCGTTATGGGCCTCGATTGGAGGCAATAGAGGGTCCGCTTCGCGTAGGTCCATTCCGTGTCCTGCGGAGATCCAAAGAGCCCTTCCACGCTTCGAGAGAGGCGGTAGATGCCCTGCATTTCTCTGTCGGTCAGGGGCGCCCGGTCTGCCAGTGCCGGTGAGAGTTCCGACGGTGCGATCCCTTCGCTGCCGGCCTGTATGGACTGTCGGGTCACCGGTGGCGTGTAGGACCAGATGCGGCCGTCTTCGCGACCGATGAGCCACCGGTCGGGTTCGATGATACCGTCGACGAGACCCTGATTGAGCCCATGGACGGCCTCGATCATCATGTGCATATCCGATGTGGGGCTCTTGCTGAAGGCGACGCCCGATTTCTGCCCGTTGATAAATTCCTGAACGATGACGGCCATCTTACTGGCATTGATATCCAGACCCGTCTCGTTCCTGTAGAGGATCGCCGCATCGGAAAAGAGAGAGGCCCAGACGAGCTTGACGTGTTTGAGGATTGCGTCGGTACCCCTCACATTGACATAGGACTCATGAATCCCGGCGAAGGAGAACTGTGCCGAATCTTCACCGATGGCAGAAGACCTGACGACGACGGCCCTGTCCCTGAAGGACCGGTCGATGAAAAGGTGCAGCGGATCGGAGAGTTCCGAGGGGAGGGGGGTGTGTAAGAACATGTTCTTGATTCTCAGTGACAGGTCCCAGATCTCCTCCCACCGCATGTCCTCGAATCTCTTTCTGTAATATTCCATGAAGATATTGTCGCGCAGTCCCGTCATATCGAGAAACCGATCAAAGAGATCGGTGGTCAGGCAGAGCGATCGGGGGACGCGAAGATTACCGGCGGCCATCTTGGCCAGTGCGACGGCCTTTCCGCCCACCAGTGATTCTGACCTTTTGTCTATGTCGGATAATCGCAATATCGGTTTCATCATTCCAGATGTATCTCCGTGACATTCTGAAATCGCTCTACGATGTAGAGTGACCGGACATCGATGCACATGAAGGCGCATGAGGGTGAAGCGAGAAAGGATGCCAGCTGGGGATGTTTGGCACCGTAGAGTTTCATCAGTGAGCTGTTTTTTATTTTGCGGATCTGCCGCACCGAGCCAAGCGCCGTCACGCCGATGGCCGTCCTGAAATCGACGGCCCTGTTTGACCGGTTATCGACAAACATGGCAACACCGGCATTGGAACGGATATTGGCGAATTTCCTCGTCGCCTTCGGCGTGGCGAAAACGATATGGCGCATATCATCGGAACAGGCGAAGGCAACAAGGCTGGTATAGGGATTCCGTTCCTGCTGGGTGGCCAGCACGCCCAGTTTCTGCGAACGCAAGAGCCGTCTCAGTCTGCTTTCAAGGTCCACGTGCCACCTCCTTTTCTTCCCGGCCTCTCGGCAGGGGATGGTGGTATGTAATCTTTTTGACTTGCTTCATCTGTGGCGCTGATCGGTCAGGCGCCCTTGTAATAGCGCTTGAGGAGGCGCCGCTGCTCGCTGATGATGACATGCATGGGGATATGTTTTGTGAACTGCAGGATCATTTCATTCTTGTCGATTCTGAAGAAGACTGTGCGTGATTCGACGCCCGTCCCGTCCTGAAAGGTGATATGCACATCAACGGGCTGAGCGAAACAGGACGGTGGACGCCCTTCGAACTGTATGCGTGTCCCCCCCTCTGAGATTTCCACAACAGGGAACGTGCCCTCTGGTGTGGTCATCCGGGGGCGCTCGCGATGGGGGAATCGCAACCGGAAATGCCTTCGTTTCTGCTCTTCTTCACTCATGAAATGGGGTCACATCTTTCATTTTGAGTCAGTTCATTGTGAATTATTTGAAATCTACCAAAGGCCCCATACCCTGTTGTAAGGATGAGACAATGTCTGTCGTCTCGTTCTGATGGTGCCGTAGCCGCCACGGCATCGAGTATCCGGTCAGGTGGTATCTGTTTTTCTCAGTGCAGGTACTGCCCCTTTCATCACAGGTGATACATGTGTGCTGACTTTTTCTACGAACGATATATGATAGTATACCATGCCCGTTCCTTTTTGGCAAAGGCTGGTCTGATCATGAACGACTCCAGAGATGCCTTGAAATGGGATGAGTTATTTGTTAAAGTTTAAATTATATTGATTTTTAGTAAGTACAGGCGCCAAATGAATCAAAAGAATTATATGCAGATGCTGGAACTGCTTCTTGATAATGCTCACGAGGGCCTTGTGATCTGTGATCCCGAGGGGAAGATTATCTATTTCAACCGTTCCTATGCCAACATCTACAACATGACAAAGGAACGAGATTTCGGTAAGAATATCGAGGAGTTTTTTCCTAATTCCCGGATTCGGCAGGCGGCCAGGACGGGTGATCCCGAATATGGCGTCATCAATTACTGGAAAGGCAGGAAGGTCGTTGTCAACCGGATTCCCATAAAAGAAGGAGATGCGGTTAAGTACGTGGTGTCTCAGGTCCTCTTCCGCGATGTTGAAGACCTGCGGAAGATGGCCGAAAAAATGACGAGCCTGCAGAAGAAGGTAGAGAGCATGGGTGCCGAACTGAGGAGTATCTTCCAGGCCAAATACAGTATCGGCGATATTATCGGCGACAGTTCTCTGACACGGCAACTGAAAAAGCAGGCCGGGAAGTATGCCTCGTCGTCACTTCCCATACTCATTCTGGGGGAGAGCGGGACGGGCAAGGAACTCTTTGCACAGGCCATACACCGGATGAGCCCCCGGTCCGATCAGGCCTTTCTGGCCATCAACTGTGCCGCCATCCCCAAGGAATTGATGGAATCGGAACTCTTCGGATATGAATCGGGGGCCTTTACCGGCGCCACACAGAAGGGGAAGATAGGAAAATTCGAGATCGTCGAAGGGGGAACGCTCTTCCTTGACGAAATTGGTGACATGCCCCTGGAGATGCAGGCAAAACTCCTGAGGGTGCTGGAAGAGAAGCAGATTACGCGACTCGGCGGATCACGGACCATTCCCGTTGAGTTTTCACTCATCGCCTCGACGAACAGGAATATCGAAGATATGGTAAAGCGGGGAGCCTTTCGATCGGACCTCTTTTACCGTATCAATGTCTTTGTCTTGAAGATCCCCCCCCTGAAGGACCGCCGGGAAGACATCCTGACGATTGCTCAGAGTATAGCCGCATTGTCACTATCCGATCACGGTACTGCCGATATCAGATTTTCAACCGAAGTCGCATCGATATTACTGCAGAGCGACTGGCCCGGTAATGTGAGGGAGTTAAAGAACGTCATCAATTATGCCATTCATAATCTCCTTCCGGGAGAATCACTCATTGAATCACGGCATCTTCCCCCTGCGTTCCTGGTGAAAAGGGAACAATCGCCCGGCACGCAGCCGACGGTTCCCTTCAAGACGGGCATTGAGAACAAGGAGCGGGAGATTATTGCCGATGCCCTGACATCGACTCAGGGCAACAAGGTGGCGGCGGCACGACTGCTGGGGATGCCCCGTTCGGTGTTATACAACAAGATCAAGAAGTATGATCTGCATCAGGTTGGAGATCCTGCCGGTGAAGCACCATATGACGAGCCGTTCCATGCATCCCTTCCCCCTGATGCGTCGGTGTCCGCACCCTTCAAAAACACGGTGGAAGAGAAAGAACGGGAAATGATCGTTCAGGCCCTCACAACAACAGAGGGGAACAAGATGGCAGCGGCAAAGCGCCTCCATATGCCCCGTTCGGTCCTCTATGAAAAGATAAAGAAGTATGGCATTCCCGGCTAGGGTCTTTCCAGTCCTCTGTCGAGTGCGCCGCCGGCCTGATATTCCAGATTACGGACACAAAATGTCTGGTATCGACACAGGAAATGTCTGTCTGTCCGGTATGCAGACATCGAGCCTTCCACGCCTGATATGTAAACTCCTTGCATTCATTGGTTATTTGTTAATCCATTCCGGGAATCCACGGTGGCATTGATATTGCACTCACGATAGTACGTGAGTCCCTCTTTCTGTCTTTTCAGGAGTGGAAAATTGTCTCGAAGGGATAGAGTGACGGATTCGTTCTGAGATATGCGGCATATGTTATCCGAAAACAGGTATATGCAGCAGGTATGTATCCCCTCGTCGGGATCGAGAGAAAAGTTTATTTATACACAAACCCTATGAGTTCCTCTTGAGAGGAGCCAAATCTATTGTAGGAGGACAAAATGAGTGTAAAGGCGTTTGATGGTGTATTTGAGATGCCCGTACAGGGCAGGTCGCAGAAACCGAGAGAGACCGGCGTAACCATGCTGATCGACAAGGGTCTTGGTCTGGTTTCAACGGAAGACCTGCTTGAGATGGCTGCAGACAGTATCGACATGGTAAAGATGACCTTCGGGACGTCGGCATTCATGGATATCGAAGTAGTTCGCCGGAAGGTAGAGATACTGAAGAGCTATGACGTACACACCATGCCCGGTGGGACCTTCATGGAGGTATCTCTGTGGCAGGGTAATTTCCCCGAATACCTGAAACGCTGCAAGGATATCGGATTCAATTCCGTCGAGATCTCCGACGGCACCATTTCCTTTGATCTGGACAAGAGGGAAGATGCCGTAAAGAGGGCAGTCGACATGGGATTCATGGTCTTGACTGAGGTAGGAAAGAAGGATGCCACCGAGAAGGTAGCCTACGAGTTGATGCATGAGCAGATTGCAATGGACCTTAAGAACGGTGCCACCAAGGTAATTGTCGAGGCGAGAGAGGCCGGCAAGGGCGTCGGTATCTTCGATGCCGATGGCAAGGTCAAGGACGACGAGATCAGCCAGATCGTAGCCGGTGTTGATGATCCCACCAAGCTGGAATGGGAAGCCCCCATCAAGAATCAGCAGCAGCACCTGATCCTTATGTACGGTCCCAATGTAAACCTGGGCAATATTCCTCCCGAGGACATTCTTGCTCTTGAGGCACTGCGATGCGGTCTCAGGGGAGACACCCTGAAGAAGGCATGGGAAGCCAACAAGGATTGGAAAAAGTAATCCCAGTCTTTGCTGGATGGTATGACAACGTTTCACTGCTCCCCGGCGGCACCCGGCAGCGAGTGCCGCGGGGAGTGTTTAGTAAGGAGGTGTTTTAATGGCTAATTTTGATTATAAGATTGTTGAAGAGGCGGCGAAGGAACTCTATATTCGTGCGCTCTGTGATCTTCCGCCTGATGCTCGTGAAGCCCTGAAACGCGCGTCCGAGAAAGAGACAAATCCCACCGCCAAAGAGATATTTAATGCCATGTTCAAGGCCGTTGAGATTGCGGACACGCAGAAGACGCTCATCTGCCAGGATACCGGTCTGCCCATCTACATGGTGAAGATCGGATCGAAGTTCTTCTGGGATGGTGCGGAACTGCAGGACCGACTCTATGAGGGTGCCAAGCGGGCGACACAGGAATTTCCCTTCCGTTCCAGTTCCACGCATCCACTGACGAGGAAGAATCCGCAGACATCCGTGGGACTGCGCCTTCCCATTACGTATTTCGATTTTGTTCGCGATTCCGATTGTCTCGACATCCTGATGATTCCCAAGGGATCGGGATCGGAAAATATGAGCGCCATGAAGATGTTTACCCCCGGTGAGGGTGTCAATGCGCTCAAGAAGTTCGTCCTTGATACCGTCGTTGCCTCCGGTGGCAATCCCTGTCCTCCTGGTGTGATTGGTGTGGGTATTGGCGGAACGGCCGACCTGGTAACCCGCCTGGCAAAGGAGGCGATCGGACGCCCCGTGGGTCAGAAAAATGAAGATCCGGTGCTGGCGGAGATGGAAGAGGCCCTTGAAGTGGCGATTAACGCAACGGGGTCGGGTCCCATGGGACTGGGCGGTGACATATCGACACTGGCCGTTCATATCGAAATGGGATACACGCATATAACCCAGAATCCTGTGGCAGTTAATACGCAGTGCTGGCCGGCCAGACGTTCGCGGGTGAAGATTTACCCCGACGGTCGGACCGAGTTCGGATACTAAGGAAGGGAGGTACAATAGAATGGCAAATTATCACCTCAATACACCCTTTTCAGAAGAGGAAATGAGGAAACTTCGGGTGGGAGATATTGTCCACTTTGACGGAACGTTATTTGGTATCAGAGATCTTACCCAGATGTACATCTTCGACCAGGGCCACGAGCCTCCCGTGAGTCTTGAAGGCATGCCCTGCATTCATACCGCTCCCAGCCTGAAGAAGGTGGGCGACATATGGGAGGCTATCTGTGTGGGGACAACGACGAGTACACGTATGGACCGTTTCTCACCTGGTCTGATGGAGAAATATGGCGTCAAGGCCATCATCGGCAAGAGTGGCCTCTATCAGCAGAGCCTCGATGCGATGAAGCGGGTTGGTGCGGTATATCTTGCAATCGTGGGCGGTGCCGCATCTCTGGAAACACAGCAGATAGTCCGGGTCAAGCATGTTCACTGGGAACATCTCCATCCGGAAGCACTCTATGAGTTTGAAGTGAAGGATTTCGGGCCCCTGACCGTTGCCATGGACTCTCACGGAAATCACCTCTATGAGGACGTGAGGGCAGAGGGGCAGAAGCGGATGCCGGAAATATACAAAAAACTGGGAGTTCAGTAATTGTGCAATGGTCCCTCTCCCATCGGGGAGAGGGACCATGCAAAGACGGGATGATCAAAACATGTGATGGAATACGATGCCCCGCTCCGATGGGGGTGATGGATTGATTATAATGCAAAAGGCAGACCTATCGCTCTTTTGCTGGAGATATGTGACACAGTAATGACTGAATACTTTGTGAAAAGGAAATCAAAGTAATGGAGAAGATACGAGGAGACATACTGATAATAGGGATGGGTGGTGCGTCCAGTATGGCGGCCCTGAATGCCTATGATGCCAACCCGGACTTGAAGATCATAGTCGTCACCAAGGACGTACGGGGAAAGGGAGGCTGCAGCCGTATGGTGCAGGGAGGATTCAACGTTGTCCTCAACGACAAAGACTCCCATGAAAAACACCTCATGGATACGCTCAAGGGGGGAAAGTTCATCAATAACCAGGACCTGGCTGTACAGTTTGTGGAGCAGGCGACGCCCACGATCAAGGAGATGGAGACCGTGTACGGGTGCTTTTTTGACCGGAATCCCGATGGTACCGTCCATCAGAAACCCTTTGCCGGCCAGACCTTCGACCGCACCGTTCACAAGGGTGACCTGACGGGCATCGAGATAATCAGCCGCACAACGGAACAGATAAGTAAACGGAATATTACCCTTCTGGAGGAACACCGGGTACTGGAACTGCTTACCGATGCATCGGGGAAAGAGGTCGTCGGTGCACTCATACTGGATGTACGGCGCGGTATTTTCAAGGTCGTCGAAGCCGCTGTTACCTTCGATGGTTCCGGCGGGGGTACGACGAGCTACCGGTTTTTCGCCCCCGGTCCGCCCAAGACCCAGGATGGTCTGGGAATGATGTACCGGGCAGGGGTCCGGATGGTAGACATGGAGATGGTGCAGTTTCATCCCACGGGACTTATCGTGCCGGGCAGTGTGGTGGCCGGTGCGCTCATTGAAGAGGGACTGAGAGGGGCGGGAGCCTACATGCTCAATCGTGACAATGAGCGTTTCATGAGCAAGTATGATCCCGAACGGATGGAACGTACAACGCGAGACATCATGAGCCGGTCATCCTTCATAGAGATGATGGAAGGCCGGGGGTGCGATCACGGCGGTATCAATATCGTGGCCTCTCATCTCGGTCCCGAAAAGGTGGAACGGAACTTCCCCGGTATGTGCGAACGCTGCGCCCTCTTCGGGTATGACCTTGCCAGGAAGCCGGTACCTGTTTCGCCGTCGGCACACTATATGATGGGCGGCGCCGTCATCGATCTGGAGTGCAAGACCTCGCTGGAACGGCTCTTCTGTGCCGGTGAAGATTCGGGCGGTGTTCACGGCGCGAATCGTCTCGGTGGAAACGGTATCGCCGACTCCTGTGTCTACGGGAGGCTGGCCGGTAAGGCCATGGCCAGATATCTCAAATCCAACAAGGGTATTCCCGAGTCGCGCCAGGGACAGGTCGACGGATTCGTCGCCACGTTTATGGAACCCTTCGGCAAGAAGGATGGATTTTCGGTTTACGACCTGCGGCATGAGTTGCGTGAGACAAACTGGACAAAGGTTGGTGTGGCCCGCAGCGCCGACATGCTGAACGAGGGTATTGCCGGTATAGAAGACATCCGTCAGCGGTTCCAGGAGATTGGTGTCAGGGGCGGCAAGGCCTACAATATGGCCTGGAACGACTGGATGTCTCTCCGAAACATGATCGATGTCTCTGCCGTCGTAAGCGGGTCGGCCATATTACGGGAAGAGACCAGAGGTGCCCATTACCGTCTCGACTTTAAAAAGCCGAATGACGACTACGGTCTCTTTAACACCTATGCCACAAAAGGTGAAGACGGTAGGCCAGTATTTGAAAAACAACCGGTGGAATTGAAACACATGAAACCATCGGATCTGAAAAAATAATATTCATATTTCTATAGAGGTATTTTCGGAGGAGTGACATGGAACAGAGTGAAAATATTCAGTATCGCAGTCCCTTGAGGCGAGGAGAATTAGATCCAAACAGATGGCGCAACACGCAGATCGGTATGTGGGCATGGCTCTGGCAGCGCATATCGGCACTTGCCATCATAGCATTTCTGGGCATACACCTGACACTGCCCTACAGGCCCCTGATACAGTTTCTATTACTGATTACCGTGACCTTTCACGTGGTCCTCGGCCTGAGAGTCATCCTGATGGATTTCGGTATCGTACACGCCAAATATCAGAAGGCCCTTCTGGCCGGTCTGGCCGCGGTGGGAGCCATCATGTTTATTATTATCTGGACGGGTATTTACTGAAAGGAGTGAGGACATCACATGACTGATAAAAAACAGAAAAGCACCAGAGTCGTCAAGGTCTTTCGCTACGACCCGGAAGTCGGGGGTGAGGGACACTTTGACCGCTTTGAGCTGGATATAGAGGACGAGAGTATCACCACGGTACTGGATCTTCTGCTGCGGATCCAGAAGGAGCAGGATCCGACGCTTGCCTTCCGCTATTCCTGCAGAATAAGCATGTGCGGTTCATGCGGTATGGTAGTCAATGGAAAAGAAGCGCTGGCCTGTCAGACCACGGTGATCAACCTGCAGAAGGGAGACATTACGATTCGTCCGCTGAATCATTTCCCCGTCATCAGGGACCTTGTGGTCGATATGGACCCCTTCTTCAAGAGTATGGATAAGGCACTGAGTTTCTTTGAGCCTGTCGATGATTCGCCCGAACCGGCCATTATACGGCCCGATTCAAAGGAACGCCGGTTGATTGAATATTACACCGAGTGTATCGGCTGCGGATGCTGTGTCTCAGCCTGTACCATGGCGCACTGGTATGAGGATTATCCGGGACCGGCGGCGCTGAACAGGGCATTTACGCTGCTCCTGGACAGTCGAGACGCCCTCCATGAAGATCGTATGGCCCAGGTACTGGCCGGCTGTTATAACTGCCGTTCAGAACTGAACTGTACCGAGGTATGTCCCAAGCACATCAGTCCCACACGGTCACTGAAGTATATCCAGTTACTCGCCGCCAAGCAGCCCTTCAAGAAGGTCGATGTCGTTGATATCGAAGACAAGGCCGAAGAGGCAGCCCCGGAGATTCCGGCGGAAGTGATAACACCGGAGGTTTCGCGGCGCAGTTTCATGTCCCGGATGACCCTTGCCATTGGTAGTCTCATAGCCGTCATCATCGGAGGTATCATGTCGGTGACCGCCCTCGTGCCTGCCATGCGGAAACGTCCAGAAAAATGGGTAAAGGTAGGTGGTGTCGACGAATTCCCCGAGGGTGTCGTCAAGACCGTTCCCATCAGTTACAAGGTCAAAGACGGTATCTATGAGAGTACCGTTACCAAGCCTGTTTTCGTGTCCCGTGAATCCGGCTCCGATGATATTACCGTGTTCAACAGCCGGTGTACACATCTTGCCTGCGTACTCCACTGGGATGATAAGAAAAAGCTCTTTCTCTGTGATTGTCATGGCGGCCAGTTTTATCCCGATGGCCGTGTGAAGGCGGGTCCTCCGCCCCGTGCCATGGATCGATACCAGACGAAGGTGAAGAACGGAAACATTCTTGTGAGGGAGGCGTAAGATGTCACAATTCGGATCATATATGCGTGATCGAGCAGGCTGGAACAAGTATCTGAAGCCCTTTCTGGAGAAGCCCCTTCTGGGGAATCTGGACTGGACACTGACGCTCGGCACTGTGCTTGCTATTCTCTTTGCCGTAGAGGCCCTGACGGGTATGATACTGGCAATGTACTATAACCCTTCACCGGACTATGCCTATCAGTCCATTAATTATATTATGAACGACGTCTTCATGGGACGCATCCTCAGGGGGATACACCACTGGGGAGCAGGTGCCATGGTGATTCTGGTGGTTGTCCATCTCTTTACCACCTTCTTCTATGGCGTCTACAAGGCACCCCGTGAGTTTACCTGGATCATCGGCGTATTCCTCTTGATTATAACGCTGGGCTTCGGTTTTACGGGTTATTTACTCCCCTGGGATCAGAAGGCCTACTGGGCCACCGTGGTGGGAACGACCGTCGCCAAGGACGTACCCTTTATCGGTGAGTTCATTGCCCGGTTGCTGCGCGGCGGTGCAGAGGTAACGGCCCTGACCCTTACGAGGTTTTACGCCGTACACATGCTGATCTTTCCGGCACTCCTGGCGATCGGCATTGTGGTTCATATCTATATGGTTCGTGTCCACGATGTAGCGGGGCACTGGACATCGGATGGTTCGCAGGAAGAGAAGACGGCCCGCTTCTATCCCGATCAGGTCTTTAAGGGGATCATCGCCTTTACCATCGTTTTTGCCGCCATTCTCCTCATGAGTATCTATGTCGATCCTCCACTGGAACAACCGGCACTGACGCCTGATCCCAACTATATTCCCCGGCCCGACTGGTATTTTATGTGGCTCTATAAGATCCTGACCTTCTTCCCGGGAGAGTTGGAATTTATTGGGACACTGGCCATCCCCGTCGGCGGCATGTTGATTCTGTTCCTCCTGCCCTTCTTTAACAGGATGAAGAATCGCAGTCCCGCCGACCGTCCCCTGGCGATCGCCCTGGGGATCGCCATTGCAGTGGGTATCGTCTTTACCAACTTGATGGGTATGGCCGATTCACATCCCTACGGCAAGGTCGTCGTCGTTCCCGACAGGCAACTGACACAGACGGAGATGAAGGGGGCACAGGTCTGGGTGGAGAAGGATTGTGCATACTGTCACAATGTCCTGGGGCAGGGCGGGCGACGGGGGTATGGTCCCGATCTCTCCAATGTGATTGCCAAGGACAGAACGAGAGACTGGCTGATAGCATCGGTGAGGGACCCCCAGTCGGTGAGTCGCTGGAACATAATGCCCAAGTATGAAAATACGGAAGAGGAACTCAATCTTCTGGCCGATTATATGTTGTCCCTCGATCTCAAAAAGGATGGTATGAAGATCCTCAAGAAAGAGGAAGTCGTGAAGGGGTCTCAAGGCTGACAGGGTCGCTTCATGCAGTCCACGGCCTTGGACCGGGTCAATGCCTCATAGAGGGTATCCCCGTTCCAGGCCACAATAAACGTCAGTCCCGCTGCCTGCGGCGGGACTGACGCACTGATGGGTGCCTCGTCATTGTGTCACGACGGAATCTTACCCGACTCCCGAAAGGGAAACAGCGTATGTGATATACAAAATGCCTTGATAGATCGCAGGCAATATGTTAGACTTTCAGCATGAATAATGTATAATGTATAAATAATAGTCGGTCCTTGTTTTGCCTCTGCCGGGCAAGACGTGACGATTGCGCATCGGGCAGTGTACCAACCATACAACAGGACCTTTTTCATTGTCGTTACCTCTGCAGGTTTTTCCCGTGGCGGAAGATCTGCGAGTAATATTTTATTTGACCATGCATACATATACTGAACAAGGAGAAGTAGCGGAGGATTGTAGATGGAGCAAAAGACCATAGTCTTGGGAGTACTGGGCGTTGATGCCCATGTCGTCGGGAATAAAATTATGGAATATTCCCTGCGTGAGGCAGGGTTCAATGTAGTCAATCTGGGCATATTCGTGACACAGGAAGATTTTATCAAGGCGGCCATAGAGACCAATGCCGATGCCATTCTCGTGGGATCGCTGTGCGGGCACGGCGAGCTGGATTGTCAGGGTTTTCGGGAAAAATGCATCGAGGCCGGCAAGGGCGATATGCACCTCGTTGCCGGTGGCAGGCTTGTCGTGGGCAGGCAGGAATGGTCCGGTGTGGAAGAACGGTTTCTGAAGATGGGATTTAACCGGGTATATCCTCCCGATACGTCTCCGAAGGTGGTCATTGATGACCTGCATACAGATCTGGGGATAGCGGACAATGAGTAAGACTGCACAGTACGGCCTCTTTGTCGATTTCGGCAGCACCTTTACAAAGCTTGTGTTGATAGATTTAGATGGTGAACGGGTTGTTATGAGGACCCAGAGCCCTTCCACCGTCGATACCGATATCACGGTGGGACTCAATGCCGTCCTGGAGGAAGTTGCGAGGCAGGAAGGGACTGATCTGTATTTCCACTATAAACTGGCCTGCAGCAGCGCGGCCGGCGGCCTGAAGATGGTAACCATCGGCCTGGTGCCGGAGCTGACGGCGGAAGCGGCCAAGCGGGCCGCCCTCGGAGCAGGGGCAAAGGTGGTGGGTGTTTACTCCTATAAAATGACAAACACCGAGCTCTATGAGATGGAATCCGTGGACCCGGACATCATTCTCCTTGCCGGGGGTACCGATGGAGGTGACTGCGCTACCATTCTCCATAACGCCGCACTCATTGCCAAATCACGGGTGAATGTCCCGGTGATCGTTGCAGGAAACAAGAGTGCCTCCGACGAGATACAGCAGATCCTCGATGACGCCGGCAAGGACTATATCATCGCCGATAATGTCATGCCCGAGATAGGGGTGTTGCGTGTCGACGATGTTCGTGCCATCATTCGGGAGGTCTTCATCAACAGGATCATAGATGCCAAGGGCCTGAAGAGTGCCGAGCAGTTTGTTGACGGTATACTGATGCCCACGCCGACGGCGGTCCTGGCGGCAGCCAGATTGATTGCCGAAGGAACGGACACCGAAGCGGGTCTGGGTGAACTTCTCATCGTCGATATCGGTGGTGCGACCACCGATATCCATTCCGTGGCGAAGGGGGATGCCGTCGAACCAGGGGTTATCCAGAAGGGACTCCCTGAACCCTTCGTGAAGAGAACCGTCGAGGGAGATCTGGGCATGCGGTACAATGCCTCGTCCATTATGCAGGCGGCGGGGAAGGAACGGATCAAGACCGGGCTTGCGGGGACGGACCTGGACCTCGACAGGGTACTGAGCCAGTTTCCCCTCTTTCCTGAAACATTACCCCAGTCGGTATCGGAAGAGAGTCTCGATACGGAACTGGCGCGGCACGCGGCGCGAATCGCCATGGAACGTCATGCGGGAACCATAGAGACGACCTATGGTCCTGACGGTCCCATACTGGTGCAGTATGGGAAGGACCTGCGTCCCACCAAGACAGTGATCGGCACGGGTGGTCCTTTGATATTCAACAGGTTCCGTGACGGCATACTGGCAGAAACGATCTTTTCCGAGGCAAACCCATTTTCACTGAAACCCCGAAAGCCGGACTTTTACCTCGATGAACGGTACCTGCTCTACGCGATCGGTCTGATGTCGGAAGTGGATGCCGACAAGGCGCTCAGGGTGGCAAAAAGATATCTTACAAAATTATAAGGGGTTGGATTATGGAACTCACAAATGAGCGGTGGAGTGACGAAGAATTCTACAGAGAGAGAAAGAAGGTCCTGTCGCTGTGGCCCACGGGCAAGGAAATTGATCTTGATGAGGCCGTTGCCTTTCACAAGAGTCTCCCGCCGGAAAAGAATTATGTCAACGTGATCAGGAAGGCCAAGGCGGCGGGAAAGACCTTGATCCAGCCGCGAGGCGGTGTGGCACTGGTCGATGAGCACATCAAGCTGCTGCAGCGCCTGCAGAACGAAGGTGGCGCAGATCTCCTGCCCACAACCACTGATACCTATACGAGAAATATGAAACTCGATAAGGCGCAGGCGGGGATCGATGCGAGCCGTACGGCAGGGAGGTCGATGCTGAACGGGCTGCCCGTTATCAATTACGGCGTCAGGGAGGTGAGAAAGGTCGTTGAGTCAGTTGACCTTCCCATCATTCTGCTGTCGGGGACACCCTTCCCCTATCTGACGTCGGAAGTGGCTATTGCGGCAGGATGTTCCGCCTTTCTCGGTGGTGGAATTTCCTACACCGTTTCCTACATAAAGGATGTCTCCATAGCAGAGGGTATCAGGAACTATCAATATCTCGATCGCCTGGCGTCATACTATGCGGAGCAGGGTGTCATGCTGCACCGCGAGCAGCCGGGATTCCTGACGGGAACTCTCATCCCCCCGGGCATCGGCATCGCCATCGGCGTCATGGAGGCATTGCTCGCGGCGGGCCAGGGCCTGCGGCATTACAGCGTCGGTCTTACCCAGAACCTCGATATCATCCAGGACATCGCCGGGCTCAAGGTTATGGAGGATGTATGCCATGACTACCTGAAGCGGTTCGGCTATGAAGACATGTTCATCTCCATTGCAAGTCATGAATGGATGCAGGCCTTTCCCCCCGATGAGGCGAAGGCATCTGCCGTCATTGCCATGGGGGGGATCATCGCGGCCCTTGCAGGAGCCACACAGGTCATTACGAAGACGACTCACGAATTCGAGGGGATTCCTACAAGCAGGGCCAATGCCGAGGGTGCCCGTGCCACGAAGATGGCGGTGCAGATGATCGGCGATCGACAGTTGCCGGTGGATGACGAAATGCGACAGGAGATGGAGATCATACGCATGGAGGCCTGCTCCATCCTCGACCGGGTCCTTGAACTGGGTGATGGAGATGTCGCCGTCGGGGCGGTGAGGGGATTCGAGGCAGGGGTGATAGATGTCCCCTGGGCACCCAACAGGCACGCCAGGGGGGCCGTCATTCCCGTCAGAGATGCCAGGAGGGCCGTCAGGTATCTGGAGCTCGGCGATCTCCCCTTCAGCGCGGAGGTGAAGGAATATAACCGTGAGAAATTGAGGGAGAGAGAACTGAAAGAGAACAAGCCAATGGATTACGAAACGGCAATATTTGATGTGTCGGAGATCAGCCACTTTTTCTAACGGGAAATATTTGCCCCCTGCTTTTGCCTGGGCGCATGCTGAACCGGGATAGGGGTGAACGAAAAACAGGCACGATCCCCTGTGATGGATACCCGTAACGAGTCATGTTTTGATGGTGACCAAAGAGAATGTTTAATGATCATGTTAGAGGTAGGACAATTTCAATGTTATTTTATTTTTAATTGTGATATTAGTTAATTGTCTTACCAATTGGAGTGCCGGACGGTACAGTGTAAGCACCCGGAATTCTTTCCATAGAATACCGTTATCCTTACGCTAAGGCCGGAGAGTATGAATGTTATGGTATTATTATATGTATCCTCTGACCAGGCGCAGGTGTCACGATGGCAATACATCGTTAACAAAGCGAAACAATTATACGCGTAATAGTGATAGGTGTTCGCAAAAAATCAGTTTTTCTTGTTTGAAGACCATTTCGGCGATGATTTCAGTGTATGACAAAAATCTAAAACTCGTGCTCACGCACCCAGTCAGTTAGATTTTCTTGGTGTCATCCACTGCAATCTTCTGTTTCCCGAAGTAGTCGAATCCGCTCGAAAAAGACTTTTTGCGATAACGCCACTATTGTAGCCGAGAGGACAACAGTTTTCAGGAATGGCACAGAGAAGGGGAATTTCTGTGACGAGAGACTGCCCTGCAGTATGCAGCGGATTTCTTATATGCAGAGAAGGGAGGTGATGAAGCCAAAGGGGTACAGTGGTGATTGACAGGGAAGGACATCCCTGGTTAGCACCACGGGGCAATTGTTGATCAGTAATATGTATGAGAACGAGCAACACTTTTTATTTACAAGGAGGAAATGATGAAGCACAAGGGAATTATCGGCTGTTTGACAGTCTGTCTAGTGCTGGCCTTCCTGGTGACATCGGCGGTCGGCCAGAGCTTGAGGCCTGTTCGTAACTATGGCAATGGGGTTATTAAAACCGCTGCCAAGGATGCAACCATTGTGGCTGCGGCACAGAAGGGCGCCTTTCTCGACGAGAACAGTGCAGCCAGTTTAAAGCTGCAGGCGGTCTTGAAGGGCAAGGCAGAGGCGCTATTCGCCTTTGTGATGAACATGGACGGTGTCATCGTTGCTGCAGGTTACAACGTCGGTCAGCAGGACTACAAGAAAGAGAGCTTTTTCACACTTCCCATGAAGTATGGATCGGCCTCCCATTTTCTCAGCAAAGCCAAGGAGGTGTATTATTACTCACTTCCCGTTGTAGCCGGCAAAGAAACGGTTGGTGTCATCGCCGTAGCCGTTTCACCCTATAACCTATTGAAATAGAAAGGAGCCGTTTTATGAAGCGAAAAATAGCATTAGTTGTAGCAATCCTTGTTTTGTGTGTGGGAGTGCAGGTTAACGCCGCCGGTTATCCGGATCGTCCCATCGATCTTGTTGTTACTTGGGGAGCAGGAGGCGGCGCCGACCAGTTGGGACGCGCAATCGGTCCTGCCCTTGAAAAGGTATTGAAGGTAAGCCTGCCTGTTATTAATGTACCAGGCGCCGTAGGCGGCGTTGGAATGGCTAAGGTACGGGCGGCGCGTAAGGATGGATATACCATCGCTGTTTTCACTGCCGATTCGGTGGGAGCCGACTCTCAAGGTAAACTGGCTGTTCACATTAACGAATTTATTCCTCTCGCACGTTTGATGTTTGCACCCTCCTTTCTCTTTCTGCACTATGACAGCCCCATGAACACATTTGAGGATCTCATTGCCTATACGAAAAAGAATCCCGATAAATTGAAGGTTGCCATCACCGGAGCGGGAAGCCCCGACGATTTGACGGTAAAATATCTGGGCAAAAACGGTATAAAGATGATCAGTGTTCCTTATGCCAAACCGGGCGAACGATATGCCTCTGTTCTTGGAAAACACAATGAGGTGCTCTATGAGCAGGCAGGCGATGTGGCCCAGTTTGTCATTGCAAAGAAAATGAAGCCCATAGTCGTCTTCTTACCGAAACGTGTTGATTCAATGCCCGATGTTCCGGCCATCAAAGAATTCGGTCTTGAACTATATCTTTCTCAGTATCGCGGCCTGTTGACAAATAAGGGTGTCCCGCAGGAGAGGGTGGATGTGCTGGCAAAGGCGATTAAAGAGGCCTATGACTCTCCATCGTATCAGAAGTTTTTAAAGAAAATGTACTGCATGCCTGATAGTTTTATGGCACCGGAAGAATTCAAGACATTTGTCGAAAATGATTTTGAGGCCATCAAGAAACTCTGGGAATAGGAGAATTCCTACACTAACACGTGGCGGGTGAGGGGAACCCCCTTACCCGCCTGCGCTTATCATAGGAGACGATAATGAGGGGAAAACAACCGATGAAGGGTGGAAAGATCGACGGTGATTTTTTCTTTTGTCTGGCTTTGATCATCGTTGCCTGCTTTTTGCTTTCTATCTCATCAACCACAATCAAAGTGGACGAGCATTCCCTTGGCCCCTTTTTCTGGCCAAAGGTTATTCTGGTGGGCATGTTGATTTGCGGGGCGATCAAAATGATCATCCATCTGCGAAAAAGAAAAGAGATGAGTAAAGACATCCATGTGAATGTAAAAACAAATTACAAGGCACTTATTTCTGTTATTGCTTTAACCTTTGGATATTTTCTGGGCATTGTGCTGGTTGGATATCCCATAGCATCACTACTATTTGTCGTCGCACTGGCTTACATGGGAGGGATAAGAGGCATCAAGGTTCTTGTCTCCCTCAGTTTCGGTCTGACTCTTATTACCAGCTTCCTTTTTGTCGGTGTCATGTATATTTCACTGCCGCGGGGTGTATGGATATTTTACGATATAACGAACTGGCTTTTTTCGCTCATCAAATTTTAAGGAGTAACGAATGGACTGGCTCGCGACAGTTATGGAAATGGGAGTGCAGATTATTACGCTCCCCAATTATTTTGTCTTTATTTTCATTGGGCTTTTTATCGGCGTTGTCTTTGGCGCCATACCGGGTATTTCGGGTCTCATGGCTATTATCTTGCTTGTTCCCTTTACCTATCCCCTTGATATTATACAAGCCATGTTGTTGCTTACATCGACTTACTGCGGTGGTGTCTTCGGAGGTTCCATCAGTTCAATACTGCTCAATACTCCGGGGGCTCCCGAATCGGTGTGCACCTCTTTTGACGGCTATCCAATGACCCGGAAGGGACAAGCGGCGAAGGCACTGGGTGCGGCAATCGAGTGCTCGGCGATTGGAGGGTTTCTCAGTGCCGTGGTTATGACTGTCGCCTGTGCCCCCCTGGCATCGGTTGCCCTTTCCTTTGATTCACCCGAATACTTTGCCCTCGTCTTTATGGGGCTTTGTGTCGTTACATCGATTTCCGGGAAATCTCTGGTGAATGGGGTCATAGCTCTCTTTATCGGACTTTTTCTGGCTTCCGTCGGCGTCAGCCCCATCCAGGGCGTTCCCCGTTACGACCTTGGATTTCCGCAACTGAGGGCCGGCATTGACTTTATAATAGTAATGATAGGGGTCTTTGCTCTCGGCGAGATATTCGCTCGTTTTGAGACGCTCTTCAGTGAAGAAAGCAAGAAGATTGAGGGTAAGGTAGGCACCGATTTGCTTACAATAAAGGAATTTATTGCCTTAAAATGGACAATCCTCCGTTCTTCTGTGACGGGTACCTTTATCGGTTTTCTGCCGGGAGCGGGAGCAACTATCGCCTCTTTTGTGAGCTATGGGATGGCCCGAAATCTATCCGATCATCCCGAAAAATTCGGCACCGGTGTCATAGAAGGTGTGGCAGCGCCCGAAACGGCAAACAATGCGGCCACGGGTGGGGCCATGATTCCTCTCCTCACACTGGGAATTCCCGGTGGGGGAGCAACGGCAGTTATGATCAGCGCCTTTATGATTAAGGGATTGCAGCCGGGTCCCCTGGTCTTTATGACCAACCCCGAGCTCATCGGCAGCATTTTTGTCGGTATGATTATCGCGAATCTCTTGATTATCATATTCGGTTTTATCGCGGTACGGGCATTTACGCAGTTTTTGAAGGTTCCCTATGCCATTCTCGCATCGGGGATAACTCTCTTCTGTTTTCTGGGTGCCTTTGCCAAGAGGAACGTGATGTATGACGTGTGGGTCATGCTCTTTTTCGGCATAATAGGCTATTTCATGAAAAAATATGAATATCCAGTTGCCCCTCTGGTGCTTGGAATGGTGCTGGGCCCCCTTGCTGAGGATAAGTTTCTCTCTTCGTTGATCAGCTATCAAAGTGATATTACGATATTTTTCACGCGCCCCATAAGTGGTACCATGATCACTGTGGCCTTCTGCTTTCTCATGTATCCCCTGGTTATGGCGCTGTGGAAAAAGAGACGGGCGCCGAAGGCGGCATAGTGCGGCGTTCTCATGTGTCCGTCGCCCGGTGCGACGGATGAAAAGAGGAAATGCATAGATAGAAGGAGCAGGTATGACAGCAGCAATCAGGGGCATCGCGGCCTATAAGATTCGTCTTCCACTGAAGAGACCCTATCATCTGTCGTTGCTTACACTGGAAGCCTTCGACAGCGTCATCGTCAGAGTAGTCACACAGGACGGAGAGGGGTATGGAGAAACCACCGATGTGCCCGGCTATTTTACCCAGAATTTAGACGATGCCTGGGCCCTGGCCTGCCGGCACGGTGTCGGGCTGCCGGGGCTCACGCCGGCGGAGGCACTGGAGGCGATAGTGAAGGCAGAGAAACACCTCGCCTTTGCCGCGACACCACTGGTGACGGCGCTGGAAAGTCTCTGTGATACCGGGGAAGAGACGACAACCCCGTTGAGAGTACCCCTCCTGGGTGTGGTGCAGGGGGAAAGCCTCGACGAGATCGCAGACGATGCCGCGAAGCTCATGGATGCCGGATACGGGACACTGAAATTCAAGGTGGGCTTTTCGGTAACCCATGATCTGGAGCGGGTGCGCCATCTGCAGCGGCAGCTCCGACCGGGTGTGACAATCCGCATCGATGCCAACCAGGGATACACCTATGAACAGTCCGTCCAATTCCTGAAGGGAATCGATCCCAAGGGGATCGAACTGCTGGAACAACCCATGGGAATGCATGCATGGGACGAGATGATTCTCTTGCAAAAAATCAGCCCCGTGCCGCTCATGCTCGATGAGGCCATCACGGGCGAGGAGGAACTTGATCGTACCATCGAAACGGGCTGTGCCGGTGTTGTAAAGTTCAAGCTTATGAAGTGCGGGAGTTTCAGGCACCTCGAAGGACTGATTAAGAAATCTCTGGAGGCCGGACTGAAGGTCATCCTGGGGAATGGCGTCGCCACCGATATCGGTTGTCTCCATGAGGCGAAGGTTGCCCACAGGACGGGGCTGACGCTGCATGCCGGCGAGATGAATGGATTTCTCAAGGCCGTGGACCGGTTCCTCGATCCCGGAATGGAGATGGACAGAGACGACATCGTCCTCCCCGCCGGGCGGCCCGCTGTCCGGTGGGATATCCTTTCACGGTATGTCGTGGAGGAGATGCACTGGGGTGAAGTGGAGCGCTAGTTCATCCGTTGTAGCGACGGTAAGTGTCCGGTCCCCTGTGGGGGATCACCGGTCTGACCATGCGATCGAGAAACCTCGAAAGCCTCCGGATAAAACAGAATGGCCCTGCAGTGTATTTCGTCCGGCAGGGCTCTATTGGGGAGTACAATTAAACTGAAAAGGAAGGGAAAGATGAGCAAAAAAAAACCAACCGGTGTAATAATTGGCGATGCCCTTGGAATCGGTCCTGAAATTACAGTAAAGGCCCTGTCCGATCCCGCAATCTATCGGGCCTGCAGACCCATCCTTATCGGTGATGCCGAAATAGTGAAGCGTGCCCTGGCAATCACAGAGACGGACATGACTGTCTGTCCCGTTCAGTCGCCCGACGAGGCCTCTATCGAATACCCGAACCTGAATATCATCGATCTGCCGTCGCCGGAACTCCAACGCGAATCCCAGGGAAGGGTGTCCCCCATTTCGGGACGTGCCTTCGTGACCTGGTTCCAGCGGGCCCTTGCAATGGCCGAAGGGGGCATCCTACGATCAATCGTGTATGCCCCGCTCAACAAAGAGGCCGTACACGCAGCCGGCTTTGACTTCCACGACGAAACCGATATGATGCAGACCTTCTCCGCCGAAAAGCCGGATATGCTGCTCGTCCTCTCCATGGCGGGCACATTTCGCACCGCTTCAGTGCCGCCCCTTCACCTGTCACTGAAACGGGCCTGCGAGGTCCTGAATCAGGATGTCATCGTGCAGTCCCTGAAACTGCTCGACGGGGCCATGAGAGATTTCGGTATCACGGAACCTGTCATCGGTGTCGCCGCGCTCAATCCACACGGAGGAGAGTCAGGCCTGCATGGTGACGAAGAGATACGGATTATCCGACCCGCCGTCGAAGAGGCCATCGCTCAGGGCATCGACGCCCGGGGCCCCTTTCCCCCCGACACGGTCTATCTCCGGGGCAGGAAGGGCGAATTCGACTGCGTCCTCGGCATGTTTCATGATCAGACACGCATAGCCATGAAACTGGTGAGTTTTCGAAAGATCATCTATACCGTCCTGGGAACCCCCATTCAGTTTGTCTCCGTCGCCCATGGAACGGCCAACGACATTGCCGGCACGGGCATTGCCGATGCCGGTAATTTCAAACAGGCCCTCAGGTATGCGGGGCGTATTCGTTAAGACGGTGCCACAACCACAGCCGGCAGAGGTACCGGTTTCTGCGGTGTCAGGCAGTGGTTCGAGGTAACAACGTGATCGGACATTACTGTCAGTGGATAGGGTTCTCGGATGCACTCACCCCACCTAATGGGGATGAATAAGTCATGAACCACGAGGTGACCGGGGAGAGATAAAGGGGAAGCTCACCTGAACAGAATTCAGGAATACCCCTTCTCATATCTGTATGAAAAGGAAGTTGCTTCTGCGAACCGTTGGTGCTGCCCCTGCAGGGGGGCAGGAATCATGGCAACGGTATTCTGAGGAGGATAGATGCCCAGCGATAGCGCGTCACGATTTCAGACAAAAAACGTTTTGATCCTCTCGGGGGGACATTTTGTCAACGATGCCTTTGCCTCTTTTCTGTCTCCCTTTCTCCCCCTCATTATCGAGAAGTTCGGTCTTTCCATGACAATGGCCGGTTTTCTGACCGTTGCCTTCCGGCTTCCCTCTCTCTTGAATCCCGTGATCGGATACATATCCGATATCATAGATATCAGGGTACTGGCCCTCGTTGCCCCTGCCGCGACGGCGGCATCGATGAGCCTGCTGGGTGTTGCCCCCAACTATGTTACGGTCTGTGTCCTGCTACTCCTTGCGGGTATGTGCTCATCGCTCTTTCATATTGTCGGTCCCGTCATGGTTGCCCATGTGTCTGGAAATGATCTCGGGCGGGGGATGAGTTACTGGATGACCGGTGCGGAGGTGTCACGGACCATCGCACCGCTCCTCGCCGTCCTCACCGTTTCGATCTGGGGATTTGAAGACAGCTATCCCGTCATGCTGGTCGGTATCGCCGCCGGCATCCTCATCTATGTCAATCTCAGGGGACTGGAGAGGCCCTCCAGCATGAAAGATGAACAGAAGGTGGAACGGATCTGGCACATGATGCGGCGGATCATTGCCCCCCTGACGATGCTCCTCCTGTGCCGGGCCTTTCTGATTACCGGTTTTGTCGCCTTCCTTCCCACCTACATGGTCTCCCTGGACCAGACCCTCTGGGTTGGCGGTGCCATGCTGGCGCTCTTTGAACTGGCAGGTATCGCGGGTGCACTGTCAGGAGGGACGGTGAGCGACAGGTTCGGTCGTCGCACCATACTGCTGGTAACGCTTCCCCTGTCATCCCTGTTCATGCTCGCCTTTGTCTACCTGTCGGGGTGGGCCAAGGTTCCCTGTATCATGTTCCTGGGGATTTCGGCATTTTCCATTATGCCCGTCACCATGGCGGTCCTCTACGATTCTTGCGGAACAAACAGGGGGGCGGCAAACGGGATATTCATGACGATCAATTTTGTCAGCACCGCCGTTGTCACCCTCTTTATCGGGTGGCTCGTCGATCTCACCGGGTTTACCGTGACATTGACCGTGAACGCCCTCATGGGTATCCTCTGTGTGCCGGTAATATTTTTTCTACCCAGACAGGTAGCAAACGGATCACCATACAGGAAAGGAGGCTCGGAATGACAATGGTTTTGCCCGGTGAGCTGAAAGCGATGTTACGCGATGGGAAGGAACTGGCCCTCATCGATGTCCGCGAGCAGGGTGTCTTCTATAAGGAGCACCAGCTCTTTGCCGTCTGTATCCCGCTGAGTCATCTGGAAGTGCGAATCAGAGATATGGTACCGCGTTATGCAACCCGCATGGTCCTTGTCGATGAGGGTCCGGGAGAAGACCTCGCCCGGCGGGCCTCACGGCAACTGACAAGAATGGGATATAGAAATGTTGCCGTGCTGCGCGGGGGGATTCGGGCCTGGGACGAAGCGGGATATGAGCTCTTTTCCGGTGTCAATGTGCCGAGCAAGGCCTTCGGTGAAATATGCGAAGAGACCTGTAATACACCGCGGATAACAGCAGAAGCGTTGAAGGCGAAGTTTGACAGCGGTGATACTGTTGTTGTGCTTGATTCCCGTCCCTGGGAAGAATATCAGCTCATGAGTATCCCCGGCAGTATCGATACTCCCGGCGCGGAACTGGTCCTGCGGGTTCACGATCTTGCCCCCGATCCGGAGACATTTGTCGTTGTCAACTGCGCGGGGAGAACACGAAGCATCATTGGAACGCAGTCGCTGATCAATGCCGGTATCGTCAATCCTGTCGCTGCCCTGAAAAACGGTACCATGGGATGGCATCTGACCGGTTTTGAGCTGGAACGGGGTATGGAGCGCCGTGCCCCGGAACCTTCGCCGGAAGGGCTGCAGAAGGCACGTGCCTGTGCGCGGCGTGTGGCGGAACACTATGGTGTACAGACCATAGATCACGATACGCTGGCGGCATGGAGCGGCGAAGAAAATGATCGAACGGTCTACGTCTTCGATGTGCGATTGCCCGAGGAATATGAGCAGGGTCACCTCGCCTGCGCCCGGAATGCACCGGGTGGACAGCTGGTACAAGCAACGGATGAATATGCGGCTGTTCGACATGCCCGCATCGTCCTCGTTGATTCCGTTGAGGTCCAGGCAGTGATGACCGCGTCCTGGCTGATCCAGATGGGGTGGACCGAGGTATATGTCCTGGCGGGTGGTCTGGGCGATGAAGCGACGGTGACGGGGGCATTCCCGGCGACCATGGTCGATGACGAATGGAACGAAATCATCACTCCCGCCGATTTGGTTCATGCCATCGACGGGGGAATCGTCACGGTCATCGATCTGGGAAGCAGCAGAAATCATACACAGGGGCACATCCCCGGAGCCTCGTGGTGTGTCAGGTCACGGGTTCATGATCACCTGCAGGCGATAGGGCAGAGCGAATTCTTCGTCTTTACCTCAGAAGACGGAAGACTGGCGAACCTGGCGGCAAGAGATATGAAAGAATACCGTCCCGATATATCGGTAAAAGTCCTCGACGGAGGCACCGATGCGTGGGTGCAGGATGGGTTACCGGTGGAAATGGGGATGCAGCAGCCGCTCTGCGAAGTCGACGATATTTGGTATAAACCGTACGAACAGAGCAGGGCCCGGGAACGTGACATGCATGCATATCTGACATGGGAGGTGGCCCTTGTCGAGAAGGTCCGGCGCGATGGAGACGCGTCCTTCAGAAAGGGTATGCAAAATTTTTTTAACCATTTGAAATAATGTCCTTATATTCTGTTTCGAAGGATTATTTTTGATTGACATAGCAGGGATTGTCGTTTATACATTATACGTTAAGGTTTTTTTTAATACTGTAAGCTAACGGGGGATAATATCACGCTCTTATTGTCCCATTTAGTAACGTTGCATCTCTGGAACAATGGTCGGAGAGAATAAGAAAGGAGCAAAGTATGAAGAGAAGAGTAGTATGCTTATCGTCGTTTGTTGTCATCTTATTTGCCATCACCCTTGTGTTTTCTTCCGCTTCACTGGCAGCGGGCCCTTCGAAGAATATTTCTGCCGTTCTTAAGGCAGGCGGCGGGGCCGTAGGCGGCATAGGCTACATGGTCATGACTGGTATGTCCAAGGTCGTCAAGGACCAGTACAAGAGAATCGGTATAACCGTTGTCCCCGGCGGCTGGGTCGGCAACCTTCCGAGAACGGAAAGGGGCGAACTGGATATAGCCAGCACCACCGTGGCCATGTGCTCGCTTGCGTCAGCCAAAAAGGCCCCCTTTGAGAAAGAGATGCCTCATGTTAAGGCCTTTTACAGCACGCAGGACAAATTGTTCTATTTCGCCATAGTGAGGGCGGACGCACCTGCAGACAGCGTTGGTGAAATGTTTGACAAAAAGGTCGGTCTCAAACTTACCTGTCTGAACAAGGGAACCACAACGGAACTGATGTGGCGGAATATTTTTGCCTCTCAGGGCTACACCTGGGAAGATCTCCAGGATTGGGGCGGAAACATGAACCACGTTGCCTGGGGTGATGCCGTGAACCTTGTCAAAGACGGTCATGCCGACGGCATCCTGGCCGTGGGCGTCAAGAAGATCGGCTGGGCCATGGATCTTACCAATTCCAGGGCCATGAAGATCTTGAAGTGGGAAGACAAGTATCTGGATATGCTGAATAAGCAGTTTGGATTTGCCCGGGGCATCATTCCCGGGAAGACCTATCCGGGTATCGATGAAGACGCCCTGTGTCCTGCCGACTCGGGCGAGGTCATTGTAAGCGACAGGGTTTCCGACGATGTTGTCACCGCCATACTGACGGCTTTGGCCGACAACGCGGAACAGTATTCGAAGCATCACTCGGCGCTGGCCGATTTTACGGTAGAGGGTATGGCAAAAGGCCTGAAGCTGCCCCTCCACCCGGCTGCGCTCAAATTTTACAAGGAACGAGGCATTGAACTGCCCTAACTGACCTGTAGCATGGTTGCCTCTCCCCATTGGAGAGGCAACCTTATTTTTTTGCCTGTTCTCAGATGTCTTTAGGAGTGTCTGTTTCCCCCTGGTATCACTCGCAGAGTGTCTGTGAAGCCATCAGAATCTCTGGAATGCGATGGGATTGCGGTCACTGCACCGGTGATTGAGCCGGCGGGGTGTGCAGAGGGTATGAACAATAACTGTGTTCTTGCGTGACAGTGAGCATCGGTGAAGCCGATTCACGTGAAGATACGCGTGCTGTAGCTTCGTGCTGTGGTGCGAGCGACTTGTGTCAGGAGGTTGTGGTGTCAGAGGAAACATTTGATTTTAAAGATAAAAGTCTCATTATCAAAGTAGTGAAGGCAGTCATCCTTGTCATCGGAGTGAGCCTGAGTCTCTTCCACCTGTATACCGGCGGATTCGGTGTCGTTGAGGCATATATGCAGAGGACGATACACCTGATGGCCCTCATGACCCTGGCCTTTCTTGCCTATCCCACCAACAAGAAATGGTCGGTAAGCAAGAACGCCATGATAGATATACCGCTGGCTGCCCTCTGCTTGTTAATCGGTATATACCTGCTCTATCATCATGACAGGATTGTCGGGAGGGAGTGGTATTACGGGCCTATAACCATAGCGGATATTGTACTCGGAATTGTACTGATCTTGCTTACCCTTGAATCTGCGCGGCGGGTGGTTGGATGGGCCCTGCCGGTCATTGCCGTCATTTTCATGATCTATGCCCTCTATGGGAACTACTTTCCCTATCCCTTTACCATCAGATCACCTCCTCCCATCGTCTTCATTGACCACATGTTTCTGACCCCACAGGCAATATTCGGTGTGCCCGTGGGGGTATCGGCCACATTTGTGTTTCTCTTTGTTCTCTTCGGGGCCTTCCTGGAGACGACAAAGGGGGGACAGTTCATTATCGACTTCAGTATGGCCCTCGTGGGACGGGCCACCGGGGGACCGGCCAAGGTAGCCGTTGTGTCCAGCAGTCTCTTCGGTACCGTATCGGGCCATTCCGTCGCAAATGTCTATGGGACAGGGACCTTTACCATCCCCTTGATGAAGCGGGCGGGATATGACAAGGAATTTGCCGGGGCCGTTGAGGCGGCATCCAGCTGTGGGGGACAGCTCATGCCTCCCATCATGGGTGCGGCTGCCTTCATTATGGCTGAAATTCTGGGTGTTCCCTACATGGATGTATGCAAGGCGGCCATCCTGCCGGCGTTACTCTACTATGTTGCCGTCTTTTCATCTACTCATGTGGAGGCATTGAAACAGGGATTGCGGGGTCTGACCAAGGATGAAGTTCCCCGGTTGCTGCCCACGTTGGGTCAGGGATTTCACTTTACAGTTCCCATTATCCTCCTGATTATCGTACTGATCAAGGGATTTACCCCCTTCAGGGCGGCCTTCATAGCCATCGTGTCCCTGGTGATCGTGGCGATGTTCAGAAAGGAGAGCAGGCTGACACCGAGGAGCCTCATACATACGCTTGTTCTTGGCGCGAGAAACAGTATCGTCATAGCCGTGTCCTGTGCCTGCGCGGGAATCGTTGTGGGCGTGCTCGACGTTACCGGTCTGGGGATTAAATTCGTCACCATCGTGACAGAACTGTCAGGCGGTATCCTGCCCATTGCGCTGATCATGGTGATGATCTCCTGTCTCGTTCTGGGAATGGGTGTCCCCACGGCACCGGCCTACATCATCGCGGCCATGATCGCCGCTCCCACACTGGTCCATTTCGGTGTCAAACCGATAGTGGCCCACATGTTCGTCTTCTACTCCGCCCTCCTGAGCGCGATCACGCCGCCTGTTGCACTGGCCGCCTATGCGGCGGCGGCAATTTCGGGAGGCCGGGTCATGCGGACGGGGATCATTGCATCAAAATTGGGTATCGTTGTCTTTCTGGTTCCCTATATATTTGTGTATAATGCGGCCCTGCTCATGGAAGGATCGGCTCTCTTCGTCCTGTGGTCCTTCACGACGGGTGTTGTGGGTACACTGGGTCTCGTCTTTTCACTGGAAGGATACTGTTTTAACAAGTTGAATCTGCTGCACAGGCTGTTCTTCCTGGTTGCTGGACTGGCATGCCTGGTCCCGGAACTCAAGACCGACCTGGTGGGACTTGTCGTCTTCGGGATATTCCTATGGATGAGTTACAAGGCATCCAAGGCCGATAGTGCTGTTCCCGTTGCGGCGGAGAGTGCCGAGGGATAACAGCCTCACGCTGAGAAAAACAGGACAGACTGAATGTATCACTGGGAAGTGCCATGTCCGGTCAAGTCGGGGATGGTACTTCCCTTTTTTAACTTGGAAGAAAGAAAAATCCGGTGGTGGTTCTATCAGGACACTGCGGGAGCATCTTCTGAAGAACAGAGACTGCCGGTACATGAGGATTGCTAGTATGGGTATTGAGTTGGGATTGCTGGAAATAACGTCCATTGCCCTTATCATTCTGTTCACCTGCCTGATAAAGACCAGTATAGCCGTAGGAGCGGGTATATTCTTTTCCGCCGGTATGTGCCTTATCATGCCCCCCAAGATGGCCATCGCCCTGGGCGGTCCTGTTATGCTGCTGTCAAATATTCTTCCCCTCTTTCACTACTGCAAAAAGATAAACAAGGCCGTGTTTCTCGTACTGATTTCGGGGAGTGTGGTGGGGCTCGGTCTGGGGGCACTGGTCATGAATTATCTGCCCGACTGGATATTCATCAAGGTTGTCGGTGCCATCTGCGGTGTTTTTTCCATGCAGAAACTCTTCGGAAACTTCTTTTCCTCGGTGTTGAAAGGGAAAGGGGGAAAACGATTTGTGCCGGGACGCTGGATGGGAGTTGTCGCGGGCCTTGCCGGTGGGATCATCACCTTCATGGTCCACACGGGAGGTGTCGTCTATTCCGTCTACATGCTTTCCATGAATCTCTCCAAGACCACATTCGTTGCCACCAGCGTGGCCATCTTCTTCGTCGCCGACTGCATCAAGAATGTCCTCTACTGGAATATGGAGTTATTGACACCGGATCTTCTGAAGCTCGCGCTCTGGATGATACCCGTCATGATCGCCGGCAGCTTCGCTGGTTATTTCATACACAAGAGGATGTCGTCACGCCTCTTCGAGAGAACGATTCTCGCCTTTGTCCTCATCGCCAGTCTCAGACTCATCGCGACCTTCTGAAAATAGGGACATCAGTGCCTATTTTTTTCCTATGTCCCCGAAGACCGCCTCGGTGACTGGCGTTGCTACCCCGTGCCGCCGACCCATGGTGATGATTGTCTCTCCGAAGAGATCACCTTCGTTTCGTTCCCTCCCGGCCTCGATGTCTCGCTGATAGGATGTCTTCGTTTCGTAGGGAAAATTATTTGCCTTTTCCAGTGATTGGGTGACGATGTCGTCGGGCAGCGAGACGCCCCGTTTCCGGGCGATGGACACGACCTCTTCCATGATCAGACGGGTCGTCTCTTTCAGTTCATCATCGGCAAAGACACCGCCGACGGTCTTTCCCGAATAGGCGGTGACCAGTCCGAATGGTGCAATGAAGACATATTTCTCCCAGATGTCGGGATAGGGGTCGTCGTTCCATTTGAAGCTGAGTCCCATGTCGTCAAAGAAGGTCCGCAGCCCCTGGGGATCAAAATCGCCGGCCTGCGGGTCATTGCCGCAGAGTACCAATCCCGTTCCCCCCTGCTGGGTGACGACGCCCGGCTCTTCTATGCTGGAGCCGATGTAGACACAGGCGGGCAAAACGATGCCCTTCGTGAGATGGAGCCTGATTCTTTCATAGATGTCGACGCCATTGAGCAGGGGGATGATCAGTGTGTTTGCTGTCACGATGCCGCTCAGGCGCTGTGTCATGTCGGCCAGATCGTAGCTTTTTACGCAGATGAGACAGAGGTCGGGGGGCGGCACGCGTTTTACATCATCAGTGGCCAGGTCTGGCTTACAGATCAGCCGGTCTCCCCTGACCGTCTTCAGGATCAGCCCCTCTTTCCTGATTTCCTCTAAATGGTCACCCCGGGCGACAAAAGACACATGCCCGGTGGAATCTTCCCGCCCCCTCACTGCACGAGCGATGATTCCGCCGAAATAACCGCCGATACCACCGATTCCCGCAATGCATATATTGTTGATCTGTGCATTCATGTCTCTATCTCTTTCAATGAAGGACAGTGCCTATTTTTCGCCGGAGACAATATCGGCGAGTTCTATTTGGAAGGTCAGATCCTGGCCTGCCAGATCGTGATTGGCGTCGATGGTGATGTCCTTTTCGTCGGCGGCAATAATCTTTATTATCAATTCTCCCTTGGACGTCTGTGCCTTGAACTTCTTGCCAACCACCGGTTCGATTCCCTCGGGGAGGTGTTCCACCGGTATCTTTGCCACTAGGCTCTCTTCACGCATCCCATACCCTTCCTTCACGGGTATATGAATCGTCTGCGACTCTCCCACGGCGAGACCGATGACGCCTTCTTCGAATTTCCTGAGCAACTGTCCCTTACCGATGACGAATTCGAGAGGCCTGTCTTTTGGTGACTCATCGAACATCGTTCCGTTGTTCAGTGTTCCCCTGTAATGTACCCGTACCGTGTCTCCATGCTGTGCTTTGTTCATACCTGCTCCTGTTCTTCTGTTTCATCTGTCAGGATAATTTCTACTGCCTGCCGAGATAACACAGGAGAAATCAACCTGAAGACGCTGCTATTAATCTATTATGCCTGTTGACGCAACACCTTTTTCATGCACGAAGTGGTACCCGTTTCCCCTCGATCTCGATGGTCGTTTTCGAATAGGTGAGTTTTTGTATGATCTTCCCGTCCTGAAAGTGCATGATATCGACACCACGGCGCTTTTCCCCTGTCCCTTCGTATCCCTTTTCCCGGGAGGGCCATTCCAGAAGCCACCGATAAAGGACCTTCTGCTCCCTTTCGTCGATAAAGGCATCCTCTCCAGTAAAGCGGAATCCGCCATGAGTATCGAACCATGGTGTCCATGCCTTCCGGAGGGCATCTTTTCCCCGTGCCCGTCCCCCGGTCCAGTTTTCGAAAAGAATGTCGTCATGAAAGAAGCGCATGACCCCCTCCAGGTCATGACTGTCCCAGGCCGCATTCCACCGTATCAGTATGTCTTCGATCTCTACCCTTGAAAGGCGCATATCGGGCTCCTCATGAAAAAACAGGAGCTGTCACTGTTTTATTCTCTCTTTGACCATCTCCCAAGACCCGGTGATGAGGAAGCTTTCGTCCATGTTGCCGACCATTTCCTCGAACCGTTTCATGGGGACGGTGAAGGTCAGGGTATGGGCAGGGACAGAGGGCCGCGCGGAGACATCGAACATCCCCAGGATACAGCGGGGGGACTCGGACTGTGACTCCCTCAGCGGGGAGTCAATAATGGAAGAACAGCCCGATCCCATGGGGGTAATGACGGCGTGGGGGTCCGGGGCGTCGAAGTTGGCGAGGGTGAACAGTCCCGACAGGACATCGGCCGTTGCAAAGAATATGACGGCCAGGGGATTGTCCCGCTCCGACAGTTTGTCCCACCGTTTGAAGATGAGATAGGGTGCCGGTGCCTCGATGGGGGGATGATGCTTCATGAACTCCTTCACCAGTTGGGGTGACTTTTTATACCGTTCACCCTCCATCGTTCCCGCTATACCGCAGGACAGGAAATATTCGAAATTGGGCATCAGTGTCCGGGCATAGCCGGTGTAGCGCTTGCCACCGGGGCATCCCGGGCTGTCTGCACTGTAGACGAAGCAGTACCCCGCTCTCACACGATTGAGATTGCCGATGAGACAGCGGTCTTCATCCCGTGTCTCGGCGCGGTCTTCATCGGTCGCCCCTTCCGCGTAAAAATAGGCGATGGGAAGTTCGGTGCCGGGGACATATTTCTGCCACTGACCGGTAAAATGGTCTCTGAACCGTTCATCCATGAAGAGATCCTCCTCGCGTTCTAATTTCGTTGGTGCAATGCGTATATAAATATTGTGCCGCTCTCTTTGGATCAGCCGGGCATATTCAGGATGCCATCAATGCCCACATTATCCAGGCGGGAAAGTTTCCCAATCATGAAATCGATGTCTTGTTTTCTCGTCAGGATATGTCCGTGCTGGGGGGCGATACATTCGATGTCCAGTCTCTCTATCTGTTTCATGGCATACGCCAGTGCGTTGCCGCTGGGCATCACCGAGCGATGAAAATTGAGCATCTCGTTGATGGGACAGACCCTGTGCTGGTACCGACATGTCTCATAGTTGAGACACTCATAACACTCCGGTGCTATTTCATTGAACAATTCCGTCGTCTTGAGAAAGCTGCCGAAGAGATCGCTGGAGAATAATATTTTTGACCCTTCGTCATAGGTGACAAAGCTCCCGCAACAGTGTGCATAGGGTGTGGCGATGAATCGAAGCGTTCGGTTCTTCAGCGGGAGTTCGAACTGCATATCATTGATTGTCTTCAGGTAATGGTAGGAACTCTTGTGGAGATAGAAGGAAAGGAAGGAAATATTATACAGCTCCGACAGGATCTTCAGGTCGGCGTTATCGCACAGGCCGATGACATTCTGCATGGAACCGCACAAATCGGGATCATAGTGATGGTAGACCAGTGTCGTGATTTGCGAGGGACTGATCCCGATCTGCATGATCTTCATCATAACAGTGGGAAAGTCTGATCTGTTCCCCGCATCGAGGAGAACAACCTCATCATCATCGACGATCAGATAGGGGTGACAACTGAACTCGGAATCCGCATCGAGGGCACCGACCCAGTATATCCCCTTTCCAATCTCTACAGGACCGTTTACATTTGTATGATGTTCCATAGTCTACTCGCAGGCCGTTACCTCGTTCCCGTTACAAAATAGGCATTCATGTCATCCTTGTTCTTCAGGGGAACCTTGCCCCGTTTGGCAACATGAAAATATTTCCGTGTCCGCCTGTAGGTCTCTTCCGATATATTGACCTGTCCCGGTTCTCCCGCCGATTCAAATCTCGACGCGATGTTCACATTGTCGCCAAAGACATCGAACTGCAGCCGTTCCTTGCCGACGACACCGGCAATGACCCGTCCGGAGTGTATGCCCACTCTCATCTGAAAGGGGTATGTAACGGTTCTGTTAAAGTCACCAATATACTTCTGCATTTCCAGGGCGGTGAGGACCGCGTAATAGGCATGATCATCCACCGTCGTCGGGGCGCCGAAGGCGATCATATAGGCGTCGCCCACTGTCTTGATCTTGGTTCCCCTGCATCGTGATACGATATCGTCAAAGGCACAGAACAGCCGGTTCAGGATGTCTATCAGTTCGGTGTTTGACAACCGTTCGGCCATTCTGGTGAACCCGACAAAATCGGAAAAGAGGATCGTACAGTCATAGACACGGGGTACGAAGCGGTCCCCGTATTTGATTTCTTCCGCCACCACCGCGGGCAGCGTATTTTTGAGGAGTGTGTCGACCTTTTGTTGAAGGATCATGTAGTTCTTCATCAACTCCTTCAAGAGCTTTTCCTGCAGGGAATTGTCTTCGATAATCGCCGCCGCCTCAAGCTGCCCCTCGCTGAGACGCTGGCCGGTGTTACGATGGGTCTTGACGGTGTGCAGTAGATCGGCAATGTAATCCGCGTTCATGATGACTTCCAGTACACGCCCTCATCAGGCCCGGCATTCAGGCCGGCTTGTTACCCTTAAGATGCGGCAGAAGGAGTGTAGGGTTGATGGTTCACTGTAATCTCTATCATACAGTGTGTCATGGTGACAAGTCAGAAAAAACAGGCGCTGTCCCTATTTTTGTGCTGTGACGACCATGCGGTTGGTCATACTCCCGTAGTCACCGGTGGCGTCACGGTTCATGAAGTCCTTCCGGCAGGTCACCGATGAAAAACCCGCTCCATGCAGCAGTGCCGAGATCCCTTCCGCGCTGTAGAGGCGGGTCAGATATTGCTGGTCACGGATACAGCCCCGCCGTTCCGACGTGACGATCTCACGGCTGTAGATGACATCGCCTGAAAGCTCACGTTCCCGTCTGACGGAGATGTCATCGGTGATGCGGTGTTGTGAGGACGGTCTGAAGTTCTGCAGGACATAGTCCCTGTTGGGCAGATCGAGGAGCAATGTCCCTCCCTCCATTAATACTCGGAGGGCCTCGGAGATGATCCTGCCGTTTTCTCCATCATCGGCAAAGTACCCAAAGGAACTGGCCATGACAATGACGAATTTGAACCGCTCCCGGGGCAGTCCCGTGTCTCTGGCGTCGCTGCGGATAAAGACGGTGCCGAGCTTTTCCTGCCGTGCCTGTTTCTCCCCGCAGTCGATGAGGTACTGTGAGTAGTCCAGGACAGTGACATCGGTAAAGCCGCGACCGGAAAGCTCCAGTGCATGACGGCCCTGCCCGCCGCAGAGGTCGAGAACAGGGTCAGACCGTTGGGGGCGCAGTGTTTCCTCGATGAAGTCCACCTCACTGCGTGTCAGTTCGTCGTCACAGACGGACCGCCCGTCGGTGAGGAGATAGGTTGCATCGAAGATGTGCTTCCACCAGTCGGTGTCTACCGCTATTGTCATCGAAGATGTGCTCCAAAACTGAAGAGACCGTCGGAGGCGAAGATGGCCGGCGATCCTCCCCAGGGCTGTGATCGTATGATTTCAAGCTCTTCGGGATCGATGTCGACAATGACGTTCAGTGCATCGGACAGCCACATCCGCTCCAGCGTGAGGCTGTCCTGCCAGATCGATCTGCAGTATGTCTCCAGTGCATCCATCTGCTCCGTCGTGATCAACCGGGGACGAAGGGCGATCTTTATGGGTCCCAGGAGATAGGTGAAACACTCGTTCAGCGCCAGTCTGTCCTGATCTTCCGCAGCCGTCAGTACATCGTCATAGTCCATATCGGCAATGACGTGATTGATCCTGTCTGTCGCCTCACCGACGTTCATAGTGGAGGATACCACGGCGAGGGGCTGGACACCGCCGCCACTCCCCACGTTGGTGGGAACGCCGCCGTACCTGCCGAGAAAGCCGAAGAGTCCCTGTGCACCGAAGAGACACCGGAAATCGGTCTGACAGGGGGTCGTCCTCACGGATCGGGACGCTCTGTCGAGTTCGGGAATCATTTCCGTCCACATATCGAGGGGGACCTTTTCCTGGACGATATAGCCGCCGTATTCACCATTATCGAGGGCTCCTTCGATGATCTCATCGATATTGCCGTTTATCCCCCCCACGCTCACCCCTTTCCCTGAGTAGCCCCGTTCCGGCTTCAATACCAGTGTGTCCCAGTTCGACCGGGTCCAATCCACGAGGTCCTCGATCTGCTCGCCGTGGGGTCCCTCGGTCCGGCGGGGATAAAACTGGCGCGTCCAGGGTGTCCTCCGGACTGTCTCCGCATGAAACAGATCTCTGTTGCCGGGATCGGTGATCACCTCAAACATACTCTTGGAATTGATCGGTTCGGTCCCCCGCGGATTGATAACTCTCCCCTCGCTGACGGCCCTGAGGAGGGGACCCAGCCCCTGCCTCTGGTGCAGTTCCAGAAGGACATCGGTATTGAAGTCCATGAAGATGATGGACACCGGTTGCCCCTTCCAGCAGACTCGTCCCCCCGACTCTTCCAGTTCATGGGGGGCCATGAGGGCGCCCGACAGCCCCTCGACGGCATTGAGATGCGTGACGAGATTCCTGTTTTCCACCACGTCTTCCAGTGTCTCTTCTTCAGCAACCACGGCAACGAGACCCGGATTCGAACCCTCCCGTGAACGGTGAGCATCCGACAGCATGGCGACAAAGTTGTTGACCGGGTGGAGCAGGGGGTGGTCGAAATCGAGATCGATGCCGACGGCGTCTCCGAAGTGTCTATCCCAGATTTCCTTCCCGATGATCTGGGTGATACGCTGATAGTCCCATCCCCCCGGACTGCCCATGTTCCATTCCGAATGAAAACCCAAAAACTGGTCCACGCGTGATCCTCCCTGTGGTGTGCTGATACGTGAGATAGGCTGTCAGACAATGATCGCCGCACGTGACGGTGAAAGAAAGCCTGTGCCCCGGCGTGACGCCTGCTGCCCGGGATGCCCCCCTGTATAATCGTTACGAATGATTGAAAAACCGGTGTAGACCATACCTATAGCATTGTTGCTATGCCGGATTCAACGGGTATCTCGCAATCGGTGCGATATCCCGCCGCGCATGCTGCCCCGACGTGATCCCTGCGGTTTACCCGGAAAGGGGACTTTCCTCCAGAGACACGCGCAGGGGCAGGCAGGGGTGACATCATGCATCACTGAGATGGATTTCAATGCGTTCTCTCCCCTTGCCGGGGTTCTTGCGTTTCAGTGTAATGGTACCGATTTCGCCCGTTTGTCGCAGATGCGTCCCCCCGCAGGGGACGCGCGCAAACCCCCTGATTTCCCAGTAGCGCTCTTCCGCCGCCTCGTCGCTGAAGGCGCTCGTTATTGCCTGGTCGGCCTCTATGATGGCGCCGGCCTGTTCCTGCAGACGGGGGAAGATCTCTGCAATGTTTCCCTGCCACTCGAAGTCAAGACGGGCCTTGTCCGCTGCGATATGGGCCCCCGTTTTCCGGATGGACGGGGTATGCCGATAGACCAGCTCCAGGATGATCTCGGCGGCAAAGTGGAGCCGCATCAGCCGGTACCGCCTGTCCCAGTCGATTGCCATGTGGACGCTGTCTCCGGGTGAGAGCCGGTGCCTCTCTTCCAGTGTGTATATGATCTCTCTGCCGTCCTTCCGTGCACCGAGGACAGGATACTCTCCCATCCTTCCCCGGTCGCTCTCCTGTCCTCCTGAGAAGGCGAAGAAGATGGTCTCATCGACAGTGATGTCTTCCGCCGTCACGCCGGTCACGGTGGCATCGAGATGCGTCATATAGGGGTCTTCCCAGAATATCTTCCTGACCATATGAACGTCTTCCCTCTCACCATAGGAATGGCCTTTATATATACAGTTTCACCACATAAAGTGCAATGAAAATGGTCGCATATGAAATGTCTCAGGGATAAGGACGGCGGTTGGTCTGCACCGGTATGGTGAGGAAGTGATACCGGAGGTCTCTGTGACCTCCGGTATCACCCATGCCGCTAGTCGAATTCATGAACCAGGATGAAGTCATTGGCCGCACGGGTGCCGTGACATCCGATGCACCCATCGGGTTTCCCAAAGGGGCTCGCCTTCCCGTCGGGAGTGTATTTGGCCCAGAACCAGTCGCCGTCATCGGGGTTGTAGCCCGAAACCTTGTACATCACCGTGATGGCCTTTAGTTCCTTATCCCTTCCATAATTTTCCTTTACCGCAATGGAACCATACTGCACGGGCGGTTTGGGAGAATTCACGGCCCTGTCATTGACGAATACCTTGTGTAGTGGGCCATGGGGTGCCCGTCCCGGTTGCATGTCCTGATGATCGGGCCAGAAGGACCATTTCGTATAGGGAGATTCCTATGTGATATAGTTCCACAGTGCATCGGGATCGGGTGACGGCATTTGGGCAAAAGCAATAAAGCCCACGATGACACAGACTGAAAGAACACACATACTCGTAAATATTTTTTTCATGCCCGTCTCCTTTCTTTGCCGGCTGTAAGATGGAAGGCTTGCATATCCCTCCACTCCGGCGGTATGGGAGATTCCCGCAGTACGTGGCGGTGCATGCCTCGGAGCTGCAATAAGTGCCCGGTGATCAAAAAATTACGCCTATGTCTCAGTTCGAAGGAATTATGTGCTCATCGGTACGCTTTCAGTGGTGAACAGGTCGGCCGGCTCGAAGATGCTGCATGGATGCAAGGTGCTGGGACTGGAAGTTTCTGTTTATCTGTGCGTTACTACCATGTCCGGAATGGTAACACAATTCGGGATCGGCGGCAAGATCAGGATGTTCCATCATAGCCGCGTGGGCGTGGATCGCTTCCATATCCTGCGGGATTAACTGCCAGCGTCAGGATCATCCAGCTCTGAGGCCTGTACCAGTCCCTGCCACTCTATTTCCAATTCAATGGCCACGGACTTTGCCAGTCCCTCCAGGTCGGGGAAGAGTGTCGCATTGGTGATGTTCATCCGGTAGAGCGACCGCATGAAGGTGTTCCTGATTTTCCGTGCCGGGAGGATAAACTTCCTGATCAGCGGTTCCCGGGAGTGATAAGACAGCAGGATGTCTTCAACCGGTCTGTCGAGTACCCCCGGCACCACGAATGTTCCCGATTGGGCCAGGAGGCGGCGGTCCATGGCCCGCGGTTCTCCGGTCCACACCAGTTCGTATCTGTTATTGGCGAAGAATGTGGTAAAACGGCCGGGTTCACGCGGGTCGATGGTCTCATAGGTGAGATCGGAAAGATTGCTTGGTGACTTGTGCCAGAGGATGGGAGTATTGATGGCGTAAATGCTGGCGTCGTCGATGGCAGACTCGAGGGCGAAAAAGGCCGCCACGTATGGTGACTTCGTGAAATCGAGAAGCCGCGTCGGAGCACCGTGGTGCTGCATCAGGGCCAGGCAGCGCAGGTCACTTTCAAGGGTCCGCGTGTCATTGATGAAGTTGTGGGCCTTTCGTCGGAAAATCCGCATGGCCCGTGCCTCCCGTTTTTCCCAGAGGGTGTGGTCCGGGACGAAATCATGCAGATACCGTGACAGGGAACTGAAGAGCTTCCAGGATGCCTTCCGCTGACCGCGAAAGGCCCAGCCGTCCAGGTCTCTGACCAGGGTGTCGAACTCGTCCCATGATTCGATGGTCTTGACGTGCATGCTACTTCCTCCCGGAGAAACAGGGTCAATGCCCCTGTATCGTTTCTGTTGCGATATCGTGACGGTGCCTGCCGATTTTCTAGCACGTTTTTGCGGATTTACCAATGGATTTTTCGAACTGTTACCATCATGATACCCCCGGCAGTTACTGAAAGGGCCTTCCTGTGTTTCACGGCACAGGCCGTGATGTGACTGTTGCTGCTACCACTCGTTGTCATGAGCGACACCAGCCCGTTGCAGGCGATCGACGATCGATTGTGCCTGTTGTGTCAGCGTTTCGAAAAAGGGGCGTTTCAGTGACTCTCCTGCGAAACAGCGGTGAAAGGCCTCGAATCCCTCCTCCCGGTACCGGAGATAGTCATCGAAGGCCTTGTCGTCGGTAAGCCCGGAGGAACGATAGGTCTCATATGCCGCGGCACTCTTCCGGTCATGTTTCTCCCATTCGTTCCTGCATCGGGGGATAGGGGGTATCGCTACAGCTGCAGGTGCAGTGACAATCAATATCCGGTTTCCCGTTGCAAGCAGGACAAACAGCTCCCGTGGAATGAGGGGACCGATGTCCTGGGAACTGACGCCCAGAAATGCATGCACCAGTGACAGATGTCCCGGTCCCGTGACGGGTACCTCCACAAAGGGGGTGACACCGGCATCTGCATGAAAGACACGGCGATAAAAGTCGCCGCTTTTCGCAAGTTCGCCCATGGTCCCGGGCAGTGATGGGTGGCGGGTCAGGTAATGCGCGAGCAGGGGTTTCGTGGTGATAACGAGTAATTTCCCCTTCGCATCGAATCGGAGACCGTCGATCTGATCGAGGTCAGGATCGGTGCGGAGGGTAGGCAGGTTTATCGTTCCCCCTCCCGGGAATCCTTCAATCCTCACCGGTCCTATGATTGCTCTCATCTGCCGTTCCAGTTCGGTCAGGGCAGGGCCTTCATCACCGGCAGCGGTCGATTTCTTGGACTGTGCGGTGAAGCGGTCACGGGAGTCGACGTACCGCTCCACCAGAAATGTGGCCATCATGGGGCGGCAACCCGTCAGAAGGGAGATGATCGCAATCAAAACTGCCAGCAATGGATAGGTACGCACAGTGTCTTCTCCCTGAGAGGTAGGGTTTCACGCTTCATCGGCCGGGGCGTGACGGGCCCTTCATGCATGATGGAGGGTTCTGGGGTATAGTTATATACAAACAATACCCCATACTAACAATTTACAGTGCAGATGTAAATGGATTCGACCGTCCCGCTCTGTTCCGTTCTTGCCCCGGCCTGGTCGACAGGCCGGGCGGTAGTGCCTCTCACATCCTCGCCAGGTATGTCGTGGCGGTATCGATGAGTTTCATCCGCCTGTCCTGAGAGAAGGCATCGAATGTCCGAACGAGCATGCCGAGACGGGGATTCTGTAGGAAAAATGCCCGGTGGCTGTCCATGAATCGCCAGAAGAGTGCGTCCCAGAGATGTTGCCACTCCCCTTTGGTGTAATCGGCCATCTTCATCAGGTAGTTGCTGCCGCTGATATATGGTTTTGTTGCCATCACCCCCCCGTCTGCGAACTGACTCATGCCGTAGACATTGGGGACCATGACCCAGTCGTAGGCATCGATGAAGAATTCCATGAACCACCGGTATACGTCATCGGGGTCGAATTCGCAGAGGACCATGAAATTCCCCAGAACCATGAGGCGTTCAATGTGATGGCAGTAGCCGGTTTGCAGAACCTTCCTGATGGTGATGTCGACGGGGGGCATACCCGTGGTGCCGCTGTAGAACGAGGGCGGTATCTTTCGGGTGAATCCCCAGTAATTTCTCGTGCGTTCCTCGGAACCCCTGCACTCGTAGATCCCCCGGATGAATTCCCGCCAGCCGAGAATCTGCCTGACGAATCCCTCGGTGGAGGCGAGCGGAATATCGTGCCCTTTCGCATGGTTCAGCGCCGCTTCCAGGACGAATCGAGGCGTGAGCAGTCCCGCGTTCATCAGGGGCGAGAGGACGCTGTGATTGAGGATGCCTTCGCGGGACACGATGGCATCCTCATAGGGTCCGAATTCTCTCAACCGGTCTGTCAGGAACTGACAGAGCCACTCCCGTGCACTGTCGAATGCAGTCGGATAGAGCGGATGATCGGGAATCGCTCCCGGATTGGCGGCAAAATGCCGGTGTACGTATTCCACGGCCTCGATATGGAAGGGAGTCACAGGGGGGTATTGTACAGGGGGCGGCACCTTCCCGGCAGGATACCGCTTTCTGTTTTCCCGGTCGTATGTCCATGAGCCACCCAGGGGTTTGAGGCGAGCGTCAACCAGGATACGACGCCGTTTCCGCTCCGCCATGTAGAATCGTGTCTGGAAGAATCTCTTTTTTGCAGGGTTGAAAAACCCCCTGTTTTCATCTCTGGTCCGAAGAAATGAGGGATTCTCGTGTCGCCGTACTGCTATGCCCCGTTCCTGCGCCGCATGACGCAGGCGTTTTTCAAGCCAGTTGTCGGTGGGATCGATATAATTGATTGCTGCTACGCCCCTGCGGTGGAGGACGTCTATGCAGGTTCGTATATCGGAACGATCGTCCTGTGAATCGATATAATGGACCCTCTTCCCCCGTCCCTTCAGGTAAACCTCATACTGTTTCATGCTCGCCCGGTGAAAGGCGACCTTTTGCTTGTGCACAGGGTACTGCCGAAAGAAGAGGTATTCTTCCATCAGATAGACGGGGGCGTCGTACACGAGGAGCGGGCTGTCCTCGAAGAGTTGATGGGGGAATATGATCGTTATCTCGGTCATTGGTTACCCGTTATCGTCAATGAACCGCTCAAGGTGGCTGACGCACTCTGTCAGATTGGACCGGCCGAAGCCGATACGGAAGGAGTCAAATTCCCTGCCGTAGAGGGTACCGGGAAGGAGCAGCACTCCCCTGCCGGCAACCAGGTCGTGACAGAATGCCTCCACCGATCCTCCCAGATATCTGGGGAAGGCTATGGGGCCCGCCTGCGGTTCGTGCCAGTCGAATATATCCCCGTGCCGGGAAAAAAAGGAGTTCAGTACCTCCAGGTTGTCCCTGATGATGGTCAGGTTGCGTGCAACGATGGCCTCGCGGTGTTTCAGGGCGAGTGCCGCCAGAAACTCGCTGGGGGCACTGTTGCAGATTGTCGTATAGTCCTTGAAGGCTGCCATGTCCCCGAAGAGATCCCTGTTGTGTGTTGCAATCCACCCGATTCGCAAGCCCGCCAGTCCATAGGTCTTGGACATCACGCCCAGTGAGACTCCCCGATCGTTGACATCGGCAAAGGCCGGCAGGCGGCGGTGGGGATCGTATTCCAGCCCCCGGTATACCTCGTCGGAAAAGACGATAAAACCGTGCTCATCGGAGAGCCGGGAGAGTCGGTGCATGAAGTCGGGGGGAGGGAGAAAACCCGTGGGATTATGAGGAAGGTTGACCACCACAACCCTGGTCCTGTCGGTCAGGGAATTCTCGAGATCGCGGAGGTCCAGTGCCCACTGGTCCGCGGCGTCGCACCTCCAGGGGATGACATCGGCACCGATGCTGCGCGCCACCTCTCCCAGGGACTGATAACAAGGGTAATGTACGATGATCTGATCGCCGGGGTCGAGGAGGACATGCATGAAGTTGAATATCGCCTCTTCCGCCCCTGCGTGAACCATGATTTCCTGTGGCGACACCCCTTCGTAGAGCGATGCTATTCGGTGTCTCAGGTGCGGATGTCCCAGCGATTCGGTGTATCCGAGTCCCAGCGACATGAATCGCTCATGGGCGCCATCTTCGAAGGCAAGCAGGTCTCCAATGGAGAGGCTCTCACAGTCAGAACAACACAGCAGATAGGGTGCCGTGAATTCGTATTCTGCAAAGTACCGTTCCAGTCTGAATGGTTCGGGTTTCATGTGACGCCATTCCTTTCATAGACGGCGTGTTTGGCTGCCTGTCTCTGTGATGTATGCCCTGTCGGGGGAACGCTTCCACAAAGGCAGTGCTTATCAGGCATGCCGGTTCCGGTGCAGGCCGATCGGTAAGAGAATACGCCGGAATGGGTGTTCATGCAACCGGTAAATGTCAGATGTCGGCAAGGTCCGGGGCACCCTTGGTATATAACCGTGGGCACAGGTCACCGGTGGGGAAAGGCATGGTATGGGTCCCCCTTCTTGACAGTGCCAATAAATACTTTGATTATTCAGTGTATGTGACTGTATACTGTGTCGGGGTATGAGACCCGGTTCTGATTCCTGGCCGCTGCACGACCAGTGATAGGGGGAGCGGAACCTTTGGGTTGGTGAAGAGATTGCAGAGGAAGTGGAAGGATGGCGGAGGAGAGACTGTCGGCGATATTCGCACTGTTGAAAAAGAACCTGCCCGGCTATGAAGATCGTCCCCAGCAACAGGCCATGGCCGAGGAGGTTCTCCACTGTCTCAAGGAGCAAGGGAATCTCCTTATCGAGGCGGGTACCGGCGTGGGGAAGTCCTTTGCCTACCTCATTCCGGCGATCATGTCTGGCGAACGGACCGTCGTTTCCACGGCGTCACTGGCACTCCAGGATCAGCTCGTCACCAAGGATCTCGTCTTTCTACGGAGGATGCTGCCTCGGAAATTCACCTACGACCTCCTGAAGGGGAAGAACAACTATCTCTGCCGGAAGCGGTTACGCGACTATGATGGATCGGGGAAGACATACGAGCGTTTCATCACATGGATGTCCAAGACGAAGAAGGGCGAAAAGGGAGAACTCCCCTTTGTCCCGAAGTTCTGGTCCGAGGTCTGCGGTGATTCACAGGATTGCAACGGCAGGCTCTGTCCCTTCTATGACGATTGTTTCTATTACCGCCATTACCGAAAGCTGCATGGTGTGGACATCCTGGTGGTCAATCACCACCTCCTCATCTATGACCTCCTCTCCGATTTCAATGTCCTCCCCTTCCACGGGCAGCTCATCATCGATGAGGCGTCCGATATCGATACTGTCATCAGCATGGTCCTGGGGAGCACCATCAGCCATTCCCGCACGTCGTGGATGCTCTATCGTCTGCGGGGGTTGAAGATCATCGTCGATCACTTCTTTCCCCTGGCCGATTCCTTTTTCAAAAAGGCGCCCATTCCCTCTCAGGCCGTTTCTCCCATCCCCCCGCCGGTAATAGAGGGTCTCAAAAAATTCAGGAAAGAGCTCGCACTGAAAAAGACACTGGCGACGCTGAAAAAGCGCAAAGGAAGTGTCGTCGATGATGAACTGAAGGACAGAATAACGACGACGATCGGCTATGTGGAGGCCTTTGCCGCCGATCTCGATGATTTTGTCGGCCAGAACGATGCCGACCGGGTCTATTACCTTGAGGGAAACAGGGATGCACTGGCGCTCAAGACCAGTCTCGTGGATTCACGGCAGGCCTTCGCATGCCTGCGGGGTGCCTTCAAGGGCATCGTCATGACGTCGGCCACACTCACATCGGGGGGTGATTTTGCATTCATCAAGCAGCAACTGGGGATTGACGAATTCGGGGAACAGGTCGTCGGCTCGCCCTTCGATTACCGGGAACAGTCTCTCCTCTATGTCAGCAGGGACCTCCCCCGGCCCGGAAGGGGTGATGACCAGTCATTTCAGCAGGAGAGCCTTGCCGTGATCACAGACCTGATCCATGCGTCATGGGGGAGGGCCCTGGTACTCTTCACCTCCTACCGGCATCTCAATTATGTGGCCGACCATATCGACATCTCCTATCCCTTAAAATTGCAGGGGGATATGCCCCCGGCGAAACTGATCCAGTGGTTCAAGGATACGCCCAATTCCGTCCTCCTGGCGACGGCCACCTTCTGGCAGGGGGTCGACATCCGGGGCGACGATCTGAGCCTGGTCATCATTGCAAAGCTCCCCTTTGCCTCTCCCGGAGACCCCGTCTATCAGGAACGGTGCAATCGGCTGGGCGATCGCTGGTTTTTTGATCTCGCCCTTCCGTCGGCCATACTGACGTTGAAACAGGGGTTCGGTAGACTCATACGGGGGAGAAACGACTATGGTGTCGTTGCCATACTCGATACGCGGATCGTCAACAGTTCCTATGGGAAGGTGATCCTCTCTTCACTGCCCGCCATGCCCATGACCGACACGATCGAAGGTGTCCAGGAATTTTTCTCAAAAATTGACAACAATCTCCCCGATGCATAGGTTGCACTGTAGAGGATCGAAGCAGACGAGTGTCCTGCACGGGGGTCTGATGCGGTGCGCGAATCTTCTTGACAATAGTCCGTCGCCTCTGGTAGGTACTCGCGAATGATTAATAAACTCAGTATTATATATAGAACTTTCGGTTCGGCAAAGCTTGCCATATTCCTCTTTTTTACCCTGGCCGTAACGTCCATTCTCGGCACTGTAGTCCCGCAGGGGCTCTCGCCGGAACAGTACCGGTCACTCTACAATCCGGGTCTCTACGCGCTGTTCGATTTCTTCGATGTCTTTGATCTCTTTCACTCCTGGTGGTTTACGATATTCCTCGGTCTGCTGGCCGTCAATCTCATTGTCTGCACTGTCATTCAG
>Ga0272442_10000908_pt1 | contig 46102 bp, 49 predicted proteins | sample SSMForm2O_FD_200262 | JGI IMG/M metagenome (GOLD analysis project Ga0272442, IMG submission 200262) | Marine sediment archaeal communities from Little Sippewissett salt marsh, Falmouth, MA, United States - SSM-Form-2O | ecosystem: Environmental > Aquatic > Marine > Wetlands > Sediment ...
ATTCTCTTGAGTTTCCCCATTGTTCTACATCTTTTTTATCAACATTTATTAGTGTTACTTGGTCAAAATTGTTATTGCAGAATTCTGCCCAGTCTTGCATAAAATAATCAAGACCTTGATAAGCATTTAAAGTTCGCTCAATTTCTTTTTTATATTTATATTCCTCTTCAAAGAAGAGCAATGGATGAGAGTAAAGTTCGTCACCCTCATTGAATACTGTAGTTGGAACAGCTGCTAAATAAGCATAATCATCTAAAATTTTATTTTTATCAAATTGAACTAGTGTTGTTTTCTTTAAAGGAACTACTCCTTTGTATGATGGACCTTTCTCAAAAGGTTCTATTCTATCGATATCTACTGCTTGTCCTATAGGTATAAAAGCTCCAAATAACATTATTGAAACAGCCAAGAATGCTATCAGACTTGTGTATTTTTTTTTATTATACATTGTTTTTCCCCCAATAAGGCATTAATATATACCTTATTATATATTTTTAATATATAAGTAATTTTCTCTTCAGTATATAATTTTTATTATATAAAGATGTTTAATTACTGATTTGTTGATAAATAAAAAAGAATAAGAAGATTTATTACTATTTTTTCTTCTTATATTTGAAATATGTTGTAAATACAACAATTATCAGTAGTAAAATAAATCCTATTTGAATTATATTTCTCTCAACAAAGTTTTTAGCCTTTCTTTGATGTGGATAATCTGTTGCTCCAAATGGCATATGCCCATTAATGTTTAACTCGTCATCATAACTTAGAAGCTCGGGCTCGTCCCAACTATTTTCATCACTGTATTCTTTACTAGGGACAAAAACCCTTAATTGTGGATCGCCAAATAGTTCAACATTCTCCCATTTATCCCACCACCATTGACCTACAACATATTCTGGACCAACAGCTCTCATTCCTAATTCATAAGCTTCACCAACTGTATCGCCCATTGCAAATCTTTTAATCATCATTTGATTCCATACTCCTGCCCAATCTGTAGTTGTCCATGGGTCGATAATTTGATAGACCATCCCATGTCTCATCCATGTCATATGTAAATAAGTACATGCTGGTAAACATGAAATTGTGTTTAATCCACATGAATGTATATTTTCAAGAGCATTATCAAAATCTAAGCCATTTTTTGCAATTACAGGGAATTGTCCACTCCTTGGACATATTGTAACTTTACCATCTCCATTATATATGTTCATTAAAGGAAGGCCATCCTTTATGGATTTTATTGGATTTTTAATTCTATCTCTATAAATCATTATACCATTTGAACTCCAGAAATCTATTGGTAAATGTAATACATTCTTTGCAAGTTTGTTTAAGAATATTCTATAATAATCTACACAGGCAACATCAGGGTTTTCTGTACAACCAATTTCTGGGAATAAATGGAAGTTAAATAAACCTTCTGAAATAATCTTTGGACTACTAGAACCAGATTCCATTGATAAGCCATAAATAATGTATCTTATGAATTCTCTGATATGGCCAGGATAGAGTAATAGAGGTTCATATGCTCTCCATGGATTATCTTCAAGAACATAAGGATTATCAGGATCCCACATTGTAATTAATCCTCCAAAAGGTTGCCATCCATGACAGTTCTCAACCCATAGTACTACACCTCTATTTAGATTTTCAACTGTTGAATCAAAATTTGTTGTGTAGACATTGTCATAACCTGCTTCACGTGCATAATATGGAATTACCTCAGTTTCACTCATATCAGGATAATATGCACCCTTTTTGTTCGTAGCTCCATTATCAATTGGGTCTGTTGAATGAGTTATATAAGGGATTATTCCATCTGCTCTTTCATAATAAAAATCCCAATGTTTACTTGCTTTTTCATTAAATTTATATGAAAAAGAAGCATATGTTTGTAATATTGGATATTTAAATGCTTCATCTTGAGAAGGTTTTGTTATAACTAGTGTACTTCCGTAAGGTTTTTTCAATCTACCGCCAATGAGTTGTGATTTACTTGAACTTCCATTTATTAAATTGACTTCACCCTTTACACTTGGATTTACAAAAATCATTGCTGGATAAAACACATTTCTGCTTATCCAATATGAAGCATCAACAGGTGAGAAACAAAATCTTCCTGGGAGGGCAGCGCCCGTGAACATTCTATCCCAAGGCGTTCCAATATCATATTGACCTGCAACAGTAATTATTGTTTCTTGAATTTGTTTTTCAGCTTTTCCTTCTTCAAGTTTCCCTAGATTAAATTCCTCTAGAAACTCATAAACTTGTCTTCCTGCAATTACCATACTTCCAGATGTTGGCTCAATCCTATCTTTAACAGCTTTTACCCAAAAATCATTTGGATATACTACTGCTTGTGAAAGTAATGGATGATTATCAACAATTATAACAGGGCTTCCATGATGAGCTGCAATATATGCTGCAGGACCAACATGTAAAGCTCCAGGGTATTCTCCAGCAGGTTGTAATTCAGCAACATACCAGTATGTCCATGGGTTAATTGTTGTAAAAACTACTGTTTTTTCATTTCCTGATTTTTCATTTATGTAGTTATATACTAATTTTGAATCTGTAAATTCTTCAACATCAACAATTTCCTTTATTTCTCTTTTTGTTTCCTCTGAAAGATATCCACCAATATTTATCAAATATGCTTTTTCAACTCCTAATTTATATAATACATCTTTTGTATCTTCCTTTATATCTGAGGGGGAAACATATAACAAAGGAGCGTTAATGTTACTTGACAAAACTGCACCATTTGTTGCAGAAGCAAAGCATTCTCCTTCTTTTCTTGTATAATTTTGTTTCCAACTATATTCTAAATCATAATCTATTGAATGAGAGATATCATCAACAGAAAAAATACAAACTGAATATCTTTCATCATCCCTACATTCCCCTAAACCTTCTACATGTATTTTTGTCTTGCCTTCTTGTTTATCAATTTTACCTGAAATTACTTCTTCTCTTGAGATACTTGAACAAATTTCATTTCCGGCAGGGTCTAGAAGAGAAATTCCAAATTCACTGTTAGAATCATCCCATTTAAGTGTTATTTCAACATCTTTACATCCATAACTTGGTAATTCATCTATTTCGATTACAGTTCCAGGATATAAATTAATTTTAACTTTTCCGACATTTTTTATTTTTCTACCTAATTCTTTTAATGAGTCCATTAAATTGAAATCATCTTGATCCTCAAAAGAATAACTTGGTACACTTTTTACAGGAACTGCTGTAACACTAACTCCCCATTTTCCATAATTATGGATAAATGAGCCTGCAACTTCAATTAATCCTTTAGTTATTTGCTCAGGATAACCATTCATTCCTGTATCTACCATTCCTAATTGAGTATCATATAACTGGAGGTCATAATCTACTAGATTGGGCCAAGTAAGTTCTGCTACAAGATATTTATAATTTTGATTATTTACTTCAAAATATTTGTATGTACCACCAGTTCCAACTACTGGTTCTTCAACCTCAAAATCAATAGAATCTTTAGCGCATGAAGATAATGTACCTTTGATAACTCCATTAATTTTGTTATCTGGAAGTTTATAGTCTTCTTCTATTACTGCAATTACTGCTTCGTCACTATATGACCATTCATTTAATGCTATTTGATTTGCAATATCAAATGGATCATCTCCAGTTATTTCTTTGTATTCTCTTGAGTTTCCCCATTGTTCTACATCTTTTTTATCAACATTTATTAGTGTTACTTGGTCAAAATTGTTATTGCAGAATTCTGCCCAGTCTTGCATAAAATAATCAAGACCTTGATAAGCATTCAAAGATCTTTCTTTGTCCTCTTTGTATTTATATTCCTCTTCAAAGAAGAGCAATGGATGAGAATAAAGTACATTATCCTCACTAAATACAGAAGTTGGTACAGCTGCTAAATAAGCATAATCATCAAGAAAATTGTTCTTGTTATAACCTACAAAAGTTGTTTTCTTTAAAGGAACTACTCCTTTGTATGATGGACCTTTCTCAAAAGGTTCTATTCTATCGATATCTACTGCTTGTCCTATAGGTATAAATATACCAAGTATTAGTGTTGATAGTATTAACAATGTTATTGTGTTTGTATATCGTTTTTTGATTTTAATCATATATATTCTCCCCTGATTGGGTGTTAACTCGTAATTATATTCTATTTATTGAATATAAATAGTTTTCTCTAAAATAATAATTATATTCTTATTACAGTAATATAAGAAAAAGATAGTTAATATAGAATAAAGATATTATATATTAGATTGAAAAGATGAATAAGGAATTTAAGAAAATACTTGAAAAACAGCATTATAAAATTGTTGGTTCACACTCTGGTGTAAAATTATGCCACTGGATGAGACAAAGTTTATTGTTTGATAGACAATGTTATAAACAGACATTTTATGGAATAAACACCCACAGATGTTTACAAATGACTCCTTCAATAAATCAATGTAATCAAATGTGTCTATTTTGTTGGAGACACCAAGGTTTTAAAGAAGATGGATTAGAAAAATATGATGATCCAAAATATATTTTGGAAAATTCAATAGAAGCTCAAAGAAAGTTATTAACTGGTTTTAAAGGCGACCCGCGTTGTGATCTAAATAAATGGAAAGAAGCAAATGATCCTAATATGCTTGCATGCTCACTAACTGGAGAACCGACACTATATCCATATTTAGGTGAATTTTTTGAAGAATGCCATAAAAGAAATATTACTACATTCCTTGTTACAAATGGAACAAATCCAGAAGCATTAAGAAATTTAAAGACTCTACCTAAACAATTATATGTCTCCGTTGTTGCACCAAATGAAAATATTTACAAAAAGATTTGCTCTCCTTTAATCAAAGATGGTTGGGATAGATTAAATGAAACACTAGAATTATTGCCTTCACTTAATACTAGGACAGTTATAAGACATACTCTTGTAAAAGGATGGAATATGTCAGAAAAATATATAGATGATTATGCTAAACTTGATAAAAAGGCATCAGCAATGTTTATTGAACCAAAAGGTTATGTTTTCGTAGGATACTCAAGAAAAAGAATGACTATTGAGAATATGCCCTCTCATGAAGAAGTTAAGAAATTTGGAACGAATCTAAGTAAATCAACAGCTTACAAACTTTCAATGGAGAAACAGGATTCAAGAGTTGTCTTATTATCAAAAAATAAAAACCCTGAAAGATTTGATAATTAAAGATTAGTCCTTCATTAGGTCTTCTCCACCAGCAAATTGTAATTGGATAGTAGAATAAATATCTTCTATTCCATAATAATTTTTATTTGCTGTTGGAAATAATTTATTACTAGTTTCAAAATCAGAAATTAATCTAAGGATTCCTTCGCTCATTTGCCTATCAATAGTTGCTTTTTCACTCATTATTTGATCTTCAATTATTTCAGAGTTATTTGACCATGATTTCATCTGATTTAATTCTTCTTCTGTAAGCATATCTGATTTGCTAAGAACATTTAGTTGAGAAATTCCAAGTCTAAAATTTGTTGTAACTGACAAAAGAAGTTGTGAGATAAATCCAGATGCATTTTTTGCCAAAGCAGGGTCTAATAGATAAGCAACAATTGATCTATCAGAATTTAATAATTTAATAATATATTTACCTGCTTCTCTGAAAACAAATAATTCTAGTTGTCCAGGTGTATCCATCAAAATATAGTCTGATTTAAAGGATTCAATGCTTTTTTTTAAATCATCAATATTTAAAGCAAGCATATCAGCACATGCAATTTGCGCACCATTGGGACCTAGTTTATATGATTTCATAATTTCTTTTAATGATATCCAATCTCTAATATCAACATCTGGTTTGTAAGGTAGATTCTCAGCTCCAGGATCTAGATTTACAGTAATTGCATCAAGGCCTCGTAGATGCATCCATTGTTGAAAATTATAGGTTAAGGTCGATTTTCCTGATCCAGCTGTTCCAATAAAATAAACAAATATTTCTTCTTTCATCTCTAATTTCCATGTAAACTTTTCATATGTGTAATTCGCTTTTCAATTAAACTATCTTTTCCAATATCATGTCTAATAAAAATGTGATTACCCTTTACAAAATCAAGGGATTTTTCACAAATATCCTCTGCTTCTGACAAATTGTCAGCAATTCCTACAACTGCAAGTGATCGAGAAGAAGTTGTTTTAATGAAGTCATTATCTTTATTTACTGATGCATAAAAAAGTAATGAACCTAAATTTTCTATCTTTTCTTCATCAACATGTATTCTTTCTCCAACCATACTTTTTATGCCATATCCTTCTGGAACTACATATTTGCATACAGTTGCCTTTTTATTTAATTTAATTTTTTTTCCTGAGAGATTCCCTTCAACCATGGCTCTGCATAAACTTAAAAAATCAGTTTCTAAAAGTGGTAAAACATTCATTGCTTCAGGATCACCAAATCTTGCATTAATCTCAATTATCTTGGGGCCATTCACGGTTAACATAAATTGACCATAAATAGGTCCAATATAGCTACAATCTTCTTTGTTTAGGGCTTCTACAATTTTTTGTAAGATATTTGCTCCTTCTTCAAAATCACTTTTTGAAAGAAATGGTAAGAGCCCGTTATTACAAGAATATGAACCCATGCCTCCAGTGTTTGGTCCCTTATCGTCAGGGAGTAATCTTTTATGATCTTGAACTGCATGTAAAGGAAGAATTGTTTTTCCATCTGAGAATGCTTGTAGGGTGAATTCCTCACCAATTGCTTTTTCTTCGATTAAAACTTTTGCTTGTCCACCGATTTTATTTTCAAGTATTTCTTTTACATATTCCAATGCTTCATTAATCCCATTAAAATGATCCCCTGATACTTTAACTCCTTTTCCACCAGTAAGACCTATTGGTTTAATTGCAACATCACAATCAAATTTTTCAATAAAATTTTTGGCTTTTTTTATTTCTTTAAATGTTTCACATTTGAGTTGCCCAGTAATTTTATATTTTTTTAATAGATTCCTCATCCATTCTTTATCAGTTTCAATACGTGCTGCCTCTTTTGTTGGAGAACAACAATTTATTCCTATTTTGTTTAATTCATTAACAATACCTTTTTCAAGTGGCGCTTCAGGGCCTATTATTGCAATTTGAATATTTTTTTCTTTTGCATATTTTAAAACATTATCAATATCTTTTTCATCAATTTTTAAGTAGTCTACTGAAATCTTTGCAATGCCTGGATTAAGGTTTTTCATAATTGAATATAATTCTGCATTTTTGGACTTAGCAACTGCTACACAAATTGCATGCTCTCTGGCTCCTCCACCAACAACTAAAACTTTCAAGTTTATTTGCCTCCCGATTTTTTTCCAAATATAATAACTATATTTAATCTAAACTATTTTTTTAAAATATCACTTACTGATAATAATGGAATTAAGCTTACATTTAGATCTATTAATTTTTCCTCTGCCCCGCTCTCTCTATCAACAACTGTAATAACTTCATCTACAAGACCTTTGTTTTCCCTTATTAACTTAATTGATTTTAATACAGAACCTCCTGAGGTTGTTACATCTTCAATTAATAGAACTCTTTTTTCTTTGATTTCTTGGCCTTCAATTTGTTTATTTGTTCCGTGTTCTCTTTTTTCTTTTCGAATTATAACAAAAGGGATACCTGTTTCTATTGATAATGCAGTTATTAATGGAACAGCGCCAAGTTCCATGCCTGCTATCAAATCATAGCCTTGGGTAAATTCTTTCATTTTATTTATTATTTCTTTTAATATCTCAGGAGTTGTAATAGCTTTTTTAATATCGATATAGTAATCACTCACTGCTCCTGATGTTAATACAAATTTCCCAAATTGTATAGCTCCACATTTTTTCAACAATTTTATTAATTCAGCCTTCTCCATCAAAACATGTAATGAATGATTATGATAAATATTTTTATATTTTTAATCTTAATGTTTGGTAATTTCCAAACAAAAACAAACAGTATTTAAATAAAAGACAAATAATTACTTACATATAAATGCCAAAAATCACTTTAGATATGAATGCCTTCAAAGCACTTGCCTCTGATACAAGGTTGGATATTTTAAAAGCCCTTGATGGAAAAAAATTAAGTCTTAAGGATATAAGTAAGCTTACAAAGTTAAATAAGGCAACTCTACACGAACACTTAAATAAACTAAATGAAGCAGGTCTTGTAAAAAGAAAGGAAAGAGATGGGCATAAATGGGTTTATTATAAACTAACTTGGAAAGGTGAAGGATTACTTCATCCAGAAAACAACAGGATTGTAGTATTATTTAGTATATCCTTTTTCTCATTGTTGTTTGCAACAATATTAATTGTAAGCTTTATGCAACCAATCACTGTTGGAATAGCAGAAACTACAGGTGATACAACCTATTTATACATAAATGAAAATAATGCTTTTCCAATTTTACCTAACAGAGATATTAGTTTTAATTATGCAGGTAATATTAATGCAACTAATCAAACAGTAGAGGATTTAACTATACAAATCCAAAAAACAGGACGGTTAAAAAATTCAATAGGCTTTGATTACAGCTATGAAGAAATAACATGGAAAACAAAAGATAATATAGATATTAAAGAAAGTCAGAACTTAGTATATAGAGCTCCCTTAAATTTTTACAATTCTTATAATGATTCAAAAAATAATAGCAATCTTTCAAAAAATTCTAATATAACTTTGGGAAATTCACTTGATTATCTTCATTTTTCAATTCAACCTGCAGTTAATGATTTAAAGGCAATTGTTCAAGATAAATCATTATTATACCTAGGAATTATTTTCATTATGCTTTTTAGTAGCTTATTTATTTATTCTTCGCATAGATATATTAAAAGTAGAAAACCAATACTTTAGTCCTCCCTCAGATTTATTCATTTGAATTATTAATTTATTTTCATCTTATGAATGTCATCAATATCTTCTTCTTCAAAGAAATCAAATAAGGTCTTCTGCACCCTCATCACCAATTATTGTATAGAAAATATAGTTATATGCTTTTTGTTTATCCAATAAAATTAATAAAAATATAATAATCTTTTTTTAATGGGCCCGTCGAGATTTGAACTCGAGTTACTACCACCCCAAGGTAGAAGGATGCCAAGCTACCCTACGGGCCCATAAATCCTTTATGGATTAAGATTAAAGTTATAAAACTTGTTCTTGTTTTTTTAAAAAGCTTTAATAAAATACTTATATTTTGAGTTAATAAAATGGATGCTGCAACTTTAGAAATATTTGGTTTAATTGCAGGGGCAATTACATCAATGGGTTTTCTTCCACAGATTTACAAAGGATATAAAACAAAGAAAATGATAGATGTATCCTATTTTATGCCAATTGTTCTTGCAATAGGCATGACAATGTGGCTTATGTATGGAATATTTTTAGGAGCATTTGCAATAATTATTGCAAATGCCTTTGGTGTCTTTTGTTGTCTTTGCCTTATTTCTATGAAAAAAATTTACTCATAAAATTATTGTTCAAGAGTTGCATGTCTGCTTCTCATTGTCTCTTCGCTTTCGCCTTTACTATCTAATAGATCTGCAATAATTCCATCAAGTAGGATCCAAACACTTGCTTCAAAAAGGGTCCCAAGAGGTGCAAATTTTTTCCTATCTTCCTCTTGACATGTTGCAGATATAAATAAACTTATATCTGCATACTTTGCAATATCTGAGTTTTTCTTTGCTGTAATTGATACTACATTTGCACCTAGATTGCGTGCAATTTCTGAAGTCATAACAGCAGGTATTGTCTCTCCAGACCCAGAAATTATAATAACTAAATCACCCTTTTGAACAGGAGCAGTAATTGTCTCACCAATCACATATGTTTGAAAACCTAGATGAACAAGTCTAATTGCAAATGCTTTTGCAACAAGACCTGACCTACCCGCTCCATAAAGAAAAATTCTATTTGATTTAAAAAATAGTTTTTGAATTTTATCAAGATCATCATTTGACACATTGTTTAATATGACTTTTATTTTTTTTTGTATATATTTAATAGAATCATTAAAGATATAATCCTTTTTCATAGAATCTCCGAGAGATCTCTATAATCTGCTTCTTCATTAGCTGTTCTCTTCATTATTGCTTTTTCAACTTGTAGTTTAATATACACTGCATCATGCTCAAGTAAAGGGGACTCTGAAATAAATGTTACATCATAATTTCTATCAAGGATTATTTCAATTAAAGGTGCAAGAGGCATATCTCCTTTTTTAATGGGAATATGATAATACTCATTTCCATTTTCAAATAAAACACCAGTTACATGGATTAGATATTTTTTGAGTTTTAATGCTTTAAGCTTTTCAAATATTTCCTCAAAATCTTCTCTTTTTTTAAGGCCACCATTTGTCCTTGCATGAATATGTCCAAGGCCAACAACTGGGACAACGCCTTTTACACTTTGACATATCTCAATTATTTCATCAAGGCTACCAAATACCTTTTGTTTTCCCATTGTTTCAATGCCTATCTTTGCCTTAATTTTCTCTTTTTTTAATAAACTAGTTAATTTCTTTAAATTTTTAATTATCTTCTTTAATGTTTTTCTTTCAGATTGTTCACCATAATAACCTGGATGAGTTACAACTATTTCTGCACCCATTTTATCTGCAAGTCTTGCAGAATAAATTATCTTTTCAAAGCTCAAATCAAGTTCATCACCACTTCCTGCAAGATTTACATAATATGGTGCATGAACATGTAATTCAATATCAAAATCTTTTGAATAATTTCTCATAAATTCAGCTTCTTCATCCTCCATTACATAAAGCCCTCTTACAAATTGTACTTCCATTGCGTTTAGATCAAGAATCTGTTTTGTATAAACAAGTCCATCTTTGTTTGTTCTACCTTTACATGATAAAGGAATTCCTGCTTGGCCTATTCTAATCATAAATTATTAAACTCCTACAAATATATAATCTAAACCCAATGTACTATTATTATTAAAATACTATGCTATTTCTTCAAGCCTGCTCATAATATTCCAAATGAGGGTTCTGCCATGAAGTGGGATATTAGGGTCATTTGCAAGCTCATCAAGTCTTGAACTAGCTGATGCAACTCTTACATCAAGTGGATCTCCTTGATTTAATAAACTATTTTTAATTTCTTCTGCCCCTCTCCTAATGTTTCTAGGAATTGAGTTATCTTCATAAAGCATATTTAAACCATCGCAAACCTGTGCTATTTTATCATCTGTGGACATGGTATATCACCCTCTTTGATTTAGCAGTGTAATACAAATTTAAATAAAAATATTTGCCTTATATTATTCTTTTAAATAATCACTATTTAACAAAGTTGTAATTTCTTCTGCAATACTTTTGCCAACACCTTTAACTTTCATTAGATCCTCCTCTGTTGCATTTGCAATTTCTTTTATACTTCCAAAGTATGCAAGTAATCTTTTTGCAATAACTGCAGATACATTTGGAAGACCTTCAATAATAAATTGTTGTCTTTCTTTTAGAGACATTTGTGTTTTTTCTCCTCTTATTGCAATATGCTTTTTATTTTCTCTTTGTTCTCTTTGTGCTATTATCCTTAATAATTCTGCAGTTTCTGATGAATCCTTTGTTGTTAAAATTGAAATTCCGTAATTTACAGTAATAGATGCCAAACTTCCAAAAATTGCATTTTGATTAATATTTCTTTTTGAATAAAGATTTTCACCTTCTATAACAAGTATTGGTCTTGAATAGACTTCTTTTAGTCTTGAGATTTGATTAAATAATTTTCCATCGATTAGTGAACTTAGATAATCTTCAACCTTTTTTCTTTCAACTCCAATTCTTGAAGATAGAATATAATCGCCAACATCAAGCTGCTTAGGCTGAACTTTTGCACCCTTATACGCTAGATTTTTTACAACATTTGATCTATATTCCCTATGATCTACAATTATTTTTACATTGGCATTTTTCTTATCATATTCAGGTAACTTTTTCTGAAGAGGACTTTTTTCAGAGTCATCGATTTCAATTTTTCCAGAGTCCTCAAGTCTTTTATTTAATTTTGAACGAATTAATTCAAGTTCTGAACGCATGCGTTTTTCTTTTCTTTTTGAAGACCAATAATAAGCTTCATCCAAAGTTCCCTTTGTTATTAAAATTACTACTTTTCCAGGCATCTTGCGTGCAGTTCTTCCTCTTCTTTGGATTGCTCTTATTTCAGAAGGAATCGGCTCAAAAAATACTACAAGGTCTGTTGAAGGTATATCAAGGCCTTCTTCTGCAACTGAGGTTGCAATCAAAACATTCAAATCTCCTGATTTAAATTTTTTAATTATATCTGCTTGTTGTCTTTGGCTTAGACCTTTGTCACCTATCTTTGTTGACTGACCAATGAATCTTGAAGCTCTTGAGTCTTTTAAATCTTTAAGGATATCTGAAATATATGAAGAAGTATCCCTATAATGAGTAAAAATAATAATTCTTGATTCAGGGTTATTTTTTAATTGTTCTTTTACTATTTCTTTTATTTTATTTATCTTTGGATGTTCAATTTCTAGAGATTTTGCATATGCGATAGCTTCAATTATATTATTATCTGTAATTATCTTTCTTGAAGATTTACTAGCTTTTTTTGTTTCTGCTTCTTTTCCCATTCTCTGAAAATAATTGATAAAAGCATTTACTCCTTGTGTTTGAATTAATTCAAGTGCATAATATATCTTTATTGCCTCACTTTGAACTGATGCGGCTTTGAATAATACACTAGGAGGCTTAGGTCTTGAACGAATCTCTTTTTGAATCTTTTTTTGGGCATCTAAAATTTTTCTTTTATTTATTGATGAAACTGAAGAGCTTTCAATTAGTTCTAAATCCTTTAAAAATTTTAATCTCTCAGATAAAGCCTTTTTTAGTAACTGTATTGTAAAAGCAAAATCATTTGGTAATTTTATTTCCTTCCAAGTAATTTTTAAATCATGTACATAAGGTTTGACATCAGGGTCATATTTTGTTCGAATTTCGATATTTCTTATATCAAGATTATTACATACTTCTTTTATTTTTAAAATATCATTACCCGGTGATGCTGTAATTGCTAAAATCAGTCTATCTTTTCTTTGTTTTTGATACATCTCTGAAATAAACACATATGAGTATTCCCCTACTGCATGATGACACTCATCAAAAATAATAAATGAAACATCTTCAAGATCGAGTCTATTATTTAACAAATCATTTTCAATTACTTGGGGAGTTGAAATAATAATTCTACTTTTTTTCCAAATATTTTTTCTCTTGTTTGGGGCAATTTCGCCTGTAAAAATAGATATCTCTTCTTCATCAATTTCTAAATGTTCTCTAAGAAAGGATTTATGTTGATTAACAAGAGGTTTTGTTGGGGCTAAAAAAAGTATCTTATTTGACTTATTTTCAAGTTTCCTTGAAATTAAAAGTAAGGCAATGACTGTTTTTCCAAGACCTGTTGGAAGTACAACCATTGTGTTTTTTTTATCTGCAGACTTTGCAATATTAATCTGATATTTCCTATATTCTATTAAATCATTTTTTATGAACTTATTTTTAATTTCCACAAAAGGGAAATATAATCTATCTTTTTAAGATATTTGTAAATTTATTTCAAAAGAATTATAACTTGTTAGCTTATTTAAATTAATAATGATTGGGATTGAATTATTTAGTATAGATTTACCATTATGGGCAATTTTTTTAATTGTTTTAATCTTTGTAATTGTTGCTTGGAAAATTATTAAATTTGCAATTAAGATTTTATTTATATTTATCTTGGTTTTTCTAATAATGATGGGACTAGACGTTCTAAATGTATTTGATTGGATCCAAAATACAATATCCTCTTTTATTTAATTGTCCCTTGTGTTAAATGATATATAAAATATTTCTCTATCTACTAATTCTAGCTTTCCAAATCGATTTTTACCTAAGTATCCGTCTATATTTTCTGGCATAATTTGCCTCTCCCCATTTCGCAGAATATTCATCTATTATTTAAAATCTTTCTTTTAATTTACAATATTCAACGGATTAGAAACTTCTGTTATATACAATTTCAGGAGAAGGTAAAAGAAATAATAATTTTGTTCCTTTATCTTTTCCATGACTATCTGCCCATATCTTTCCACCATGCTTTTCAACAATTCTTTTACATATTGTAAGACCAAGACCTGTTGAATCTAGCTTGTGCCGTGAATCATCTGTTTTATAGAACTCATCAAATAAATGGTCTATTTGTTCTCTTTCAAGACCTACTCCAGTATCTTTTATTGATATCTGTATAAAAGGGCCTTTATCAGTTTTAACTATTTTTGAATTAAAACTTAATTTTCCACCTTTTTGAGTCATACTATATACGGCATTTGAAACAATATGGTCAAGTAACTGTATAATTCTACTTTTATCAGTTTTTACAAATACGTCTTTTTCTATTAGATTTTCTACTGAAATATTATAGCTTTTAAAAACAGATTGATATTTTTTATTTAACTTATCAATTATCTCAAAAAGATTTTCTTTTTTTAAAAATAGATCTGTTGTACCAAGTTCTGCTAACTCTCGTGCATTATTTACAACTCTTTTAATATATTCAGCATTTCTAATGCAAATATCAATAATCTCAATTGTTTTTGGATCATCAATTTTTTCTTTGATTGCTGGTAGTAATGAAATTATTGGAGTTAAAGGGGTACCTAAATCATGGCTTAGATTATCTATAAATCTATTTTTATCTCTTAATAATTTATTTACTTCAACAGTCCTCTCAATTACTCGATTTTCTAGATTTTTATTTAGTTCATTTAGTTTTTTTTCAGTTTCATATAATTTTTCTTCTAAATCATTTATTTTCTTATCTTTATCTTGAGATACTTCTTGTAAACCATTTTCATTTGAATTTGCCATTATCAATCCTCAAATTTTCAATATATTAATTTCATTTTATTTAATAAAATATACTAGGTTGGTATTTATTATACAAATAATAATTTATTTATATTAGCTAAATAATATATTAAATTACAATGATAGATCGTGAAAATTTTAAATCATTCATTCCAGCAGATAAAAAAATACCTGAATTAACAGTTAAGGCAGTTCTTGTAGGAGCTTTTCTAGCAATAATCTTAGGAGCTGCAAATGCATATCTTGGTCTTTATGCAGGAATGACAGTATCAGCAATAATTCCTGGTGCTGTAATGGCACTTGCTTTACTTAGACCTTTTAAAGGGACAATTCTTGAAGTAAATCTTGCAACGATGGGAGCATCTGCAGGTGAATGTATAGCTGCTGGTGTAATTTTTACTATACCTGCTCTTGTTTTATTAGATGTATGGAGCGAAATTAATTATTTAGAAACAACTCTTATTGCATTATTTGGAGGTTTATTAGGAGTTCTTTGGATGGTACCATTAAGAAGAGCTCTAGTTGTTAAGACTGATTTACCTTTTCCTGAAGGAATTGCTGTAGCAGCAGTTTTAACAACAACAGTTGGTGGAGAGAAAGTAAGTGATACAAATAAAGGGGAAATAAGCGGTAAATGGCTTGGAATTGGTGCAATAATTGCAGGTTTGTATAAGTTTGGAGAATTATCTCTTAATCTTTTTAGAGGAACTATTGAATCAATAACAGAATTTGGAAAATATAAAATCGGGGGGGAGTTAAATGAAGGTTGGATTTATGGTGGAATAACAACCTCCCCTGCACTTCTAGGTGTAGGATGGATAATTGGCTCAAAAATTGCTTCTTATGTTTTAGTAGGAGGATTAATTGGATGGGTGATAATTGCCCCTATTCTTGCACTTGCAAATGGACTTCCCATACCTGCAGAAGAATTTTTGGATTTAGGTGCTAACCTTGGAGGATTTTATACGATTTGGGCCGAACAAGTTAGGTTCATTGGAGTAGGTGCAATGCTCGTCGGAGGATTATGGGCGATATGGGCTATAAGAAATAATCTTGCAGGCAGTATAAAAGAAGCAATTATTGGTATAAAAGGAAAACAAAAAATAAGCAAAAAAAGAACTGATCAAGATTTAAGTTACAAACTAGTTTTTTCATTTATTGTTTTAATGACAATTCCAATATTTTTATTATATCTATGGCTTTCAGACTTATTTGGAATATCAATTATTATGGCAATTATTACAATATTTTTTGCATTCATTGCAAGTGCATTAGCTGGATATCTAACAGGTCTGGTGGGCTCTTCAAACATGCCGATATCAGGTGTTACTGTAGCTGTTTTACTAATTGTAAGTTTAATCATGCTTGGATTTGGAGTAACCGGTACATCTGGGATGGCAATAGTAATATTTATTTCTGCAGTTATTGCAATTGGAGGATCTATTTCTGGGGATTTACTACAATCAATGGCATGTGGACAAATGCTTGGTGCAACACCTAAAAAATTACAAATTTCAATGACCGTAGGGGTATTTGCAATATCAGGTTTTGTGGGTCTTGTTATTGGATTGCTTCACGACGCATTTAAAATAGGTAGTACAAAACTTGTTGCACCACAAGCAGGTTTAATGGCAGGTGTTGTTAAAGGGGTGTTAGGTGGAGAAATTGTATGGCCTTTTATCTTAGCAGGTATGGTTCTTGCTTTGATTTTGATATTAATTGATTTACCAATTTTACCTGTTGCAATTGGTATATATTTACCTTTTACTTTATCAATTCCAATTTTTACTGGTGGCGTAATTAGATTTTTAACAGATAGAAAATTCAAAAAAGCATTTGGTTCTGCAGAAGAAGAAGAGATCAGTGATTGGGAGCTTGCTGTTAAAAATACAAATATTAAACCAAAAGAAAAAGCAATTCGTACAGGATTATTGTTTACTGCAGGTCTTGTAGCAGGTGAAGCATTGACAGGAGTAATTATTGCAATTCTTATCGTCTTAGGGATAAATTTATCACTTTTTGATAATGCTCCATGGTTACCAGGACTTATAGTATGGATATATATTGCTATATTGCTTTTATATATTCCAATTAGAGAAATTTTAAATAAATCAAAATAATATTTATTCTTTTTTTCCATAATCTCTAAATATTATATATTAGATTAAATATTGTTTATTAGGTGCTGAGAGAAATAAAGATGGAAAATAACAATTTTGATATTATTAAAGAAAATTTTAATGCAAAGAATCATGACGAAATTATAGAAATGATTGATGAAATAAAAGAGTTTGAAGATAAAAACCCTGAATATTATATTGAAACTGATGAATTGATTGATAATGAACTAATCGATTTGAAACATAAGCAAATTGATTTTATTGAACCTAATGTAAAATATGAGGATTTTGTAGAATTAAGTCCTGAAGATATTAAAAAATCAAAAAATGAAAATAAAATAATGTACAGAATTTCAAAAAAGCTTAAAAAATTACCAATTTTTAGACTTAAAAGAAAAAGACCTAAAGAATTATTCGATAATCAATCAAAAGTTGGGGCAACATTTCATTTAAGGTTAAATGATAATGGACAATTAGAAAATATTGATTTAATAAGTAAAACAAAAAAGAAATCATCAAAAAAATCTAAAATATTTAAAAAAATAAGTTTAAAAGTGAGTAAAAATAAAAAAGAAAAAGATTCAGAGAAAAGTGAAGCAAAAGGAAAATTATCCAAATTAAAAAAAGGTTTTGGCAAAATTGGTAAATTAAAAAGGGTTATACCAAATAGAAAAAGTTCTAAAAAGTCAAAGGAAACTAAAGAGGAATAAAAAATCTATTTTAATTTGATTTATTTACGAGTTCTTTTATTCTGAAGCTTACAACGAAAATTTCCATTACACTCTTTAACTCATTTAGTTCTTGGCGGCTGTTTACTTCACTTACAATTTTCATATTTTTTCTCACCATTTCCTACGTTATACTCTGTAATTAATACTATATAAATTTAACGTGAAATAATAATTATATTGTAAATATGTCAATTAGGAGAAAAAGCATTAAATAAAGCATTCATTATTTCCCACAGGATTATAAAAATGGATAAAAATACTTATGATTACATAAACATAGAGAAAAAATGGCAAGATAATTGGTTTAAAGACAAAATCTATTTATCAAAAAAAGAAAAAAAAGAAAAATTCTTCATACATTTTGCATATCCTGGTGTATCTGGCTATTTACATGTAGGACACATGAGAGGTTTTACTTATTGTGATATTATTGCAAGGTATAAAAGAATGAATGATTTTAATGTTATTTTCCCTGCAGGATTTCATGCGTCAGGTATTCCATCGGTAGGTTATGCAAAAAAAGTTGAAAGAAAAGATGAAAAGACAATAAAGGACCTTAAAGAGTATGGTCTTAAACATATTGAAATTGAAAAACTAAAAGATCCTTATAATGTAGTTAATTATTTTGGAAAAGTATACATAAATGATTATTGGAAGAAATTTGGTTTTTTAATTGATTATAGTAGAACTATGAGTACAATTTCCAAAGGATATAAAAATTTTATTAAATGGCAATTTTTGAAATTAAAAGAAAAACAATTACTTGTTCAAAAACCTCATTATGCTCCTTTTTGTCCAAATTGTGGCCCAGTTGCAGTTGATAAATCTGAAACAGATATTTCTCAGGGCGGATCATCAGAAATACTTGAATTTACAACAATAAAATTTAAATTAGAAAATGATGAAATACTTCCAGCGGCGACTCTAAGACCTGAAACAATTTTTGGAGTTACCAACATGTGGGTAAATCCTGATGTAAATTATGAAAAAATCAAAGTAGAAAATGAAATTTGGATTATTTCACAAGAAGCTTTTGATAAAATAAATAATCAATTTGACAATGTAGAAAGAACAAATGAAAAAATATCAGCTAAGCAATTGATTGGAAAGAAATGCAGTGTTCCATTAACTGATAGAAAAATTCCAATTTTATCAGGACCATTTGCGGACCCAAAGGTTGCAACTGGAATTGTAATGTCTGTACCAGCTCATGCACCATATGATTTTATTGCTTTATATGAATCTGGTGAAAAAATCGAACCTATTGTAATTATCGATGTTAAAGGATTTAGAGGCAATCCTGCAAAAGAAATATGTGAAAAATTAAATATTATAAGTCAAAATGAAAAAGAGAAATTAGATAAAGCAACAGAAGAAATATACAAAAAGGAATTTCATAAAGGATATCTAAATGAAAAATGTGGAGATTATGCCGGAATAAAAATTTCAGAAATTAAGGATTCTGTAAAAGATGATCTAATTTCAAAGAATCTAGCCCTAAAACTAAGAGAATTTTCCGAAGAAGTAATTTGTAGATGCGCAGCAAAAGTGGTAATTAAACAAATACCCGATCAATGGTTTATAAAATATAGTGATAAAGATTTAAAAGATGAAACTAAAAACTATATTAAAAAGATGAATGTCTACCCAGAAGATTATAAAAGAGAATTACCCGGCATTATTGATTGGTTTGATGATAGAGCTTGCATTAGAAGTGGTTCATGGTTAGGAACAGAGTTTCCTTTTAAGAAAGGATGGATTATTGAGCCAATATCTGATTCAACACTTTATCCTGCATATTACATCATTTCTAGATACATTAATGAAAAAGAATTAAATTATGATGATTTAACAGAAGAATTCTTTGATTATGTATTTTTAAATATTGGAAAGGCAAAAAAAGAAATTTGGAAGAATGTAAAAAAAGATTTTGATTATTGGTATCCAGTTGACATTAATCTTGGTGGAAAGGAACATAAAACAGTCCATTTCCCAGTATTTTTAATGAATCATATGGCGGTTATGCCTGAAGAAAAAAGACCAAAGGGGATTTTTACTCATTGGTGGGTTACTCAAAAGGGAAAAGAAAAGATAAGTAAATCAAAAGGCGGTGTTGAGCACATTGCAGAAGCTGCAACCAAATATGGAGTAGATGCAATGCGCCTTTATTACTCTCATATAGGTTCACCATTTGTGGATATTGAATGGGATTCAGAAAATGTTTTAAAATACAAAAAAAGATTGAACAGCATTTATTTACTGATAAAAAAAATAGATAATATTGAGAATAAAGAGGAAAAAAATATTGATAATTGGTTAGTAAGTATTCAACAAAGTACTATTAAAAAGACAATCGATGCTTTTGAAAACTATGATCTAAGAATTGCAACAAATGAACTCTTCTTTGAAAGTCAAAAAAATCTACAATGGTATCTTAAAAGGGGAGGAGGAAATAAAAAAATATTAGAGGAATTTATAAAAAATTGGATAAAACTTATGACTCCAATAACACCTCATCTTACAGAAGAATTATGGCATAGAAAAAATGATTCTTATGTATCAAATGAAAAATTTCCAGAATACGATCAAAATAGAATAAATAAAGAAGAAGAAATAGGAGAATATCTAATTTCTGAAGTTTCAAATGATATATCTGAAATTTTAAAAGTAACAAAAATCAAACCAAAGAAAATTATTATATATACATCTCCAAAATGGAAAAAAGAAGTCTATAGAAAAGCAATTGAAATGTCCTCAGAAGAAAAAATTAACGTTGGAATATTAATCAAAGAACTAATGGCAAAACCTGAGAATAAAAAAAATGCAAAAGAAATATCTAAATTTGTTTCAAAATTACCTGGTGAAATTTTAAAATTAAATGAAAATGACAAGAAAAGATATAAAATAAATATTAATGAGATGAAGTATATTAAAGCATCAAAAGAATACCTTAAAGATATATTTTCTTGTAAAATTGATGTATTTAGCTCTGACGAAAAGAATATTTATGACCCTGCGAATAAATCAAGATTTGCAATACCACTAAGACCGGCAATATTTATAGAATAAAATCTTTTGGAAAACAAATAAAGAAATTTAGAGATTTTAAAGATGGAAAATAAATATATAAAACAAACAAAGGAAACATGGGATAAAATTGCACGAAGCTTTGACATTACTCGTAGAAAACCTTGGGATGAGTGTATTGATTTTATAAATAAGATTAAAAAAGATAGTATAATCCTTGACATTGGCTGTGGTAATGGACGGCATTTAATTCCTTGTTCAAAAAAAATAAAAAAAGTAATAGGCCTTGATATATCCTCAGAGCTTTTAAAAATTGTAAAAGAAAAGATTGAGAAAGATAAAATATATAATGTTGATCTTATAAATTCAGATGCTGTAAACATACCAATAAAATCTGATTCTATTGATTCTGTATTATTCATTGCTTCTTTACATAATATTAAAAAAAGATCCAACAGAATAAATTCATTAAAAGAGCTGAATAGAATATTGAAAAAGAATGGCGAAGCACTAATTAGTATATGGTCAAGAGGCCAAGATAAGTTCCGCAAATATTTCAATGATGAAAATTACAAAAAAAATGAATTTGGTGATATTGATATCTTTTGGAGACAACACAATCTTAATGTTCCAAGGTTCTATCACTTATATAGTAAAAAGGAGTTTATTGAGGATATAAAAAAATCAGGTTTAGAATTAAAAGATATTAAGGGTGTAAAATACTTATCAAACAAATATTACGATAATTATTTTGCAATTGTAAAGAAGATATAATCTCATTTTCTAGTTAAAAAACTTACAATGATCAATGTAATTATAGATATAAATACACCCCATATAGCTGGTAAAAAACCATAATCTGGCAGATAACTATATTGAAATGCAAAGACAGATATCTCACCTAGAATTATACTAAGTATACAACCATATTTTGTAGCATTTTTCCAATATAACGCAGCGATTGTTGTTGGGAACAATACTGCAAGGCCTGAAAATGCATTTTTAACAAGTGTTCCCATTATACCTTCGTTTGTATCATAACCTAGTACAACATATAAAATAGCTGCTAATGCAAGTATTACAATTACTATTCTGCCAATTTTTATCTCTGAATATTTCCTTTTATTGAAAGGAAGATCCCTCGAAATCATAGTTGATAGTGATAATAATTGAGAATCAGCAGTTGACATAAGAGCTGCAAGAGCACCAATCATTACAAGAGGATATATTACTGCAGCTTTATTTTCAACCATTTCAATTAAAACATTTGAACTATTTGAAAACTCAATATTTGTTCCATGAGCCCAAACACCAATTAAAACAGGTAGTAAAAACAGAAATGAAACAAGAATAGGATAAAGAATCATCACTTTTTTTAAGGACTTTTCATTTTTTGCTGTATAAAAACGTGAAAAGATCTGAGGGAACATAGGATCTGCAAAAAGCCACAAAAGCATATATGAAAACCATATTTGAGGGAGAAAATATTCATTTCCACCAGGCCTTGAAAACAATTGTGGAGAGTTTTCAAATGCTGCCTGATTTGCAGCTTCAAAACCACCCATACTATTTGCAATAAAAATAACTGCAAGAACTAAGGCAACAATCATTATTACACCTTGAAATAGATCTGTCCATCCGCTACCTCTCATACCACCTGATAAGACATAAACCATAATGATTAACATTGTTACAATTGCACCAATCTCCCAAGCAGTTATACCCATATTTTGAATGATTAAGCCTGCACCTATTGCCTGAGTGGCTAGATAAGGAATTGTAAAAATGACCATTACACCCATAAATAAGAATCTTAAGAAATTGCTATTGAATCTATCACCAATAAGCTCTGGAGGTGTAACATAGCCTTTCTCTTTTCCTAAAGACCAGACCTTTCTACCAATTACAAAAAACATGATTGCCATAAATCCGGTACCAAAGGCCATTATACCATATTGACCAAAACCATATTCATAAGCTCCTCCAGCAAAGCCAAGAAAAGTAAAAGCTGAAAAGTTTGTTGCTGCAAGTGTGAAAAAAAGAATTATTGGCCCAAAAGATCTATTTGCAAGAAAATAATCTTCAGGTGTTTTAGAAGTTTTTCTATGAGCATAATAACCAAGTAATAGTAAAAAAACAAAGTAAAATACAATTATTGTAATATAAATCATTTATTTTCACTCCAATAAAATTTAGAAAATAAAAAATAAAACAAACTGTTTATTAAACATAATAAAATAAAGTAATAAATCCAAATTGGGATACCGAATATCATTGGCTTATTTTTACCCCAATACCAAAAATCTAATGAAAAAATAAATAATATAATAAATAGGATGTACCAAACTGCATTTTTTTTATTAACTAACCAGGAATTTTTTCTAATCAATTAATTTTCCTCTCCAGATATATTTTTGTCTATTTCCTGGTTTTTACGGCTGGAAATAGTGAAAAAACAATGCCGTTTAATACAAGTAATATCTTATCGCTAAAAAAGAAGAATAATTTAAATTTTACTAAATTACATGGCAACCATTTGTTTTACATCAGAAATCAATGATTTTATATCAAATGGTTTTGTAATATAATCAAAGATATGATTCTCAAGACCTTTCATTTTTTCATGATCAGGTGAACCTTTTGCAGTTAAAATAGAAATAACAACATTCTTGCAATATCCATTTTTTGTTATTTCCTCAATTGTATCCCATCCATCCATAAAAGGCATCATTATATCCATTAGAATTATTCCTTTAAAACCTCTTTTTAATTCTTGGATACAATCTTTTCCAGTATCTACAGTAAATACTTCATATCCCTCTTTTTCAAATATCTTACGGATTGTAATCAAAATATCTGGATCATCATCTACAACCATTATCTTTTTATCCATCATATATACTCCTTCCTATACTAATCCACCATTTAATCTCTAAGTTATACTTTATTGTATTTTATATAAAAACTTATCGCGTTATAATGTCAAAATGAAAAAAGTCCAACGGGAGAAAATTACATAAAAAAATAATTTAAAGATTTTTAATTTTGTAAACTTCATTTGATAAATCTCCTATCTCTTTAGGAGATAAATTTTCAATCCTTTTATTTATTTGTGGACTAATAGATTCCTCAATAAAATATTTATTTTTTAATATGGTCTTTATTTTCTTTCTTCTATGATTAAACATATTTTTAACAAAATTATTAAAAAATTTTTCATTTAAAACTAAAAAAGGTGGATTTATTCTAGGTTTTATTCTAACAATACTTGAATCAACTTTTGGTTTTGGATAGAAACAATTTTTAGATACATTTCTTAATAGCTCGCATTTAGCTTTATAATTAAAATTTACTGTGATCCTTGAATAATCCTTAGTGTTTTTTTTTGCAACTAATCTTTGAGCAAATTCCTTTTGGTATATTAATACTGCTAAATCAAAAGATTTTTCTAATATTTTAAATGTTAACTTAGAAGATATTTGATATGGTAGGTTTGAAATTATTTTGTTAAATTTTATTTTATTTAGGTCTATATCTAAAATGTCTTCATTAATTAATTGAACATTTTTTGGAATTTTAGCTTTTAAATTTTTATATAATCCTGAGTCTATTTCAATTGCAATTACTTTTTTTGCTTTTTTAGCAATTAAATTTGTTAAAATTCCTTTTCCAGGCCCAATTTCTAAAACTATATCTTCATCTGTTAAATTTGCATATTCTATTTCTTTTTTTGCAATATTTTCATCAATTAAAAAATTTTGACCAAGTGATTTATTCATATTATTATCAATACCTATTTTTTGAAATAGGTGGCCTTGTAAATAATCTATATTTTTGATCAGGGTCTGTAAGTTCAAGTTCTATTCTTTTTGCAATAAGCTTATCAGGAGCTCTTAGAAAATCAATACGTTCGCACATCTCCTTAAAACTTGAAAAGGGTTTTTTCTTTCTTTCCTCAAGAATATCATGCATCATCTTCTTCCCAAGCCCTGGAAGTAACTCTAGAACATGAAATCGAGTTGAAATTGCAGGTGATTCATTGTAAAATTTTAAGAATTTCTCTTTTTGATTTTTTACAATATCAAGAAGTACAAAAGGAAGCTCTCCATGGGCAGTTGATGTCATTGATTCATAATTTATTCTTCCTTTTATCTTTGCAATCTTTTGTCTTTTTACTGAATCTTTTCCTACATAGATTCTTTCACCAATTATAAAATTTGAATCTTTTTTAGGGACTAACTCCAGTAAAGTGAACTGATTTTCACCAACACCATATACTACAGGATGTCTTTTATGAGGGGGTAGATCACCTCTTCCTTCTGCTAAATAATCCAAAACATATACATAATCCTCCACGATTTAAACCCCCTTATTCAATATTATATTTATTTACAGTATCTATTATTTTTTTTATTTCATTTTCTCCTAAATTGATCCTTTCCTTTGCAAAAATAGTTTTAATATCATCTTCTGTTTTAGGTAGAATATCAGCAATTTTGTAAACAATAAATTTACTTAAAGATTCAATTTTTGATAATTCTTTAATCAGTTCATTTGTTTTTTTAACATTAAGTTTTGAAAACTTATTCGCATGTTCCAAAGCAATCTTCTGCTCATATAACAATTCCTTTCTATCTTTTTCAACCTTCTTTAATATATTTTTAACTTCAGCAAGTGAAATAGGTTCTGATTTATTTTCTCTTAAAACCATTATTGCACTCTCCTGAGATGTTCAGGTCTGACAACTAATGTTTTTTGCTTTTTACCATCTTTTAAGCCAACAAGATATGAATTTCCTTGCATTCCTTCAATTTTTCCTGTTTTACCCTGGAAACGAATATGAGGCATTCCCTTATGAACAGAAGGGTCTATTACCACACTTACAAGATCTCCTTCTACAAACTGTTGTAAGGCCCTTGTAATGGAATGGATTCCTCTATCCCTTGGGCGTTTTCTTAATATCTTCCTTGATTTACTTCTTATTCCTTTTGAACGTTTAACCATTTTTATTCCCCCTTAATGAATATTACATCAAGTTTGTTAACTTGACAGGGAACTCCTAGCATATCACTTATATTAGGATTTGTTCTTCCGTTATCACCAGAAATCAGTTCCTTAATATAGGTACCAGATTCTGTTTCCAACTTTAATGAAGCCTTAGCGCCATCTATAGACTCGATAGTACAATCATATATATACTTATTCCTAATCAAATCAGCTCGTCTGTGAGCCACTCTTGAAGGCGTCATTTGGCCTACAATTTTACCCCGTAATGAAAGAGCCACCTTTTTAAGTTTTTCCTTATTTATCGATTTATCGGTCTTTAATTCAACATAATATATCTTTTTAAACTTAGAATTTTTAATTCTCTTTATTTCTTCTCTATCTGAAAATTTAAGATTATCAATTTCAATTATACTCTTATTTTCTTTATTAATTATATCCTTTATTTCTTTTAAATTTAGATTTCTAATTTTTGGATTTTTTATTTCTAGGACAAAAGGTCTTCCGTTTCCAAGCATTCTAACATCAATATCTTCTCTTCCTGCACCGTGAAAGGATTCATCTTCAGCTTTTGTTTTTTTTAAAAAATTATTAGAAACTAGTTCCTCAACACTATTCTGATACAACCTTCCAGTATATTTACATCTTTTACATCCTTTGCCTCTACATATTTTACAATGCCATTTGGTTTGTGGAATGTCTCTTTTAAATTTCTTATATCTCCCATATACATATAATGAGCTAATTTGCAAAGAAATATTATCATATGAAGTATCAAGTACGACCATTATTGTTGGTTTTTCAAAATTAACTTCTTTATCAAGTTTTTTTTCTAATATTTTACCTATCTCTCTATTAAGATTAGATTTTATTGATTCTGAATGTTCTATATTAAATTCTTCAATTATTTCATTTTCTCTATCAATAATATCTTCATCAACTTTTGAACCTATTAAAAAGGTCTCGTATTCATATTCTATTAATTTCTCTTCAATTATTTTTATAAAATGATTGATTTCATTAAATAAACCTTCACATAAAAAACAATTTTTTACTTTTACTGGATGTAAATCATCAAGATTCTTAGATATTAATTCCCCTCTTTCTTTATTTGATAAATTTTTATCAATTTTTGCAAAAAACCTGCCTAAACAATGATTACATAGTTTATATTTTGTTAGAATTTTTTTTGAAAGAAGTATAATGTCTTTATCATCAAATTTTTTTTTCATTCATAAGTCCTAATTAAAAAAAATATTTAAAACATTTGCAATCGAATAAATTTTATTTTTCAATCCATAATTTATATATAAAAAAAACAAAAATAATAAAAATTACAACTGGTACATACCATAAAGATTGATCTACACCAAAAACATAAGCAATTGATAATATTAGTAATATTGTAAGAAACAAAGTTATAATATCTCTATATTTCATGATTTAATCAATAATGGATTATAGATTTGTTTAATAAAATATTCTATTTTAGCAATCTTTTTAATAACAAAAAATATTCAGTAAAAATTCAAGGAGGCAAAATTATGGTTGAAGTTTCAGCGTTTAAAGGAATTACATACAATAAAGAAAAAATTAATGATTTAGAAAAAGTAATGTCACCACCATATGACATAATATCTGAAGATTTACAAAATAAATTATATAAGTCGCATGAAAATAATTACGTAAAATTAATTCTTGGAAAGAAAAAATCAACAGATGATGAAAATAATAATAGATATTCAAGGGCTAAAAAACTTTTTAAAAAATGGTTTGAAGATTCAATATTAATTAATTCAGATAAAGATTCTGTCTTTCCATATAAAATTGAATATGAAATTGAAGGTAAGAAAAAGATAATGAATGGTTTTTTTGTATTATTAAAAATTGATCCAGATTATAAACTTGTTAAGGCACATGAGAGGACCCTTTCAAAACCTAAGGCAGACAGACTTAACTTAATGAGGTCTTGTAATGCAAATTTAGAACCAATCCAACTTTTATATATTGATGAAAAAGATGATATTAGAAAAATAATTGATAAAAACATTAAAAATCCAATTATTGATGTTGAAGGCTATGATGGATTCAGACATAAACTATGGAAAATTGATAATGAAAAAACAATATCTGAGATTAAAGATTTCTTAGAAGATGAAATTTTATTTATTGCAGACGGTCATCATAGATATCAAACAGCAATTAATTATGCTAAAGAAATGAAAGAGAAAACAGGAAATAAAGACCCCAATGCTTCTTTTAATTATCGAATGGTAATTCTTGCAAATATGTTTGATGAAGGCCTTGCTATACTTCCTACTCACAGATTACTAAAAAATATTGATATGAAAATTGATGATATAATTGATAAAATCAAAGAATTTTTTTATGTTGAAGAAAAGGATATTAAAATTGATTCAAATGATTATATAAAAATAACTAAGCAAATTAAAGAGGAATTAAAAACAAATAATGAACATAAATTTTCTTTATACACAAAAGGAAAATATTTTGTGTTAACACTAAAAGATGAAGCAATTATGGATAAACTTTCAGGCGATAGATCTAAAACCTGGAGAACTCTTGATGTTTCAATTTTACATAAAATAATCTTGGAAAATATAATTGGAATAAATCAAAATAATTTAGAAGATCACGTAAAATATACAAGGGTTGATGAAGAAGCAATAAAATTTGTTGATGATGAAAAATTTGATTTTTCATTTTTAATGAATGCAACTAAAATTGAGGAATTAAAAGCAATTGCAGATGCGGGAGAACACATGCCTCAGAAATCAACATATTTCTTACCAAAGATGCTTTCGGGCCTTGTTGCATATAAAATGTAGGAAATAAAAATATATTAATTATTTCCTTTTTTTTATAATATTGTTAATTTTACAATTATGACATTTTAATTAGTAAGATATTTATACTAAGAAAGACAAATATTATCATGATATAGTTAAACTATGTCAATATAAAATGAAGAGTGGATTGAAATGAATGATAATTTAAAGATCAAAATATCTAATTTTTTAAAATTGGTGGTGATGAAGTAAATGAATCCTATGGTCATGGTATTTATAGGATTTATAGCAGGTATGTTGGCCATGACTATGGCAAATTTTTATAAATGGTTTTTAGAAATTTGGAATAATGGTTTTTAAAAAAAATTATCTTAAAAGAGGTTTATAAAAAAATAAAGAGAGTTAGAGATAGTAAATTCCATCTCTTTAAATTATTTTATTTGTTTGGGATTTTTGGTATTACTTTTTCAATATCTTCTGTTTTTCCAGTATCCCAAATAGCTCTAATAGCAAGTAGACCTGCAGCAGGTGCAACAAAGACTGTAATCATTGTTGCTATCCAAGTAAAATATGGTCCTATATATTCCACTTGTGCAAAAAAATCTGTTTGCATAGCTGCGCCAATACCTACCAACATCAATGCTGCGATTAAAAAAGTAGGTACTTTATCTTTTGTAATTTGACCAACTGCAAAGAACGATAGGATTCCAACTACAAATCCTAGCACTGCAAGTAATGTGTATATAACTGTCTGTTGTTCTGCTAAAAGCGCTTCATCTGCAGCATATACTATTCCAACTATAACGGCAATTAATAAACCTATTAGGAATAGCCAGCTACCAATTTTTCTTAGTATTTCCATTTTCTATCCATCCTCTCTCCTATACTTTTGATATCATAAAGTTAAAGGCCAATATAAATAATTTTAGTGCAAATGAATGTGTAGATAGATATGTAAGTGAATAAATAATACATAAAACATAAAATAAATTTTTATCTGTAAAATGAAAATATCACAATTAGTTATTTTTCCATTTTGACATTTTTATAAGTCATACTTATATACTATTAAAAAGAAAAATAAAAACGTTATTTCAATAAGAATGGTATGGAGAGAGTCAAATAATGCAGAAGGTTAGAATAATAAATCTTGATGGAAACGAGAATTTTTTAAAAAAATTAAGAAAAAGTAAACATTTCATAAAAATGGAAGATAATTTATTTGAACTAGGATTAAGAAAAGGGCTCATTGAAAAAAATGAAAATGAATATTGTTTTATCGGAGATAAAGAAGAATTAATTGCTTTTACTCATGTTCGGCCTGATGAAATATTTGAATGGTTAGATTGAACAAATAACGTGGAGGGGATTGGGAATACTTTTGATTCACCTCTTCTTGTATCCTAATTCCCTCTTACCCCCTATTATTTTTAATTTTTAGACAGCATATTTAAAATAAGAAGCTATTCTAAATATTAAAAGTATAAATTTTTGGTGCATATATGAATCAAGAACAAATAAGTAAATTAATTGAAAAACTTAACACTATTCATGAAAATAAAATTAAGGAAAAAAATGTTGTTTTATTACCAGATTTCTTTATTGATCATTTTCTAACATTTAAAGATTTGAAAAAAATAAAACAAATCAATGAAATATATAATCAAGGTGGAGGCAATATACCTGGAATAAAACAAAAGATAATACAAGGTGGAAATTCAGCAAATACTGCACTTGCACTAGCAAAACTTGGAATAAGTTCGCATTTAATTTGTAAAACAGATTTATTTGGGGAAAAAATTTTAAAATTTTTTTTAGGGCAAAATGGTGTTGATATAAGTCACGTCAAGACAAATGGAGATATTGCGATTACAACAGCAATGGAATTTGGAGAAAATAAGATAAATATTATGCTAGGAGACACTGGATCTGTATCTAATTTCACTTTTGATATAATAAATGATTCAGATAAAGAATTAATTAAAAAAAGTGATTTATTATGCCTTACAAATTGGACTTTAAATAAGCAAGGGACAAATCTTGCAATAGATGCTTTTAGATTTGCAAAGAAATATAATGTTAAAACATTTTTTGATACTGGTGATCCTTCTTCCAGAGTAAAAGATATTGACGAATTGATTGAAAGTGTTTTAAAATCAGAAAATCTTGATATATTAGCTTTAAATGAAAATGAATTGAATTATTATTGTAAAAAAGAAAAAGAAAATGGAATAGAAAAAAATGGTATGGAGTTTAAAAAAAATATTCATGCAAGACTTGACGTTCATACATCAGATTTTTCTTATACTTTCAAAGAAAGATGTATACATGAACCATCAATAAAATTAAAATACATATTTAGATCAACTGGTGCAGGTGACTCTTGGAATGCAGGCAATATTTTCTCTGAGCTTATTGGTCTAAATGATAATGAAAGATTATTTTTTGCAAATTCACTTTCAGCATATTATATTTCTTCAAAAGATGCGGTTCATCCCAACATAAATCAGATAGTAGATTTTATAGGAAAGATTTAAGTTTACAATATTGATATTTATTATGGTGGGAAATGAAAACTATAATGGTTGTTGATGATGAGACAAGTGTTCTTGATCAAGTAAAACTACATCTAGAAGAAGATGACTTTGAAGTAATAACTGTTGATAATAATAGAAAAGCCCTTGAATTAATGGAACGTGATAAAGAAGACAAATATGGTTTAATTCTAATTGATACATCTCTTCCGAATAGCAAAACACCTGCCTTTTTTTCAATGAAACCTAAATCTAAGATGAATGTAGATACAAGTAAAAAAGAAGATTTTTTACAAAAACCATTTACAAAAGAACAATTATTAAACTTTGTTAAAAGTAAATTATAAACTATTTATTTTTTCTTTTTATATGTTTAAGTCCTGCTTTTGCTGATTCCTCTGATTCCCCGCGAAGAAGTCTTCTTTTATAGATCTGGTATTCCTCTTCAGGTGTTTTTTCCATATATTTTTTTAGCTTACGTTTCTCAAGCCAATCTTTTATTATTGACATTTTTGTAAATAATAAGCTAATACTTTAAAATCTTTTAGAAGAAGATCTTTCTTATTAATATTATAAACTGCTACTGCAGGATGAAAAATTGGAAATATTATTAACTCTTGATTATCTTTAATTACTTTGTAGGCCTTTCCATGTATATTACTAATTTTATTATATTCTAATCCATTTTTTTCAAAAATAAAAGAAGAAGGAAAATTTCCAAGTGTAGCAATTATCTTTGGATTAATAATCTTAATTTGTTTTTCTAAATATATCGAGCAAGCTTCTATCTCATTTTTTTTAGGATTCCTGTTCTTAGGAGGTCTACATTTGATTATATTTGTAATAAATACATCCTCTCTAGTTAGATTAATAGAATTTAACAATTCATCCAAAATTTTACCAGATCTTCCAACAAAAGGTCTTGCTTTTAGATCTTCGTTTCGCCCAGGTGCTTCACCAATAAATAAGATATCTGCATTAAAACAGCCTTCACCAGGAACAGAATTTGTCTTTGATTTATAAAGTTCGCATTTCCTGCAAATATCTACTGAATCTCGAATTTTTTTTAATAAATCTTTTTTTTTCAACAAATACATAAATTGATTCAATGTTTATATGCATTGATAAATTTTATAAATAGATGATTTTATGAATACAAAGGAAAATGAAAAAATAATTGTAATAAGACTAGACCCAAAGGAAGAAATATTAAATAAAATAAAGATTGCAAGTAAAAAACATAAAATAAAAACTGCAGTAATATTATCAGGAATAGGTCAAATAAAAAATGTTGAACTTGGTTATTTTAAAAGAAAAGGAGACTATTCTCCAAAAAAATATAATCAAACCTTTGAGTTACTTTCATTATCTGGAAATATCATAAAAGAAAATGATGAATATCAAATCCATCTACATTCAGTTTTAGGCGACGAAAATAAAAATACTATTGGAGGGCATCTAATCAAAGGGGAAATTTCTATCACTGCAGAGATTTTTATATTAAAAACAAATTTAGAAATCACAAGAAAAATTAATGAAACCACTGGATTGAAAAACTTATATCTTAAGTAAAACTATTTTAGGAAAAAATATATTACATAATTAAAAATTAAAAAAATTGGAGTTTAGAAAAATGAAAGAATTTGGAGAAATTAGTGAAAAGATAAAAATTTTAAAGGATGCAAGAAGCATCTTGCACAATGAATATACAGAATCAGATTATCACAAAAAAAAGGAAGAAAATCCTCAAGACACAGTTCCACCTTCTCCTGAAGATGAAGAGATATACAAACTATTGACTGCAATACAGCAGATTGATACATTTATAAAAAAACTTCAAGATGAGCAGTTACAAATTTTAAAGAAAAACGAATAAAAATTAAATTATATTTCTTTTTAATCCAAACATTGATTTTATTAATACAATTATTGGTATTATTTCAAGACGACCAATCCACATATTTATTATCAACATAATTTTTGATATAGGTTCCATATTAATCGATGTGATCCCGCTAGTAAGGCCAACATTACCTTGTGCAGAACAGACTTCGAAAACTGTGTTACTAAGTGAATTATTCTCAACAGTAAGAGTAATTAATATACCCGCAACTAGTAAGATAACCCACATAAATGATATTATTGCAGCTTCATTAATCAAATCAAGAGCATCCTCTTTTGAAAGAGATTTTTCCCCTAATTTGTGAACAAAAACTCTTCTAGGGGTTGAAATTGCCCTTTTAATTCTCCATCCTACACCTTTGTATAATAGAATTGCTCGGAATAGTTTTATACCTCCTGCAGTAGAACCAGCAGCACCACCAATTATCATTGCAAAGGAAAGTATTAACTTTGCAGATTCTCCCCATGTGGTTAAATCTACTGATGCAAAACCAGTACAGGTAATTGCAGAGATAAATTGAAAACCTGAGAATTTCAAAGAACCTAAAACATTATATCCATATGTTTCTAAATTTACAAATGTTAGTCCAATTACTCCAAATATAATTAAAACAATAATTGCTTTAAACTGAGCATCTGATAAAAATGATTTAATCCTACCTTTTAAAAGATCATAATGGGCAGCAAAAGCAATTGCACCAAATAACATTAGAACAATAACTGCAATCTGAGTAATACTGCTATAGCCTGTTATACTATCACTTGTTACAGAAAATCCACCAGTTGCAAGTCCTGTCATTGCATGATTTAAGGACTCCCAAGCACTCATTCCACCAGAAGGATCAAAGAAACCAATTAACCATAAAACAAAGATTCCTATAATACTATATAAAATAAAAATCCACCAAATAGTCCTTACAGTTGAAACAATCGAAGGATGGGTCTTTTGGTCTCTAGCCTCACCTTTATATAAAACAAATGAACCAGTACCAGGCCTTGCGAGAATTGAAAGAGTTAAGACAATTACACCAACTCCCCCTACCCATTGTATTAAAGACCTCCAAAATTGTAATGAATAAGGAAGGGCTGCTTCATTTCCACCAACCATAGTAAGTCCCGTTCCAGTCCAACCAGACATCGACTCAAAAAAGGCTGATAAAAAGTTCATATGTAAAAGCTGAGATTTATCATAAGGAATTAAAATAAAAGGAATACTTGAAATCAATGATATAAAAAACCAACCCAAAGCTGCAGTAACCATTGCACTTTTAAAATTTGCAGGTTCTGCCTTTTTAAATAGAAAATAGAAAGGTAAACCTAAGCCAAAATAAACAGCAGAAGTAATCAAAAAAGGCCCAATTCCATCAAATGAAGAATCCGAACCAAACTCTCCATTTATAATTGGGATTAATAAAGCAAAAAGGGTTACAAACCCAATTATTATGAATATTCCACCAAGATCTCTAAGAACGGTTCTGAGATCGCTCATATTATTTCAATATCTCCTTTCAATCTTCCCTAGATTTCACTAAATAATAAATACCAACTACTTATAATTATTTAAATTCTAAATTTTTCTAGAATTAATTTCTTTAATTCTCTCCTTTATGCTCTGATTTAACTCATTAGATATATCTTTTTTTGTAAAAGCATCTGCTTTTGCAGCAATTGAAATCTTTGTTGCAAGCAATCTTGCAATTTTTCCTCTATTTGCCCTTTTTGTTTTATTTATAAGTTGATGTTGGAAAAGTACACCATGTTTTGGAGGCCTACCTCCTTCTTTTTTAAATCTAAAAAGAGCTTTTTCGGCACCAAGAATCTGTATAGTAGAAGCAGGCATCTTTGCAAGTTTTTCAAGTCCTCCTGCAAGAGAAATTAACCTAGCGCCAATCAAAGTTCCAACTATCTTGCTAATATTTGGAGCGATTTTCTTCATATCTTTATCAATATTTTCTTCTAATAATTTATTTTCACAATCAAGGTTTGAGGATAAATTTAAAAGAGGTTTAATTTTATCATTTTCAAATTGTATCTCATTCCAACATTCTTTCCTCTCAGATAAAAGATTTGAAATGTGAATGAAATCATCTAGAGTATTTACCATCTGTATAATTTGTAAATCATCAGATTTTAATTTTTGATTAACAATATCTTTTGTAATTAAAAGCGATGCCTTATTTAAAATCACTTTTGAAAAACCGAATTCAGTGGAATTAATAAGATATTTTTTAAAAAATGGGTCTTCAGGTTTATAATTCCCAATTTTTGAAAGTCTTTTTTCTGAGATGATAATGTCATCTTTTCCTTTGATTATTTCTTTTTCTTCATCTAAAATTTGTTTTTCTTTAATTTTCTTAAGATTTTTTGATATTTCAATTTCGTCTTTAGAAAATAAAATTTTCTTTATTATTTTATTATCTTTGATTAGAAATATCCCAAACCATTTTGTTATAAGATACATGTAAAACCAAAGTGCAATAATAAAACTACTATTAAATTATTTTACTTTTAAACCATTTATTAATAAAAAAATGCTTTTATATACTAGTTTTACTTATGGGATGAGGTGTTATACTGATAGATATCTCAACAAAAATATCGTCACTTAAACTAAAAAATCCAACAATTTTAGCATCTGGTTTAATGGATGAAGATGCAGATAGTATGGAGAAAATTTTTATTAATGGTGCTGGAGGAGTAGTTACAAAATCTATTGGTTTAAAGCCTCGTTCTGGATATAATAATCCAACAGTTATTGAACTTAAACACGGAATATTAAATGCAATGGGTCTTCCAAATCCTGGAATTAAAGAATTTTCAAAAGAAATGAAAGAAATCAAGAGTAAAAAAATACCCGTTATAGGTAGTATTTTTGCTTCTAATTCAGAAGAGTTTTTGATACTTGCAAAAAAAATGGAAGAATATGATGCAAATGCCTTGGAATTGAATATGAGTTGCCCTCATGCAAAAGGTTATGGTTTAGAAATAGGAGTAGATTCAAAATTAGTTAAGAAAATTGTATCTGATGTAAAATCATCTGTAAAAATACCAGTTTTTGTAAAAATATCTCCAAATCTTTCAAACATAATCGAGATTGCAAAATCAATTGAAGAAGCAAATGCTGATGGAATCGTTGCAATAAACACAGTAAAAGCAATGAAAATTGATATTGATATGAAATCTCCTGTCCTTGCAAATAAGATCGGAGGTTATTCTGGGGAGGCAATAAAACCAATTGGAGTTAGATGTGTTTACGAAATTTATAGAAATATAGATATTCCAATAATAGGGGTAGGCGGAATAAGCTCTGGTCGAGATGCTATTGAATATATTATGGCTGGAGCAAGCGCTGTGCAGATAGGCTCAGCAATTTATTATAAAGAAGACAATGTTTTCAATAAAATATGTAATGAAATAAAGATTTGGATGAAAGAAAATAATTACACAAAAATATCTGAATTAGTTGGAGAAGCAAATATATGAATTACCCAAAAATTGTTAAAATTGAGGATCTTAAAAAAGAAAATAATGATGTGAAAACATTAGCTTTCAGTTATAAAAAATTAACAAAACCTGGACAATATTTTATGATATGGATTCCAAACGTTGATGAGATTCCAATGAGTGTATCATCTATAAACAAAGATAAAAAGTCAATAACATTTAAAAGAGTTGGAGAAGCAACAAAAAAACTATTTGATTTAAAGATAGGAGATAAAATTGGAGTTAGAGGCCCTTTTGGCCATGGTTTTGATTTATTTGGAAATAATATATTGTTTGTTAGTGGAGGAACTGGTGCATCTTCAATGATTCCTGCAGTAGAAGAGGCAAATAATAAAAATAAAAAATCAACAGTTCTTTTAGGTTTTAAAAATAAAAATGAAATTTATTTTCAGGGAAAATTAACTAAGCTAAACATCAAGGCATATATATCAACTGATGATGGGTCATATGGTTACAAAGGATTTGTAACTAGCCTTGCAGAAGAAATGATTTCAAAAGAAAAATATGACCAAATTATTACCTGCGGCCCTGAAAAGATGATGAGAAAAATGTTAGAAATAAGTAAAAAGATACCATTCCAAGCATCACTTGAAAGATATATGAAATGTAGCATGGGAATCTGTGGTCAATGTACAATTGGTAATGGTTTAAGGGTCTGTAAGGAAGGACCAGTTTTTACTGGTGAAATATTGAAAAAAATTAAGGATTTTGGAATCTATAAAAGAGATGCAAGTGGAAAAAAAATTAAATTATAATTCTTGGTGAGAAAATGACTGTTTTTAATAAAGAAATAGAAATTGATACAAATGGAGAAGTGGATATAATTGATATTACTGAAAAAGTTCAAAGAGTTGTTGAAGAATCAGATATTAAAGATGGGATTTCATGTATATTTATACCTGGTTCAACTGGTACTTTAACAACAATTGAATATGAACCAGGTTTAAAAAAGGATTTTCCTAAAGCTCTTGAAAAAATTGCTCCAAAATCAATTCATTATGACCATCATGAGACATGGCATGACGACAATGGAAGATCCCACGTAAAGGCAAGTCTAATGGGTCCAAGTATAACAATTCCAATAATTGATAAAAAAATAATTCATGGTACTTGGCAACAAATAGTTTTTGTGGAACTTGACACAAGACCAAGGAAGAGAAAAATAATAATACAAATAGTTGGAGAATAGTTAATTACCAAATATTATAATGAATCCTTGAATTTTTAAATCTATTAAGTTGTTCTTGTTTTTCAGCAGGATATCCTATTGATACCAAAGAAAATGGCATCACATTTTCAGGAAGATTTGTTAGATTTTTCATCCCTGTTACCCTATTTTCCCTAGGGAAAATTCCAAGCCAAACTGCTCCTAGACCAAGGTCTCTTACAGCAAGTAAAATATTTTGTGTAGCGGCAGCACAATCCTGAACCCACATATCCTTGTGTTTTTCTAAATCTAAATCTCCACATACAAGTATTGCAAATGCTGCATCCTTAAGCATTTTTGCATGAACATGAAATGAAGGAATTTCTGCCAATATTTTTGTATCATTAATAACAACAAAATGCCAGAGTTGCTGATTTCCAGCAGAAGGTGCAGACATTGCTGCTTTTAAAATCTCTTGGATTTTATCTTTAGAAACCTCTTTTTTAATATATTTTCTAACGCTTCTTCTTGTCAAAATTGCTTCCATTAATTCCATTTTTTCACCGCTATTCTGAGTTAAATAAGGCTTATTTATTAAATTTTACTGAATTTTAGTCAAGTTCAAAATCAAATATTATTATACTTGCTTTCTCACTACCATATAAAATATCTATTTCTTTTTTTAATGATAAGCCATAAATTTTTATTTCAAGAGTTTTTAATTCAAAATCATCATTAATATTGCCCTCTAAGATTATCTTTAATTCTTTTTTAAGAAGATTAAATCCTATATTTTTTGAAACTGAGTCAATATTATTTCCATGATTATCTATGATTAATAAATCAACTCTATTAATTAGTGCAAAAGATGGTTTGTTAATGTATAAAGTTAAATTCCATTTGCAATTATCAATAGTAATAGGTTCAGATAAACTATAAACTAATATTTCAGGTGAATTTATATTTAATAGACCTGTTGCTCGGATAGTATCTTTTTCTGGTCCTGCTGTATCACTTTTCAATGATTGAGGATATAAGTAAAATGGATACTTTTTTGGATATAATTTTATTTGATGAGTAATAACAGAAATATATCCCATATCATCTTCGATTAATAAATGAATTGTAAATATCAAGGGGTAATCAATATTGTAATTATCTTCAATATCAAATTTATGCACAATTTCTTTTCCAGTTTTTATAGTATCCTCATCAAGTTTCCATTTATAATTAACTATTTCTCCATCGCTGTCATAAGATTCAATTGCAGATAATTTTATATTTTCTCCAAAAAAAGCTTTTTCTGGACCTAAAATTTTAGCTGATGGAGGTTGATTTTTTGATATAATATTTCTCTTTATTATATCATTATTCTCAGAACAACCTGGAAATAAAATTGAGAGAAAAATAATGGTTATTATTATAAATATAATCTTCTTATTCAAATTATTACTCCCAAATCAATATAAATATTAATATTTGTTACTAATATATAATAATTTTGTAAACAAAATATTAATATAATATTAAAATAACCTTATATATTAGGATAGATAAGACAATTAAAATTGAGGTATAAATGCAAAAAATAAAAATATCAGTACTGTGTATTATATTAATACTTTTTATTCCCTCATTTTTAACTATAAATGTTAAATCAGAAAATGTCTCCATTCCACATTGGAACAATAAATGGTCATATAGGCAAGAGATCATTTTACCTATAAGAACAATTGAAAGTTCCTCAATATTTCAACCAATAGATTTACAGATTAGTTTTGAGAATCCATGTTGGGCCATAAATGAAGAAAAAAATTCTATCAGAGTTGCCAGCTGGCATAGAAATCAATGGTATGAATTAGAGTCTCAGATATATGATTTAAAATTTTCTGACCCGCATCATATCGAAAAATGCAGGATTGTTTTTTTGGTTCCGGAATTTGCAAATGGAAATGAAAGATATTTTGTTTATTATGATAATGATGAAACTGAAAAATCTAATTATGTCGATCATGTAAGTATAACTGATTCATACTATTTTTATGAGCCAATCAGAGGAGTTTCTTTAGAGGGAGATTACTACAGTATAATTCAAGATGGTTTGGGAGTATATGCTGTTGGTCAAAAAGGGCAACTCATTAATAGAAAATTGTCCCAAGCAATATTAAAAATGAAACCTGGAACTGAAGAATTTGATATTTCAAACTCAGATAATCTAATCTCCTTATCTTTTATTTATAATATTGGACCTAAAGATGAAGACCAAGTATCCTCAGACCATAATCTAATTTCAAAAGAAATCAGAATAGATGGAAATTTAATGCTTGAATTTGGAATTGTCAGCGAATCTTCTGGAGGAGAGATTAGAACAACAAACATATATAAATATTATTTTTGTCCAACAGAAGATAAAAGGATATATGCAAAAGTAAATCATCTTGTTTCAAAACAAGGCAAGGTTAGAGGGCAAATTAATGTTGATGGTACATTTGGTGGAATTGTTACTTATAAATCAGAAAGCGCAAATATCAAAAGAATGAGATTTGGAGAGATATATCCCTATTTACATATTTATGGTGAGAACAATAAAATAAAGGAATACAAAACAACTAAAAATCCAGAAACAAAAGAAAAGGAATGGTTAATTTCATATCTAGATGATTGTGATTTAGGAAGAGATGCCTGGTTGTCTTTTGATGAAGGGGAAACTGGAAAAGCTTTTGGTGTGTTATTTTCTTCAAATAACAATATTGTAAAATATGGTAAAGACGAGAGGGATGGAATCCAAGTAAAATATGCTGAAAAGGAATATTTAGATGTTTTAGGAACAGAAATTGATTATGCTGGAATTATGTTTGGGAGAAATTCATATGAAGCAGGAGGTAATCATGATTTATTAATCTCTGATGATTTAAAAATTGAATTTGATGTTGAAATATTTACAACTCCAAGAGGAGGATATAAAAGTTTTATAGATGAAGGAAATTATTTTAGATCACTTATAAAACATAGAAAAAATGATGGTGATGACCTTGATGACAGTGATAAAAACATATACACTTTAACTGTTTTTCCAAGACTTACTGGGCGAATTTTATGTTCACCTTATCTTGTTAATATCTCAGGAATTTCAATATCTAGAATTTGGGGAGAACTATACCAAGATGGAGAACTTGTTTCTACAGGCCAATATATCAAACCATTACTTAGCTTATCAAGATTAAAATTTATTAAACTTGAAGCAGGTAACTATGTTCTTAAAATATTTAGACAAATTGGTTTATTAAAACCTAGGATTATTGGAATAAAATATATCACAATTGATAAGGATAAAACAATAAATGTTTTTTGTACATGGCAAAAAATAATCAATATTAATCCTTTTAATCAAAAAGGTAAAATAATCAAAGATGTGGAATTGCTTTTATTTAGAGAAAATAAACTTTTATTAAAGAATATAACTTCTTCTGAAGAAAACACAGTTATGAGGGTTAATTATAATTTATTTGAGCCATTTACTTTAAAAGCTTACTATAAAGGCTTCAACATTTATGAAAAAGAGATACCAAATTGGTTAAAAAATATTGATATTGAATTAGAGTTATATGATTTAGAGATTGATGTAAAAGATAAGTTAGGTTTTGATCCCGGTGTAAATGTACGACCAATATTGACAAGCTCAGAGATGGAAATTCCTATAGATTTAAATCCAGAGCCTAAAGATAATGGAAAATATCAATTCAAAGATTTATTAAAATCAAAATATAAACTATTTATCTCATATGCTGGTTTTTCAGATGAAATTTATGTAGATATACCAAAAGAAGGAAATACTGCATATATTGGTTTTTCTGCATCTTTTGATATTAATCTAAATATCTTTGATGTTAGAGGAAACAATTTAAAGGACAAAAAACTTAAAATGGATATTTTAAGAGAAGAAAATATTGTTTTTGATTCGGTGAGTCCATATAATACATACAATCTACCTCCAGGAAAATACAATATCAAATTATACAAAGAAGGCGACATAGTGTCTTCAAATACAATTGAGCTTTCAAATACAAAACAGATTAATATTGTAACAAGTATTGATTCAATACTACCTTCTTTGATTACTTTTATTATTATAATTTTTATTATCGAAATATCTGTTGTGTTTTTAATTAAAAGGATATCTCTAAATACTTTTTTGAAACTTCTTTCAATTGCCTTTGTAATTCTTTCACTATTTCAACCTTGGTGGGCATTGAATGCAAGAAATGAAGAAATCGATGCAGAAAAGAGTTCTGAAATGTTTTTGATTCCTCAAGAAATGATAGAAACTATCAAATATAAAGATGAAACTCATCATGAACTCGCAACATTACCTGAGATGTTTACGGATTTTGTAGGAATTCTTTTATTTATAATCTATACCGGTCTAATCCTTTTGGCTTTGAGTTTTATACCAAATATATTACTTAAAAGACGCTTCTTCATTATTTTAATTACTGCAAGTATTATCTTTCTAACATTAGTTGCAGGTGCCTTTTCGTTTGGAATGTCGATGATTTCTGAAATTAGTTTAGGAAGCCTTACAGGTCAAGATATAATCGAAGTAATTTTGCCAAATAGTGATAAGATTTCCATGGATGCATCTTGGGGCCTTGGAACTGGGTTTTATTTATGTATTTTTTCTTCTTTATTGCTTATTGTAACAGGTATAATTGATTATATTACAAATAAAAAAATTTTATATAAATTTTTAAAGAAATAGATTTTTACTGATTTATATTTTTAATTTTCTCATCTAGCTTAAATTTTTTAATGTATTTTTTAACTTCTATAGGAACTAGGTCTTCCCATTTATCATCATTTAAAATTCTTTTTCTTATTAGATTACCTGAATAAGATTCTTTTTTGTAGATATCAGTTTGTTTAACTTTAAAACCTTTTTCTAAGAACAGTTTTTTTGTAAAATCATTATTTGTAATGACAAGATCAAAATCAGATACGATTTGTTTTACATGTTCAACCCATTTTGGTGGATTATGAATATCTGGAATAAGAACAATTTCATAATTTTTTATATCTCTATTTTTTAAAGTAAAATTAATCATTTCAGTTCTTTCATTTGATGAAAATGGATTATTAATACTATTTTTATACTGAGAAGAACCAATTCCAATGATTATCTTTTCATATTTTTTAGAAATATTCTCAATTAATTTTAAATGACCATTGTGAAAAGGTTGAAACCGACCAATAAATAACGCTTTCATAATTACAAAAATATAAAAGATTTATTTTTCATCATTTTCAGAATCAGTTGATGATGTATTGATTTTTTTTTCTGATTCAAGTTCAATCTTACCTGTGATCTTAAGAGGTTTCATTGCTTTTAATTTTTTTAATAATTTTTTCTTTCCTTCTCCAATTAGAGTATTTTCAATAACTTCAGGTAATGTCTCAACTGGTATTATTTTTATAGAATCACTATATTTATTCTCAACAAGAACATCATTTAAGTTTGATTTAGGAATAATTATCCTTTTTATACCAGCCTTTGCAGCTGCTTCAACTTTTGCAGTTGCCCCACCAATTGGAAGAACTGTACCCCTTATACTCAATGATCCAGTCATTGCAGTGTCTTGTCTTACAGGTACTTTCTCCATTGCAGATATTACTGCAGTCATTACAGATATACTAGCAGAATCTCCTTCTAGACCCTCATATGTACCAATGAATTGGATATGAATATCATGTTCTGTTATGTCCCGCCCCATATATTTCTTTATAATTGCAGATATATTAAGAACGGACTCTTTTGCAATATCGCCTAATTTTCCTGTTGCTATAACCTTTCCTTCTGATTGTGATCCAGCAGGAGTAACTTCTGCAACAATAGGAAGTACCAGACCTGAAAATTCACTCATTGAAGGGTCTGCAGAATGAACTGCAAGTCCATTGACAACCCCAATTTCCTCGCCCTTTATTTTAAAGGACCTATAATCTTGACGTCTTTCAATTGCTCTGTCAACAACTTGTTGTTCAAGTGATTTTCCAATAATCTTTGCTTTGAGCACATGTTCATAAGTGACAAGTTTTTCCTTTTTTTCAAATGCAATATCCCCTGCTGATCTAACAAGACCACCAAGCTCTCTTAATCGTAAAGATAATTTTCCTTTTCTACCAGCCCTTCTCTGCGCTTCATGTATAATTTCGCCTACTGCTTTTTTATCAAAATCAGGGATTTTTCCATCTTTTTTGATTTCTTGGGCTACAAATCTAATCAATTTTTTTCTATTTTCCTCAGTATCATCCATATTACTGTTAAGATAAACCTCATAACCATAACCTCTAATCCTAGATCTTAACGCTGGATGCATACCTTTTAAAGCATCAAGATTACCAGCTGAAACTAAAATAAAATCACAAGATACTGGCTCAGTTTTAACCATCGCACCAAAACTTCTTTCAGATTGCCCAGTAATCTGGAATTTCTTTTCCTGTATTGCTGTAAGTAAATGTTGCTGAGAAGGTAAATTTAATGTATTTATTTCATCAATATATAAAACTCCTTTATGGGCTCTATGAATTGCCCCTGCTTCAACTAATTGATGTGGGGGAGTTTCCAGCCCTGCTGATTGAAATGGATCATGCCTAACATCTCCAAGTAAAGCACCTGAATGAGCAGCTGTTGCATCAACAAATGGTGGTGAATCATTCTTTTTATGCGCAACTAAAATTTTTGGAACATCATGAAGCTCCCTTCTCTGAAGTAAAGAACCTCTAGAAAAAATCAAGAAAATCATAAAAGCTGCAATTATTCCTAAAAAAGCCCATGTAATTTGAACTTTACTTGCATCAAATCCATCTGCAGTAATTGCAGGATAGATAGCTGCAAAAATTGAAAAAGCAATTATTAAAAAAACAATTGTAATAATCATACTACTCTGTTGTTCTTTTTTCTTTTTAGCCTCTGCTCTCTGAGCCTTAACAATCTCATTAGCCTTACCCCCCGGAACAACTCTTATATGTGGAGTATTTGAGTCTTCAGCATTAGGATAAGCAATTATGTCCTCAAGTTCTTTTTTTGGCAAAAAAGCAGTCATTGCCCTAGCAACCATTGATTTACCAGTTCCAGGGTCACCAATTAACATAACATGTCTTTTTTGCTCTGCTGCTTTCCTTACAATATTTACAGCTTTATCTTGACCAATAACTTGATCAAGTAAAATATCGGGAACTTCAATATCCTTAGTTGTTTTGAAATTTTGTGTTTTAATCCATTCTCTAACATGAGGTAAATCTTCATTTTTTTCTTTATTTTTATCCTTAGACAATTAATTCACCATTATATAGAACACATAGTACTTCTTTATCAAATTTAAACTGTTGAATATAAGAATAATATATGAATGTTTCTTTTAAGATTTTGACAAATCAGGTAATATTTAAATACTATGACGGATTTTTCAAAGGTTAATTTTATTTAAAGTGAGGAGGTAAATATGGAAGATATGAATATAATGTCAAAAGTAGGAAGCTGGGCATTTATAATTGGAATTATTATTGCATTAATAGTTGGTCTTATACATGCATCAAGCATCGAAGCAGCTATTGAAGATCCTTTACAATCCGAAGAAATATTTTTTAAAACTGAGATTGGGGGAATGGTTGCATGGGCACTAGCTTTAATTGGTGCAGTAATAGGAATAATTGCAGTATTAGGTAGAGGAACGATAACAAAAAAAGAGATACCTGGTTTTCTAATTGCAGGTATAGGGCTACTTATAATGGGAAGTGTATTTACAGGAATTCAAAATATGTATGAATTGACTCCATGGATAGGTTCACTATTTTCAGGTATATCTGTAAGTTTATCAATCTTTGTAGCACCTGTTGTTGGAATACTTGCAGTAAAATCAATATGGGATATGGGCAAAGACGTTTAAAAAAACTCATATCTTTTTTTTATTTTATTAACGAGTATATCAAAAAAAAACTAATACCTAAAATCATAAAGAAAATCCAAAGTATGTAGCCAATCTTTAATCTCATTAACCATTTTGCTTTTTTTTCAGCCGTGTCAAAGAATTGACCAATAATTGGGTCATCTTCTAAATTATTCATTTACCCACCTTTTTTCTTTTTTCCATCAAAGCCTTTAGTCTTTTACGTCTTATAAAATCCTCTCTCTCTCTTTCTTCTAATTGCATCTCAATATATCGCTTTGTATTCTTTAGTCTTGGAATTAGATTGTTTTCAAGTACATTTACTCTCCTCTTTGTTTTCTCTATTTCACCAGCAATTGAATTTATCCCGCTTTCTAGGTCTGCAATCTTAACAAGTAAACCAGCAAGTTCATTGAAAGTTTTTTGGGCATTATC
>Ga0272442_10000910_pt1 | contig 46081 bp, 44 predicted proteins | sample SSMForm2O_FD_200262 | JGI IMG/M metagenome (GOLD analysis project Ga0272442, IMG submission 200262) | Marine sediment archaeal communities from Little Sippewissett salt marsh, Falmouth, MA, United States - SSM-Form-2O | ecosystem: Environmental > Aquatic > Marine > Wetlands > Sediment ...
CAGTAAAAAAATTAATATAAGGAGTAATAAATAAATGAAATTCCTTCTTATAAGATCTAACATATTTAAAGATTATAAAAACGATAAACCATTTGTTAGTAATGAATTATCAGACATATGGAATCCATCTCATTATCCTCCTCTTGGTTTATTATATATTGCAGCTTCTTTAGAAAAAAACGGACATAGTGTAAAAATAATTGATATTTGTATGGATAAAGATCCAATAAATAATATTAAAAAATCATTAAGTTCAACTGATGTTGTAGGTATTAGTACTTATTATAGCGACATAAAATCTACTGAAAGCATTGCCAATATGATTAAACAAATTAATCCAAAAAAACCAGTAATTATTGGCGGACCTCATTGTACATTTATTCATAAAGCTTCTTTATCTGATATACCGCATGCAGATATCAGTGTTGCAGGAGAAGGAGAACAAATTATACTTGATATAGTTAAATTTCTACAAGGTAAAAAAAATTTATCAGAAATAAATGGGATTTATTATAGAGAAAATAATAAGATTAAGAAAGGAAAAACAATAAAAGTAATTAAAGATCTGGATTCTTTACCTTATCCATCTCGTCATTTAATAGAAAAATATGATTATGGAAAAGTAAATAAAACATATCTATTAGAACCAAAATTAACATCAATGATTACAAGCAGAGGATGCCCATTTAAATGTAAATTTTGTGCTAGATATTCTAATGTGATTAGTGATTGGGGGTTTAGGCAAAGATCAGGTGATAATGTAGTAAAAGAATTTTTAGAAATAAATGAAAAATATGGTTCTGTTTTAATTGTTGATGATAACTTTTTAAAAGATAAAAAACGAGTTAATTATATTATGGATCAGCTTATTAAAAATAAAACTGATATCAAAATTGCAATTCAAGGTGCAAGGATTAATTCAGCAGATAGAAAATTATTTAAAAAAATGAAAAAAGCAAATGTAAAACTTATCGGCTATGGTATAGAATCTGGTAATCAAGACGTCCTAAATTATTATAATAAAGGTTTTACTTTAAATCAAGTTAGAAAAACAATAAATCTTAGTAAAAAAATGGGATTTATTACAGTTGCTTCATTTATATTGGGTGCACCAATAGAAACAAAGAAACATATTGAAAATACTATTAAATTTGCATGTTCTATTCCTCTTGATGTTGCATTTTTTGTACCATTATATTACCAGATGCATTCACAAATGTGGAAAGAAGCATTAAAAGAAAAAAAAATATCAGAAAATGAATATACCATTGCCTCAGATTCACGACGTAATCTAGGAAATTTTACACTTGAAGAATTAATTGAATACACAAACAAAGCATCATTAAAATTTTATTTTAGACCAAGATATATAACACGGCAAATTTTTAATGCCTTTTTAAGAAGAGATTTAAAATTGTTAATAAATGGGATAAGTTTAATTACATTAAAACCAAAAGATATCATTTAATTTATCAGTCATATAGATTTCTGTTATCAATCAATCTTTTAAATTTTATAGATTTTCTTTCAAGAGTATTTGCTTTTACTAGTTTTACAATAGGCTTTGCAACAGTCTTTGATTTTTCTATTCCATTTCCAATCTCTGGCATTTTTATTAAATTTTCAATAATCTTTTTTGAAATTGTTTCATTTATAACGTTACTTTCGGCAGTAACTGTAATTTGATCTTTACCATTTTTTTTATCAAATTCAACTTGATAGTCAATTATCTCTGGAATGCTAAAAAGTGCTTCATCAAACATTTTAGTAAAAAGATTATCACCTGCACCAATTGGAATTAAATCATCTGATCTACCTTTAATTAAAATTCTTTTAAGAGGTAAACCGCAATTACATAAACCAGGTATAATCTTCCCAAGGTCATGAGTATTATAGCGAATTAATGGCATACCTTCTCTATCAAAAGTTGTAAAAAGTATTTCTCCAATTTCACCATCTTCTAGAACTTCCCCCGTTTTTGGATCGACTATTTCAGTAAAAAAATTTGTTTCACTTAAATGCATCCCGTCTTTTTCCTCACATTCACCTGCCATAAGAAGACCGCTTTCAGTAGTACCATATCCAATATAGGCATCTGCATTCCAAGCTTTTTCAATTGATTTTCTTAAAATATTAGGAGTTGGCTCTGCACCTATCAAAAATTTTTTTATTCCTAAGGACTCTAAATCACAGATTTTTTTTAATTCGTTAGTAAGATAATTTACTCTTGATGATACATCTGCAAAAATATTTGGTTTATATTCATTAATTATCTCTAATTCATCCTCAATTGATAACCGGCCTGTTGTAAGGGTTAAAGCACCAAGAATTTCTCCATATGCTCTGTCAATACAGTAACTATTTCCCCAAATTTCTGTTCCATAACCCACTTCAAAAGAGATCCTAATAATATCTTTTTTAGTTATTTTATACAAAAGTTTTCCTCCCATTGCAGTTGTAGCAACTATTGTATCAATATCATTTTTAGTAAAATATGCCCTTTTTGGTTTGCCGGTGGTCCCTGCTGTAGTAAAAACTTTTATGAATTTTTCTAGAGGGACTGCAAAAAAAGACTGCGGATTTTTTTGTAAATCTTCGGTTTTTGTTGGAGGTATTTTTTTAAAATCCTTAATTGATTTAATATCACTTGGTTTTAAATTATTATCTTTAAAAATTTTATTATAATATGGAGAATTATTATATGAATGTTTAATACATTTCTTTAATTTAAATAATTGATATCTATCTATAGTTTTTTTACTAAATTTAAAAAAAGTAGGTCTTATTCCCCTTCTTAAATAAGACGGTTTATCATTTAATACATTTCTCACAAATGGGGCTAATCTATTTATTATTTTATCCTTCTCCTAAATATGAAGTTATTTGTTTAGATAATATAAAATTTTACAATAATTAATATTAATTTTGTTTTTTACAAAGTAAAATTGATATTAAAGGCCCGTTTTCTTTATGATGAACAATTTTATCCATCTTAAAAATATCTATTATAAACAAATCATTTTTATTAAGCTCATTTTTTTTATTAGATATAGATCTAAAAATAATTCTTGAATTGTTTTTCATTTTATTTGCAATATTTTTCAATATTTTCTTTTGTGGACTGATACCCTGAGATACAAAAATCACATCAAATTTTTCAAAAGGAAAATTTCTTGCATCTGAAAATTTTATCTCAATCTTATCAATAAGATTATATTTTTTAATACATAGTTGAGCATACTTAACAGATTTTAAATTATTATCAATCCCTGTAATACTTGCTCCAATTTTTTTAGCAATGAGAATACAACTCGCAGGTAAAGAACCGCAACCAATATGTAATATTTTATCATCCTTTGAAATATTTGCCAATTTTATTTCATTATCAGTCATATCATCATAAATATCGAGATATGCTCTGTGTAAATTATAAAAATTAAGTAAAAAATTTTCAATAAAAATGAATATCTTATCACTAAATTTCTTTAATTTATAGGGTTTTAATTTACTGCTAATTCCATATATCAAAGAAGGTAACAAGCGAGCCATATTTTAACACCTATATTGATTTAAATTAATTAACATATCAAATTTTCCTTTTCAAGCCATTCTTCAGTAATTTTTAATCCTTCTTGTAAGTTTATTTTTGGAAAATATCCTAACAACTTTTTTGCTTTTTCAATTGATATTTTATTTTTATTTGACAAAATTTGAACAGCCATTGGAGTAATCCATGGTTCAATTTTAAAAACTTTATTTAATCCTATCATAAATAAACTAATTATATAAGCAGTTCTTCTAGACATACTTCTTTTTATATTTGGTTTACCAATCATACTTGTAATAGCCTCAAAGTATTCCTTCCAATTTGTAGTATTATCCCCATCAGTTATATCAATAATTTCACCTGTTATTTCTGGTTTTTTTATTGATAAAATTATCGCGTCTATCAAATTATCAATATATGTGTGTTGAAAAATACCTTGCCCATTATCGATTAAATAAATACGATTTTTCTTAATAGATTCTAGTGGCCTTATCAACCAGGTAGTTGCCCCAGGTCCATATACATTACCAGGGCGAATGATTATCACTGGGAATTTATCAACTTTATATTTTTCTAAAAGATATTCCTCAGCAAGTTGTTTTGTCTTACTATAAAAGCTATGACTTCTATCAGATTCATATCTTATATGGCTTAAATAAACAAATTTTTTGATTTTATGTTGCTCTGAAAGATTAACTAAATTTTTTGTTCCTTCTAAATTAACTTGGAAAAAAAGTTTTTTTGGCCCATAATCTTTTACTATTGCTGCACAATGGAATACATAATCTATATCATTAAAATAGGGTTTAATTGTATTAATATTTGTAATATCACCTGTAACATATTTTATATTTTTTTCAATATATTTTGGTTTATTATTATAAATGAGAGCAGTAACTTCATATCCTTCTTTTAATAGTCTATTTATTAAGTTGTTTCCAATAAATCCTGCAGCACCTGTCACAAGACACTTCATTATATATTCCCCTGAAATTCATATCTATTTCTAAGCAAATATTGAGACACAAAAGTGATTATTATAGATATTAAGTATATAGAAAAAGCCTGGTAAAAATTAATTATTCCAAATATAAAAGCACATGCTAGAGTTATTCTTTCTATTACAAAAAATTCATGATATTTTAAGGCTTTTTGTCTTGAATAATTACCTATAGATCTGAACAAAAAAATATATAGAGATAACAATATTATTAAATCAAATATTATAACAAAATAAAAAATATTTTTTACAAAACTATAACTGTAGGGTATATAGATTACTAATGAAAACCATACAATTGTTAAAATTAGTGAAATAAACACAGATTTTTTAATACCGTATTTTACAGGGATTGTTTTGTAACCACCTTTTTTATCACCTTCAATATCTCTTATTGCTCCCACAAGATTACTATTTGTATCATGTATTAGAAAGACAATTGATAGTAACCATATATAAAGTGGTATTGATTTAATACTTAGATTAGCTGAAAAAACCCCAAAAAAATAAGCTGCAACAGTTACTATTCCTCTATTAATATTACCCATTAATCCTCGGGATTTTGAAATTCTTGCATATAAAAATACAAGTAATGCAACAATAAAAACTAATAAAACATTATTTACGCCTAATATAAAAGAAAGTATAAAACCAACTACAGCAAATATGCCACCTACAATTAATGCCTCATTAGGTGTAATTCTACCAGAGGGTATGGGTCTATGAGGTTTCTGAATAGCATCTAAATTTCTATCCAAATAATCAGATAGATATAATCCTGCTGTCCAGCCTATCATTGGGATAATAAAGGCTAAAAATGCTATTTCAATTGAAGGAAAATCTCTATTTATATTAAAGGCAATAAGACATCCAGATAAACTAACAAGACCACACCATATTACTGTATAAAGTCGCCATGCTTCTAAATGAGCAAAAAGTTTGTTTTTTATTGAGTACTTCTTTTTTGGATTTTTTTCCAACTAAACAACTCCAGCTATAACTTGGTAATTATGATAATCAGATTTAAAACTTTTACATTTTTATAAATAAAAGCATTAATTTAAAAACCTATTATTAATATACAATAATTAATATTACTATTGTATCTTAAAAAACAGTGAGATGAGATGATGAAGAAAATAATGGTTGTAGATAATGAACCTGATATTGTTGATCTTACTAGAACAGTTCTTGAATTAGGTGGTTATAATGTTATCACTGCTTATAGTGGCGAAGAATGTCTAAGATTATTAGAAAAAGAAAAAGTAGATTTAGTACTACTTGACATAATGATGCCTGGTATGAGCGGATGGGACGTATTTAATAGAATTAATAAAAAATCTCATGATGTTAGAGTTGCATTTATGAGTGTTCTTGAAATATCTGATAGAAGAAAACAAGTACTTTTAGAAGAAGGTCTTGCAGATTATATAATGAAACCTTTTGATAAGGATACGCTACTTGATAGAGTAGATAAAATATTAAGTGAAAAAGAAGAAGAAAAGGTTGTAAATGAGTAAGAAAATAATGGTTGTCGATGATGATGCAGATATTGTCGATCTTACCAAGACAGTTTTAGAATTAGGTGGTTTTAATGTCATTGCTGCTCATGGTGGCGAAGAATGTCTAAGATTATTAGAAAAAGAAAAAGTAGATTTAGTACTACTAGACATTATGATGCCTGAAATAAGCGGATGGGACGTAGCAGCAAAAATCAAAGAAAACCCAGAATGGGAAAAAATACCAATAGTATTTCTTACTGCAAAAGGAGATACAATGAGCATTGGTATGGGCGGGATGACATCTGAAGATTATATAGTAAAACCCTTTGATAAAGATGCTTTATTATATAGGATTCGAACAATTTTAGAAGACAAGGTAAAAAATGAGTAAAACAATTTTAATTGTTGATGACGAACCTGATATTTTAAATACAGTAGAACAAATGCTTGAAATCAAAGGCTATAATGTAATTAAAGCAAATGATGGAAAAGAGTGTTTTGAATTATTAGATGGCTCAGATGCAATACCTGATCTTATTATTCTTGACATTATGATGCCTGAAATAAGCGGATGGGACGTAGCAGCAAAAATCAAAGAAAACCCAGAATGGGAAAAAATACCAATAATTTTTTTAACTGCAAAAGGAGATACAATGAGTGTTGCAATGGGCGGGATGACATCAGTAGATTACATTGTAAAACCGTTTGATATTAATAATTTGATTATAAGAATTAAAAAAATATTAGAGGGATAAAAAAATATTTAATTTTCAAAAAAAGCTTAATTTTAACAATAAATAAAATAAATGTGTTGTGAATATAATCAAAAATTATTAAAAAATAATAGACCTATTATTTCATAATTAAAAGGTAATATAAATGTTAAATGAACATCCGGTTATAGGATTTTTTCCAACATTTCATTCTTTAGGAGAAGTATTACCTCAAAAAAAAATTGCAAAAAATTTTATTGATAATGGAGGAAAAGTTATCTTTTTCAGTCATGGAGGACAATTTGAGTATTTAATTAAGGATATTGGATGCAAATTAATAAGATTAAAACCATTAGATTACATAGAAATAATTGAAAAGTTTGATTTATCGAAAATACCAGTTGAAAAGCAACAGTTCTTAGCATATGATAAAAAAACAATTGAATTATTTGTAAAAGATGAAATAGAGGCTTTTAAAAAAACAAAAATTGATTTAGTTCTTAGCTCATTTAATCCAACAACAAGTATTTCTGCAAGATTTTTAAAAATTCCACTTGTTGTTTTATTATCTGGAACATCAACTTCTCTTTATTATAGTTCAGGTTATGCTACATTTCCTGATAACTATGAAAATATTTTTACTAAAGTTCTACCTAGGATACTAAAGAGATATATAACTAGATGGATGCTTTTAAACAATAAACATTTTGTAAAAAATTTCAATATAGTAGGAAAAAAATATAACATTAAGAAATTTAAAACATTAAATGAGATTCTTGAAGGCGATTATACATTAGTTTGTGATGACATTAATTTATTAGGTGTAAAACCTTCTGATAGATTTCCTTTAAAGAATTTTATTGGACCAGTATCAATCGGTTTTTCTGATTACCAATCAAAAGAAGTGGATGAAGATATTATAAAACATCTAAAAAGACCTGGCAAATCAATCCTATTAATTATGGGTAGTTATCCTAAGAAAAAAAGATTTATTAATATTCTAAATATGCTAAATAAAACCAATTATAATATTGTTGTTGTCTCTACTACAATTTCAGAAAAAGATTTATCATATAAAAAGGAAAATATTCTTTTTAAAAAATTTATTAAATCTCCTCAAGCTATTAATAAAATGGTTGATTTAGCAATTATACATGGAGGAAGAGGAACTGTATATAATGCAGCATATTCTGGTAAACCATCAATTGGAATCCCATCGTTTATTGAACAACAATATAATATTGATTGTTTGGTAAGACATGGAGCAGGCATAAGATTATCTTATAAATTCTTTGAAGAAGATAAACTAAAAAAAGCAATTATCAATATTTTTAATAATTATAATATTTATCTTAAGAATGCAAAAAATTTAGCTTCAAAACTGCAAAAAGAAATTTTGGAAGAAAGAGCATCAATGAGAATTAATGAAATTCTAAAAACAAATAATAAACAAAAATCATAAAATCTATTAAAAATTAAATTCTTAAAGAACAATTATTATTTTTTAAAAAAAGTTTTATTAAAATATTTTTTAGATAGTTATTGAATCAAGATTAGATACGGATAAATTAAGAATAATTTAAATAAATTTATATAGATAGATAAATAATACTTATATATTGATTAAAAATGAAAAATAATAATTTGATAGTTTTAGCGGTAATAATATTATTTTTTACAATTAATTTAGCTGAGATTGTTTCAAATGGTCAAGCAATTGATAATGAATTAGATATAAAAAAATTCAATAACAATCCAAAAAAATTATCACTATTATCACCTCGTTATATTTTAGGAGAAAAAGACGAAGGCTTGCATCAAAACAATATATTTAAAATGCAAGAATGGTGGTATTATAATGTTTATTTTAACGATAATGAAAGCGAATTAAAAAATTGGTCTATTGTAATCAGTTTTTCAGTTTATTCAAATGGATGCGGTCTTAAATTAGGAATTTATAATGATGAAAATAAAAGCTATAATTATAAAAAAACTTTAAACAGAAATTCATTTAAATATAATGCTCCAGGTGTAAATTGCTCTTTTAATAATTCATCTTATGTTATTGGTAGATATCCAAAATGGAAAATATATGCAGAATTTAATGCATCAAATAATAATATAATATCTATTAATTTAACATTTGAAGCCAATTCATTACCTATGTGGATTCTTAAAAATACAGGCCATAACCGCTCTAACAGTTATTTTGGATATTATTGTATAATGAACTGTAATGCATATGGTGATATTTTTTTAAATAATACCACCTATAATGTTAGTGGAATAGGTTATCATGATCATACTTGGGCGCCATTAGATTTAAATAAACCAAAATTTAAAACCAGTATTAAACAAATAAAAATTAAAAAAAGTAAATTTCTTGATATTTACAAATCTTGGGATTGGCTATGTATACATTTTGAAAATGGGTGGGATATGTTCATCGGAAAAATCTATTCGGAAAAACGCAATATTTTTTCAAAATTTACACCGGGGGCTTTATGTTTTTCACCAAATGGTAAAAAGTTATATGAACAGCATTTTTTCTTACTTGAATATACAGAAAAAATAAATTCTTCAATTCCTAACATAGAAATCCCAACTAAAATTCATATCAAGGCATTATTTTTAAATACTCTAGGATATAATTTATTAAAAGGTCCAATTTTACTTGATTTTTATTATGAAGCAAAAAATATCCAAGAAGGGCTGCATGGAAATCCGCCATACTGGGGGATATTCCAAAGCCAAGGAAAAATTTATGGTACTGCTAAAAGCCTAGGAAAAACTATCAATCTTAATGGTTGGGCTATAGCAGAGACAACTAATTATTTTTAAAAAATCTTCCTCCTTATATGTCATGTCAGAATTTGAACACAATAAATTAATAAGATGTTAAAAGTCCTCATTTATTTATTATTACAATCGTCATATTTAAACTATTAAAAAATTATAAAATAAGCCGATGGAGGGATTTGAACCCCCGGCCTGCTGATTACGAATCAGCTGCTCCACCACCTAAGCTACATCGGCACAGTACAATCTAATATAAAATAGTGATAAAAAACCTGTCTATTATTTCCGCAACATCTTTTTACTTGGTTATATTTCATTTATTGAATGATTTGTGGTATTGATGAAGCTGGGCGTGGGCCTGTTATTGGACCATTAGTAGTTGCAGGAGTATCAATAAAAGATGATAAAAAATTGGTTGAATTAAATGTAAAGGATTCAAAAAAAATCCTTCCTAAAAGAAGAAAAATTCTTGCAAAAAAAATTATTGAAGTTTGTTCAAATTATGAGATATTATTAATTCATGCAAAAGATATAGATGATATGAGAAATGTTATGACCTTAAACGAAATCGAGGTTAATGCATATTCAAAAATTATTAAAAAATTGAAACCTGAAATATGCTTTGTTGACTCAGTTGATATAAATGAAAAACGTTTTGCTCATGATATTCTTTCAAACCTAAATTATAAATGTGAAATTATTTCAAAACACAAAGCCGATGAAATCTATCCTGTTGTTAGTGCTGCATCAATTTTGGCAAAAACTAAAAGAGATAAAGAAGTAAAAAAAATTGAAGCAGAATTAGTAAAAAAAATAAATTTACCTTTAGGTAGCGGTTATCCAGCAGACCCAATTACTCAAAATTTTTTAAAAACATGGTTTGATAGATTTGGAAAAATTCCGCCTTATACAAGACGTTCTTGGAATACTGTAAAAAATATTTTAAAAGAAAATAGCAATAAAAAATTAAATGATTTTTAATTGTAAAAAATAGGATATGATGGGTCTGGATTAAAAGCAGGGAATTGGTGAATGAGTAAACATATTAATCTAAACATTCCGTTCCAGACCCTCTATAGGATGGGATGTTAAAAGTACACTGCATTACAAATATTTAAGGATAATCTGTAAAAATGTCATTTTGACATTTTGTCATTTTGTAAAAATAACAAATAAAATTGAAAAATTAATTTAAAAGTTTTAATGATTGAATTTTTTACACTTTTCTACACTTTTTAAAAGTTTATCAACATCAAGAGGTTTTGTTAAATAATCATAGACATAACAGGCCAAAAGACTCATTTTTTGAAAATCTCTTGTTCCTTTACCTGTTATAATTGCGATTTCTACATTGTTCACCAGACCTCGATTTACAATTTCATTTATTGTTTCCCAACCATCCAGCTCTGGCATCATAAGATCCATTAAAACCAATCCATCAAAGCCTTTTTCGATTTCTTCTAGGCATTTAAACCCGTTATCAACTGCTATTACGTCATAATTGTTTTTTTCTAAAACAATTTTTAATGAACTAAGTATGTCGGGTTCGTCGTCTACAATCATAACTCTTTTTTTCATCTTACCGTCCACCTAATATTGTTACTATTTACCATGTCACTGTTTCTAATTTTTATTATATAAAGTTAACTTGTAAAAATGTCATTATGTAAAAAAATAAGAGAAAAAAATGTGAAATTATTGGTTATTATCTTTAAAATCTTTTAAAAATTCAACAAGTGCTTTAACACCATCAAGTGTCATTGCATTATAAATTGAAGCCCTCATACCACCAACAGATCTGTGTCCTTTTAAACCAATAAGCCCTTTTTCTTTAGCTTTATTTACACATTTTTCTTCAAGTTCCGGAGTTTTTAAATTAAACGTTACATTCATTAAAGATCTGGATTCTTTCTCTGAATGGCCCTTATAAAAACCATCTGAATTATCAATCAATCCATATAATAATTCAGCTTTTTTTCGATTAATTTTTTCAATTTCTGAAACTCCACCAATACCTTCAAGATATTCAAGAGATAGTTTACACATATAAATTGCCCAACATGGCCCTGTGTTAAATAAAGAATCTTTATCAGCATGAGTTTTCCATTTCTGCATTGTTGGAGAATTTTCAGGTACTCTTTCCAATAAATCTTTTCTAATAATAACAAGAGTTACTCCTGCAGGCCCCATATTTTTTTGAGCTCCTGCATAAATAACACCAAATCTTTTCACATCGATTTTTTTATCCATAATATTTGAAGACATATCACAAGCAAGAGGTACTCCGCCTGTTGTTTTTGGCCATTTATGAAATTCGGTTCCATATATTGTGTTATTCCCTGTAATATGTGCAAAGGCTGCATTGTCACTAAAGCTAATATCTTTTGGAATATAAGAAAAGTTTTTATCCTCAGAACTAGCAACTATTTTTACCTCACCATAGAATTTTCCTTCTTTTATTGCTTTTTTTGACCAAACACCAGTATTGACATATTCAAATGGCAAATTTTCTTTTTGTAGATTTAATGGAACCATATAGAATTGACTCGAGGCTCCGCCTTGTAACCATAAAATTTTATATTCGTCAGGTATATTCATAAGATTCCTTACTAAATCTTTTGCATCTGAGTGAATTTCTGCATATTCTTTGGACCTATGGGAAATTTCCATAACAGACATTCCTGAACCCTTATAATTTAAGAGTTCTTCTTGAGCTTTTTTTAATGCCTCTAAGGGTAAGGTCGCTGGACCAGGATAAAAATTATAGACTCTTTTATTCATAATAAAACCCCATATTCTTGAAAGTCAGTATAAACAAAATGGATTTAAATAATTCGGAAAAACTGATTTTTGATAACTTTTGTTACATAAATATTATATACTTGGAGAAATAAAAATAGTACAGTGAGGTATAAAACAATGATGCACTTATTAACTAAGGCATTAAAAAAGAGATTTAAAATGGAAAAAGATGACGCATTATCACTTTCAAAAATTATTGAAAATGTTTTTAATGGAAAAAAAGAAATAGAGGATATGACAATTGATAAATATACAAGAGCACTCCTTTATGAGTTACATAGAGAAAAACTTTTGAAACTAAGAAGAGAAGAATTTAAAGAGAAAGGAAAAATAATTCGAAAATTTTATTGGTCATTTGATAAAAGAAATATTCGTGAAGTAGCTTACGAAAAAATAAAACAAGATCCCTATGAGATCTATAAAAAGATCCCAAAAGAAGCATGGTTATTATATTCTAAAAATAATTAATTATACATTTCAACATTTGAAGATTGTTCTAAGTTTTGATGCTGATAAAATTCCTTAATATTTTCTTCCAAACTTTTAGTTTTATTATAATTTAATATAAGTTTACTATAGAATTCATAAATTGATATACTAGCAATAATAATACAAACCCAAAAAATAAACATTATACTAAAAAAATTATTTTGATATATAATATTATTATATAAAACAATTATTAAAGTAATACCAATAAATGACAATATTGAAAATAATAAAAAAATTATAAACGAAAGCCTGACAGATCTTTGATTATTCATTTTTATCTATATTTTGGTTAACTTGTCAGTACTTAAATCTTTCTTTAATTTTTTTTCTAACTTAAATAATTTATTAGTCGATCTTTCAATTATTTTATTTGAAATGTTTATTAATAATTCTAAATGATCCTTATTACAAAATATATTTTGATCTTCTCCTATAGGACAATCTAAACGTTCTGTACTACAAATTTCTAAAACGATTCTATTTCCAAAAGATTTTAAACCAGAGTTTTTAAAACCACAGGAAATAGCTATTTTTAAAAGCTTATCTGCTGCAATATCATTTTTTGAAACTATATGAATTATAGGGGATTGAGATAAAAGCCATATTTGCCCTTTTTTTGCCTGTTTTAAAGCTGTTAATAATTCATTAATATCTATTTGTCTATGCCATTTACCTAAAAACTTTGCTTCTTTTTTATTACCAATGCTTGGGATTTCAAGTATTACAGTTCTTCCAAAACAACTACTTGACGTATAATAATTTTCAGATGCATTAATAATATTAAGAATTGGTAGAATTTCAATATCAACCTTTTTTTCCTTTTTTGCAATATTTAATTTTTGAGTTGCATTTTTTTTATTTTCTATAAATGACTTTTCAAGATTCATATTATTTCCTTTTTTATAATAACATTTCTTTTTTTAAGTTCATTAAAAAATAAATCACATGGAACAACTTCTTCAGGACAAAAGACACCTTTTTTATATATTATACCATTTGCTATCATAGTTGCAATAATAGATGTTGGATATGCTGTTGTTCGCATCATTGAAGTAATTTTATTTATTTTATCATAATAATCTATTATTGTGTATTCAAGCTTTTTTTCCAAACCATCTTTAACACCTTTTGAAAAAACTTTTAATAAAACGATATCCGCTTCATTTGCTGGAAGATTATTTACTAAATAATTCACCAATTTTTCTCTAGGTTTTATTTTTAATAAAGGTTTAAAATTTTCACAATGACCTAAATATCTTATTGTTTTATAATCTAAATAATCAATTTTGTCTTTATATGTATAAGGAAGAGTCGAACATCCACCAGATGTTAAAAAGGCTTCCATAATTCCAAAAGGTTTAGGAAAAATTATCTGTTCTATCGAAGTCATTGAAGGCTTTTTAATGATTTTTCCACTCTCTAGTATAATTGATTTTTCAACATATTCATTTATTAGCCCCAACGGTGAAAAAATAATTTGGTAATTTAAGGGGGGCTTAGGATTTATTGGAAGACCCCCGACTCTAATTTTTACATATTTTATTTTGGGTAACTTTTCAACTATATCTTTGGTTATCACCGAAGTCAAACCAGGAGCAAGTCCACAGTCTGGAATAACAATCACCTCATTTTCTTTTGCTTCTTTCATTAGACCTCTTTCTTTTTTAACAATATTATTATTACCGCCTAAATCCAGAAAATTTGTTCGTGAATCAATTGCAATTTTTGCAAGATTATAGTTATATTTATAAGGGACTGCAGAAATAGCTATATCTGAAAAAGAAAAATATTTTTTAATTTGATTTTTTAATTTAATGTTTGAATTACAAAAATTTATATCTTTGTTATCTAAAAATTTCTTTGCTGATTCCAAACTTTTTTTATTTTTATCAATAATTGTAATACTTTCATATTTTGAAAAATTAGCTAGGTCATATGCTATTGCTCGGCCCATCATTCCTGAACCAATTATTAAAAAATTCATATGAGTCATTTTCAGATGTATGCTATACTATTTATGAGTTATTCTTTAAGAATTACATAATCGTTATATTTAATCATTATATTAAGGGGGTAAAATTAAGGGAGGTTTTATATGCCCACTCAATTATGGGACAAAAAAATTGAAGCGTTGCCGAAAAATAAGTTAAAAGAATTACAATTAAAAAGATTAAAAGGACTTCTAAACAGGGTTTATAGAAATAACAAATACTACAAAGATAAATTAAATGAAATACAATTAAAACCTGAGGATATTAAAAGTTTAAAAGATATTGAAAAAATCCCATTTTTAACAAAAAATGATCTTAGAGAATTTTATCCTTTTGGATTGGTTTGTACGCAAATGGATGATATAGTCGAAGTTCATGCTTCTTCTGGTACCACAGGTAAACCCGTGGTGGGTCCTTATACAAGAAATGATGTCGAACTTTGGGGAGAGGTTATGGCAAGAGCTCTCTGGGCAAATGGCCTAAGAAAAAGCGATATCATGCAAAATTCTTATGGCTATGGATTATTTACAGGGGCCCATGGATTTGAAAAAGGAGCTCAAAAGATTGGTGCAATGGTTATAACTATTTCTTCAGGAAATACAAAAAGACAAATAGACGTTATGAAGGATTTTAAAAGTACAGCTATTGCCTGTACTCCATCTTATTCATTATATATAGCAGAAGTTGCAGAGGAAAATGGACTTGATCCTCTAAAGGATTTTAATCTTAAACTAGGTCTTTTTGGTGCTGAAGCATGGAGTGAAGAGATGAGGAGTAATATTGAAAAAAGATGGGGGATTTCTGCTTGTGAACATTACGGACTAACAGAAATTATCGGACCTGGAGTAGTATCAGAATGCGAAAATAAAAAGCTACATATAAATGCAGATCATTTTTACACTGAAATAATAGACCCAAAAACCGGCGAAACTCTTGAACCTGGTGAAGAAGGAGAACTTGTTTTTACAACTCTTACTAAAGAAGCATTTCCTGCAATAAGATTTAGAACAAAGGATCTGGCTGCGATCTATATTGAAACCTGTGAATGTGGTAGAACCCTTCCTATCCAATCAAGAATAAAAGGCAGATCTGATGATATGATGAAAGTAAAAGGCGTAATTGTATTTCCTTCTCAAATCGAAGCAGCATTAATGAAGGTTTCTGGGGTAAGTGACAATTATCAAATAATTAAGACAAAAAAAGGCGATATTACATCATTATCCGTAGAAGTTGAACCAACTGAAGATAGATGGAAAACTGGTAAATTAGATGATCTTGAGAAAAATGCTGAAGATGAAATATATAGCATTTTAAATTTACATGTACCAGTTAAAGCAATCGAACCAAAAACTATACCAAGAAGTACAGGTAAAGCTAAAAGAGTAATTGAACGGTAGAATCGGAGTAATAAAAATATGATAGATATATTAAATGATATACTTCCATATATATCTGGACTTTATACCTTACCATGGATATTAGTTGGGTTTATCATTACAATAATTCTTTCAAAAAAAATAAAAAGGGAAAAAATTGATAGGATAATGAAAAAAATAGGACTTATTCTACTTTATTTTTTTATCCCACTTTTGGTGTTTAGAATATTTTTAAATACAGATTTTGGTCAGAAGCAAATAGAATTTGCAATTGTTGTTTTAATAATAATATTTTTTATGTATTTTCTTGCATTCATTTATGCAAGATATATAGCTGATAAATATAAATTTACAAAAACAAAAAAGAGACTCTTTTTTAAAACAGTACTTACAAATCAAGGAAGAAGCTCTGCATTTATTGGTGGTGCTTTACTTGCTTCTCCTTGGAAGGTAGAAGCTGCAATTTATATTGCCCTAGTAGGTATCGCCCTTTTTGCAATTATTCCAGCAATTTTATCGTATATGCATAAAAAGGAAACCAAAAAAATTGAAAAATCTGAAAATATAAAATCTTTGCCTTGGTTTTTAAAATTATACCCCTGGTATCTTATAACTTTTGTAATTTCTGCAGTTGCAATTCATGCTACAACTGGTATAACAACTAAAAATCTTGGCCCAGATCTTGAGACATTACTAATTTTTTATACAGCAGTTACTATTCCTGCTGCTTTATATTATGTAGGAGCAGGCATTCACCCTAAAGATTTAAAAATTACAGAGTTGAAAAAATTAATTGGAATTGATAGAAATAAAAAACCTGGAGACCACTGGTCTTGGGTGCGTAATATTTTTGTATTAACAGTAATTCTTACCCCCATTCTTACAGCATTTATTTTTTTTCCATTATATCTTGCAAATCTTATTTCAAATTCTTGGTTTGCAGTAATTATTATCAATTCAATTCTCCCAATAACAAGTACCAATATGTTTCTAATACCTTATGGAATTGATAAAAGGTCAACTGCACATTCAGTTACATGGACTACCATTGTATGTGTGCCTATTGTTGTTTTATTAATTACTTTATTTGGTTTATATCTAAATTAGTTTAAAAATTATTGACCATAAAGATTATTATTCTAAAAAAAAAATGTTGATCAAATAGTTATTTGTAATTTGAAAAATGGTCATATCCTTTGTTAATTATTTCTTCATATTTTCCTTTATTTGATAATAATATTTTTTTGTTTTTTGTAATTTCTCCGATTAAAAAACCATCAATATTTGACAGTCTTTCTTTTGAAACAGTATAAACAAGTTGAAAATCCTCGCCTCCAAAAAGTGCATAAGTATATTCATCTTCTTTTAATTTTTTTGCTAAAATTCTTACATCTTCATTTATTGGAATTTTGTCTTTATAGATTATTGCACCACATTCACTCTCGTCACAAATATGATTTATTTCAGATGCAAGGCCATCTGAAACATCAATCATTGAATTAACATACGGGGCAATTTTTTTTGAAAAATCAAATTGTGATTTTGGCTCAAGATATTTTTTTCTTATATTATTAAATCCATCAACATTTTCTTGAAAAAGCCTTAGCCCTGCTCTTCCATTTCCTAGATATCCAGATACAAAAATCAGATCACCAGGTTTTGCACCACATCTTAAACAAAGATTATTTTTTTTAACTTCCCCTATTAAAGATATTGAAATAACAATGATATTACAATGGGTCATATTTCCCCCAATGATATCTAAATTATATTTATCGCAAACACCCCACATTCCCTCATATAACTCTTCGACAAATTTAACATCAAGATCATTTGGAATGGCTAGAGAAACCAAAACATGCTTAGGAACTGCGCCCATAGCTGCAATATCTGAAACATTGATTTCAATTGCTTTTTTTCCAATTTGACATGGCGTGAAATACTCTTTTGAAAAATGATCTCCTTCAATCAAACTATCTGTAGTAATTACTTGAAGTCCCTTCTCTGTTTTATAGACAGCTGCATCGTCCCCAATATCTACAATTACATCTTTATTAATGGACTTTTTTGAAATCTTATCAATAAGTCCAAATTCACCTATGTCTTTAACTTTCATCTAAAGCACTCTTTGATGTTTTTACAGAGCAAAACTTACCACACATTGAACAAACATCTTCATCAGCATCAGTACATCTTTTTCTGATTTCTTCTGCAAGCATTGGATTAATTGATAGCCCAATCATTTTTTTCCAATTAAGTTCAGAACGAGCTTTGCTCATATTATTGTCCCAATCAATTGCTCCATCAATCCCTCTTGCAATATCTGCTGCATGAGCTGCAATTCGTGAAGAAATTACACCTTGACTAACATCATCTATATCTGGAAGACCTAAATGCTCGGCAGGAGTTACATAACATAAGAAATCAGCTCCATAAAAACCAGCTAAACACCCGCCAATTGCACTAGTAATATGATCATAACCTGGAGCAACATCTGTAACAAGCGGTCCCAAAACATAAAAGGGTGCACCATAGCATATCTTTTTTTCTAGTTCAACATTCTTTTTAATTTCATGTAAAGGTATATGTCCAGGACCCTCAATCATTACCTGAACATTTTCTTGCCATGCTCGTTTTGTTAATTCACCTAATACTTTAAGTTCAGAAATTTGTGCTTTATCAGTTGCATCTTTTAAACAACCCGGTCGAAGACCATCTCCTAAGCTCAAAGTAACATCATATCTTTTTGCCATTTCAAGAATTTTATCAAAATTTTCATAGAGTGGATTTTCCTGATTATTATGAACCATCCATTTAAGAGTTAAAGCCCCACCCCTGCTTACAGAACCCATAAGTCTTTTTTTGATAAATGGAAGAGAACGTCTTGTAAGACCTGCATGAATTGTAATAAAATCAACGCCATCTTTTATATGATTTTTAATTCCATCAATAAAATCATTTTCATTTAATTCAACAACGTTATCAACCTTACAAGCTGCTTGATAGACAGGAACAGTTCCAACAGGTATATGGCTGTTTTTAATAATTTCCTGTCTTATCTTATCGATGTCTCCTCCAGTGCTTAAATCCATTACAGTATCTGCTTTAACCTCAATACATACATTTAGTTTCTCAAGTTCGTAGTTTAAATCTGCTTTATCTGGTGAAGAACCAATATTTGCGTTAACCTTGATTTTTAGGTCCTTTCCGATTCCAATGGGATTTACATTTTTATGAAGTATTGATGCAGGAATAACTATTTTTCCTTTTGATATGTAATCTATAAGACTTTTAATGTCAATTTTTTCTTTTTCAGCAACAATTTCCATCTCTTTTGTAACTGAGTTTTTTCTAGCCTTTTCTAATTGAGTCATTTGTCTTTACTCTCCTTAATTAATTTACAAAACTCTTTCACTTCATTATAAACATCATCTGAATTTAAAATTGCAGAAATCGAGGCAATAGAATTTGCACCTGCTTTGATTACATCTTTAATATTTTCTTTTTTTATTCCGCCTACTGCAACAATTGGAATAGTTACATTTTTTCTGACCGATTCAAGCTCCTTTATACCAATTGCCTCAATAGAATCTATCTTTGTTTGGGTTTTGAAAATAGGTGCAAGACCAATATAATCAGCTCCAAGTTTTTCTGCATTAATTGCTTCTGAAACATTATGAGCAGTTATTCCAATTATTTTATTTTCACCTATTGATCTTCTAGCATTTTCAAAAGAAATATCCTTATTTCCAATATGCAATCCGTCAGAATTTACCGCTAATGCAACATCAATATTGTCATTTATGATAAAAAGGGCTTTTTCCTGGCATATTTTTTTAATTTCTTTTGCTTCTTTTATCTTTTCTTCAATATCTTTTTTCTTTTCTCTATATTGAACAATCTTGCATCCGGCTTCTATTGCGTTTTTTACGTCTATAAATATCGATTTTTTTGTAATATTAGAATCTGTAATAAAATAATAATCAATATCTGAAAAATTAATCAATTATTTCTAATCCTCCAATTTTTTTATTTTCCTTTAATTTTTTATCAAGCAGCTCTGCACATTTTTTACCAGATAATAACATTCCTCCAAAGATTGGCCCCATACGATTTGCACCAAAAGCAGCATTTGCAGCCATTCCTACTACAAACACATTTTTGAAAACTTCTTTTGTATTTTCAACAACAGTTTTTTCGCCAATTTCTGCATTCATAGATCTTTCTCCAACAATTTTACCTGTCTTTGTAAAAAGTTTATCATCTACTTTATTTTCTAATATTTTTAATAATTCTAAAGGATGACCTGTTGCTTCAACAACATATTTAGATCTTATAGATAAAGGATCAACATGCAGACCTGCAAGTTCAGTAGGACTCCAATTAATAACCACTCCACAAACACCAGTTTTATCAACCATAACATCTTCTACAGATATACAATTAAAGATTTTAACTCCAGATTTAACGGTTTTTGAACAAATTGTTGTTACTGCCTCAATTGAATCTGCTGTATAATAATCCTCATCGTATTTTCTTGAGTCAATGTCAAATTCATCTAATATTTGTTTTCCTTCACCACTAACAACAATTTCATTAAACATCATTCCACCGCCCCACATACCTCCACCAATTGAAAGCTTTCTTTCAAAAACTGAAACTTTATATCCTTTTTTTGCTAGATAATATGCAGTTGTAAGACCTGCAGGTCCAGCTCCTGCGATAACTACATCTTGATTTAAATTTTCAATAAATTTTTCATAATATCTTTCTATAATTGCTTTTGTGATTTTTTCTTCTCTTAAAATCATTTTAATTTCTCCTTAATTTCTATCATTTTATTTACTACATCAATTGCATCTTTTCCAATGATATATGCACATGGTTCCAATCCAAAATCTCCTTTGTGAAATAAAATATCAGCATCTTTCTTATTTTTTAGTTTAAAATCTTTTGTTAAATAACTATAATTTAAATTAGATTTTAATAAATCATCAACATAGGCAATATTCATAATTGCATTAATATCAAAATAATTTTTTAGATATAAAAGTAATGAGGAAAGATGTTTACTTTTTCCAAAATGTATTCCGTTGTAACTTGTAACAATATCATCTGCAATTATCAAGCCATTTAAATAAGATGCAATATCATCTGAATTATTTGCATTGGTTTTTGCCATTGCAATATTAATTTTGACTTTAGGAATAATTGAACCTAAATTTTGCCCTTTAATCAATAAAAAAGCTTCTGTCAAATTATCAATAATTTTATTTTTTTCTGAAGTAATTATCTCATTTTGTCTTGCAATATAGTATTTACCTTGAATTTCTTTATCCGAAAAAGAAATACACATATGAAATTTTATTTCATTATTGTTAATAATTTCGTTAATAATTATATCTGATAGGTTAACAATATTCTTTGGAATTTTTCCATTTGAATTTAAATAATTACTTACCCTAGGTTGTGATAAATCTAATAACTTTGATATCTTGGATTGTTCAAAACCTTCTTTATAAAGAGCTTTAGCTATTGCTTTTTTTAATAATATTGAATCTTTTTCTTTAATTAAAAAAGCTTTCTCCACCATATAAACTATTAATAAAAATGTATTAATTGTTAATAAATATTTGTAAATTATTAAATTTAGGCATAATAATTTAAACTAATTTTTTATAATATAATCCTGTGATAATAATACGAACATTTGACCCTAAAGACATGTTTTCGGTAATAAAACTAGCATCTGAAACATTAACTGAGAGATATAATCCTAGCATCTTTAATTATTTTTATGAAACTTATTCGAAAGGTTTTATTGTTGCTGAAAATGCACATAAAATAATTGGTTTTATTATTGGAGTGAAATTAAAAAAAGATTTAGCAAAGATATTAATGTTATCTGTTAAAGAATTATTTAGAAAGAAAAATATTGGTTCATCATTATTACTTAATTTTATTGATGAAATTTCCAAAGAAAATATAAAAAATATAGAATTAGAGGTAAGATGTAAAAATAAAAAAGCAATTAATTTTTATAAAAAAAATGGATTTGAAATAATTAATAAAATAAAAGATTTTTATCAAGATGGATCAAATGCTTATACAATGAAAAAAAGTCTTTAAATTCTAAGTACTTGTTTTTCCTTATCAGTCATAAAACGTTCTGCCATTTGATCAAGTCTATTTGAAATTTTTTCTAAACCAGGACAATTATTATTTGATAATAGAGAAGCAATACCTTGACTTAACATGAAAACTGCAAGTTTATGTTCTCTTTTTGATTTATATACCTGATAAGGGGATACGTCCAGTACATTATATGATTTAAATGCTGCCCCGCCATTATTTTCAACCATATCATCTAAATGTGTTTTTAATTGTAATAAAAACGTGTGTAGCTGAATCAGTTCGTCTTTTTGCATAATATTCCTTCCCTCAATAAAAATTATACACAACGAAATAATTATTGGGCTTTTTATGATTTTCTGTTCAACATTTATATATCATAAATTGATACGGGTTCTGAATTATAATTATAAACTCTTTTTTATAAAAAAATTATTCAAGATCCTTTTTTGTTAGAACTTTAACGGAGGATGGCATTTTTACAACATTACCAAGTTTAATACCGATTATTTCATTAACATTTTTACTATTTGCAATATCAAGAAGTCTTTGTGTAATTATTCCATCAAAAACAACTGTTGAAATATTATTACTTTTTTTAAGTGAATCAGTTAATTGTCTAACTGGGATCTTATTAATTTTTTTACCATTTTTGTCAAAAAGAACTGCTCTAAGAGAGCCTGATATTTCATCTAAAGTCTTTTTGTAACCTTTTTGTGTTTCAGTAATTATTTTATCTTTTTTCGCATCTTCAGTTTTTTGTCTTTCTTCAGTTTTTTCTTTAATTTTATCTGCTGATTTAGTTTCTGACTGTCTATCTGATTTATCGTCATTTTTTTCGTCAGTCTTTCTTTTTTTACCGCCTGGTTTTTCTGGTTTTTTAAGTTCAGGTGGTTTTGGTTTTTCTATTTTAATATCAAACATCTCAGCATATTGCTCAGCAGGTATCTTATTTTTTAAAGCTTTCATAATAAGCTTTTGAGGTATTTCTTCTACCTCACGAGTCTGAGGAGCACGTGCTACAAAATCAACTTCAGAGGTTTGGAGCAATTCTTTTAAAATTAATTCGCCTCCTCTATCACCATCAACAAATGCTGTTGTAATTTTTTCTTTTGTAAGAGCCATAACCGATCTTGGAATATTTGTGCCACCGACCCCAATGACATTTTTTATACCGTATTTTAATAAATTTAAGACATCTCTTCTACCTTCAACAATAATTATTGCATCGCTTTTTTCAATATTAGGACCTGCCGGACAATGATCTGGACCATAACTAACGATTTCTTCAACTTGAACTGCCTGTCTTACATTATCTGCAATACTAACTCCATCACTTTTACCTTCTTCCATAACCTTGTTTAATAATTGTTTTGCTCTTTCAATTACTTTTTTTCTCCTTACAACTCTTACATCTTCAACTTCATCAGCAATGATTGTTGCTTTACATGGACCCACTCTATCGATACTTTCAAAAGCTGCCGCAAGAATTACCGTTTCAACTTTATCAAGAGAAGTGGGTAATGTTATAACTCCTTCACTTTTACCATTTTTTGATTCTAATTCGACTTCAATTCTTCCAACTCTTGCAGATCTTTGCAATTCTCTTAAATCTAATTCATCACCAAGTAAACCTTCAGTTTGTCCAAAAATTGCACCTACAACATCAGATTTCTCAATAATTCCATCAGCTTTAATATGAGCCTTAATTAAATATTTAGTTGTTGCTGGATCAATTACCATTATTATTACACCTCATTTATTTCTTATTGAAAAATAGCACCTTTATCCGCTCTCTAGCAAATAATAGGTGGTTTGTCCACACTTACTTATGCATATGATTTTTGTATATGAGTTAAGCGGTTAAATATGATTAATTATTAAGTGATCATCGCACCAATCATGGTGCCATTTTTCAAATCTATATTTCTTAATACAATTATTTCTTATTACTAATCTATATATTAGTTTTGCGCCATATTTAAATGTTGTGCATTTATTCAGCATAAAGTGTTTCATATGAGAGAAAAGATATTTATCGGAGTTGCTTGGCCATATGCAAATGGCTCTCTTCATCTAGGCCATATTGCTGGATGTTATTTACCTGCAGATATCTTTGCCAGATATTCAAGAATGAACGATAAAGATGTTTTAATGGTTTCTGGAAGCGATGAACATGGAACTCCTATTACAATAACTGCAGAAAAGGAAAATAAAACACCTCAAGAATTTGTTGATAAATTTAATAACGAGCATACTCAAAATATGAAACAAATGGGCATTTCATTTGATTTATTTACGAGAACAACTACAAAAAATCATTATAATATCGTTTCAGATATTTTTTTAACTCTTTATAAAAAGAAATACATTTATAAAAAGAGCGTTGAAGCATTTTATTGTAATAGCTGTAATAGATTTCTACCAGATAGATACATAGAAGGAACTTGTCCTCATTGTGGTTGTCAAAATGCAAGAGGAGATCAATGTGACGAATGCGGAAAATTAATTGATCCCGAAGAACTCACCGAAGTAAAGTGTAAAATATGCGGTAATAAACCAGAAATAAAAACAAGTAATCATCTATTTTTTGCACTTAGCAAATTTGAAAAAAAGTTATTAGATTGGATAAAAGATAAAAATCATTGGAAGTCAAGTGTGCTAAAATTTACTCACAATTGGCTTAAAGACGGCCTTAAAGACAGAGCAATAACTAGAGATATTTCTTGGGGAATAAAAGTACCAGTGAAAGGTTTTGATGACAAAAGAATCTATGTCTGGTTCGATGCAGTAAGTGGATATTATACAGCAAGTGTTGAATGGGCAGAAAAAAATAACAAACCTGACAAATGGAAAGAATGGTGGAAAAATAAAGACTCAAAGCATTATTATTTCCTTGCAAAGGATAATATACCCTTTCATTCTCTAATATGGCCATCAATAATAATGGGATATGATGAAGAGCTTCAACTTCCATATGATATTCCTGCAAATGAATATCTTAGATTAAAAGGAGAACAATTTTCAAAAAGCAGAGGAACTGCTGTTTGGGTACCAGATATCCTAAAAAAATTTGATGTTGATGCTATTAGATATTATCTTTCAATTAATATGCCAGAAAACAAAGATACTAATTGGATGTGGGATGACTTTGTTGCAAAAAATAACGATGAGCTTGTTGGAACATATGGAAATTTTGTTCATAGAGTAATTACTTTTACACATAAAAATTTTGGAAAGATACCAAAACAAGGTAAACTTGATGATTTAGATAAAAAAGCTCTTAAAAAGATCAAAGAGACTTTAATCGAAGTGGACAAGTATCTTGCTAAATGTAATTTTAAAAAAGGTCTAAGAGCATTAATGAATTTAGCGCAATTTGGCAACTATTATTTTGATCAAAAACAACCTTGGAATCTAGTAAAAAATGATAAGGAATATTGTCAAACAGTTTTGCATATTTGTCTTAAGATCATAAAGGCACTTGCTGTTATGATGGCTTGTTATTTACCTTTTTCATCTGAAAAAATATGGAATATTTTAGGATATAATGAATCAATACACAAAGTTAATTGGAATGAAGCAATAACTGATTTAAAAACAGGAATTTTACTTGAAAAACCCCAACCACTTTTCAAAAAATTAGATATAAAAAAATTTATTGAAGATGAAAATCCTTTTTCTAAGCTTGATTTAAGAGTAGCAAAAATTTTAGCAGTCAAGGATCACCCAAATGCTGACAAGTTATACATGATGCATCTAGACGTTGGGAAACTTGGAAAAAGAGTTATTGTTGCAGGTATGAAACCCTATTACTCAAAAGATGAGATGACTGGTAAAAAAATAATAATTGTTTCAAATCTTAAACCAGCTACAATTAGAGGTATAAAATCAAATGGTATGTTACTTGCAGCAGAGGACGGAAAAGGAAGTTGCTCTCTTCTTAACCCAGGAGAAGCCTCTCCTGGATCAGATATAATTATCGAGGGAATTTCAAAAAAGCCTGCAAATATACTTGAGTTTGAAGATTTCAAAGAAGTAAATATGAAAATTGGGGAAGGGCAAAAAGCAGTTTGTAATGGAAAAACCTTAAAGTCAGAAAAAGGAGATGTAAAATCGGATAAACCAATTGAAAAAGGTTCAAAAATATTATAATAATATAAGGTGAGATTATGAGTATTGTGACTAAAACAGATCTACCATTAAAGGTTTTTAAAAAAGGAAAAGTTAGAGATGTATACGAAACAGACGATAGCCTTTTATTAATTGTAACAGACCGTATTTCAGCATTTGACTATGTACTTCATGAGCCAATACCAAAAAAAGGGATTTGTTTGACCCAGATTTCAAAATTTTGGTTTGATTATTTTCAGGATACAGTCCCAAGTCACGTTATTTCTTCAGATGTTGAAACATTTCCGGATGATTTAAAGAATTACAAAGATACACTTAATGGTAGAAGTATGCTTGTAAAAAAAGCTAAAGTTTTACCAATTGAGTGTATTGTAAGAGGTTACATTTCAGGCTCTGCCTGGAAATCTTATAAAAAAGATGAAACAGTTTGTGGTATAAAACTACCACCTGGACTAAAAGAATCTGAAAAGTTTGATGAACCTTTATTTACTCCTTCAACTAAAGCAGAATCAGGTCATGACATCAATATTTCCTTTGAAAAAATGAAAGAAATTGTTGGTGAAAAAGATGCTGAAAAAATGAAAGAACTATCTTTAAAAATTTACAACGAAGGAGCAAAATACGCCTTAGAAAAAGGTATTATTATTGCAGATACAAAATTTGAATTTGGAAAAATTGATGATAAAATAATTCTTGTTGACGAAATACTGACACCTGATTCATCTCGGTTTTGGCCTGCTGATTTATATAAGCCAGGCAAATCTCAACCAAGTTTTGATAAACAATATGTAAGGGATTATTTGAGCAGTACTGGTTGGGATAAAAACTCAGATCCTCCTCATTTGCCTGATGATATCATAAATGAAACACAAAAAAAATATCAAGAAGCATATGAAAAGATAACAGACAAAAAGTTTATCTTTTAAAACTCCTATCATATTTTTATGAGGGAGCTTAAATTCTTTTTATTTATAATAATTTTGAGTCTGTTGATCGGCTCAGTTTCTGTTGTTGGTATAAATCAACAAAATAATATCTTTTTAAATGCAGACAATAACGATTTTTATTTTGTTCAAATAACTGATACTCACATTAAACACAAGATTTTTGATTTATCAGAATCAACTACAAAAAAGCTAAATACAGTTCTAAATAAGATTAATTCATTTAAAAAAAAACCTGCATTTATTGTAGTTACTGGTGATTTATGCGAATGGGCAGGAAGTGATCCAACTGGTGCTTTGAATTGTCAGGCATTTATTAGTTGTTTTTATGAAAATAACGGTCACTTCTATGCAGATGAAAATTTTTCTATTCCTGTATATACCATACCTGGCAATCATGAGTATACTTTTGATCGAAGTTTAGGAAATTACCATAATTATATTGATAGCAATCATCTTGAAACAGAGGATAAATATATAATTAATCATGGAGACTTAACTTTATTTTTTATGAACTCAGGGCCTAATTATTATGCAAATCCCTTTGATTGGTTTGATATAAAGGGTGATGGACTATATGATAAAGATATTTCATGGTTAGAAAACTCACTTAATAATTGTAATTCTCAACATAAAATAGTTTTAATGCATCATCCTGCAATAAATGATAGAAATGAAAATGGAGAGATGCACAATGTTATTGCAAGAAATAGACTTGAATTTATTGATTTGTGTGAAAACCATAATGTCGATGTTGTGTTAACTGGCCATACTCATCGTTCTGTTATTTTTGATAAATATGAGAATAAATCATATAACCCACCAATAAATTGTAGTAATTGTTCAACTTTATATATTCAAACAGATGATTGTAAACAAGGTATTCATTACAGAAATATCTCAATTATTGGTCAAGATGTTTGGATTGAAGACAATATTGAAGTCAATCAAACTGTTTTAAATATTGAACAATTAGAGATATCTGAAAATATACATATTAATATATCTAAAAAAACCTTTTTAAATAGCTTAATTATGGGTCAAAATAAAAATCAGGGACTAATCCTTTAAAATAGGTGATCTCCAATCATAACCAGGAGTTCTTAAACCAACCTTTGGAATCAATGCAGATCTCTTTTTATGCTCACTTTTTACTCTCATTTTCCTTATTCTTTCAACTTCTGAGATTTTTACATTCACAAAATTTGCAATATCTTTAATTTCAATTTTTCTTTCAAGTCCTGCTAAAATTAAATCAAGTTTGGAATAGCTAATCTTTAATTCTTTTTCATCAGATTGATCTTTCCACAAACCAGCACTTGGAGGTTTTTTAATAATTTCTTTTGGGATTTTTAAAAATCTAGCGAGTTCATAAACTTGAGTTTTATATAAATCCCCAATTGGCATAATATCAACACCTCCATCTCCATACTTTGTAAAATAACCTATTAGTATCTCAGATTTATTTGAGGTCCCACAAACCAAGCAATTTTTCATATTTGCATATTCATAAAGCAAAATCATCCTTGTTCTAGCCTTGATATTTGCAAGCGAATATTTATCAGGTTTAATTAGACATTTATCAAATATATCTTTTACAATTTTTGAAATGTCTATAATATGTTCTTTTAACTTATATTTCTCATTAAATAGATTATAATGCTTGTAATCAATTTCAGGTGTTGTTTCCTCTGGCATAAAAATACAATTTACTTTGTTATCTCCTAAAACTTGTTTACAAAGAACTGCTGTTACTGCAGAATCAATACCTCCTGATAAGCCTATTACAACACCTTTTGATTTTGAATTTTCAATATATGTTTTAATAAAATCTTTAATCACAGTTGAAGTTTCTTCAGCATCAATTGAAATATCAATATCCAAAAATATGCCTCCATATATATCTATTTAGTTATATTATCATATATCGAATTGCCATGTGAATCCATTGCAACTACCAATGGGCCAAATTCTTTTACCTTAAATATCCAAACTGCTTCAGGCATTCCAAGTTCATCAAGCCAATAAACCCCATTTACATCTTCAACTTTTTCAGCAGCAAGAGCACCTGCACCACCTGTATAAGACGTATATACACATATATATTTTTGTAGCGCTTTTTTTGTTCTTTCGCCCATACCACCTTTTCCAATAATCAAACTAATTTTAAATTTTTCAATAAATTTATCCTCAAATATTTCCATCCTACTACTAGTAGTAGGACCTGCTGAAACAACCTTCCATTTAGATTTATCTTTTTTCATCAATGGACCACAATGATACAAACCCATTTGAGAAGGATCAAATGAAATATTTTTTGATTCAAGCATAATATAATGAGCTTCATCTCTAGCTGTAAAAAGATTACCAGTAATATAAACAATATCACCTACTTTTAATTTTTTAACTTCTTCATTTTTTAATGGTAAATTTAGATGATATTCCATTTATCTTACCTCCCAACTACCATCACTATGAATTGTCATATGAGCTCTTCTATCAGCCCAACATTGAACTGCAATTCCCACCGGCAAGCTTGCAGGATGTCTGTGTGCTTTTTCAATATGAACATCAAGGACTGTTGTCTTTCCGCCAAGACCCATGGGACCTATCCCACTTGCATTAATTCTTTTAATTAATTCTTCTTCGATTTTTGCAATTTCTTTATCCTTATGTCTTTTACCAACAGGTCTTAGAAGAGACTTTTTCCCAAGCTTCAATGAAAGGTCAGCACCCCCTCCAATTCCAACTCCAACAACGGTTGGAGGACAAGGGTTACCCGCAGCTTTAATCATTTCTTCAACGATAAAATCTTTAACGCCCTCTATTCCAACCCCTGGTTTTAACATCCCAAGTTTACTCATATTTTCACTACCTCCACCTTTAGGTAAAGCTGTAATAAAAACGTCACTTCCAGAACAAAAATCCCATGTAACATATGGAATATTTTCCCCAGTATTATCTCTATGATTTTTTCCTTTGAAAGGATCAACCGTGTTAGGCCTTATTGGAATTTCTTTTGTTGCCCTTTTTACAGCATTAATAATCATTTGTTTTAATTGTTTGATATGTGGAAAATCTATTCCAACATCAACAAAAAAGGTCTGAATCCCGGTATCCTGACACATTGGTCTTTTTGTTTTTTTTGCAAGATCGATATTTTTAAGAATTGCATCAATTTGGGTTTTTGCTACACCTTCTTCAGCATCATAGGCTTTTTTTAAAGATTCAATAACATCTTTTGGAAGTTCAGTTTCTGCTTTTCTAATTAGTTCAACAATACCATCTTCAATATCTTTGAAGTTCATGTTTAATCCCTCAATTGTTAAATTAAAATTAATTTATCCTCCCTAAATTAATGCAAGTAAAACAAATAGGAATTATTTAACAGTTATTAGATAAAAAAAGAAAAAAAATGTGAGAGACTATTCTCTCATTATATTTATTGTCTATTTTTAATTAATGAATCAACTATACCAGGATCTGCAAGAGTACTTGTATCACCTACGTCCTTGAGTTTTCCATCAGCAATTTTACGTAGGATACGACGCATTATCTTTCCAGATCTAGTTTTTGGAAGACCCTCTGCATATTGAATTTTATCAGGTGATGCAATTGCTCCAATTTCTGTTCTTACTTTTTGAATAAGCTCTTTAGTAAGATTTTCATCAACTGTTTCACCTGCTTTCAAAGTAACATAAGCATATATCCCTTGACCTTTGATTTCATGTGGAAAACCAACCACTGCTGCTTCAGCAACCTTTGGATGTTTTCCAAGGGCTCCTTCGACTTCTGCAGTTCCAATTCTATGACCTGATACATTGATAACATCATCAACACGTCCTGTTATCCAGAAATATCCGTCAGTATCACGTCTGCATCCGTCACCTGTGAAATAGTATCCCTTATATGTTGAAAAATATGTTTTTTTGAATCTTTCATGATCTCCATAAACTGTTCTCATCATCCCAGGCCATGCAGATTTAATTGCAAGGTTTCCTTCGACATCATTTCCAGAAATTTCATTTCCTTTATCATCCATTAAAACAGGTTCAACACCAAAGAAAGGAACTGTTGCAGAACCTGGTTTTAAACCAGTAACACCAGGTAATGGGGAAATCAAAATTCCACCTGTTTCAGTTTGCCACCAAGTATCAACAATAGGACAACGACCTCCACCAACAAGACTATGATACCAATGCCATTCCTTTGATTTAATTGGCTCGCCAACTGTCCCAAGCAGTTTTAGAGAACTTAAATCATATTCTTTTACCCAATCATCACCTTGTTTCATAAGAGCTCGAAGAGCAGTGGGTGCGGTATAGAAAATATTTACACCATACTTTTCACATATTTCCCAAAAACGTCCCCAATTTGGATAATTTGGAACTCCTTCAAACATAACTGAAATTGCTTTCTTTGCAAGTGGCCCATAAACAATATATGAGTGCCCTGTGATCCAACCAATATCTGCTGTGCACCAATATACATCCCCTTCATGATAATCAAAAATATATTTGAATGTTGCAGCTGCATAAACAAGATACCCGGCTTGCGTGTGTAATACTCCCTTTGGTTTACCGGTTGATCCAGAAGTATATAAAATAAATAATGGATCTTCAGCATCCATTTCTTCTGGTGGACAGACTGCATCTGCTTTATCCATCTCCTCATGCCACCAGAAATCATTTTTACCCATTGGTACTTCTTGATTTTGATGGTCAACAACAATTACTGACTTAATTGTGGGAGTATCTTTTACTGCATCATCACATGTTGTTTTCATAGGTATTTTTTTAGATCCTCTTACACCTGTGTCTTGAGTAATTAGAATTTTACATTCTGAGTCATTAATTCTATCTCTAAGTGAATCTGCTGAAAATCCTCCAAAAACAATGGAATGAACAGCTCCAATTCTTGCACAAGCAAGCATTGAAATAGCAAGCTCAGGAATCATTTGAAGATATATACAAACTCTATCACCTTTTTTTACTCCTTTTGATTTTAAGACATTTGAAAATTTTGATACTTCATTAAGTAGTTCTTTGTAAGTAAATTTTTTATCTGTTCCAGGTTGGTTTCCCTCCCATATAATTGCTGTATCTTTTCCACGTCCAATTTCAACATGTCTATCTAAACAGTTATAACAAACATTCAACTTGGCTCCTTTAAACCAATTAATTTTTCCCTCGTTGAAATCAAAATCTCTAACTTTATCCCATTTTTTGAAAAAACTAACATTTTTCTCTGCAATTCTTGCCCAAAATTTATCTGGTTCATTTATGGATTGTTTATACATTTCCTGATATTGTTCCAGTGAATTAATGTATGTTTTAGTTTTTACTTTTTTTATTGGCTTAATAACTTCATATTCTACTTCAGCCATAATTTATCACCTTTGTATTTTTTAATAATCTCCTGGAAATGCTCCAGTTAGTTGCGCATATTCCTCAAAGTTTTCCACCCAGTCGAAGTCAAGGTCAAATTCTTCTTTTTTATGTTTCCATGCTTTTGTATCAAGATGTTTCTTCTGTTCCTCAATAAGTTTTTCAAGTGGGGCAAATCTTTTTGCTCTAAAAACTGGGTAAAATGAAGATTGATTAACTCCATCAAGACCTCGAATATGTTCTCTTACAAATTTATTAACTGTTTCTTTACTATCTGCAGCAATACTCATTATAATATCTTCATCCCCTAATGAGTATGAAATATAAATTGGGAATAAATTAAATGGATATTTGTAGTTGTGTAGATAATCATAGACTTTTTTGTAATATTTTGGATGAGCATAGATTCGGATTAAATATCTTTGAATATTTTCTGGTTTTCTTTTAGGTATTGGGAAAAAAACTGGTCTCATAAGTGATATTGTTTTTGTATGATTTATCTCTTCACATTTTACAATATCTTCAGTGATAAATTTAGATAAACTATCAATTTCCTTAACATCAAAAATTATACCAACGTTCATCATTCCTTCAGATTGAGTTGCATATAATGGTATAAGATCTTTGTGTTCTTCTTTAATATTTTCTTCAATATAATGCCATACTCTACTTATATCTGTTTTTGGAAACAATCTTACTATCATTAACATATTTTTTCCTCCTATATAGGCGTGCCCGGAAATATGCTCCATATATAAGAATTTTTCCTTTATAAAATGAAATAATTCCTATGTATTAATTTAAAAAACAAACCCATATGATTTAAGTATTATTTATTTATTACAGGTATTACCCTATAGTTTAATAATTTCTAGTGGGGAGGTTTATACAAATGGGAAAAGGTTTAGTTCAAAAGATATTAGAAAAACATATTGTTGAAGGTACGTGGGAGCCGGGTAAAGAAATCGCTATAAAAATAGATCAAACATTAACTCAAGATGCAACTGGAACTATGGCGTATCTTCAGTTTGAAGCAATGGGAGCATCAAAGATTAAAACTGAGCTATCAGTTAGTTATGTGGATCATAATACTGTTCAAATTGGTTTTGAAAATGCAGATGATCATAAATACCTACAAAGTGTAGCTGCAAAATATGGTATAATATACTCGCGAGCAGGAAATGGAATTTGTCATCAAGTTCATCTCGAGCGTTTTGGAAAACCTGGTAAAACCTTACTTGGATCCGATTCACACACTCCAACAGGTGGTGGAATTGGAATGATTGCAATTGGAGCGGGTGGCCTTGATGTAGCTGTTGCAATGGCAGGTGGTCCATTCTATCTAACTTGTCCAAAAATAATTAGAGTAAATTTAAAAGGAAAATTAAAACCATGGTGTGCTGCAAAAGACGTTGTTCTTAAAATGCTTGAAATATTTACAACCAAAGGAAATGTTGGTTGTGTTTTTGAATATGGCGGAGAAGGTGTAAAAACTCTATCAGTACCTGAAAGGGCAACAATTACAAATATGGGTGCTGAATGTGGAGTAACAACCTCAGTATTTCCAAGTGATGAGATAACAAAGAAGTTCTTAAAAGCACAAGATCGTGAGGAAGATTGGACTGAGATGAAAGCAGATCCTGATGCAGAATATTTCAAAGAAATTAATCTTGATTTAAGTGAAATAATACCATTAACCGCATATCCTCATAGTCCTGGAAATATTAAAACTGTTAAGGAACTGGAAGGAATGGAAGTCGACCAAGTGTGTCTAGGTAGTTGTACAAACTCTTCATATAAAGATTTAATGACAGTTGCAAACATCCTTAGAGGTAAAAAAGCCCATCCAAATGTAAGCTTTGTAATAGCTCCTGGTTCAAAACAGGTTTTTGAAAATATTACAAGAGATGGAGGTCTTACAGATTTAATATCAGCAGGTGCAAGAATTGCAGAATCTGCTTGTGGATTTTGTATTGGAAACAGTCAATCACCAAAAACTGATGCCGTTTCTTTAAGAACAAGTAATAGAAACTTTTTAGGAAGGTCTGGAACAAAAAGCGCTCAAGCTTATCTTGTTAGTCCAGAAACAGCTGCTGCAGCAGTAATTACCGGCAAGATGACAGATCCACGAGATCTTGAAAAACAAGGTATAAAATATCCAGGAGTAAAAATGCCAGAGAACTTCTATATTGATGATAGCATGTTTATCTATCCTCCTGACCATCCTGAGAATATAAAAATTTACAGAGGTCCTAACATCGGTGATCCTCCCGCAGCGTTACCAATGCCCGAATCAATATCTGGGGAAATTACAATAAAAGTTGAAGATCAAATAACGACTGACCATATAATTCCTGCAGGAAGTAAAATGAAATACAGATCAAACGTTCCAAAATATTCTGAGTTTTTGTTTGAAGTAGTTGATTCAGATTTCTTTGAAAGAGCAAAGAAAATAAAAGAAAGTGGAAAATCAAACATTTTTGTTGCAGGTCTTAGTTATGGTCAAGGATCTTCTCGTGAGCATGCAGCACTATGCCCTATGTATATGGGGACAAAAGCAGTTATTGCAAAATCTTTTGAAAGAATACATACTGCAAATTTAATTAACTTTGGCATTATACCTTTGACTTTCAAAAACGAAGGTGACTATAACAAAGTTGAACAAGGCGATGATATAGAAATACCGAATGTAAAAGATATTGTTGCTTCAGGGGGAGCATTAAAAGTTAAAAATAGAACAAAAGGAACTGAATTTGAAGTAGATTATAATCTCTCTGATAGACAAAAGAAAATTATTCTTGCAGGTGGTACGCTTGCATATATGAAAAATAAAGCTAAATAAAGGTGAAAAAATGGCACAAAGAGGAATTAGAGAATTTGATGGAAAAAAAATGCTTGCAAAACATTGGTCAGAATATTTTAGCAAGGATTTTAAATTCCCCGGTAAAATTGTTTTGGTAGATCCAAAAACAAAGCTTGATGATCTTCCAAAAAAACATAAATGGTTAAAAGAAGAAAAGCTAGTGGTAAAACCTGATCAGTTGTTTGGAAAAAGAGGAAAACATGGATTAATAAAAGCAAATGCAACGTTTACTGAAGCAAAAAAATGGATAAAAGAACGAATGAACAAGGATACTAAAGTAGGTAAAGTAACTGGTAAATTAACACATTTTATAATTGAGCCATTTGTTGCTCATAAAGAAGAATTTTATGTTGCAATAAAAAGCAATAGAACTGGCGATACAATATATTTTTCAAATCATGGTGGTGTAGATATTGAATCAGTATGGAATACTGTTGCTGAAATACATGTAAAAGTTGATGAAAATATTGACAAGTTAAATATTGAAGGCAAGCTTCCTAAAGATACACCAAATAATAATAAAAAAATGTTTTCAAGTTTTATAAAAGGGCTTTATAAATTCTATAAAGAGCTTAACTATGCATATCTTGAGATAAATCCATTTGTTGTATCAGGTAAAAATATTGTACCTCTTGATCTTGTTGCCCGTCTTGATGACACTGGCCATTTTGAAAGCAGTGACAAATGGGGAGATATTACATTTCCAGCACCATTTGGAAGGAAACTTTCTAAAGAAGAAGCATACATTAAAATGATGGATGAAAAAAGTGGTGCATCTCTAAAACTTACAGTTTTAAATCCAAAAGGTCGAGTTTGGACAATGGTTGCAGGTGGAGGAGGAAGTGTAATTTACACAGACACGATTGTTGATCTTGGCTATAGAGATGAACTTGCAAACTATGGTGAATATAGTGGAAATCCAACAACCGACCTAACCTATGAATATGCTAAAACAATCCTTGATTTAATGACAAGAGAAAAAGATCCAAAAGGTAGATCAAAATTTTTACTTGTTGGTGGAGGAATTGCAAACTTTACAGATGTTGCAAAAACCTTTACTGGAATTACAATGGCTCTTAGAGACTACAAAAAGAAACTTAAAGACACAAAGGTAAAAATTTTCGTTAGACGTGGTGGTCCAAATTATCAAGAAGGACTAAGGATAATGAGAGAACTAGGCGATGAACTTGGAATACCTATTGATGTTTATGGTCCAGAGACTCATATGACGCGTATTGTTAATATGGCTCTGGAGGGGAAATAAATGGAGACGATTACCATGACAAAAACTAAACCAAAAAAACAAAATGTAAAAAAGTCTGGAAAAAGACCAGATTATATTTTGATGGATAAAAATACAAAAGCAATTGTTTTCGGTTATCAACAAAGAGCTATTCAAAGAATGCTTGACTTTGATTATATTTGTAGACGTGAAGAACCATCTGTTGCAATAATTGTTAATCCAACACGTGATGGAATGCATAAATGTTTCTGGGGTACCAAAGAAATACTAATTCCAATGGTTAGAACCATTAAAGAAGCAGTAAAGTTGCACCCGGAAGCAGACTTCATGGTAAATTTTGCTAGTTTCAGATCAGCATTTCCAACAAGTAAAGAAGCATTAGAAACTAAAACCATACGATCTGTTGCAATAATTGCAGAGGGGGTTCCTGAACAAAGAACTAAAGAACTAATTAAAATTGCAAATGAAAAAAATAAATGGATAATTGGCCCTGCAACAGTTGGAGGAATTGCAGCAGGTGGTTTCAGAATAGGAAATACTGCTGGAATGCTTGATAATATTGTTGCATCAAAGCTTCATAGGGCAGGAAGTGTTGCATATGTATCAAAATCTGGTGGTCTATCAAATGAGCTAAACAACATTATTGCAAGAAACACAGATGGAGTTTTCGAAGGAGTTGCAATCGGTGGTGACAGATATCCAGGTTCAACTTTTATAGATCATATGATGAGATATGAAAAAAATCCAAATATCAAAATGATGGTATTACTTGGAGAAGTCGGCGGAACAGATGAATATGAAGTAGTAGAAGCAATGAAAAGTGGAAAAATAAAAAAACCTATTGTTGCCTGGTGTATTGGAACTTGCTCAAAGGTATTTCCCGCAGAAGTTCAATTCGGTCATGCAGGGGCAAGAGCTGGTGCGGATAGAGAAACATCAGATGCAAAAAACAAGGCGCTCAAAGATGCAGGCGCATATGTTCCAACTAGTTTTGATGATTTTGATGAGCAAATAAACAAAGCATATACAAAACTCGTGAAAAGCGGAAAACATAAACCAGTACCAGATGTTGAACCACCAAAAATACCAATTGATTATGCAGTTGCATTAAAAGAAGGAATTATTAGAAAACCTGCAAGTTTCATTGCAACAATTTCTGATGACCGTGGTGAAGAACTAAGATATTGTGGCATTAAGATTAGTGATATATTCAAAGATAAATGGGGACTAGGTGGAGTAATTGGTCTTCTTTGGTTCAAAAAGAACCTACCACCATGGGCAAGAGAATTCATTGAAAGAGTAGTACTATTAACAGCTGACCACGGACCAGCAGTATCTGGTGCACATAACTCAATTGTTGCATCACGTGCAGGAAAGGACCTAATTTCTTCACTTGTAAGCGGACTTCTTACAATCGGTCCAAGATTTGGAGGAGCAGTTCAAGGATCAGCTGATCACTTTACAAAATATCTATACGCAGGTCATGAACCAAGCTTCATGGTAAAGGACATGAAAAACAAAAACGTAAACATCCAGGGAATAGGCCATAGAATCAAATCAGTAACAAATCCAGATGTTCGAGTTACAATTATGGTAGATTTTGCAAAGAAAAATTTCCCTGTAACAGAAACTCTTGATTATGCATTAAATGTTGAAAAACTTACAACTTCAAAAAGAAATAACCTTATTCTTAACGTTGATGGATGTATCGGTGTTCTCTGTTGCGATATGCTTCGTGGAATAGGTTATACAAGAGACCAGGTTAGAGAATTTGTAGATCTTGGAATTCTAAATGCTTTCTTTGTACTTGGAAGAAGCATTGGTTTTATGGGGCATATTATGGATCAGAAGCGGCTTAAATCAAGACTTTACAGACATCCATGGGACGATATCAACTATATGATGCCTGATAATCCTGAGAAAGTAAAATAAAAATAAATCAGGAGGAAGATAAATATGAGTAATGAGGGTGGAAAGATAATTTATACAAAAGTTGACGAAGCACCTGCTTTGGCAACTCATTCTTTTCTTCCAATAGTTAAAGCATTTACTGAAGTTGCAGATGTTAACATTGAAACAAGAGATATATCACTTGCTGGTAGAATTATTGCACAATTTCCTGATTATCTTAATGAAAATCAAAGACAGTCAGATGATTTAAAAATACTTGGTGAACTTGTAAATAAACCTGAGGCAAATATAATTAAACTACCCTGTATCAGTGCATCTATTCCACAGTTAAAAGCAGCAGTTAAAGAACTAAAAGGCAAGGGATACAATTTACCAAATTACCCAGAGAATCCCCAAAACGAAAAAGAAAAGGAGATAAAAGCAAGATATGATAAAATAAAGGGTAGTGCGGTAAACCCTGTTTTAAGACAAGGTAATTCTGATAGAAGGGTTCCTGTACCTGTTAAAAAATATGCAAAGAACAATCCGCATTCAATGGGAGAATGGACCAAAGACTCACAATCCCATGTTGCTCATATGACCAGTGGAGACTTAAGAACAAATGAGAAATCCATAACAATATCTAAAGAAGATGCAGGGACTGCACGAATAGAGCATGTCGACAAATCAGGAAATATTACGATACTTAAAGAAAAACAACCATTAATCGAACATGAAATAATTGATGCAACTTATTTATCTCAAAAAAAGCTTAGAATTTTTCTTTCCGAGCAAATCAAGGATGCAAAAGATAAGAACATATTGTTTTCAGTTCATCTAAAAGCTACTATGATGAAGGTGTCTGATCCTATTATCTTTGGAAATGTAGTCTATGTTTTTTTCAAAGATGTTTTTGAGAAACACAAAACAACCTTTGATGAACTTGGGATAAATCCAAACAATGGTCTTGGTGATATTTTCCAAAAAATTCAAACACTACGTGAAGACAAAAGAAAGGAAATCGAAAAAGATTTTAAAGAAACAATGGACAACGGACCAAGACTTGCAATGGTTAATTCAGATAAGGGGATTACCAATCTTCATGTCCCAAGTGACACAATAATTGATGCTTCAATGCCAAGAGCAATAAGAGAATCAGGTAGGATGTGGGGACCAGATGGCAAGCAATATGATACTAAGTTTGTGATTCCTGACAGCTCTTATGCAGGGGTCTATAAATATGTAATTGAAGATTGTAAAAAAAATGGTGCATATGATCCAACAAAGATGGGAACAGTTCAAAACATTGGTCTTATGGCTCAGAAAGCCGAAGAATATGGATCACATGATAAGACATTCCAGGTTCCTGCAGATGGCATAGTAAGGATTGTATCTGAATCAAACAATACCCTACTTGAACATACTGTAGAAAAAGGTGATATCTGGCGTGCCTGTCAGGTAAAAGACATACCTGTTCAGGACTGGGTAAAACTTGCAGTAAGAAGAGCCAAAGAGACCACGTTTCCAATAGTCTTTTGGCTTGATAAAAACAGGGCTCATGATAGTGAACTGATAAAAAAAGTGAATCTTTATTTAAAAGACCATGACGCAAAGGATATAGAATTTCATATAATGTCGCCTGAGGAGGCAACAAAATTTTCATTTGACCGCGTGAGACAGGGAAAAGACACGATATCTGTAACAGGAAACGTTCTTCGTGATTATCTAACTGATCTCTTTCCAATTCTAGAAGTCGGAACAAGTGCTAAAATGTACTCTATTGTTCCTCTAATAAATGGTGGAGGTCTATTTGAGACAGGTGCTGGAGGATCTGCTCCCAAACATGTACAACAATTCCAGCAGGAGGGCCATTTAAGATGGGATTCTCTTGGGGAATTTCTTGCACTTGCTGTTTCTCTTAAACATTTAAGTAACTATACTGGAAACAAAAAAGCAGAAATACTTGCAGAAGCACTAGACGAAGGAACTGCAAAATTCTTGATAAATAACAAGTCACCTTCAAGGGTTGTAAACGAACTTGATAACAGAGGAAGTCACTTTTATCTAACACTTTATTGGGCTCAAGCATTATCTGAGCAAAACAAAGACGAAGAGCTCAAGTCTTATTTTACAAATCTTGCAAGAGAGCTTACTGATAAAGAAAAAGAAATCATTGATGAACTAAATGCTGCACAAGGTAAATCTGTTGAGATGGGTGGTTATTACAAAACAGACTTTAAGCTTGTATCAAAAGCAATGAGACCAAGTTTATTATTCAACAAAGCAATCGATTCTCTTTCAGTAATAAATATAGAAAAATAATGAGTCAATAATTATTTAAATAAAAAAAATATATATTTGCACCTGGTGATATGGGCAAATTAGTTAAAAAACACCAGAATGGCGCCATATTTAATCTTTTTGTAACAACAGGAGCAGAGACTATAAAATTTCCTTCAGGTTTTAACAAATGGAGGAATTGTATTGAAATAAAGGTATGTGCAAAACCAAAAGACAACAAAGCAAATAAAGATGTTATTAAAACAGTTGCAAATTTTTTTAATAAACCAGTATCTGATGTATATTTAATATCAGGTGCAAAAAATAGGACAAAAACTGTTTTTATTAAAGAAACTTCAGTAAGTTCAGTTTCAGAAAGATTGAAGGAGTCCTTGGATGGATTATAAGAAATCCTTAGAAATTGTTGAAAAGGTTTTAGATGAATTAAAGCAAGATAATAAAAAATTACCTATTATTGTTGAAGGAGAAAAAGATATTAAAGCATTAAGAAATTTAGATATTAAAGGTAAAATTTTTAGCGTAAATACTGGTATTTCAATAACTGATTTTTGTGATGTTCTTTCAAAGAATTTTAAAGAAATAATTATTTTAACAGATTGGGATAGAAAAGGAGGGCATATCTGTTATACAATTAAAAGAAATCTTTCAGGAAGAGTTAAGTGTAACACATATTATAGGGAAATCTTTGCAAAAAATTGTATGATTAAAACCCTTGAGGGGCTTCCTTCATGGATTAATACTATAAAAGAAAAATTATTAATTGAATAAAAAATTTTGCGAGAGGGTAAGCAATCTAATAAGGTTCCGGTGAGGACACTTAAAAATAATTGCTTATCCGCTCAAATTCTCCATATGGATTTAGAATATATAAATTTTGCCTAAAAAGCTATAGACAATTAACGATGTTATTAGAAAAAAATATTGACAAAAGACTAACATTAAAAATAAGATCTCTAAAAATTAAAAAAAATTTTTGTTTTGAATTGTTAAATAATTGAATTTATAAAGGGGTAAATATTACATATAATCACGTGAGGAGGTAATATTATGGCTTTGCCTTTTGAGGGAATAAATGATATATTTACAAATTTTTCTTTAGAAAAAATTTTAAGTGGGGATCTTTCTCTGTTCACATGGCTATTTTCAATAATAATTATAATTGCAATCTATTCTGTAGTTATATACCATTTTTATCGCTATATTGCAAGAAGAGATGTATTCAAGCCAAGTGAACGTAAACATAGTAAAGCTATCGGGCTCTTGAAATATTTCTTTATGTTTCCATTTGTAGCAATGCTTTTTTTTATAGGATTTTCTTTAATATTCATATTCTTAACAGATTCATATGAGATTTTAGACATTCTTTATGTAACCTTTGCAATAATTATTGCAATTCGAATTACTGCTTACTATACAGAAGATCTTTCAAAAGATGTAGCAAAAATGTTACCTTTTGCTATACTTGGAGTATTTCTAATTGATTCTTCATATTTTTCAATAGAAACTGTAGGTCAAAGAATTAACATGCTACCTAAAAATATTAACGCAATTATACAATTTTTAATACTAATAATACTAGTTGAGTGGATATTACGTATAGGACTAAATATTAAAAATGCAATTTTTAAAAAGAAGAAAGAAACGCCTAAAGCAAGTGATTAAATCTGGTTAATATCTAACCTATCAGCGTATTCTTTTACTTGTAAAAATTCATCAATAGAAACAGAATTGGATATTTCATCAAAATCATATGCTTTGTATTCTGGTCGATATTGAGCCATTATATTTACAATTGCATTTGGAAGGTTATTAGATATCCAATCCATAATAGGTTTAGAACAACATTCCACATGATTCGGCATAACAAGATGACGAATAATCATTACACCATTTTCATGTGCAATTTTGTGATTTCTTTTTACAATTTTTAGGTAGTTTTCAACCTTTGATAACCTTTTGGCACAATCATCATTTCCGTATTTGAAATCAGTCAGATATAAATCAATAATGTTATCGAGTAGATCCATTGTTTCAGTAGAACAATACATATTTGAATTCCATATCTGAGGAGTATTTAGGTCTAATAACTTTAACACGTTTAAAATATAAAGTAAATTTGGGGTTGGATCACCTCCGACCCAATTTACATTCTTAGCGTCTTGCATATTTCTTTTTTGGATTATTTCGACAAGACTTTTAGGTTTAATATAACGTCCACTAGTTACTTGACTTATATCCCAATTTTGACAAAAAACACAATGAAAAGTACATCCTGAAAAAAAAATTGTATGAGATGGAACAAGAACCCTTTCTTCACCTAAGTGTAAAAACTCAGAAGATACTAAAGATTTTTTAACACTACAATTTCCAGATTGTTTATTTCTATCAACACCACATCGTCTCTCACAAAAACAACAAGTTTTATAAATTCTTGAAGCAAGTTCTAATTTTAAATCAAAAAGAGATTTTTTTGGCTCAATATCATTTATTTTATATTCTTGTGTTGCTTCATTATGTTTAATCCATAAATCGCTTGTTTTATCTGATGAATTAAAAGTAACTGGTATATTTTTACAATTAAGATATTTTGAAGATTTGTTTTCTTCAAGGATATCAAAATAATTTTGGAGAAGAAACCTTATATTTGTCATTATAACTTGAAATAAATTAAAATGTTTAAATCGTTTCTTCTATCATTGGTTTTATTTGTTTGTCTTTAAATCCTCTTTGTTGCATTGCACCAGATGGACAAGAAACAACACATGCTCCACAACCCATACATAAAGCATCATTTACTTTTGCATGGGATTTATCATTTTCTTTTACTAGCTCTATTGCATTATAAGGACATATTGCAACACAAGTACTACATCCAGAACATAAATCTTCATCAACGCAGGATATAAGAGGTTCTGACTCAAGTTCTTTTTTGGAAAGTATATTTGCAGCACGTGCAGCAGCTCCACTTGATTGAGCAACTGAATCCTGAATATCCTTTGGACCTTGACAACATCCTGTAATAAAAATACCACCTGTAAATGTATCCATTGGTCTTAATTTTGGATGAGCTTCAAGTAAAAATCCATCAGCGCTTTGTGAAATTCTGAGAGTTCTTGCTAGTTCATCAGCATCTGTCCTTGGAACTAAAGCAGGAACCAAAACAACAAGTTCGGTACTTATTTCAAAGAGTTTATTTGTAGTTGTATCAAAGACATCAACGGTCAAATGATCTCCTGACCCTCTTACTTCAGAGGGTCTACCCCTGAAAAAGTTTGTTTTCATACCACGAATCTTTCTGTAAAATTCTTCGTAACCCTTTCCAAAACTTCGAATATCTGTGTAACAAATATTAATCTCAATATCCTCACCGAGTTTTTCCTTTAGTAAATAAACATGTTTAAGTGCACTCATACAACCAATTCTACAACACCATGAACATTGTGTTTCATCACGAGAACCAACACATAAGATATAGGTTATGCTCTTTGGTTTTTCACCATTTGATGGTTTTAATATTTCACCACCAGTTGGACCCGACGAACTGATCAATCTTTCCATTTGAAGAGTAGTTATAACATCATCATATCTACTATAACCATACTCATACATTTTTGATGTATTTAATACCTCATAACCAGTAGCTACAACAATAGAACCAACATTTAGTTCAATTTCTTCATCTTTTTGTTTGAAGTCAATTGCATCTGCTTCACATGCTTCGACACAAAGTGGTCCTGTTCCACATTTACCACGAGTAATCATTAGACATGAATCTTTATCAATTGTACATTTCAAAGGAACTGCTTGAGGAAATGGCATGTATATTGCACTTCTTTTTCCAATTCCTTCATCAAATTCACTTGTTACTCTACCTTTTAATCTGCATGCTTCAATGCAATCACCGCATCCTGTACATTTGTTAAGATCAACATATCTTGCTTTCTTTTTCACTTTTACAACATAATTACCTATACTTCCATCAATACCTGTAACATTTGAATAAGTTAAAAGTTCAATATTTGGATGGTTTGCAACTTCCATCATCTTAGGAGTTAGAATACAACCTGAACAATCAAGTGTGGGAAATGTCTTATCAAGCTGTGCCATTCTTCCCCCAATAGATGGGTTTTTTTCTACTAAATAAACCTTAAAACCTTCCTCTGCTAAATCAAGAGCTGATTGAATTCCAGAAATACCTCCGCCAACAACAAGAGCATTTGGTGTAACTTTTATTTTTGATGTTTCCAATGGTTCCAAAAGTTTTGCTTTTGCTACAGCTCCTCGGACAAGGGCTTTTGCTTTCTCAGTTGCTCTAGTCTTATCATCATGAGCCCATGAACATTGCTCTCTAATATTTGCAATTTCTAGATTAAAAGCATTAATACCACCTGATTCGACAACACCTCTAAAAGTGTGCTCATGCATTCTTGGTGAGCAACAAGCAATTACAACACCATCAAGTTTGTTCTTTTTTATTGTATCTTTAATTAAATTTGCACCAACATCAGAACACATATATTTGTATTCTTTAGATACCTCAACTCCATCAAGACTTTTTGCATACTCAACTAGATTCTTTACATCAACAATAGAGGCAATATTTATACCACAGTGGCAAACAAAAACACCAATCTTATTGCTCATAATTATTTACCTCCTATAATTGAAAGTTTTTCAACAGGACTAAGATTTAAATCAAGACCAAGTTTTTTCTTAGAAATTCCAAAAGAAAGACCGATTATCTGAGTTAAATATAGAACTGGAACATCAAGCTTTGCAGCAACAATTTCTCCAGCTTTTGTCTGTTTGGAATCATATTGTCTATGACACCAAGGACATGTATCAATAAATGCATCAAAACCTTGTTCTTGAACAGCTTTTAATTTTTGACCAGTTTTTGTTAATGCAGACTCTGGAAGATTTGCATTTAAAAGGCCACCACAACAATCAAGTTTCTCAGGATAA